>SESF01024544.1_pt1 | contig 122273 bp, 157 predicted proteins | sample 3171521 | NCBI WGS metagenome assembly SESF01 (sample SAMN10866945, study PRJNA518727) | freshwater metagenome | biome: subpolar coniferous forest; feature: holomictic lake; material: water; isolation source: holomictic Lake 227, 6 m and 8 m depth | place: Canada: near Kenora, Ontario | collected...
GGCAATATTACCGGTGGCAACTTAACCACAGCAGGCATACTTACTGTGAACTCAGGTGCAGCAGCCACAGCCATTGTGAATGGTGCAGGTAACGCAGTTGGTAACATTGGTAGTTCAGGCACATACTTCAACAGACTGTTTGCTCAAGCAACCACAGCACTCTACGCCGACTTGGCCGAAATGTATGTGAGTGATGCTGCGTACGATGCAGGCACAGTGGTAGATTTTGACGGCGAGCAAGAAATTACAATAAGTAACACTGATTCTAGCAAACGAGTTGCTGGCGTAATATCAACCAATCCTGCACACCTGATGAATTCGGGTATAGTTGGTGATATCACATTGCCGGTGGCACTGGTTGGTAGAGTTCCAGTCAAAGTAACAGGTGTTGTACGCAAAGGTGATCTAATGGTGTCAGCAGGAAATGGTAGAGCTCGTGCAGTAACAATTGCAAGTCCAAAAGTAGGTACCATAATTGGCAAAGCACTGGAAAACTTTAGTGGCGGTGAAGGCATGATTGAACTTGTGATTGGCAAACATTAAAAGGGTAGTAGATGGCCTTTCCCAGCACGCCAACTAACGGGCAAATTGCAGTAGTGGGTGGTATAGCATATCAGTATGCTACCACCCCTAATTCTTGGAGTCGAATTCTTTCGTCTGCCAACGTCATTACGGCCAATGCCATCTCAGTCAACTCACTCACAGCCAATCTACTCAATGTCAACAACAACCTGAACATTACAGGCAATATATCAGCCACAGGCAACGTTACCGGCAACTATATTCTAGGCAACGGGTCCTTGCTGACAGGCATAGCAACTGGTAGCAGTTCAAATATTTCCAATGGAAATTCTAATATCAGTTTGGCAAGTTCGGGCGGAAATGCCACAGTCAACATTACTGGTACAAGTAATGTAGCAGTGTTCGCCACCACAGGTGAATACGTTACTGGAGTAGTAAGTGCTACTGGCAACGTCACTGGCGGCAACATACTCACTGGCGGATTGATTTCAGCAACTGGTACACTAAGCGTAACTGGTGTAACTACCTTGGCCGCAGTTGGTACTGGAAATCTAGCAGCAGGTAATATAACCACAGGTGGCCTAATAAGTGCTGGCGGCAACATAACTGGCGGTAACATAAACACAACAAATTTAAGTGTTTCAGGCAATGTGCTTGGAAACTTGTTGCCAAGTGCCAACGTAACATACAACTTGGGTAGTCCCACTCAGCGATGGAATACTATATATTTGGCAGGTAATACAATTGAGCTGGGCCCACAGAGTATCAGTGCCACTGCCACTGGTGTTAGCATGGGAACCGGCAATGTTGCTGGCGGCAACGTAACTACCGGTGGCTTGATAAGTGCAACAGGCAATATCACAGCCAACAATGGCATGTTTACCAACATTGTGAATGTGGCCAGTCATACAGGTGCTGTGGTCTCAGTGACAGGTAATGTCACTGGTGGTAACGTAAGTGCTTCCAGCGGCAATGCAACGGTGGCGTCGGGCAGTGTATCATTCAATGGCACAACTCAGTATTTAAGTGTGCCCGCAAATGCAGTGTTTCAGTTAACTGGTGATTTTACAATAGAGTCATGGGTATACATGACTACTATAAATTCACACAATATGGTATTTGGTAATGAGAATCTAAGTACAGGCACTGATTATTGTAGTATACGTGCAACAACAATTGAATTATCAATAGGTGCTGCAAATCCTGCTTGGACATTTACTCCTGTAGTAAACACATGGTATCATACTGCTGTAGTAAGATCAGGTGGTACGTTGTCAGTTTTTGTCAATGGTACAGCTTTAACATTATCTGCCGGTAGTGCAACAAATTCTTCTCAATATTTACAATCAGGTTGTGCTTTATACATAGGAAGATATGGCGGAGGTGCTGGGCTACCTTTTACTGGATATATGTCAAACTTCCGAGTGGTTAAGGGCGTGGCAGTTTATACCAGTGCATTTACACCATCAACTAATCCACTAACCAGTACTCAAAATGCCAATGTCAATGGAACCCCAACCGCAGCAATAACTGGTACTAGTACTTCATTATTATTGAATACCGTTAACGGTGCCAGCTTCTTGGCAGACAGTTCAAGTTACAATTTCACTGTAACCAATGTGAACACAGCTACAAGTAATGCTGCTTCACCTACTTGGGCTTCTCCTGCTGGTAGTGTAACTGCCACATATGGCATATTCACCACAAGTGTAAACACAGCCAGTTTCACAGGTGCTGTGGTTTCAGTAACAGGTAACGTCACTGCCAACAACGGCATGTTTACCACAATTGTGAACACAGCCAGTTATACAGGTGCAGTGGTTTCAGTAACTGGTAACGTCACAGCCAACAATGGTATATTCACCACAAGCATAAACACAGCCAGCTTTACTGGAACTACTATAAGTGTCACAGGTAACGTCACAGCCAACAATGGCATGTTCACAAATATTGTAAACGTGGCAAGTCATACAGGTGCTGTGGTCAGTGTCACAGGTAACGTAACAGCCAACAACGGCATGTTCACAACAATTGTGAACACAGCAAGTCACACAGGTGCTGTGGTCTCAGTGAGTGGCAATGTTACAGCCAACAATGGTATGTTTACAACAATTGTAAACGTGGCTAGCCATACCGGTGCAGTGGTAAGTGTGAGCGGTAATGTAACTGGTGGTAACATATCAACAGCTGGTAATTTAACTTTAAGCGGTACAGGCCAACGTATTCTTGCTGACTTTAGCAGTGTACCTGTTGCCAATCGTGCAATGTTCCAAACAAGCACAGCCAATGGTGCCACAAACATATACATAATACCAAGTGGTACTGCTGTGAATACCAGTTTTACTGCGGTAAACAATAGCGATCCAACTACTGCTAGTATAATTCAAATAGCTGCAACTTCTACTGATATGCGAGTAGCATCAGATCGCACAGGAGCAGGCACATATCTGCCATTGACTATGCTCACTAGTGGTAGTGAAAGATTTAGAATTGATACCAACGGCAATGTGGGTATTGGTAATACTGCTCCAACTAGTAACTTGAGTGTTGCAGGTACAGCCTATGTTTCTGGCAACATCACTGGCAGTTATTTCATTGGTAACGGCAGTCAACTAACAGGCATAGCCGGCGGCGGCACGCCAAATTCCGTTGTGAACGGCACCAGTAATGTGGTAGTAGCCAGTTCGGGCAATGTCACAGTTGGTGTAGCAGGAACACCAAATGTTGCTGTGTTTGCCACCACAGGTGGATATGTTACTGGCTTGATTTCGGCAACTGGTAATATGGTTGCCAACAACGGCATGTTTACAAATATTGTAAACGTGGCCAGCCATACAGGTGCAGTGGTATCAGTCACCGGCAATGTAACTGCTAACAACGGCATGTTTACAAATATTGTAAACGTGGCCAGTCATACAGGCGCAGTGGTAAGTGTCACCGGCAATATTACAGGTGGTAACATAATAGGAACCTTGTTAACAGCAGCACAAACAAATATCACTTCAGTTGGTACTTTGAGTACGCTGTCAGTAAGTGGCAATGTCACAGGTGCCAACGTTAATACTGCTACCACAATTGTGTCGGGTAGTGTGCTGTTCAATGGTACTACTCAGTACCTTACATTACCAAGTTCGTCTACTCCACTGGCGTTGACCACTGGAGATTTCACTGTCGAGTGTTGGTTTAAGACCAATGATATTGCACAGGCAAGTGCTCAAACACTGATATGGTTGAATGGTAATACCAGTGCATACTCAGCTGTGAGATTAGGACTTGATACCAGCGGACTTGCTTTTTATGTGTCAACTGATGGTACAACCTGGGCCATCAACAGCGGTGTTATTGGTACTGTTGCATCAAACACCTGGTATCATGCAGCAGTAACAAGATCAACTAATACTTTTAAAGTATTTCTCAACGGAACTCAGGTTGGTCCAAGTTATACCCAAAGCGGTTCTTTGTACGCAGGAACATTGAACTATATAGGATCGTTGAATTACACTGCTGTATCTGGTACTCCTTTCAGACAAATGAATGGGTATATTTCCAACATGCGGGTGGTCAAGGGCGTGGCAGTATATACTGCAAACTTTACACCATCAACTACACCACTGACTAGTACCCAAAGTGCCAACATCAACGGAAATCCATCAGCAGCCATAACAGGCAATAGTACTGGTTTGTTAATGAATACTGTTGTTGGTGCTGGATTTTTAACTGACAGCTCCAGTTATGCTCTCACAGTAACCAACGTTGCCGCAGCCACTAGTGATTCAGCTTCTCCAACTTGGTCAGGCACAGCAAGTGGTAGTGTAACTTCTACCTATGGTATATTTGCCACAAGTGTAAACACAGCCAGCTTCACAGGTGCAGTAGTATCAGTAACTGGCAACATCACTGGCGGCAACGTAACGACAGCAGGTGTACTCACTGTGAACTCGGGTGCAGCGGCAACTGCTATTGTGAATGGAGCCAGCAATGCTGTAGGCAACATTGGTAGCTCGACCACCTACTTCAACAGACTATTTGCTCAGGCAACCACAGCACTGTATGCTGACTTGGCCGAGGTCTACAAGGCAGATGCCGAATATCCTCCGGGCACTGTGCTGGTATTTGGTGGCAGTCAAGAAGTCACCATCAGCACCCAAAGTCATGATGCTAGAATTGCAGGAGTTGTATCTACCAATCCTGCGCATGTGATGAATTCGGGCTTGGTTTCGGAATACACAGTAGACGTTGGCCTGATTGGACGTGTACCTTGTCAAGTGATTGGACCTGTTGCTGCTGGTGATCGAGTGGTATCCAGCAATCGAGCAGGTGTTGCTGAACGCCTGGACATGCAGCACTATCAACCAGGTGTGATCATTGGCAAAGCAGTAGAAAGCCACAACGGCACCGGTGTTGGCACAATTGAAGTGGTGGTTGGCAGACTATAAGGTCTGTTCAATCTGACGAATCTTTTGCTGTACAGCGTCTAGATTCACAGTGTTCCACAATCCAGGATGCAAGGGTCTAGGCCAACGTCCTGTGCTGATCCAGGCATAGCCCACATGTTCATGATTCAGTTCAGGCACAAACTCCTGTGCCACACGACACCAGAAGGTATGATATTCAAACGCCGAATCCGGTGATGTGAATTTTTCAATAGGAATCAGTTGTTTGTATTCGGGCATGGCACCCAGTTCTTCCGAACACTCTCGCTCTATGGCTTCAATCAAGGTTTCACCGTACTCTACCTTGCCACCCGCCAGCCCCCAGGTGTCAGGATACTTGGAATCGTTGCGCAGTAGATACAGATATCTGTGTGTGGCAGGACAAAAAAACCATACCCCCACTGCCTTCACAATATGAGGTTCCATGCTCCTCCAGCGTACAGGCCGTCAATGCTCTTGACCCATTTCGCGTTGTCCCAGTAGTACTGGATACCTGTGGTCAGGTTGACCACATACTGAGCACCAACGTCGTGTTGACTGTCAAATGCTATGATCCATTTCACACCATTGTATTCCACAATGTCGCCGCTGCGGGCAATCAAGGGCTGAGCACCGGATCCACTCCAGGCAGTGGGATTGGTACCCACGTTGGCAGCATTGCCAGTGCTTTCAGTCAACAGGTATCGTTGTCCTGTCACCGCAGCAGGCAAGCCATCTCCAGGAGCAGCAGTTAGTGGATTGACCACAGAGTTCACAGGATCCAGAGTGTTCTGTGGTGCAGTGTCAGGATCAATGTTGAAGATCAACAATCGATCATCAGCAGGATTAACTGCAATGGTGCCTACAATGCTGGAATCAGGCGCCCAAGGATTGTCCAAGGTAACATAACTGATTCCAGGTCTAAGAACACCGTAGGCACTGACCACTGCTGGCCAAGTGATTTGTGGATTTTCTACTATGGGAAATGTGAACGGTGCCAGGCTCAGTCGATCAGGATTCACAACCTGAGCAGGCTGTAACACCTGTAGTTGTCCGTCCAACAGCAGGACCTGATAACTCCAGGGAGTCACCTTGACTCTGGTGCCCAGCAGCAGGTCGTTGTCCAGCAGCGCATTGTTGGCATCGCCGTTGGCATCAAACACAGACGCAATCACACGCTCCACAACACCCAGTTTCTTGACCTTGGCAGGACTTGATATCCAGATTGGCAAACTAAATGTCAGAGTCATGATGTCTATGGGATTTTCTGTGCCCACGGGAACAGATCTTGAACTCCAGTTCACACGCTCAAGATCACATGTGGTAAGACTGGTCCAGTCAACATAGTTGTCAGTGGCTTGTATCTCCAGGGAAGGATTGAACAATGTGGCAATTTGCTCAAACAACTGCATCTTTTGATTGGTGTTGGTGGTCCATATGTCCAGATTGATTGTCAACTTGTAGGGCACCGGCATCAGGCGTTCAATTTGAAACGCATTGCCCTGTGTGGTTTCATATGTTTCTGTGCCAGGATCATATGATCTCTGACGAACCATCATTTTGTTCACATGATAGGGTTCTTGCATTCTGGGACGATCATAATCAAGTCCTGTGATATGAAAAGTCATCAGCGGAGCAGACGGCAGTGAGTTGGCAGAGTTCTGTTGTATAATTGTCTGTGCTTGGCGACTAGCATCACCGTAGCGAATAGGAACACGGATTAGGTCCTTGATGCCTTGCTCATCACGCCCGTACTCAACTTCGAACAAGCTGAACATGCGGGTGAATTGCAACAGATATCTACGTATCTGTTCGTCGAAAAAGAAATTTTGACTCATTGGGTTGTACCTGGTTAACTGGACTTCTGATATGGCTGTGTAGCTGGATAGGGATTTGCAGTTTTATTACCGCCGTCATCGCCGTTGACAGCATCGGGTATCAGAGCTTGACTCAGACTCTGACGACTAGGTATGTTGCCAAGATCAGTTGTGTTTACAGTGTATGTATTGTTCACAAAGCCCGACCGCAAAGTATTGTTGTTGGCACCTGGTGTGAGATTGGTTCTAACATCGCTTTCAATCTTGATCCAGCTGGTGCCGTTGAATCTAAACAGTCGATTGGGGAAATAATCCAAACGCAGAGCAAACTGTCCAGCTACAGGAGCGGGTGGAAAATTAACACCAGCAGTCACAGGCAATCCGTTGGGGGCCTTACCGTCACCGGTTAAGTATCCAGCAGTGTAGCCATCGCCTCTTGGTGTATTACCATCATTGGCCACTGTGCGGCTAGCATCAGTAATTGTGTAATCTGCGGTGTAAGTTGCTGACTCAGGGTTAGCAGGTGTGCCGTCAGAATTGGTAGCCACAATATAAAATTTAACCACATCAAATCCTGACTTGGGGACTTCAGCTTCAGCCTGAATCAGGATAGCATCATTCAGTTCCAGATCCTTGGGTCTTGTGCTTTGCCAATCAGCAATACTTGTGGGATTGGTTTTTTCAGTCCAGTATTCTGCATTGGTTATCTCCGTGCCAGGAGGAACGTTTTTGTTTGATATGTAATATTTGTCGCCGTATAACACAGTTACTCCACCTGGATAAAAATTGCCTGGATCCCAGATGTTGTTGGGTTCAAATGGCTGCTTGGTAATATCGTTGTACTCTTGAGCGTTGACCATTGGAGTGGCCTTTACTCGCCACAGGTGCGGTAACCAGGTTTGACTAAAGCCTTCGCTGGCAAACGATGCATCTTGTATAACATACCACTTGGGCAGGGCTCTGGGTATGTCACTATTTAAAGGATTGTAGTCCCGCAGGTTGGGTAATTCTATCACGTCGCCACTCATGAGTTTGCGACCCACAGTGTCTATCATGTTGTTGTAATGAAATGTTATAAACAAGGTATCGTTGTTTAGGAACAGACCAAATTGCGTAAGATCAAAATCTATATCTTGTGCTCGATACACACCGCGCATGACATAAATGTCTTGATCGTATTTTCTATCTCTATTTTCCAACAGCAACAGGTCTTCAATAAACAGCGGATTCAACGTATCGTATTTGGGCAAGGTAGCATCCGGATTGCCCCCGTTGTCGCCGACTGCTGGTCCCATGTATTTGTGTAGATACACATCAACCCCGCCAACCTGATACATTTCCGATATTGTTCTATCGAAAAACTGATAGTCGTTTGAGCGATTGGGTTTGTATAGTGATAATCTGGGCATGGTAATGTATTTATGGGTCAGTTGACCAATAATCCTGTTTGTGTTATAATTACTGCATTAGTAAGGAGTAACATGAAAACCACTGCTCAACCAGTTCGCGCCACTGTGCGTCCGTTAAACCCACGCAGCGCCGATACCAAATTCATGGGCGATGAGCCTACCTGGCGTGTACAGCCCGTTTATGATCGGGTAAGTCAGCTGACCAAGGCATTTAGCTGGTACAATTACTTTTATGGCAAAAAGGACGCTAGAGACATGGTAGTGAGTTTCCTGGAAACTCACGGACGCAAAAATGATGTGCGACTGCTTCGCGGTGTTCCAGATTCTGCACTACGACTAACCACAGGCTGGATGTGCCGAATGAGCATAGTGGGGTTAGACTTGACTGACGCAGAACAAATTCAACTAGACAACATGTTGGCAGAAACCCTAGGCACCAAACAACAAGCAGAAGTGGAAAAAACAGACACAGCACCTGCTCGTCAAACTATCCAGGATCGCTTGCGAGAAAAACTCACAGAGTGTGCAGGCGAGCTGGAAGGTTTGTTTGATGATTTTGTTGTGTCAGGTGCCAAGATGAGTGCAGACATCAAACCCATTACTATTATACGTGGCAAAAATGTAGCACCACAAATGGTGAACGAAATTGCATCAGACTGGAAACGCAAACTCACAGAATTTGAAACTGTGATTGGGGGCAAGGATGCCCAGTTGGCAGAAGGTTACAGCAACTTTACCAAGATTCAAATGCGCGGCATTGTGAAGTTTTGCGAAGCAGTGATCAATGACTGCGGCGCATACGTTCAGATCAAGAAAGTTGACCGCAAGCCACGCAAGGCCAAGGCCATCAGTCCAGAAAAACGTGCAGCCAAGTTCAAGTTCCAGGCAGAAATTGTGGATCTCAAAATCAAAGGGCTTGCTCCTGCAAACCTAGTGGACAAAAGCGAAGCCTGGTTATATGACAGCAAAAAACGCAAGCTGATTCATGTGGTAGCGGACTCTCATGTGGGCACGTTCACTGTCAAGAGCAACAGCATCATTGGTTTTAGCACAGCAGAAAGCATGCAGAAAACTGTGCGCAAACCCGCTGACATTGTGAAAGCCATGCAAGCTGCCGGCAAGCCTGCTGCTAGAAAGATCTACAAAGATCTAACCACTACAGAGACGCAGTTTAACGGGCGCGGAACTGAGAACTTGGTTATACTGAAGGCGTGGTAAAAGACTAAATATAGGGGACGGAGCCCCTAATGGTCGAACAACAATCTATTGATTTAATCACGCTAAAAACCGATCTCTTTGAGTATGTGCGCCTACAGCTGGGCCATCAAATCATTGACCTCGAACTTGATCCTGCCCACCTAGAAGCAGCATATCAACGGACCGTTGGCACCTACCGCCAACGGGCCAACAATGCCTACGAAGAAAGCTACAGCTTTATGCAGTTGGTAAATCAGCAAAACATCTACACCTTGCCACAAGAAGTGCAGAGCGTTAGACAGATTTTCCGACGTAGTTTTGGTATTGCCTCTGGGCCAACTGGCTCAAATTTTGATCCGTTTAGTCAAGCACAAATGAATGTGTACTTGATCAACTTTAACCAATCAGGCGGCTTGGCTACTTACGATTTCTATACTCAATATGTGGAATTGGCTGCTCGAATGTTCGGCGGCTTTATAAACTACACCTGGAATCCAGTTACCAAAAAACTGCAACTTATCCGCAGCCCAACCGGTTACGGCGAAGTGGTCCTGTTGTGGACCTACAATCTCAAGCCCGAAATCCAGTTGTTGGGCGACTACCAAATCCAACAATGGATCAAGGACTACATGGTAGCAGCCAGCAAAATGATCATTGGTGAAGCCCGTGAAAAGTTCGGAAGTATCGCCGGACCGCAAGGCGGCGGCACTCTCAATGGTGCAGCAATGAAGGCAGAAGCACAGGCCCAAATGGACAAGTGCATCGAGGACCTCAAACTGTATGTGGATGCTTCTCAACCATTAACCTTCGTTATCGGCTAAACACCACTCGACAAACTATTGCAGTTCTGTTACAATCATTAAATGCACCTTATGATTGACCTTGAAGGCCTGGCAACAGGACCGGACACAACTATTCTTACTATTGCTGCTCAAACGTTTGATCCGTTTGGCACGGGCTGGTACGACAAACATTACTATGCTAGAGTCACTTTAGAAAGTCAGGAAAATCGTGCTATCGATGACGGCACAATTGCTTGGTGGGCTACTCAACCCGACCATGCCCGCGAAGAAGCGTTCAACGAACAAGACCGTATTCCCTTGGACCAGGCACTAGACGAATTGGCCAAAATGATCTGGCACTCAAAACTGATCTGGAGTCAAGGTCCCACATATGACATGAACATTCTTGAGCATGCCTACAAGAGTTATTGCAAGCCTTTGCCCTGGAAATATTTTCAGGTTAGGGACTCAAGAACAGTGTTTAGTTTGTGGCCTGACCAACCTATACCGGTCACTAGCCATCATGCACTGGAGGATTGCAGACGCCAAATTAACATGCTTCAAGCCACACTAAAACATCTTGATGTCACAGAGTTAAAGTAATATCTTATCCTGGACATATTAGACTAAATAAAGTATGTTCGTTGATAACAAATATACAAAATATTATAATAATATAATTGTAAAAGCTTCATCTCGTAAATTAGATGAATATACAGAAAAGCATCACATTATACCGAGGTGTATGGGCGGAAGTAATGCCAAAGATAACCTGGTTATCTTGACCGCAAAAGAGCATTTTATATGCCACTTGTTGCTAACAAAAATGCTTACCGGTCCTTTAAAATATAAGATGGTCAAAGCGTCAATGATGATGGCTAATCGAATTGGCCCAGGGCAACAGCGATACAAAACCACTAGTAGGATTTACGAAATTTTAAAAACATCGTTACCACCTATGCCAGACAAAACCAGGTCGAAAATTAGTCAATCACAAAAAGAAAGATTTAAAGATAGAGATGGAACATTTTTGAACAGAACACATTCTGAAGAAACAAAAGAAAAAATGAGACAGTCTAGACTAGGCAAAAAAGACTCTCCTGAAGTTAAACTTATAAAATCTATAGCAGGAAAAAATAAACCCTCAGTCACTGATGAAACTAGAAAAAAGTTAAGTATTGCCAACAAGGGTCGTCCAGGGCTAACAGGAGAAAAAAATGGTTTTTTTGGTAAACACCACTCACTAGAACAACGCCAAAAAAAACGTGAAGAAAAACTCAATTCTACTAGACAACAATGTCCTCATTGTAGTAAACTAGTTGATCCAATGAACTATGCAAGATGGCATGGTGACAAATGTAAATTTAAAGGACAATAAATGGCAATTATAGCATTATGTGGTTTTATTTCAAGTGGCAAAGATACCATTGCAGATTATCTTGTTAACATACATCAATTCCGTAGAGAAAGTTTTGCCAACACACTCAAAGATGCGGTGAGTCATGTGTTTGGCTGGAACAGAGAACTGCTGGAAGGCCGTACCAAACAAGCCCGCGAATGGCGGGATCAAATTGATCCTTGGTGGGCAGAACGTTTAAAACTGCCCAAACTAACTCCACGTTGGGTGCTGCAATACTGGGGCACAGAAGTTTGCCGTCAAGGGTTTCACGACGATATCTGGATTGCCAGCTTGGAAAACAAACTGCGTAACTCCACAGACGATATAGTGATCAGTGACTGCCGTTTTCCCAACGAAATCAAGTCAATAAAAACAGCAGGCGGTATTGTGGTGCGAGTGACCCGTGGCCCTGAACCTGCTTGGTACAATGCAGCAGTCAGCGTAAATCGTGGACCCGATGGTAACTCTAGCTGGAGCCTAAGCAAAGGCAAACTAGAACGTGCTCAAGTGCATGCCAGCGAATATGCCTGGGCAGGTACAAAGTTTGATGCTGTGCTAGACAACAATTCTACCCTAGATCACTTGTATGAGCAGGTGCAGCAGCTGGTAACTCAGCGATCAGCTTGAATCTGATTAGGAACCCACGGTATATCAAGCCGTTTTACTTCCTCCATACAGTTCAAACAGACTGTGCGTAAATTTCGTAAATCACTATGATTTAGATTTCCGTCCAGATGACAAACCAGCAACTGAGAATTATACCTAGCCTTGAACCCACAGCGATCGCATGTGGGTTTTTTCTTGTATCCGTCTAGTTGCCACCGCGGCTTTGGGGTCTTGATTTTTTTGTTTCTTCTAATGCAGTGATCGCATTTGGTTCGATAGTGTACGACATCGTTGCGTGTGTAGTTCACAGCCACCAGGCGTTGGTTACAAGCAGCACATATGGGTCTCATGGGGTATTTATCACGCGAACCTTTGCAAAGGGCAACACAACACCACTGGTTTTGTCATCATCCGATAAATATCTACATAAGTTTTTAAAGGAGCCAAAATGGCACTAGTATCACCCGGAGTTCAAGTCACAGTAATTGACGAAACAAATTACATTCCTGCAGCCACAAACTCAGTACCTTACATGTTGATCGCCACGGCGCAAAACAAAGTTTCAGGTTCTGGAGTAGGTGTTGCAGCTGGCACATTAGCGGCCAACGCAAATAAAGTTTATTTGGTCACTAGTCAACGTGATCTGTCAGCTACATTTGGCAATCCGTTTTTCTATAAAACCACAGCAGGCACACCAATCAATGGTTACGAGCTCAACGAATATGGCTTGTTAGCTGCTTACTCTGCCTTGGGTATCACCAATCGTGCGTATGTTCAACGTGTGGATATCGACCTTTCTGAGCTCACCGCCAGTCTAGTACGGCCCACAGGCGAACCCAATGACGGTACATTCTGGTTAGACACTGCCAACACTATCTGGGGTGCATTTGAATGGAACTTGACCACTGGTGCGTTTAGCAATCAAGTGCCGTTGGTTATTACTAGTACTTCGGATCTTACTAGCGGAATCCCTTCGCAGGATTACGGCAGTATTGGCGATTATGCTGTGGTTGCAACCAATGTTGCTAATCCTGTATATTACAAAAATGGTGCAGCAACCACAACTCAAACGACGGCTACAATGTTATCGGACTTGTACAATACCTGGGTCTTGGTTGGTTCCAATGATTGGAAACTAAGCTGGCCAACCCTGACAGGTGCCAATGCTGTAACATCTGATTTGACAGCTAGCAATACTATTGTTATTAATGGCACAACTGTTACTGTTCCTGTGGCTCCCAACAATGACGTTGTTGGACTTAGTGCAGCCATCAATACCGCATCTATTGACGGTGTTTACTCAGCAGTTATAGACAACAAACTATGTTTATATGCTGATGCAACTGCCACTGCTGACGGATCCACAGCCGATGACGGTATTATTGTGGTCAGCTCATCTGGATCTACAGTAGGATTGCTAACTACTTTGGGTATTACTGCCAATGTGAGTTATTATGCTCCTACTCTGCAACAAAGTGCAAACTACACCGTGCCACGTTGGAGAACCACAGACGATCAACCTAGACCTACAGGCAGCGTCTGGAACAAGATTACCAGTAGCAACCTTGGGACCTCAATGGTTGTGAAAAAATACAGCTCAGCCCTGGGTGCATTTGTGCAACAATCTGCCGCAGTATATGCCAATGACTGGAGTGCTAATGCAACTATAGATCCCACAGGCGGCGGGAAAAATATCCCTGCAGGAACAACATATACACAATATAATGTCAATCCAGAAGACAGCGGAGTTGCAGCGTACCCTTACAACAATACCTACACCCTGCAGGTGTTTGAGCGCATGTCTCAAGGCGCCACTTCAACAACAGGTAGCACATCCACTCCGTCGTTTACAAATGGTAACCAATTTACTATTCAAACATCTGTGGCAAACTCAGCCAGTCTGACCACTCCTGTAACCGCTACTATTAGTGGAACCACTTCTGCAGCATTTATTACTGCGGTAAGTTCTGCTGGTGTTCCTGGTGTTAGTGCAGCCGTAGATTCATCAGGCGCTATTGTGTTTACACAAAGCATTGGCGGTGTAATTGTACTAGCCGACGTTAGCACAGGCACCGCTATAAGTGATGCTGGTTTTAGCAACACTACTACTGGCTGCCGCGATGCTGTTGTAGATAATGAAGTTACTCTGTTGCTTAGTGCCTGGGAAGCATTGTCTTACACTGCTAGCGCAGTTGCTCCGGACCAAGACCCAGCTGATGGACGCTATTGGTATTATTCTACCACTAGCCAAGTTGATATCATGATTCAGAGTGGATCAGGATGGGTTGGATACCGTAACGAAACCAATGATGTTCGTGGTTACAATCTTTCTTTAACTGATCCAGCCGGTCCACAAATTGCTGCTACAGCACCTACCACACAAAGTGATGGTACTGTTTTGGTCTACGGCGATCTCTGGATTGATACTAGTAATCTTGAAATTTATCCTGTGATCAAACGTTGGCAAAATGTTGACGGTGTGGATCAATGGGTCCTGATCGACAACACTAACCAAACCACTGAAAATGGTGTATTGTTTGCAGATGCTCGTTGGAGCACCACAGGTACGGTGGATCCAATCACAGGTGCCTTGCCCACAATTACCAGCTTGTTGACCAGCAATTATCTGGACGTTGATGCTCCTGATTCCGCACTGTATCCCACAGGCATGTTGTTGTTTAACACACGTCGTTCTGGCTTCAACGTCAAGAGCTTCCAGGTCAATTACTTTAATGCTGCTGATTTCACTTATGACACTTGGAGCAGTAGTACTACCTATGCAGCAGGCGATGCAGTTTTGTATAATGCAGTTCTGTATGTTGCAACTCAAGCCAGCACCAATCAGAATCCTGCTACACAAACATCTTACTGGGATTTGTTGGTAACCAATTCTTGGGTAACAGCATCTGGCAATAGAGCAGATGGCGCACCCAACATGGGTCGTCTGGCACAACGTGCATTGGTTGTAGCAGCACTCAAGTCCGGTATTGACACCAGCATCACAATTCGTGAAGAACAAGCGGTGTTCAATCTCTTGGCATGTACTGCATACCCAGAGTTGATTATCAACATGTCTGCTCTCAGCAATGAACGCAACAACACCTGCTTTGTGGTTGGTGACACTCCCATGCGACTGGGTGCCAGCGGCACTGAACTGGTATCCTGGGCCACAAACAACAGCGGTCTTGGTACATTTGCCAGTGACGGCCTGACCACTAGTACGCCTTATGCTGCTGTGTTCTATCCCAGCTGTCAAACCACAGACCTGGGCGGAAGTACAGTTGTAACAGCACCTAGTCACATGATGGTACGCACAATAATTCGCAGCGACGAAGTGAGCTATCCATGGTTGGCACCTGCCGGTACACGCCGCGGCGTGATTGACAATGCAGCCACTATTGGTTACATCAACAGTCAAACTGGAGAGTTTGTAACAATTGGCAACAATCAGGCTCTGCGTGACATTGAATACTCAAACCGTATCAATCCAATCACGTTTATTCCAGGTGTTGGTATTACCAACTTTGGTAACAAGACCATTTATGCCAACAACACTGCACTTGATCGTATCAACGTAGCACGACTGGTTGCATTCATGCGTGGCAGATTGGAAGAAATCGGCAAGCAGTTCTTGTTTGAACCCAACGATCAGATCACCAGAAACGAAATATCCAATGCTATCAACAGCTTGTGTATCGACTTGGTGGCCAAGCGTGGTATCTATGACTTCTTGGTAGTGTGTGATGATTCAAACAACACACCTGCTAGAATTGATGCCAATGAGTTGTGGGTTGATATTGCTATCGAACCTGTAAAATCTGTGGAATTTGTCTACATCCCTCTGCGTCTCAAGAACACAGGCGAAATTGCTGCGGGCTCTGTAGCCACAGCAACCACTGTTTAACATATCGTTAGACTAATAAATGGGGTGGCAACACCCCATTTTTTTTGGCCTCAACAGAGGTAAATAACTGCATAGGAGATTACAAATATGGCCGTTGCATCATTAACCCGAATGACAGTGCCCTTGGCAAGCGATCAAAGCGCGAGCAACCAAGGCTTGCTCATGCCCAAACTCAAATATCGCTTCCGAGTAATATTTGAAAACTTTGGTGTTAGCACACCACGAACAGAATTAACCAAGCAGGTGATAGACTTCAAACGACCCAGCTTGACATTCGACAACATTGAAATACCAATCTACAATAGTACATTGCATCTAGCAGGCAAGGCCAAATGGGCAGAAACTGCATGTAACCTGCGTGACGATGCAAGTGGTGCTGTCAGCAAGTTGGTAGGCGAACAGCTACAGAAGCAAATGGACTTTCTGGAAATGGCCAGTGCTGCTTCTGGTATTGACTACAAGTTCACTACACGTTTTGAAATACTCGACGGCGGCAATGGCGCTGCTACACCGATTGTATTAGAAACATGGGAATTATATGGTTGCTATCTGAAAAGTGTGGACTATGGTAACATGGCCTACTCAGAAAGCGCACCAGCAACAATTGCTATGACTATTGTGTTTGACAACGCTAATCAAACGCCTAATGGCACAGGGGTTGGCTCTACAATTGCTAGAACTGTCAACGACGTAGTAACAGGATAATCAATTATGGCTTTTGGCCAGGATTTCCTGCAAGGCTTTTTTGGTGGGCAAGGTCTCAAAGACTATGCCCACGCTTCCAAGACCTTTCGTACCAATGGATACGAGTATGCACCACGGAACAAGTTCTTGTTCCACTGCTACTTCAATATCAACACGTCCGAAGTTCGTCCATTGCAAGCAGTATTCTCAGAAACTGAGAAAAGCACCATTGGACTTATGGTCAAGACTATAGAACTGCCAAAATTCAAAATGGATACTGAGATACTGAATCAGTATAATCGCAAAAGATTGATTCAGAAAAAAGTCAACTATGATCCAGTACAAGTAACGTTCCATGATGATGGCGGTGACTTGATTCGAAGCATGTGGTACAACTACTACAGTTACTACTACAAAGATCCCAATCAACAGTACGGTGGAGCTAGTAATCAAAATGGCAGCATTGGCCAAATTCAAAGCCTTCCCGGATTCAGTTACAACAATCGCGATATCTATGCCAATGACCGTGTGGTCAACGACTGGGGCTTTATTGGCGAAAGTTATGATCAAAGCAACTCGGGCAGCGGTGGTGTTGGCTCAGGCGGCGATCAAAGTTCTGGTAAGCCACCCTTCTTCAAAGATATTACAATTTATGGTATGGACCAACACAAATGGGCCAGCTATGTGCTGATCAATCCTTTGATCCAGAGCTGGAGTCATGATCAATACAACTACAGCGAAGGTGCAGGAGTTATGCAAAATACCATGAGCATACAATACGAAACTGTGAAATATTACTCAGGTGCAGTCGGAGCAGTTCGTCCTGATACCAATGTAAGAGGATTTGCTGATCCTGCCTACTATGACAACATACGGTCAAGCATATCTAGACCCGGCAGCACCAGCACAGTTCTGGGCCAAGGCGGCTTGTTGGATGCCGGCATTGGCATTGTGCAAGATCTGCAAAGCGGCGGTGTAGCAGGAGTAATTGGTGCTATACAAACAGCAGGCACAGCCTACAACACATTCAAAGGTGCAGATCTAAAATCTATTGTGAATGAAGAAGCCAACCTTGCTCTCAAAGACATATTGAGAAACAGTATTCCAGCAGCAGTTCGTCAACAGCCCGGCGGTGACGGCGGGTTTGTTTTTCCAAGATCACCAGGTGAGTTTTAATCATGGGCGGCACAGTTAACTCAGTAAACACCAATGTAGATCTTACCGTAAGAATATTTGATCAATTCTACAGCTACGAACAGTTTGTTGCTGTTGAAGACTACGACGTGGTGTATAGTTTTTTGAGGTCAGTGTTTACTACTGATCAAGCGGCGGGCAATTTCACCGTGGCATTGTTTAGAATTGCTGCCAAAACCGGCACCAACGTGCTGAGTATTCTAGCAAATCTTGAAGGCCAAGGTCAGATGCAACTTACACAGACACTGGCATACTATCTCAACAACATGAGAAGCGGCTCAACCCTGTTGGGCTTTGGTGCATCAGTAACTCCCAACTACTACACCGCAAGAAACGTGCTGCCGTGATGCCCGGAGTGTGTAATGGCTAACTTTGCAACAGGCATATTCCAACCCAAAAATCCCGCCAAGTATGTGGGCAACAAAAGTCCTACCTATCGCAGCAGTTGGGAACAGGTGTTTATGACATTCCTGGACAACAACGACAACATCATGCAATGGGGATCAGAATGTGTGGTAATACCGTATCGTCATCCCTTAGATGGTAAAATGCACAATTACATTCCAGATTTTTTAATCACATACCGCACCAAAAACAACACCACCCGAGCAGAACTAGTTGAGATCAAACCCAGAAAGCAAAGCATACTTGAAGAAAAAATGAGTTCAAAGGAACGTGCTATTGTGGCAATCAACTACGCCAAATGGGATCAGGCTACCAAATGGGCCAAACGCAACGGCCTAACCTTTCGCGTAATTACCGAATCTGATATTTTCCATCAAGGTGGCAAGAAGTAAGCAACTGACGCAGATTGGAATCAGCGGCCGCAATTGCCGCTAAATACGTCATGTCCCTTCCGACCAACAAAAAACTTGAGGCCTTGTTTGATTTGCCAACGTCTGCAGACTCAGACGACACAGTGGTGTACACTACTGAACAGACTCAAGCAGCCATGACCGAAATTGACACCACAATAGACAAGATTGACGCTGCTCTGCCAGGCATTCGAGACCTTAGTTCATCGGACACTGAGATGGATGAACTGGCCAAAAAAGCCACAGACACCTTTGATGAACTGATGAGTCTGGGCATGCAAGTGGATTCAAGATTTGCTGCTGAGATTTTTGGTGTTGCAGGCACCATGCTGGGCCATGCACTCACGGCCAAAACAGCCAAGCTCAACAAGAAACTCAAGATGATTGATCTACAGTTGAAAAAAGCCAACTTGGATATAAAAATTGCAGACTCAGACACTGCACCAGCACAGTCGGGCCACGGCCACGTGATAACTCGCAACGAATTGCTGGATAGATTGCTGGGCGACAGAAAGACAAATGCCGAAAAAGGCTAAATATCACATAGGACCCTAATATGAAAAAATTTCATCAATATCTTTCCGAAAGCGAACGCACATACAATTACCGGATCAAAATTCTGGGCGATGTGCCTCCAAACTTTATCGGAGATCTCAAAGAAAAGCTCAAGCAGTTTGACATTGCAAAAATGTCAGAGAAAAAAACCACACCAGTGCAGCACTTGCTCAAGGACTTTCCTGGTGCAGAAAACGAAATGGTAACATCAGTTGATGTGAGCTTTAGATACCCTGCTATTGAGCCGCAAGTGCAACAATTGGCACAGTTGTTGGGATTCAACCCCAACAGAATCCGATTGCTTACACAACCATACGTGGACAGCATTGACAAAGAGATCACAGACATTGAAGCACAAAACAAAGACCTGATCAAGGACACTGCTTATCCTGCACCTGATGCAGAACAACGTGCCTTGTCAAAAGACTATTCAACAGGCCCATACGATCATGCAGTGTTAAAAAATGCATATCGCAGTGACTTTACTATTGCTGGTGGTCGAACTCCTCCTGCAAAAACCACAAATGATTTGCCACAGGGCGACACCAGCCCAATGACCAATATCAAACGTCAGCCCAAGCCGGCTACTGGCTACAACACAAGAGGATAAACCATGACATTTTTCTATGACCTAAACAAAAAACTTGATGGCATCCGTGCCACGCCAGAAGTTAAAACCCAACAACTCAATGAGCAGGCCGGCCCATTGACTCAGATTCTCAACGAACGAGCAACCGGAGACTACTCGGCTGTGAAGGCTGCTGCTGGCAAAGACATTGGCAAGCCAGGCAAGAACTTCTCAAAGATTGCCGCAGGTGCAGCCAAGCGTTATGGCAGCGAAGAAGCAGGCAAACGTGTGGCAGGTGCTGTGTTGAACAAACTGCGTCATCCCAAAGAAGGCATGGCAGAAGGCTCGGGTGAATCTGTAAGTTTTGGAGAGATGGTTAATGTAGTTGACGAACATTATCCAAAATACTATGCTGAACTATCCGTTAGTGAAATTTCTGATGAGCAGTTTAAACACGAAATTATCAGCACCTATAATAAAATTATCAAAAAAGAACGCATGAGAAATGACTTTAATGCACGTATGGAACGTGAAAGTGTTGGCATGGACGAAGCAGCCAAGTATCGTGATCCTAAGTATAAAGATAAACTGTATACACAGGAGCCAGGTGACCATGATGATTATGATAATGACATGATGGATGTAGATTGGAACGACTACGGACCTAAAATGCGTCCAAAAAATGATCCTGGAGCCAAACGCCGAATGGGCGGAGTTGGCGACAAAAGTGATCGCACAGATCCATTGGTCAAAGGATTTGGTCGTTCGGGCGTAGGAAGAGCTGTAGAAAAAGGACCAAGAAAAGGTCTACCAGTGAGAGATCAAATTAGAAGTTTGAAAGGCAGTATCAAAGACGCACTCGGAACACATGCAGAACCAAACTTGCCTGAAGGCGAAGGTGGCATTCCAATGACACCCAAGCAAAAATCATTTGCTAAACTTGCACCTCCTGTGGACAAGATCACTTTTGCTGACAAGATTGTTGGCGCTAAAAAAGAAGTTGACGAAGTGTTGGGCGATGTAGCAGCACAAGCCATGCGTAAAGCAGTTGGCCGTCATGATCAAGACATGGAAGAAGCCAGCACCGGCAATGCGTTTGACTGGAAAAATCGCAAAGAACCTGAAGTGCAAAAGCCTGCCAGCCGCATTCACAAAGGCACATACGGCACTGAATATGATGGCGACAAAGATGATGCCAAGGCCCTTGCCACAAAGAAGCGAGCCGCAGCAGATGCTGGACAGGCCCAACGCGGTCGTGGTCGTCCCAAGAACAATGCGTCAGCAGACACTGGCGAAGTCATGAAGCCTGACTGGAGTGCATTTGAAAAGAAGGTCAAAGTAAAGCCACACACTGGTAAAATCACCAAGCACAAGATGGTAGGTGAAGACGATCTGGATCCAGAAGATCAAGGCGAATACGATCAAGAAGGTGCAGCAGCCAAGGACGATATCAAAACAGTTCTTCGTCATGCACAGGCCCTGCAAAAAGTTCTAGGCGACAATGACAACCTGCCAGAATGGGTGCAGGCCAAGTTGTCCAAAATTGAAGGCATGATGACTGCTGTGGATGACTACATGCAGAATCAAGCAGGCGACGACATGGATGGTGAAGAAGAACCCATTGACGAACGCTCTGTAAGCAAAGCACAAGTTAAAACAATGGGTGCAGCAGCACACAATCCCAAGTTTGCCAAGAAAGTTGGCATCAAACCAAGCGTGGCCAAAGAATTTAACCAAGCCGACAAAGGCAAAGACAATAGCAAGTTGCCAGAAAAAGCACCCAAGAAGAAAAAAGAAGTAGATGAAACCACAACTTCTGGTTCAATGGCCACAAGTGGTGGTGCTCCTAAATCCAGCGGCGGCATGAGTTACGGCAAAGGTATTTACGACAGTTTGAATCGCGAAGTAGAAGGCATGATCTCTGAAAGCATGAACATCAGCATGAACATGAGCAATGACAGTCACGGCGGCCCAAACCGGAGTCTCACAGTAACAGCCACAGACGAAGATGCAACAGCATTGGCCAGCATGCTTAGAATGGCAGGCATGGGCGGCGGCAATGACCACATGCCACACATGAACAATGGCGTGGTGCAACCAGACGAAATCAAAGTCATTGACTTTGATGACGGCACTGATGACCTGGCTGCAGAACTCAGCAACGAGTTGCACGGTGGTCATGACAGCCATGACTCCGAAGTTTGCCCAGAATGCGGATCAAGTGATTGCGGCTGCGGCGACGAAGAATCAGTAGACGAAGCCTACGGTGACACAGACGAAACATTGAATAGTCCAGACTGGCCCACAGATGCCGAAGGCACTGAAGATGCTATGATGTATTCAGGTGGATTGAACCGTCCCAAGGCAACTGGCCAAACCACTGTTCCTGTAATTGCCAGTCAAGAAGATCGTCAACATGCATATGAAGATGCTGCTGCCCTACGCCGCATGATGGAAATGGCAGGACTGCCAGTAGCCGAAGCAGCACCACCAGTCAAGTTGGCAACACCACAAGCAATAGATGATCCTGTGAGCCCAGCACCAGCTGCCGCAGCACCAGGCAAAAAGCCAGTGGTCAAGCCTGTAACAAAATCAGCAACACCACAAGCAATAGATGATCCTGTTGCACCTGTCAAAGAAGACAAGATGGCACAGAGTCTCATGAGAGAATTGCACAACTTCAAGTATTAATATGACACCACAATTCCAAACCTATGCAGAAACCATGAACAGGCTTGCCGAAAGGCATCCGCCTGCTCCTACACCTGCAGAGGTGCGCAACCAACCAGCATTTGTTCCTGGTGTGCTATCACAAACCACAAATTTGTTCCGGCCAGTAAATGTTGCAGATTTAAATAAGGATAACAAATAATGGCTATTCAAGTTGTGAACGCTGTAAGCAATACAGCCTGGACCACAGACAAGGTAGAAATTTCTACCACAGTGGCCAACGTTACATTTCAAGTGAGTGCAGTGCAATTGACTTATGTGCAGGCCAATGGTGTTCCTGCAAACGCTGCAATGAGCACGGCAACTGGCAACCTGTATGCAAACGCTATACAAGTTCCTGGCAACTCAGTTCAGCAGTATTATGTTGGTGCTGGAAATTATCTCAACATCATCACAGGCACTGCATTTACTGCTACTGCTCTGGGCACAGCCTCATCGGCCACGGCTGGTGTCAACGGTATTGGTGGGTAATACTCAATGAGAGCCTCGGAATTTGTAACTGAAGGTGCTAGAGGCATTATTCCCGGCGGGCACGACAATGCCATGCCAGGAGCACACATTGTGCGTGACATTGGCGGCTATGACAGAATCAATCATATGAATCGTATGATGATGGCCATGGCCATGCATGATGGCAAAGACAAAAAATCAATTCCAAAAGACAAAATGGATTCTGCAAGCTGGGTTGAAAAATACAACACTGCACATCCTTATACCAAAGAAGAAGACAACATGGTAATTGGTGCAATGAAAACCATTGGATCAGACAGTCACCATGTGCTCAGCGACCATCGCAGTATAGAAACTCCTGATACCCACAAAGTTAGTCCTGTTGCTGGTTTCAAAGGGTATCCTCGATGAGAGCACGTGAGTTTATTACCGAAGACTCTGCATCTGGCCGCACAGGTACAATCACTCGTGATGTAGGGTTGGCTTTGCCGGGTGCTTTTAAAATACCCGCGCTACAAAACAACGATCCTTACAAACAATATAGATTTGGTGTGGCTATTGCCGGTGCCAAAGGCGCTGCACAACGTGCTAAAGATGGTGTTCCGCCATTTGACGGACCCAGTAGTGTGTTTGGAGAAGACATGGTGATTGTAAGTTACGACCCACATGTGAAAGATTACATTGATGACGCACTACATTCCATGAACATGCCCTCTAGTGATGCTGTGCAGATTGGCACTATGGCCAGTGAAGAAGCACCCGATGTAGTCAAAGTAAGTCCTGTGCAAGGATTCAAGGGCTACCCAAGGTAATACATGAAAAAACTGTTAGCAATATTTTTACTTGCCCTTACGACCACAGCCAACGCCTGGACACAACGCCCACCGCAGGACATGAGAACCTGTGCTGTGCATGCACCTTATGGAATGCCTGCTGCCCTAGGCACACAACCCATCTGTAGACAAGCATATCTTGTGGGCTACGATGCCCATGCTAAGATACCCAGATTTGTCACATACGAACTCATACCAAAAAATGCTCTAGGCTGTGTGGCAAGAACCAATGCGTTTGCTACTGATCAATCAGTGCCTAACGGTGCCACTCCTGATGACTATGCTGGCACCGGCTACGACAAAGGTCACATGAGCCCAGATGGTGACTTATCATGGGATCAGCAGGTAGAATTTGAATCATTCCTAATGACCAACATGGTTCCACAGGCTGGCAGTTTGAATCGTGGCATCTGGAAACTACTGGAAACAGCAGTGCGGGGGTGGGCAGTGCAACGCAACCAAAGTTATACCATATATGTTGGAGCAGTCTACGGTGCAGGCGATGCCACAATTGGCAACGGCGTTATTGTTCCACACGGTTACTACAAGATTGTGATCAATAACCAAACCAAACAAATTGCAGGTTGGGCGTTCCCGCACACCAAGCCTTACGTTAATCTGGGCAACGACCTAACTGTGTTCCGTAAGCCTGTTGCTGAAATTATGCAAGTGGCCGGAGTCAAGTATGCGTTCCCGCCAGGTGCAGTTGAACTGGCACCTGGATCAGAATGGCCCGTGGATTTTGGTCGACTTACCCAGGCCAAACGTGACAAGTGTAAGTCCGCAGATTAATATCGCAGTGCGGCTGGTCACGTAAATACTTGATCATGGCAAAACCACTTGAGACCGTCCTGGTCAAGTCCCCTCATCGTCATCAAACATTCACAGATCAACAACTGGATGAGTTTTTGAAGTGTGCTGATCCTGTGACAGGGCCGCACTACTTTATGGATCACTTTTTCCATATACAACACCCTACGCAGGGCAAAATGTTGTATCATCCGTATTCGTATCAAGTCAAACTGATTGATACCTATCATAACAATCGCTACTCAATCTCCATGATGCCGCGTCAAACAGGCAAATCAACCAGTGCAGCCGGCTACCTGTTGTGGTACAGCATGTTTGTTCCGGACTCCACCATCCTGGTAGCAGCACACAAATACACAGGTGCTCAGGAGATCATGCAACGCATACGCTTTGCATATGAGCTATGTCCAGATCATATCCGAGCAGGTGTCACAAGCTACAACAAAGGATCAATAGACTTTGAAAACGGTAGTCGTATTGTGAGTGCCACCACAACAGAAACAACAGGTCGTGGTATGAGTATTACCTTGCTCTATGCCGATGAGTTTGCGTATGTGCGACCCACCATTGCCCGAGAGTTTTGGACCAGTATCTCACCTACCTTGGCCACTGGTGGTAAAGCAATCATCACCAGCACACCCAACTCAGATGAGGATCAGTTTGCGTTCATCTGGAAAGGTGCCAACAAAACCGAAGATGAATATGGCAACCCCACACCCTTGGGCATAAACGGATTCAAGGCCTATCGCAGTTACTGGCAAGAACATCCTGATCGTGATGAGTCCTGGGGCGAAAACATGCGAGCACAACTGGGCGATGATCGATTCCGCCGTGAGATTGGCTGCGAATTTATCATCAATGACGAGACTCTGATTGCTCCTGCCAAACTGCTGGATCTTGACGGACTTGAACCCATGTACAAAACTGGCCAAGTGCGCTGGTACGAGCCAATTAGAAAAGATCAAGTGTATGTTGTGGCACTAGATCCCAGTCTAGGCACAGGCGGCGATCCTGCTGCTATTCAAATCTTTGAAGCTAACACCACACGACAAGTGGGCGAATGGCGACACAACCGAACTCCAATTCCCGAACAGATTCGTATTTTAGTAGATGTGATCCGGCACATAAACGAAACTGTAGGCGATGAGAAAAGCATCTATTACTCAGTGGAAAACAACACCATTGGAGAAGCAGCACTTATTTCAATTGCAGAATGGGGAGAAGAAAACATACCAGGCTACTTCCTGAGTGATGTGTCGGGTCCTGCTGTGAACGGACGCAGAACACGCAAAGGATTCAACACCACAAACAAGTCCAAACTGAGTGCCTGTGCCAAACTAAAAAATCTTGTGGAATCTGGCAGAATGAAAGTGAACAGCAAAAGTTTGATTTCTGAATTCAAAAACTTTGTGGCACACGGCACAAGTTATGCTGCCAAACCCGGAGAAACAGACGATTTGATCATGGCCACAATCCTGGCTGTGCGCATGCTCACAGTGTTGCAGAGCTTTTATATTGAACTAGACTCGCACATGCGAGATCACGAGTCCAATATTATAGAACCCTTTCCGTTTATTTCTATGGTGCGTTGAGGTAAATACTTTATGGCACAAAATTCAATCGCAAGCGAACTCAACGATCTGTTAATCACACGTGATTTTGACGTCAATGCACTCAGTACCAAAACTGGTAAACCAGCAGTGAACAGTCGAGGCGTACCTGACACAAACGAAGCAGACATGTTTAGTTTTGACTGGATTGGGCCCACTGGTAAAAATTACGGAACCATGGTGATCTTGTTGGATCAGTCGGGCGGCATGACTGTGTACTTTGGAGACAATCTTGGCCGCACCATGGATCCAGAAGACAAACTGGCCTGGTACGGCGACCCAGATACTGATAACTCGGGCTTTCTGGAACAATTGAAAAATTTTGCCATCCGCACCAGCAAGGTGCGTGGTGGATTCAGCCTGGAAAACATGAGCCGGCTCAAGTATGCTATTGCAGGACAAGCAGCATTAACAGAGAGCTTTTATGGCACACGCAAAGTCAGCTATTCAGGACTGGCAACCGAAGCCAGACTCATGATCAAACATTCAAAGGTGCTGGACGAGAACGATGCTCGTTTCCGCTATGTGGAAAGTTTGTTTATTGAAACAGCTCAAGGCGAACGCTTTAGACTGCCATTCCGCAAGTTGTCGGGTGGACGAGCCATGCTGGAACATGTGCGTCAAGGCGGCAACCCTTATGATTTTCGCGGACAGCACATCAGTGAAACAGTGAGTCAAATTACCACACTGAGTCAGTTTCGCAGAGCACACCAAGGCCGTGTGTTTGAAGGTGCTGCCGCTGACTTGATCACAGAAACCAACGAATACTATCACAATCTCAATCGCAATCTCAAGAACATTGCAAATCATCGCGGGTACGCACAGTATTTTGAATCCTGGAAACCTGCTGAAATTTCTGAAACCGACATGGTGGTAGAAGATCTCAAAGGCTTATTTACAGAAACACGCATTGATCCTAGAATAGAATCAGCCTTGCCCATGCTGGCAAAGATACAACGAGAATCACAAATCATGAAAGAAGCAGACATATTCGAATCCTGGGCAACCAATCTTGTAGAAGGTACATGGGCCCTGCCAGACACTCCAGAAAAAATGGATCAGCTCAAAATTTGGTTGAGTGAACCGCACCCAGTTGGCCCAGATGCTGCTGATGCAAAAGATGTGCTAGGTGACTACATTGGCGACGACAACTTGTTTGATCAACTGGAAGAACTGGCTGAAGAAGATCCTGACGCAGATGCGGTTCCCTTGGTCATGGCCTGGATTGATCGCAATCGAGATGGATTTGCTGAGATTGCTGAATTGGCTCAAAATTTAGAAGCAGCGGCTGCTCCTGCAGCTCAACCAGCACCACCTCCTGCTGCTCCTGTAGCTCCTGCACCAGTTGCACCAGCACCACCTCCTGTGGCAGAAGATACCGTGAGTCCACGGTTTGCAGGTGTGCAACAAACACAGCATGACGATGGAACCAAAACTACAGACTATCAACAAGGTCCGTTACAATCTACTCAGAAAGTAGATGCACAAGGTCGCCCACTTAAAACCACAGTGGGTTACGATTTGGGTGTTGGCAAGGTAGGTGCCGAACAAGATCATGTTACTGGTATTCGTACCACAACAGCAACTCCTGCTGATCCCAACGCTGATCCCAACGCCTTGCTGCCAACCGGTGCAATTGCTGCGGCTCGCGGAGTTGACCCAACAAAATTTGCAGCATTTCAAGCACAACAACCGGGTGTGGTAAAAGAATGCAACTACACAGCCAAAAACGAATACTGTCCCAAGCATGGACTAGACGAATGTTCGGGCACAGGCATGTATGAATCTGATTTGGCAAGAATAAAATCTCTGGCTTTTCTTAAATAACATAAATAAAACAAAGAAGGGTGTGTAGTGGCATGCCCTTCCGTAAGCAACTAGATAGGCAAAGTTCGCTACCTTTGGTGGTAGGAAACACAGACAAGCTGTGTTATAATAACTTGTAGGCAGCATTTAAGTAGATCTTAAATTTTTAAAATCATATTAACGCACAAGAAAGGCAACACAATATGGCATCACTAGCAGAAATTCGAGCACGGCTACAGGCCGCAGACAGCAACAAAGGTGGACAATCCACTGGCGGCGGCGACCGATCAATTTACCCACACTGGAACATGGAAGAAGGCAAGGAAGCTGTACTTCGATTCCTACCAGACGGTAACACAAAAAACACATTCTTTTGGGCAGAGCGAGCAATGATTCGACTGCCATTCAATGGCGTCAAAGGTGAGATGGATTCCAAACAAGTCATGGTGCAGGTGCCATGCGTTGAGATGTGGGGCGATGCTTGCCCAATCTTGGCAGAAGTACGCACATGGTTCAAGGACAAGAGTCTTGAAGACATGGGTCGCAAGTATTGGAAAAAGCGCAGTTACATTTTCCAAGGCTTTGTACGTGAGAATCCCATTGGCGACGACAAAACACCGGACAATCCTATTCGCAAGTTCATCATTGGACCTCAGTTGTTTACCTTGATCAAAGGTGCCTTGATGGATCCTGAGTTGGAAGAATTGCCAACTGACATGTTGCGTGGCCTGGATTTCCGTATTGCTAAAACATCTAAAGGTGGATATGCAGACTACAACACATCAAAATGGGCTCGTAAAGAATCGGCCCTGACCGAAGCTGAACAAGCTGCTGTGGCCACACATGGCCTGTATGATCTCAGCACATTCTTGCCCAAGAAGCCCAGCGCAGTTGAGCTCAAGGTAATCAAGGAAATGTTTGAAGCAAGCGTAGATGGACAGCCCTACGACACAGAGCGTTGGGGTCAGTACTTCCGCCCTGCTGGTGTCAACGCACCTGCTGGTACAGCCGCTGAAGATACTCCTGCACCAGCAGCACGTTCGGCACCTGCACCTGTTGCAGACTTTGACGAAGATGTTGCTCACGCAGAAAAATCTTTTGCTGCTGAACCTGTTGCTGCTCCAAAACCAGCACAGAAGGCCGAAGACATTCTGGCCATGATTCGTAGTCGTCAACAAAAGTAATCAAAAAGTGCAAGCACTGAAAGGTGCTTGCTTTTTTATCTATTATGAAATTTTCCCTGGTATTTGATAAATCTGGAGATACTCTGCCTTTTGAGGTAGTGTACAATCACGAACTATTTGAATTTTTTGTCGAACAAACCAACAAAAAATCACAAAACTCGTTTGTCAATGATCAGACACTTTATAAAAATCTTGATCAGAAAATCACGCAGTTGCACTGGGCTATCTCAAAAACCAATGAAGTATTATACGATCTTGTGAGCAAGAGTTTTACACAACATACTGATCTTGAAAATTACCTAGACCAACAGTTTCTTAACAAGTTACATTCTGATTGGGTATTTTCTCACTATCATGATATCAATATCAACGATTTAAAATTTAGCAGTGTTAGATCTCAAGCTCGACTAGGTAATATACTACATGAACTATATCCAGATACTGAACAAATAATCAAAACTGCGCCAGCAATGGAAAAGTTAGGCTACATCTATCCGTATCGAGAAGTCAACATGGGAATTCATGATCTTGAAAGCAGTTTTACAAATTTAGAGTTCAAAGCAGATGAGAAATGGCAAGTGTTTAACAATCCATTTCTAAACACCATGATCACAAACAACGATAAAGTAAATTTCTCGTTTGGCTATACATATGTGGGCAGACAGTATTATAATAAGTTTAGATTTTTTGATACTAAATTAGAATGTCCAGATCATTTTAACTATGAGACGTTGGAATTTGCGTTTCAACTAGGGTTAGACATGTCTGAGACTATTCCGTTTAGCAAAGAGGCGCAGGCCTGGGCTAGTAAACAAGGTATTAAATTAGTCGCTGAACAAATACCAATTGCAAACATAGTAGATTTAGAAAACAAACTGTTCGAATATAGAAAAATGTTATATAGAAATTCTCGAGACAACAATCGAGCACAAATAATTTTACACTAAGGGCAATCATGGCAAAAGCATTTGACGTAAGCAAATTCCGCAAGGAAATTACAAAAAGTATTGAAGGACTCAGCATTGGCTTCAATGATCCAACAGACTGGGTAAGCACAGGCAACTATGCACTGAATTATCTAATCTCAGGATTCTTTGATCGAGGTATTCCGTTAGGTAAGGTCACAGTGTTTGCCGGAGAGTCTGGCGCAGGCAAGAGTTACATCTGCTCGGGCAACATTATCAAGAACGCACAAGAGCAAGGCATCTATGTGGTGTTAGTTGACAGCGAAAACGCCTTAGACGAAGCATGGCTCAAGGCTCTGGGAGTAGACACCAGTCAAGACAAGCTGCTGAAATTAAGCATGAGCATGATTGATGATGTTGCCAAAACAATTTCTACATTCATGCAGGACTACAAGGCCTTGGCCGAAGGCGAACGTCCCAAGGTCATGTTTGTGATTGACAGCCTGGGTATGTTGTTGACACCCACAGACGTCAACCAGTTTGAAGCCGGCGAAATGAAAGGTGACCTTGGTCGTAAACCCAAAGCACTCACAGCCCTGGTTCGTAACTGCGTAAACATGTTTGGTAATTACAATGTTGGCTTGGTGTGTACCAATCACACATACGCTAGTCAAGACATGTTTGATCCTGATGACAAGATCTCCGGTGGTCAAGGATTTATCTATGCTAGTAGTATTGTGGTTGCCATGAAGAAACTCAAGCTCAAAGAAGATGAAGATGGCAACAAGGTGTCAGAAGTCAACGGTATTCGTGCGTCATGCAAGATCATGAAAACACGTTACAGCAAACCCTTTGAAGGTGTGCAGGTCAAGATTCCATACACAACAGGTATGAGTCCGTACTCAGGCTTGACTGACCTGGCTGAGAAAAAAGGTATCCTTAAAAAGGACGGCAATAGACTGGCATTCACTATGCAGGACACAGGCGAAATTATCAAATATTTCCGCAAGGCCTGGGAAGCCAACGAAGATGGTTGTCTTGACAAGGTCATGGCAGATTTTGCCAAAATCAAAGATGAGGTCGTTGTAGCAGAAGAAGGAGACGAAGCATGAGCGAAACAGTAGCAAGTGAAATCTGGGGCGAACTCAAGCGTTATGTCAACACTGTGGATCGTGACGAAGCAGCAGAAGCTGTGGTTGCGATCTTGATTGACAATGATTCAGACGTAGACGATATTCGTGCTGCCTTCAAGAATGATGTGGATATCAAACGTGCGCTAACTGCTTATCTTGACAACGACAAAGACTATGTGGATCCCGAAGATGAAGACCCTGAGGAAGACAGTGACACCACAGAAGATGACGACTGGGAAAACTAATGTGGTATAGTCAAGTGGCCGCGGATCTGGGCAAGATCCCAGACTTCATGGCACACTATGATCGTGAGCTCACGGATGCCAAACGAGATTGCCGAATTGGCGGCATCGTTGAGAACAGTATCAAACTGCTTCCTGGCATAACTGAACAAAGATTCTATCAACTTCAGGAAGTGGAAGCGGTGCTGAATTTGCTAAACATTCAGTTGCGCAAGATTCGCCGCAAACACTTTCAAAAGTATCTAGAAGGCTATAATCGTGCTCTCAGCAGCAGAGATGCTGAAAAGTATGTGGACGGCGAAGATGAAGTGATTGACTTCGAAACCATTATCAATGAAGTGGCCCTGCTGCGTAATCGTTGGTTGGGTATCATGAAAGCACTAGAAAGCAAAAACTTCATGCTGGGCCACATTGTTAGACTTAGAGCAGCCGGTATGGAAGATATTCAAGTGTAACCGACTGTGCGTGATACATAATAGTATGAAACGCACAGCATTTGTAACTGGCATGACCGGCCAAGACGGTCCATATCTCGCTAAACTCCTAGTTGAAAAAGGCTATCATGTGTATGGCCTTGTCAAACGATACTCTAATCCCAATTTAGACAACATCAAGTGGTTGGGCATTGAGAACGACATTGAGTTGATCACCGGTGATATTACCGATGAAAACAACATGAATCATCTCATGCAAACTCTCAAACCTGCAGAAGTGTATAACTTGGCTGCACAAAGTTTTGTTGGTGCTTCGTGGGATCTTAACAAACTCACCACAGAAGTAAACTCCATAGGTGTGCTGAACTTGCTCAACGCTATCCGTAGCCACAGCCCCAACACACGTTTCTATCAAGCCAGCACTAGTGAAATGTTTGGCAATGCTACAGAAGCAGGATCTCAAGATGAACTTACTCCATTCCGTCCAAGATCGCCGTACGGCGTGAGCAAGTTGTACAGCCACTGGATGACCATAAACTTCCGCGAAAGCTACAGCCTGTACACCTGCTCTGGCATATTATTCAATCACGAAAGTCCTCTAAGAGGTCGTGAATTTGTCACACGCAAAGTTACTGACGCAGTGGCCAGAATCAAACTGGGCCTAGCAGATTCAGTCACCCTGGGCAATCTTGACAGCAAGCGTGATTGGGGATTTGCCGGAGACTTTGTGGAAGCCATGTGGCTCATGCTACAACAACCCCAAGCCAGAGATTATGTGATTGCCACTGGAGAACAACACAGTATTGGTGAGTTGTGTGCTGTGGCGTTTGAACATGTGGGAATAACTGACTGGACTCATCTGGTAAAAAGTGATCCTAGATTCAAACGTCCTGCTGAACTTTATAGCCTACTGGGCAACAGCAGTCGAGCAGCCACAGAACTAGGATGGAAACCTCGCACAGATTTTGCAACCATGATTCGTGACATGGTTGATGCTGATCTAGCCAGGCTTCAGCCCGGAAAGTAATCTTCCAAGCGGACCGCCTGCTGCTATTTCTCCCAGAGTCCACTCTGTGTGACATAGATCTTCAAGCCACTGTGCTCGTTCGGGCATGCGTGGCTTTTCTATATTTGCAAAATCTGTATTGGCCACTGGCAATGCCATGCTGTGTGCGCCAACAAATGCAGGAATGCCATCTATAATAGCTTGACTACCAGGTCCTGAATTTTCATTGATCACTGCCCAAGCAGAAGGCAACATGGTCCTAAAATTGAACTCATCGTAGGTGCCATGCAACTTGACAGGTTGCTGTATTCTGGTGCCTGGTCTGGGTCGAATTTTTTGTCTTGGGTGTGGGCGTATGACGATTGGTCGATCAGTGTGTGCTCGTAGACTGGCAATAGTTTGATCCAGCCATTGCTCACCGGGCGGTAACCCTGCCCATTGTTGGCTATCATCCCGCTGCATGGCCACAACAACATGATCACCCTGATGCCAAGGCTGTAGTCTCACAGACAACTTGGCTGCACGGTTGTTTTCATGCCCTTCGCCAAACCATCCTGATGCATTTACACCATTCACACCCATCTTCCAGGTCACACCGCGATTCAACTGTCCAATTTCCATTATTATTACCGGACGCCCTGACGAAGAAAACTCCTGCCACACAGCTTGATTGGCCAGCATTCGTCCAGACCACAAGTGGCTCCAAATTACTGCAACGTCAGCACTTGTGTCGTGTTCTGACACGCGAATGCAATGACGTTTGCAGCCATCGCGGAATGCTGCAAACACAGGCCCAGAATTAAGGGCTCCAAAGCGATTAAATATACTGATGTTCATGATATGGTATTAAATAGTTATTGAACAAACACCATGTATAAAATAAATTCTCTCTGGCACAGTCCCGAACCCCCCAATGGATTCTTTAGCGAACGCTTGTCTGAACATGTAGACATACACTATCAACAACGGTATCGTTACTATATATTCCAAAATATTCCACGCAAACGCACCATGATCGACATTGGTGCCAATATTGGTATCTTTGCCAGACCCAGTGCTGAACAGTTTGAACGTGTGATATGCTTTGAACCAGTACTCAAAAACTTTGAAGTCTTGCAAAAAAATCTAGAAAGTTACTCCAATGTTGAATTGCATAACCTAGGGCTCAGCGACAAAGATCAAACAGTCACATTTGAATTACAAACTCTTAAATGTGGACACACCAAACAAGTTGCAGAATTTGTTGCTAACTCTGAGTTTGAAAAACACACCGGAGAACTGACCACCCTGGATCGATTCGATTTTGAATCGGTTGACTGGATCAAGATAGATGTTGAAGGCTTTGAAAATGCAGTGTTGGAAGGAAGTCGCGCTACTATACAACGCAATAGACCCTGGTTGCTGATAGAAGACAACGGGCAACAAGAATATCACAAGCAATGGTTAAACGACTTGTGTGGACCATACGAAGCAGCCCCGGTCAAAAGCAAAAGCAACACAATATGGATACCACTATGAAGCATTTACCCTATGAACGACAAGGTTTTAGTCAGAATGACGAGACTGGAATTATTGAATACATGCTAGTAGGAATAGCTGATCCCAAACAAACTTTTGTAGAGATTGGGTTTGGCGACGGAACACAAAATATGACTCTGGACCTGCTGCATCAAGGATATTCGGGTGTTGGCATAGATGGTTGGGATTGGGATTCATCTGTAACTGAAAGATGGCCAGATCAGTTGATCAAAATACAGCAAATGATTTCTCCAGGTGATGTTGCACAATACATACCTGAACAATATTGGCAACCAGACTTTTTTAGTCTAGATATTGACAGTTTTGATTATGAAGTGGCATCAACTCTATTACACTCAGGATTCCGTCCTGCCACAGTATGTTGTGAAATCAACAAGCACTTTGGCAACGACTGGGCTAGTTTTCCTTACGTTGAAAACCCAGTAAAAAAAGTCACATACAATAGAAAATTTCATTACGGTTGTTCATTGTTAAAGTACAAAGACCTGTGGTCACAATATGGCTATGAGTTTTTTACATTTGATACAAGAGCAGTAAATGCATTTTGGATCCATCCGAACCGAGTCAGTATAGACTTAACAGTTCCTAGAAATCACACACTTGATGAGATAGATACGGCTATTATCAAACAACAAATTGCTGATCATCAGTACTGGAACAACAAACAAAAAGAAATCTATCAACCCACATGAAATACGCAGTACTAACAACATTCCATGCTGCTGGCTATGAAAAATATGGCAGCCGTATGATTGATACATTTTTGCAAAATTGGCCTCAAGAAGTTGACCTATATGTTTACACAGAAGATTGTGCTATCACACAATCAGCACCCAATCTGCATGTGAGAGACCTACATGCAGCGAGCCCAGAAATTGTGGCATTCAAGCAACGCTGGGGATCGGATCCTAGAGCACGTGGTCAGGTAGCCACAGGGCCTGTGGATCGCAAAGGCAAAGCACCTGGCATTGGATTCCGCTGGGACGCTATACGATTCAGTCACAAAGCATATTCTGTTAGCCATTGTGCCGCCAACTGTGCGGCTGATGTGTTGTTCTGGATGGATGCTGACATGGTATGCCACACACCTATTACCACAGCATTTATTGATAGTCAAATGCCTGTAGATACTGGCCTGGCATTTTTAGGTCGAGAAAAGAAATTTACTGAATGCGGATTGTATGGCATGAATCTTCGGGACTCTGTGACTCGGTTATGGCTGCATGAGTTTCAGTTGGCCTATGATTCTGGTCGTCTCATGACCATGTCTGAATGGAATGACTGTTGGGTGTTTGATGAAACTCGTCAAGAAGTGCAGGCTGCCAACCCTCATTGGCGTCAACTCAACTGGAGTGCAGGATTGATCCGAGGCGAAGGGCATCCGCTGATCAACACAGCCTGGGGTGCGTATTTGGACCACCTCAAAGGCAAACGCAAAGATACTGGGCGTAGTAATGACAAGGATCTTGTGAGACCCCGAACAGAAAGTTACTGGTCTTCGTCCACAGGCTCTTGACCATATTCCGCTTTTGAGTGCTTGGCCTTGAAGTGTATTAGATACTTGCCCAACACAGTATGCGGCAACGGAGTTTTGTAGGGTTTTAGAAATCCTGCACAAAGGTCCCTGTGTGTTGCATTGGGCACAGCTTGAATGGCCACACCCAGTACATCGTTATCATAGAATCTACGAAGGCCATGACGATCACGTTCACGATATCGACGACAATATTCATCTCGCAGTGTTGCAAAATCCGGATGGCGGGTATTCACAGCAAACACTCCTGTTTCAGGAACCAACCATGCTCCTTTTTTACCGCTTTTGTCGCTGGTGTAATTTACACCCATGTACAAACTCAGATGTTGTGCATCCAATAATGCTGTCCATAACTGTTCAGGCATGTCAGCAATCGATATCACATCAGCATCCAGCCAAACAATCCAATCTGCCTTGCTGTGATGCATGGCATGCATGATAGCATAGGCTTTTTTGGCAAACTTCTTTTCACTTTGATTGCAGTCAGGATCTGCTTGAAACACAGTGTAGTCAGGGTCAAGATCATCAAAATCAATAATTTTGATTCTTTCATTGACAGGCAGCATCATGTGCTCCACATACACAGTAAGACCACGCGAGATTGGCCAGTATTTTAGAAAACTGTCTACACAGTCTTTGCCAATCAGATCATGGTAACGCTGATCCATGCTGGTAATAATTTCAATCATTTAATTGCCCATTTTTTCATGTGTTCCCAGCATGCGCCGGATCTTAATTCTTCGTGACTCCAGTGAAATTGCGCAATTCTCTGTATCCATGCGTCTCGATCTGGAGTATGTGGTTTTTCAATTCTGTGAAAGCCTGCGCCTGCTATGTCGCGAGCTTGACTGCGGTCCGGGTCAGTAACAAACACAGGTATGCCTTCAATTGCAGCAGCTACAGCAGGACTAGAGTTGTGGTTGATCACTGCCCAACAATCAGCAAAATCTTCAGTCAAGGTACTTGAGCCTTTGCTCAGTTGTATATTTGTTAATCTGCGACCAGTACAAAGTTTCAACAACCGTTCGCAGTACTTTATAGCTCGCTTGTCCCCAGGGTGTGAACGGATTCTAATAGGGCGATCAGAATATTTTCTTATTTCTGTAATAGTCTTAAGGGACCAATCAATCACATCCCATCCTGCCATACTCCACCCACCGTCGCGTTGCAGGCACAATAAAATATGATTGCCGTTGGTTCTCCAGGGCTTTAGTTGCACTCCTGTTTGTGCTTGTATTGTTTGCCAACGAGCAGGGTCTGGCGCCTGATCACAGTATTCACCAGTGTTGGGAAATACACCATCGTAGCTGTAGCGCAACCAATAGCCCGGATTGTCTGTATTCCTGTACAAAAATAAATTTGAATCAGCAATAACTGTGCGCCCACCCGAGCTGCGTTGACCTTCTACGATTTGTTGACGTAGTTGTAGGTGTTGGGCTGTTTTTCCGTGTTCGTGTACCCAGCCCAGGATCACAGCCACATCACTGGGTTGATATACCGCTTCGGTTTCGATTATGCCTTCGTCGCCGTATTCGGTCACACCTTGTGCAAAATATTTCAGAGTGTCTAGTTTGTCCGTGGCCTTTTTCAATGACTCGGGCGTGTATTGTTCTTTTCTAGGCAGCGTGGCCAAATAGCTTACAACTTTCATAATTCTTGCATCATTCTAAATGCTGTGCCATTGGCCAGTTCCTTCACATGGTATTGACCATACGCCATACTGTGACACCAGGCCGCGAGCAAGTCTTGATCTGGATAAAATGGACTGTCAATCTTGGCTAAATCTGTGTTGCCCACAGGTGTGGCCACATGACTAGGTGCTAACACAAATGCCGGCACACCTGCCAGTATACTTTCTACAGCCGCTACGCTGTTGAAAGTGACCAGGGCATGTACATCCTTGGCTAGTATCTGACTCAGTGGTTGGTATTGAACTCTATCAATTCGTTTGGGCGCACGTTCTCGTATTTCCACTGGGAGATTTGTGTATGTTTTTATTGTGGCCACAGTTTCTCTAATCCACTGCTGTTGATCTATGCCATAATATCTACAGGGCTTTTCATCTGGAGCTGCTACAATAATTCTCTTGCCATACCGTCGGGGATGAGGTTTGATTCCCAGTTGATTCCAACGATCGTTTGGTCGCTCGCGTATGGTGGTGTGTTGCAGATCATTCAGCACAATCCTGTGATACATCTTGATACCTTGTGAGTTTTTGTTACTGATATTGTTGCCCACATAGCCTGAGTCCATGAAATAAAAATTATTGCCATCCTCTAGGCATTGTTTCATTATTTTGTGTTTGAGAATCCCCCGCAACACCAACTGATTGTGATCTGTGGCTATGTCATACTGATAATCAAAATAGTCAGAGTTGGTAGGTTCTAGCTTGGCACTACGAGCCAACATGTTGATGTACTCATCCTCACCGTTTTTGCTGAGAAAAATCCAGTTGTTCATTCTATATCTCGCTGTTGACAATATTCGGTGAGTATGCGCTCGCGGTGCCATTCACTACCTTGTGGTGTTGTGGCAAACTCGTGAAAGCATGGTGTGCCCAGTGTGTAATGCAATAGTTTGGCATCGGTATTGGCGCCATACTCATCAGGCAACCAATTCCATTCTGGAGGCAGTGCGCCTATGCGTTCATCGTCTATCCAGGAAAAACGATGCAGTTCAGCACCGGTGGATTTTTCAATAAACTCAGGAGTTAGTTTTCTATTGGGGAAACTGTTGCAATTCCAAAGCATAACACTGCTCCAATTTTTTCGAGGATAGTTTTCATTTTTTGATCCTAGATATTTCTCACTCATGCGTGTCTGGTAATCGTGTTTGACCACTTGCACATCTTGTGCAGTGTTACGCAGGTTCCATAACTCAGCAATGTCGCCGCGCACAATCATGTCGCCATCTATAAAGATAGCATGCCCGCTGTAGCCCATCAAGTGAGGCACCAGGAAACGACTGTATATAAATTGATTGCTGCCATCGGTGTGTGTTTCTGTATAGTCTTTAAATAGGTTCAGGGCCAGCGGAATAATGCTAACTGGACGGCTTGCATGCCTAATGATTGAGTTAGCACACACATGATATGCTATGGCTTCTCTAGGATCGTAACCTATAAAAACTGGTATGATGTTTGTCATTTTCGTTCTATATCCTCTTCTATGCAATTCTCACCGTATTGGATTTCAATCAATTTAAGCAATTGATCAGTTTCATTGCACAACTGGTGCCACTCATTTAATTTTATCCATGCTGATTGATGACATGAAGCCCTTGCCATCAACTCATATTCAGTACTGTGCGCATCCACAGTGTAGATTGTGGCTTCGCCTTCGGCCACAAACCAAAACTCTGCACGGTTTGAGTGCCGTTGCATACTGAGTCGTTGACCCGGCAAGACTGTGAGTTCTTTGAGTTTGACATGACTATCAACTTCGTGAAGAACCCGGTAGTAGCCCCAGGGCCGATCAGTCTTGGGCTTTTTCCACTCTTCCAGTATCCAACTGCTGCTATTCTGTTTATCTTCTCCGCCTACTCCAAATTTAAAGATCACATCCTGTACTGCCATTTCAGGAATGTTGGCGGCTGTGCGATCACCACCATTGGCAAAGATGATTTCATCATTAGGATACATGGTCTGTACTGCACGAATGGCTTCAATGCCTGATCCATCATCATCATTAAACAGGATGCAGTGATCCACCATGCGTAGATTTTCTATCACCGCCACACGTTCAACTGCTGGCATAAACGGTCGTCCTTTTTTACGGGTCAACCATGCGTCAGAATTTACTCCCACTACCAGTCGATCACCAAGTTTCTTGGCTGCTGCTAGATAGGAAATGTGCCCAGAGTGTAAGGGATCAAATCCGCCAGTTACAAGTACAATTTTCATGTAAATATTTATGTGCATATATAATGGTAAATAAAATATCATGGAGCATTTTTATCAAAGCGTTGACGGATTTATGAGTCACAAGAATACTATCATGCTTGATATTGTTCTAGAGCAATTCCCGGCAGGCGGTACCTGGGTAGAATTAGGATCCTGGACTGGCCGTAGTGCTGCATACTGTGTGGTAGAATTGATCAATCGTGACAAGTTGGGCCCATTTTACTGTGTGGACAGTTGGAAAGGCGAAGAAGCAATTGCTTATGATACTGATACTGTCCGGGATCTTGAAAACATATTCCGACAAAATGTAAAACCAGTGCTGGAACACATAACAATGCTGACCATGATGAGTTGGCATGCAGCCGCTAATTTTCAAGATGATTCTGTGGACTTTTGTTATGTAGATGCAGGACACAGCTACAAATCAGTGACCAGTGATTTGCAGGCCTGGTGGCCCAAACTACGCCCAGGATCCTTGTTTGCTGGCGATGATTATACCAAAGGCTATCCTGGTGTGCAACAAGCAGTGTGGGATTTCTTTGGACCATTAAACATAAAGGTTCGACGATCCGGTCGTTGTTGGTTGGTCACAAAACCTTTTGATGAAAACAGTTCGATTTAAATAACACATGACCACCTGGCTTGAATACTATCGTGAAAACTATTTTGATCTACTAAATCCCACTGTCAGTGGTGCCAAGCGTGGACTTGTGGAAGGCCTATATCGCCGAGCTGACGGATTTAACCTGATGTTTGCTTATCTTGAAAGTCTGGCTCTGGCTGAATACCATATCATCGAAACCGGAACCCTGCGTAAACCGGGCAACTGGAAAGATGGACAAAGTGCTAGATTGTTCTCAGAGTTTGTGGACCAGCACGGCGGCACGGTTCGCAGTGTAGATATTGATCCTGAGGCGGTAGCAACATCGAACACAGCTATACCAAGCGTGAATTTTCAAGCCACATGCATGGACAGTGTGGCTTGGTTGCAAAGTCTACCAGATCTAGCCCAAACTGATTTGTTTTATCTTGACTCCTGGGACGTTAAATGGAACAATGACCACGACAGTGCTACTCATCATCTTAGAGAATTTCAGGCTATTGAGCCGCAGCTGAAAGCAGGAGCAATGATAGCAATTGATGACAACAGTAGATTTGTTGAATCAGGAGTCAGAACTGGCAAAGGACACTATATTGCAGACTACCTTGAAGCAAAAGGTATTTTGCCAATCTATGACCATTACCAAATAATTTACAGGTGGCCAAAATGATCATTGATACTCTGTTGTTCAACGACGAATTTGATATGCTGGATATACATCTAGCCATTACCGATCATTACGTGGATCGTTGGATAGTGCTAGAAGCCAGTAGAACATTTAGCGGAATCCCCAAACCATACAATTTGTCAAACAATCTTGATCGATACCAAACAAAATACGGCAACAGACTGCAAGTGGTTACACTAGAGTTAACAGCCGATCAAACCAATCTTGTGTGTGAAACCATGATGCGGCAAGCCATAGCACCTGCCCTGACAGAATGCAGCCCAGAAGATATTGTCATACACGGTGATCTTGACGAAATAATCAATCCAGAATCCTGGGCAGAAATCATGACATTGATGGATCAAGACAATAAACCGGTCACATGCGGATTTGAAATGTATATGTATCGGGTTGATCAACGTGCTGAACGCGGCTGGAAAGGTAGTGTAGTAGCACGCCGCCGAATGTTTGATACGCCGCACGAACTCTACAAGGGCAACAGCATCAAACGCAAAGACCGAAGTCATTGTGTGGGACTTAAAACGCCAGTGGGTTGGCACTGGACCTGGATGGGCAGTGATGATCTTATACGCAACAAGGTAGTGAGTTGCATAGAAAGCCAACACAGAGATCCTGAACAAATACTAACAGCATTCAAGCAACTTGATACTATAAGTGCAATCAACCATAAATGCACCACACATGTGATTGATGTAAAATATCCCAACAGTGTACAGTCAATATTAAAAAACTATCCTGCATACTGGCACAATCCGCCAAGAGATTAACATGGACATTCAGCAAGAAAAAGCCATGCGGCGTGCAGCTAGAGCCGAACATCGAGCAAAAAAATCTCCAGGGTATGTTGCACCCACGGTGGCAGACACAACAGGGCTAGTAGATTGCGCTTGTGTGATACACGGCACCGGCTATGACTGGACCTATGTGGATCGATTGTACTCCATGTTGAGTCGCCACATTTCTCGCGGCATACGGCTGCATGTGTATACTGAACCTGGTAGACCTGTGCCGCCTCATATGATTCGCCATGATCTCCAAGAATGGGCGGGCGTCAGTGGTCGCAAACAATCTTGGTGGTATAAAATGCAGTTGTTTAACCCTGCACATCATCAAGGACAGTTGTTGTATTTTGATCTTGACACTGTGGTAGTAAACAATCTGGACTGGATCATTGACCTAAATCCTGCTTATTTTTGGACCATACGTGATTTTAAATCGCTATGGAAGCCTCATGTGCAAAGCATGAACTCCAGTGTGATGTATTGGAACACTGTGACCTGGGCACATGTCTGGACAGAATTTGAAAAACAAGGTGTGGAAAAAGTACAAAGCAGTTATCGCGGTGGCGACCAGGATTATTTGAATTCTGTAATAACTGCAAGACACCGTAGATTTTTTGAAGACGGACGGGCAGTGAGTTGGCGATGGACTGCACTAAACGGCGGCATGAATTTCCGAAACAGAACCTACCAATCACCGTCACGTGGCACAACTATTGCACCAAAAAACAGTTTATTGATATTTCACGGCGACCCCAAGCCGCACGAAACGCCCGATCCGGTAATAAAACAACACTGGTGTTAGGTTGTCCAATATTCGCCTTTTTGCTATAATACACACTTAGCAACAAAAGGAACTCATATGCTTACGGATGCACAAGAACAGCAAATTGAATCAGTTGAGAGCTATACACACGACTACGAAGCAGAAGCCATGCAGAGCTTTGATGCCACAGGCGACGATCTCATGACAGAACTGCAAGATCGTTTTGAGGAAGAAAGTGTGCTATTGTTTGACTCAAGCGAAGACTTGGGCGGAATGACAGTGTACTTTAGCGGCCAAGAACTTGTGGCATTCTACGACTACGAGCGTTTTAAAGGCGTGGTGTTTGACACTGTAGAAGCCTAAATGGGTAATGGGCATTCGGTTGCCCATTATTCGTCATTCTGCTATAATACACACATCAACAGCAAGGAGCAAACATGCTCGATACTATCCAGACCGTAGAATTCCAAGGCATCACCTACAATGCCGCTCACGGCAGTCCCTTTGATCGCGGATCAGCAGACAGCTACTACGGACGCATCCGTAACCCACACAAAGGTGGAGTGGGCGGCGACAGCGGTCCCCGTATTGAGTCTAACGAAATGACCCTGCAAGAGATCGCAGACTACGGTGCAGGCTACAACTACAACGAGCACAGCGGCGAGCGAAAACAATACGATTGACCTTTATTCCCCTTTCGGTTATAATACACACTCACACCAGGAGATTGATATGTATTGGTTAGGATTGATTATTGTGTCTATGGCAATTGGCCATCGTTATGAACAGATTGATGGCTGGTTGGCTCTGGGATCAGGCATGATCGTGTTTGTGATTGTGCGGTCCGTGTTCCTCAGATTTCCTGTTCGTAAATAACACCACTGGTTGACCTTTATTCACCGAAATGCTATAATACACACATAAACAGCAAAAAGGAACGAGATGATTCATGAATACGGAATGTTTACTGACGCGGGCAACCAAGCCGTAGAAAGCATTGTGATCTTGAAATTTCAACGTCAACTCAGTTGGCCCACAGTCCAAGCCATGCTTGCTGCACTGGCCCTGGAAGAAGTCTATTCTGAAGCAGTAGACACCGCTGTGCGCGAAGCAGTTTACGAAGCCTGCTTCGATTGACCTTTATTCACCGAAATGCTATAATACACACATAGCAAAAAGGAGCTGATTATGATGGTACAAGATCGCAAAACTGGTGAATGGTACAACCCAGAGCTGAGATTCCAAGAAATTCTTGCCCAGCATTGGTTTATTGCTATTATAAAACGGCTAGCTAACAAATAACAGGATTTGACCTTTATTCAGAGTTCTGCTATAATATTATTTTAACGCACAAAAAGGAGCCAACCGTGAGTGCAATTCGAATCGTTAGTGGTGAGTATCGTAACAAAAAAGTAAACGGAAACGTTTTCAAACTAGTCAGTGGATTTCAAACTGGCGTCAAGGGTGGATATGTGACTGTGCAAAATGACGGGGCATTTCCTAACTGCCCCGAAACTATCCGTGTTCGTGTAAACAATATTTCAGACTATGAAATGGTATCAGGAGAAGCTGTGACAGAACAAGTTCAAACACCCGTGGCTCAGGTAGCAGTCGAAACTGAAGAACAAGCAATGGCTCGAATCCGCGAGCGTTTTGAGATTCTTACAGACATGACAAAGGCTGCAACAGCAGGCGACATTCGTGCCATGATTGTATCAGGTCCTCCTGGCGTGGGCAAGAGCTTTGGCGTGGAATTGGAAATTGACAAGGCCACTATGTTTGACAAACTGGCGGGCAAACGACTTCGTGCAGAAGTTGTAAAAGGCAGTGCCACTCCAATTGGCTTGTATCAGACTCTTTACAAGTATTCAGATGAAAACTGTGTGCTGGTGTTTGATGACTGTGACTCAATCTTGTTGGATGACGTTGCGCTCAACTTGCTGAAGGGTGCTCTTGACTCAGGCAAGAAGCGCAAGATTTCATGGTTGAGTGAAAGCAGCAGCCTGCGCCGCGAAGGTATCCCAGACAGTTTCGAATTCAAAGGCAGTGTGATTTTTATCACCAACTTGAAGTTTGACAAAATGAAATCGCAGAAATTGCGGGATCACTTGGATGCACTGCAAAGTCGTTGCCATTACCTGGACTTGACCCTGGACACCATGCGTGACAAGATTCTGCGTATCAAGCAAATTGCCAGCGATGGCGTGTTGTTTGAGGGCTACGACTTTGAGCAGTGCCAGCAAGACGACATCATTGAGTTCATGAACGTCAACCAAAATCGACTGCGTGAAATGAGCCTGCGTATGGCGCTGAAGGTAGCGGATCTTGTCAAGAGCTTTCCAGCAAAATGGCGTCTAATGGCAGAGACAACTTGCATGAAGCCAGCACAATGATATAAGTTTTTCTGGGCCTAGGTTGGCTCCTGCCCAGATTTCACAGTCGCCCCTAAAAAGGCGACTGTTTTTTTGACTTTTTGTCAGCAGTAGCAACGACACGCATAATTATATGCATGAGCGATTACTTTTTTACTAGTTTTTATAATCAAGTTAAAGACGACTCATGGCCACAGATTACAACCTATAATGATTTTTTAAAATTGCCCGAAGCAATACAAGAAGAATGTTTTCGGACGCACGATCTTCGAGTCAGACTAAATGAGATTGAAGATGAGCAATATTGGATGAGCAATACTTGGCACAACATAGGATATCAATGCCGCGATGTTGTGTATGTTCCGGTAATGAAATGTGCAAATTCATATTACGTTGATCTATTACATGTTCAGAACGGATGGAAACAAGTAAAACTTTCAGAATTAGATTTAGATAAAGTTCATTTATTTGGATTATTAATGCACCCATTGACCAGGAGAATTAAAGGTGTTACAGAGGTTCTAGCAATTTCGCATCAGAATGATTATAAAAAAGTATTGTTATTGTTGAAGCAACCAGAGTTTGCAGTTTTTGTTAGTCATATAAGCACCCTGGATGCGCATACTATGCCATATTCATTTCTGTTTGGATCACTATTGGAAAAAATTACCTGGATCCCAATGGATGCATACACTGACGTTGAATTGCAACAACAAATCAAAAAGGTTGTTGAGGCACACAGGGTGAGTATTAGATTTCCTGATGAAGTTAACAGGATTAATCAATCAGATACATATAAAACGCAATGCTTTGATGAGTTACAAAAAATTTATATGCAAACCGAACCTTCGCCGGATTTCTGTCATATGTTTAGCAAAGATATAGCATTATACCATAGGCTAATAGAATCAGTACAAAGTTAGCATTAGAATAAAAGATTGGCAATTATTTTTTTGACTTTTTGCTAGCAGGCGTGTATAATTATATACATGCCCTTTTGTTTTTCTCCGTGGACCAATCTTGACATCAGTTCGCAAGGCGATATTGCACCTTGTTGCAAATTTGTCATTGCCCCACAAGAACAATTTAATATTCAAAAAGACTCCTTGGCTGATTATAGCAGCAGTGCTTTTTTGAAAGAAATCAAGCAGGATTTTTTAGCAGATCAATGGCCTGCGGGTTGCATACGTTGTCGTAATGAAGAAGCTGCCAACATAAAAAGCAAGCGACAACTGGATCATGACAGATGGTCAGAGCACTATGCTCAGTATCAACTGGACAGCAATCAATGGATTACTGCTAGTATAGCGTTTGGTAACACTTGCAATCTTAAATGCATCACCTGCGGCCCTTATGATAGTAGCCGCTGGAATGCTGAGTACAAACAAATATACGGAATTGATACCAAACATGTGAAATTTTATAGGGATGATTTTGTAGATAGCTTGGTATCTCAGGCACCAGGAATCATACACCTAGACATACCCGGTGGTGAGCCATTCCTGAGTGGAGTTGCGGAGCAAAAGAAACTGTTGAAACACTATATTGATTCAGACCAAGCCGCCAATATCTCTTTACACTATACCACTAATGTAACCATATTTCCAGATGACGAATGGTGGAAAATATGGGCACACTTTAAAGAAATAGATCTGCAACTCAGTATAGATGCTGTGGGGGCAAGATACGAATACATACGTTATCCTGCAAAATGGTCAAACACTATGAGCAATACCGAGCAGTATGTACAAAAAGAAAAAGAACTGGCTAATGTCAGACTCAGCGTAAGTCATACAGTAAGTGCCTATAATATCTATTATCTAGACGAATTTTTCTCTTGGTGTTATAATGTAGGGTTGCCGCGCCCTTGGTTAGGAGCAGTCCATGGTCCTGCGCACATGAGACCAGGAGTTTGGCTTGCTGAAGCCAATGAATTTATTGCAAAACATCTTGGCGCCAGCAACCACGATGATGTACGAGTCTGGGCCGATGCTATAATTAAAAATAGAGACTCAGATCAATTTGAAGAATTCTGTAAACGATTACACCAACATGATCAATATCGCGATATTGATTTTAAAACAACATTTCCTGAGTTAGCACTATACATATGAAACAATGCACCATAGTAATTCGAGATGAAGTCAACATCAAGATAGAAGGACTTGATCTGGATTGCCGCAAGGCTCTGGTCAATGCTTTCAAATACGAGAATCCAGCAGCACGTTACCTGCCCGCTGTACGCTTGGGGAGATGGGACGGCAAGATTGCCTACTTCCAACTAGGTGGCAGCACCTACGTGAATCTCTTACCCGAGATCATGCCCATACTTGACAAGTTTGACTACAGCCCGGTGCTGGATGATCAACGTGAGTATACTACTGTGTTTGACTTTGCAGAAGTAACAGAATCCCATTACAATCATGTGCTATGGCCGCGCACTCATCCAGCAGCAGGTCAGCCCATGGTGCTGCGTGATTACCAAGTGGAAATCATCAACAAGTTTCTGACCAATCCACAGTGCATACAAGAAGTGGCCACAGGCGCAGGCAAGACCATTATCACAGCAGCCTTGAGTGATGCAGTCAGTGCCTATGGTCGCTCAATTGTGATTGTGCCCAACAAGAGTCTAGTAACACAGACTGAGGCGGACTATATCAACATGGGTCTGGATGTGGGTGTGTATTTTGGCGACAGAAAAGAATACAATCGTCAGCATACCATCTGCACCTGGCAGAGTCTCAACAACATGATGAAGCTGACCAAAAGCGGCGAAGCAGAAATAACCATTCATGAATTCATACAAGATGTGGTGTGTGTGATTGTGGACGAGGTTCACATGGCCAAGGCGGATGCACTCAAGACCTTGCTGACCGGAGCCATGAGTCAGATTCCGTTGAGATGGGGGCTAACCGGGACAGTGCCAAAAGAACTGTTTGAAAGCCAGGCCCTGTTGGTTAGTCTGGGTCCTGTGGTCAGTCAACTCAGTGCTAGTACATTGCAAGACGCAGGTGTGCTGGCACAGTGCCATGTGAACATTGTGCAACTGGTGGACCATGTGGAGTACAAGGACTATCAAAGCGAGCTCAAGTACCTGCTAGAAGAGTCCGGACGACTGGACACCATGGCAGAACTGATCCGCAAGATAAATGAAACAGGCAACACCTTGGTGCTGGTGGACAGAACCGAATGTGGACGACAACTGGTAGAACGCCTAGGAGACAAAGCTGTGTTTGTGTCAGGAGCTACCAAGTCAAAAACTCGCCAGGACGAATACAACCAGGTGGCGGATGCCACGGACAAGATCATTGTGGCCACTTATGGTGTGGCTGCTGTGGGTATCAACATACCGCGCATCTTTAATCTTGTGCTGGTAGAGGCAGGCAAGAGCTTTGTGCGTGTGATACAGAGTATTGGACGTGGTATTAGAAAAGCTGAAGACAAAGATCATGTGGAAATCTGGGACATAACCAGCACATGCAAGTTTGCCAAGCGTCACTTGACCAAGCGCAAACAATTTTACAAAGAAGCTAAATACAACTTCACACAGGAGAAGTTGGAATGGATGACAATCAAATAATATTTGCAGACAACAAATATACTAAATGGTATGATGCTATCATAGCAAACGCAAAGATTCGACATACAACTGGGTATGTCGAACGTCATCATATTATCCCAAAAAGCCTAGGCGGAAGTAATACAAAAGATAACCTAATCAAGTTAACAGCAAGGGAACATTTTGTATGCCATCAATTATTAACAAAAATGACAGATGGATACAATAAAATTAAAATGTTGCATGCATTGGGTAAATTTGTTCAGACTAATCATTTGCAAGATCGCAATATTACCGCTCGCCATTATGACATTGCAAGAAAAGCAATAATGAAAGCCAGAACAGGAACAAAAAGACCTGGTGTAGGCGGAGTTAAAAAAGGTAACGTTCCTTGGAATAAAGGAATCAACCAAGGACCGCATAGTAAGGAATCAAACAGCAGACGATCCGCCACATTAACAGGTAGAAAGCGATCAGCAGAGTTCTGTCAAAAAGTTAGTGAAGGCAAAAAAGGACATAAATCAGGCATGACTGGAAAAAAACATAGTGAAGAAACTTTGCAGAAAATGAAAGAAAGTGCATTAGCAAGAAAGAAAAATAATGGTTGACTTTGCGACACAAACACTGTATTATTAACACATGAGAATTTTAACACTGGACAATACCTATTATGATTTGAATCATTTGCCCGAAGAAGTAGATGATATGCGATTTGCCATCCTGGACAACAGCAACCCACAAGATCCAGATTATCATTACATACCTTTGATATTTTTAGAAAGCTTCAGCGCACCTGCTCTGGTGTTGCAAATAGGTGATGCTAGAATCAAAATGCCCGTGGACTGGCAAATTCTAATTGGTGAACCGGATCTAGGTGATCTAGAAATGCTGCCCTTGACCAGTATCAATGATCGTGGCTTCAAGGTATTTCAATTCAATCCACTCAGCAGCTTTAGGCCCAGTTTTCCGTCTATTGAGATCATTGACGTTTATCAAGAAGTATCTTGGTATGCACCCAAACTCAAGAATGGGCAAATGTTGTGCGTACCCATCAACGATGCTGAACAACCTGACTGTGTTTACTTTGTGAAAGACGTTAGCCGCAATTGTGAAATAGTTGACTACAACAAGGCCTGGTAACGCCTATGCCCTATACAGAACCTGAAATATTTGAAACATTCAATCGACTGGCTAGACTGTATCTGGAAAGTTATCCTGATGACCGCGAAGGACTAGAACGATTCCTGCGGTGGGCACACCTCCAGTACGGGTATCAATATGGGTAGCCTTGTGCCGGGTGTGTCCTTGATCTACGAGCGTGTGGATGATACTGTGTACTCTAGACGTTCAGGAGAGACTGAACGAGAAGTTGTGGGCCACGATCATGATCCTAGAACCAGTGATGGTAGACCCTTGCGCGACCATCTTCTGGATAGTAAACTTTGGGGTGATATCCGTCGAGAAGCAAAAATCAATCCCACTTTACAAGATGCACTAGATCGTGCTATAATGATTTATCAACTGAGTAAAACCACATGAGTGATAAATTACACATTTCAAACGAAATGCGTCAACTGGACGCCAAGAACAGAGACTTCTATGATGAACTTGACTCTGATGAGCGCAAGAAATTCTCCACGTTTCTAATGTTGCGATGGGGCTCGGCAGTAGACGGTGCTCGAGAACTACAAGAATACTATGTGCAGAGCTGCAATCACTATCTCAACAAGAACTTTTTTGACATAGGCCGCCATCCTAAACTGCAATGGTTATGTGCTACAGCAGTAAGTCCAGGTATGGGGTCAATGCGACATCCTTGGATTGCTCCCAAGAAAAAAGAAGCAGGACTCAGTGCCAAACGTAAGGCCTTGATGGAAATCTATCCTACCTACAAGGATGATGAGATTGATGTAATGGCAGAACTGGTCACACAGAAAGAAATAGACGCATATTACAAAGCCGCAGGCAACACCAAAAAGTAATCAGCATGACCCATGTGTGTGAATACTGCAAAAAAGAGTTTGTAAGAGAAACATCTATACAAGCGCACATGTGCGAACCCAAACGACGTCGACGAGAGCGTGACGAACCTGGTCCAAGACTGGGATTCCAAGCCTACATTCGCTTTTATGAAAGCATGTCGGGATCAGCCAGAAACAAAACACACGATACATTTTGTGAAAGCAGTTATTATCGTGCGTTTGTGAAGTTCGGGCATTACTGTGTAAACACTCGAGTGATCAATCCAGACAGGTTCATGGCCTGGTTATTGAAGAACAATCGCAAGATTGATCACTGGTGTAGTGACAAAGTATACACAGAGTATCTAGTGGATCACCTAAAGGTAGAAGCAGTGGATGATGCACTTACACGTGCCATAGAGTTTGGCATAGACTGGGCAGAAAAAAACGCCAGCCCTGCACATGATTGCATGCGGTATGGCAATGCCAATGTGCTGTGCTATGCTGTCACAGCAGGTAGAATAAGTGCCTGGGTAATTTACAATTCAGAATCCGGGCAGAAGTTCCTGAGTGAACTAGACGCCACACAGGTCAGCATGATCTGGCCCTACATTGACAGCGATGCCTGGCAAAAGCGATTCCAGGATAGACCTCAGGATCAGGCCTATGCCAAGAATATTTTGAAACAAGCAGGATGGTAACATGATGATCACAAGCATTTACAACTCAAGTACATGGGTCACAACATCCAACCCTGTTGGACCATACATCAGTCCTGGTGCTGCCAGTGCAGGCATGTTACGATACCACAACAATCAAACGCAGGTGTATGATGGCAACGCCTGGCTTACTATGGGCGGCGGCTCCAGTGTGGGCCTTACCCCCAATGCTGAAGAAGCACTGACCTGGGCATGGCTAAAGATGACGCAAGAGAAAGCAGCTCAGGATCTGGCACAAAAGCATCCTGCTGTGGCAGATGCACTGGATGCTGTGCGTCTAGCTGAACAGCAATTGCAAACTGTTGTGGCATTGTGTACAGTATGAGCGCAGACATTGACATTGATTTCTCTAATCGAGATGATATACTGAAACTGATTCAGCATACCCCTGCACGGCAGATCACAGATGGTCGACCTAGACGTCACAACTCAGGAGTGTATGTGACAGACATTCCTCAAGATCCCATCAATCACTGTGCTGCTATAGACTACGAAACTGCTGAAGCAAGGGGCTACTTCAAACTGGACTTTTTGAACATGAGTGTGTATCAGTTGATTAAAAGTCCCGAGCATTATGAAACTGTTCTTGCTGCTACACCCCCGTGGGCAAGATTATGGCAAGATCCTGAATGGGCCCGCCAATTGGTTCACGTGGGAAATTATGGGCACTTGCTTGAAACCATGCGCCCAGACAGCATACCCAGGATGGCTGCATTTATATCGATCATCCGCCCGGGTAAAGCTCACCTACAAAATCAGCCCTGGACAGATGTGTTTGATTCAGTATGGGACGGTGATACCAGTCAAGGATACACGTTTAAAAAAGCACATGCCCTGGGATACAGTGCCCTGGTAGCACTGCATATGAATCTTCTAGTGTGACTATTAATCCACACGCCTCACTAGAGTAATGCTCTTTCTCTTGCCCTTTCTACGGGCAATGTCATTTAAACTGCACACAGGGCCGTGCAGAATTTCCAGATCTTTGTTGATAAATGTACGAAGGCACAAGCGAAATTCGTCCCATTCTCCGCGAAGGAATATGTTGATAGGAACGCTTCTATTGCTTTCCCACCACCAAGTGTTGGCTAGGTCAAGATAACGCCGTTTTTGCTCTAGGTCTTTGACAGTTCCAAAGTCGTAGATGGTTGTAATAACATCATCTCTGTTTTGCACAATCCCTACATATTCATTACTGGCGTAAACGCACAAGGTAATAAACGGATATTTGTCAGCTAGTTTTTGAAATAAGTCTTTGCCCATATAGTATTAGTTTGGATATTTATACCAAGGCACCTAAGGTAAATATTGTTTGGAGCGTCCTATGTATTCAACCCCTGTTTATCTTTACCAGCAAGTTCAACGAATTTTATTAATAGATACCAGCGGCGCTTATTTTGACCGGAGGTGGGACCCTGTGTATGCAAAAAAATTAACCGTCAACAAAGGTGTTGATAATGTGATCTTGTTTGAGTTTGTAAATCAAGATCAAAAACCTGTGAATATAACAGGTTCGGCATTGAAGTTTAGACTGATCAACCTAGCGGGCAACGAGCAGCTGATTGAAAAAGAAATGGTCATAATCAATGCTCAATACGGTCGTGCCAAGGTAACACTCAGCGCCGCAGAAACCACGGAGTTTCCTGCAGAACCTTCTAGCTATGCAATTGAACGTGCCAGCGGCGATCTAGTTGAAGCGGTATTTGTAGATGCACAAGCCCTGGCCCGTGCGGATGTGGATATTGTGGATTCAGTGCAGCCACAGTTTGTGCCCAGCGGCTTATTGACTATTCCTACCATTTATGGTCCTGAGGTGTATATAAATCCTGTGTTGCAAGGCAACTACCCTGATTGGGCACTCAACCCACCACCAGGCAACATCAACGCTAACCCTCAAAGATACTCAAGTTTTGTGCCAACCAATGGGTCAAGCCTGACCACATTCCAGTTGGAAATGGATCATTACACAGGCAACATCAAAGCGCAAGCAGCACAAAATTATGAATCAGTCTGGGCGGATGTTTCAGACATCTATCAATACTATAATCGCACAGGAACAGAACCTATTACAGTTCCTGGATATCATCCCTTGCTACGTTTAAGTCTCGACTCCTATCCCGGAACACCGCAAATACAATTGGCCACAGCCACAGCATACGGAGAAAATGGTGTGATCACTGCTATCACAGTAAATCAAGCTGGGTACGGATACCTAGCACCACCAAGAGTCAACATCATTGGTCTTGGTGCTGGCGCTGTTGCTGAAGCGGAAATTACTGGTACCTCAGTATCTGCCATAAATGTTATAAACGGCGGAACAGGATACGTACTCAACCCGGCTACTAATCAGGTAGCTGCAATAAGCATCAATACCGGAGCCGTGACAAGTATTTTAGTTAGATGAAATTTAAAAAAATTGTAGGGTTTGGCGATTCCTGGATGTTTGGCGATGAGTTGCTGGATCCCGAATTGCAACGTCAACATTCAGATGCACACCCATGCTGGCATCAAAACGATACCTATCGTAACAGTCATAATTTCCTGGGGTTGCTAGGAAAACATTACGATGTACCCATAGAAAACTTCGGAATTGCAGGAGGCAGCATGCAAAGTTCTATGTGGACATTTTTATGGTGGCTGGATCACGAACCCGAGCCGGAACAATGCCTGATCTTGATTGGACACACCGACTCTGATCGGCTGAGCTTTTACAACCCTAATCATGTGAGTTATGCCAACGATCCTCCTTGGAACAAATTCATACACTCGACCTGGGTGGAATACGGCAGTAGTGTGATTCCACAAGAATTCAGAACCATGGTCAAACAACAACTGGTGCTGACCAACTGCTCAGAATTGGCAAAGCTAAATTACCAACAAACCCTACTGAGCTTTGATGGTATTGCTGCCAGACGCAATCTTCAAATGATGCAATTCCAAATCATGCCCGAGGATGTCAAACTAGATTTGCCTACCCAGATATGGCCAGGATTTAGCACCAGTATGTGGTTCCGAAACCATCCAGACAATCAGAAAAGAGAACTGATCATGCCCGGAGGTCATCCCAACGAAATTGGGCATAAAATGATTACAGACAAGTTGATTTCTACCATAGATGATGTTACAATGTAAGAATGCTCGACATTCTCGGTTACTTACCCACTAAACGAAAATCTAGTGCATCGGGGTGGATCAGCTTTAATGCTGTGTGTTGTGAGCACAACAGCAACACACCAGATCGCAGAAGTCGCGGCGGCCTTAAAACATCCGAACAAGGTTGGAGTTATCACTGCTTCAACTGCAACTACACCGCTAGCTTTATCCTTGGCCGTACATTAAGTTTCAAGGCCCGCAGGCTCTTGGGCTGGATGGGTGTGCCCGATCGTGAAATAGAATTGGCCAATCTTGAAAGCCTGCGTCACAAAAGCATACACGGCATACTCGATGATCGCCAACGCACCGCAGATATTTTGTTGGATATCAAGTTTGAAGAACGAGACTTGCCGCCATTTGCTGAACTGGTTGGTGACACAGGACCACACCGCGACTATGTGCGATCAAGATGTGTGCCAGATGATTATCCTGTGATGACACAAACAAGTCCCGAACGTGCATGGCCTAGTCGTGAACAAGTGATCATACCATTTACGCATCACAACAGCATTGTAGGGCATACTGTTAGATTCTTAGATGATCGTAATCCACGCTACATAAATGACATGCAAGCAGGCTATGTGTTTGGCACAGACCTGTTACGGCCTGACTGGACTCAGGTGGTTGTAACAGAAGGTATTTTTGACGCACTCAGCATCGGCGGTCTTGCACTAATGCACAATACCATAAGTGATGCACAGGCCCGATTGATTCGTAATCTAGGTCTCGAAATCACTGTAGTCCCTGACCAAGACTTGGCAGGAATGGAACTGGTGGATCGTGCGATAGAACTGGGCTGGGCTGTGAGTATGCCTGCGTGGCCCGAGGGTGTCAAGGATGTGAATGATGCTGTTAAACTGTTTGGTCGTCTAGGTGCATTGCTAACTATATTTGACGCTAGAGAAACCAGCCGAATCAAAATTGAATTAAAAAGGAAACAACTTGTTAAAAGACTACAGCACTGATGTTCAAAAACTATTTCTAGAAATGATGCTGGAGGACGCTGCCAGCTATGTGCGAGTGCAGAACATTTACAATCCAGAAAATTTTGATCGCAATCTAAGAACCGCGGCAGCGTTTATCAAAGAGCACTCTGAACAGTTCAAGACCCTGCCAGATCGCGCACAGATCGCTGCGGCAACAGGCATCAAGTTGAATGCAGTGCCAGACTTGAATGAAGGTCACTATGACTGGTTCATGACTGAGTTTGAAGCATTTACACGACGCCAAGAACTGGAACGTGCTATTCTAAAAGCAGCAGACTTGTTGGAAAAGGGCGACTATGATCCTGTGGAGAAACTGATCAAGGATGCTGTGCAGATCAGCCTGACCAAGGACATGGGCACAGATTACTTTGCAGATCCAGCAGCACGTATCAACAAGTATTTTAACTCAGGTGGACAAGTTAGCACAGGTTGGCCACAAATGGATCGGCTACTGTATGGTGGATTTAGTCGTGGAGAACTAAACATCTTTGCAGGTGGATCAGGATCAGGCAAAAGTCTTGTGATGATGAACATTGCACTGAACTGGTTGCAGCAAGGCATGAGCGGCGTGTATATCACGCTGGAACTCAGCGAAGAACTCACAAGTTTGAGAACAGATGCCATGCTCACAAACATGAGCACCAAAGAAATACGCCGTGACATTGACTCAACAGAACTCAAGGTCAAGATGGTGGCAAAGAAATCTGGACAGTATCGTGTGAAAGGTTTGCCGGCACAAAGCAACGTCAATGACATTCGTGCATACTTGAAAGAAGTGCAAATTCAAACAGGCATCAAAGTGGACTTTGTGATGGTAGATTATCTTGACTTGGTCATGCCAGTTAGTGCCAAGGTCAGTCCCAATGACTTGTTTGTCAAAGACAAGTATGTATCAGAAGAGCTGCGTAACCTGGCCAAGGAACTGGGCGTGTTGTTGGTAACAGCAAGTCAGTTGAACAGGTCAGCAGTGGAAGAAATGGAATTTGATCACAGCCACATTTCAGGTGGTATCAGTAAAATCAACACAGCAGACAATGTGTTTGGTATCTTTACAAGTCGCTCAATGAAGGAGCGCGGCAAGTATCAGATACAATGTATGAAATCTCGAAGCTCGACCGGCGTTGGTCAAAAAATTGATTTGGAGTACAACATTGAAACGATGCGCATTACTGATGAAGGTGGGGACGAAAACGGCCACAACAAACCACAAAGTTCAATCATGGATTCAATCAAGGCCCGTAGTCAAGTCGCGCCTGCTGACAGCAGCGGCAGTTCGCAGCCCTGGGAAAAGCCCAGACCACGAGACGGTCATGATCCCTTGAGTGGTAAGGTCACGGCAGACGTGCAAAGCAACAAACTCAAGCAGTTGCTGGGGCAGATCAAAGCGTCGTGATGGTATATTTAGATTTTTTCTCAGGTAGTCATGGCCATTTTATAGAGTATGTAATTAATACATGGCTATTCAAAGGCCCACGAGTATCTAACATTTTTACTGAGCACGGTTCTTGCCATCAAATTCGTAACGATATTGCGTATATGACACACAAGATAGTAGAAGCTGCACATTATACTGAGTTTAATATATCACAAAATATTCCAACCAAGTTAATTAGAATCAACATCAATCAGGATTGGGCTAACTGGATATATCAAATCAATGTTATGAGCCGAGCCGGAGACATACCTTTAGAAAAAAAATTAAAATTAATGCCAGAATCAGTAAGAAATTCCCCAAGGAAATTCAGAAACGAATGGTATGCTAAATTTAATTCAACCGTTGATGGATATCCTCTTCCAGGCAATTGGCGTTGGCCTGATACAGCAGTGTTTGAGTTCAGAATAGAAAGTTTGTTTGATCTAGTGGAATTTTATAATGAACTGTATCGCCTGTCTGAGTTTTTAGAAATAACATTTGTTCCTGACCAAGAGCTAAGTGATCTATTGGAAGAATTTTTGATTAAGAATCAGGGATGGCAATGTTATAAAAATTGCAAGCAAATAGTTCACAGTGCGTTAACTGGAAACAACATTGAATTTTCCAGTAACGAAATGTCACAAGCATTAATCAATAGTTTATTATCAAAAACAGTTGGCGTATTTGATGGCGATCTATTTGATCATGACAAGTATCCTGCAAATACCGCCCAGCTCAGACAATGCATTAATTTACATTTAAAAACTTTTGACCAACGATTTTAGCATGCAGAAAATTTTTTGTTTTGGTGATGGATTCGCTACTGGGCATATTTGGCCAGAGTGGCCTCAGATCCTACAAACATTGTTACCAGACAAGCAAATCATCAACACAGCAGGCATAGGTGCCGGTGCAGAATTTTTAGTCTCAGGATTTGCAGATTTAATCGACAGCATGCATGGTAGTATTATAATTTTTCAATGGCCGGCGACTAACAGATTTGACAAACTAATTGTCAATGATTCTTGGAAAGATATTATTGCCAACGACCCAACGTATCATTTTAATATCAATGTAGATTTGCAAGGAAGAAACTGGTGGCTGAGTAGCGGTAGTAAAACTCAAGATGTTGGATATTACCATAAGCATTACATACACGAACAACAACATGCTCGCAGGCAAGCAATATATCAGAAACTGGTATCACAGACAGCTGAAAATTTAAATTGCCAAATAGTTCATACAAGCACATATTCTGAGGATATGTTTAGTAAGAATAATCAATTTAGAACAACTAGGCAAGCAGAGGTGCAACCGTCGCCAATTGTGCATTTTCATTGGTTAATAGAACAAATTATTCCCCAAATCGATGTTACTGTTGATCCAAATTTACAAAAAGAATTAGAATCGCTAATCACCCAGACCCATTGGATTCCATATGATCCGGATAGAGAATCAATATGGTCAGAAATAAATAATCGACTCAAGTCCAGCTAACCCTAGTTGAAATCAAAAACCGATAAATAATATCAAAGGTCTGCAATAAAAATCATGCAAAAACGCACCCGCAGTTTGTTAGAAGAACTAGATTCCATGTATATCGAGCGTGAGCGCGATCTAGTGATCGAGAGTCGGGCATCTAATGTTATAGCCAGCGCCATTAACTTGCTGGAGCAAATTGATGCTACATACACACCTGAGCAAGCAGAAAATCTAACTCGTAAGCTGCTGAATTCTATTCGCACCCGGGACGCAGGACGTTTTGCTAGGACCGTTAGAAAAACCCCAACAAACACATAAACTCAACAGGATCAAGATGAAAATTTTCGAAGGCGGCAATGTATTCAAAGACACCCAAGGCCAACCACTAACACAACGCATCAACCAAGCTGACGTCCCTGCTACTATTGCCTGGGTAGAACAAGTTACAGGTATAAAATTCCCCCAAGATCGTTGGTTAGGCAGCACTGGTCGTAAGCCCACATCTGGCGACCTGGACCTAGCAGTGGACCTTGGAGAAACAACCAAAGAACAAGTAGCAGCCGGGCTCACACAATGGGCCGCAAGTCAAGGACTTGACCCACGTGAGTGGGTCCGTAAATCAGGCGAAGTCCATCTAAGAACACCCATTGGTGGCGATCCCAAAAAAGGATTTGTGCAAACTGACTTTATGTTCTTTCCCAATCTGGATTGGGGCACATTCTACTACGGTGGATCAGAAGGATCAGCCTACAAGGGCATGAACCGTAATGTGCTATTGAGCAGCTTGGCCAAACAAGCCGGACTCAAGGTGGGCGCAAATGGCATGATCAGCCGCACCACAAATGAATTAGTAAAAGGCGGCCAGGATCCAGACTATGTGTCTGCGGTATTACTGGGCGGCACCCAAGATCGCAATGCTTTAAAAAATGTAGAATCAATTTATGCTGCTCTAGCAACGGATCCACAACGTGATGCCAAGCTCAAAGACTTCCGTGAATATCTCTCCCGCGAAGGATTAAAAGAACCCGAAATGCCCGTAAAAGAAAATGATGTGAACTTCTTGGCCAGACTACGGGACAGAATAGTAAACCAAGGCATGCAACAATTGATTGAAGCAAAGCCCTTGTATCAAATATATGAACAAGAGCCCACCTCTGTGGGCGGTAAAGCCAAGGGTATTGAGCACTTGGAAGACTATGTGTTCCGTCAAGGAACTGCGGGTGTTGACCGTGCGTTGGCCATTGCTGATTCTTTTTACAAACAGCCCAAACAAGGGTCAGTTAAATGGGACGGAAAGCCTGCTGTGGTATTTGGCCGCAAGCCCGAAACTGGAGAATTTGTGCTTACAGATGATGCAGGATTCAGCGCAGTCGGATACGATGGCTTGTTTACCAGCACCGATGCTATTGCGGACAACATGGCACGGCGTGATGCCAATGCTGCTGCCAAAGGCAACATGGCCACCCGAGTGCAAACACTGTTGCCGGAGTATCAAAGCATCTGGCCATATTTAGAAGCTGCTACTCCAGAAAACTTCCGCGGCTATGTCAAGGGCGACTTGTTGTATAGTCCTGAAAAGCCCTGGGAAATAAATGCAGGTCTTGTGGAGTTTAAACCAAACACTGTGGAATATAGAATTCCAGTTGCCAGCAAGTTGGGCAAGGACATTGCAGGATCTGAAGTTGGTGTTGCTGTGCATACCATGTATGAAGATGCAGGAGCAGCCAAGCAGCCACTTAGCAGAGTAAAGTTTAATCCTGTTCCTGGCCTGTTGTTGATTGAACCCATTTACGCCAAGCCTGTGGAAACAGCAGATCCTATAGTTAAACAAATCAAAACACTGTTGCGCCAAAACAAAGCAGCCATGAACACCTTGTTTAATCCTGCTGAATTACGGGCCATGAAAATAACTGACTTGGCCAAGCTGGCAATAGACTATATCAACAAACGTGTGGATCCAAACCACGCAGCCTATACCGGCGATTTCAGTGACCTTGTTCCGGGATTCTTGGCTTGGTTGCAACAGACCCAGACACCGCAAAAGTACAACAACATTCTGCAATATCTACGCAGCCCTACCAGCAATGAACAAGCCCTGGCTGCTTCCTTTGTGTTGTTTGAATTGCTGCATGATCTGAAACTGGATTTGCTGACCAAGCTGGATGCACAAGTGCCCGGCAACGAAGGATGGGTGTTTGCTACCCCTGCAGGCTATGGTAAAGCAGTAAATCGTTTTGATTTCACAGCCAGAAATAAAGCTCGAAACAACCCACCAAGCCCCTGATTTTTATCAAGATCGATAAATAAAAGTAGGGCAAATAGCCCACTTACTTAAGGAGACTTTAAATGTCAGGATTTACAAAAACAAACGGCACGAATCAACCAGTATTCAATATGGATACCGCCAATGGCAACATCAGCGGAACAGCTAATATTGCTGCAACTGGTTCAGTTAACTTCCAAGGTCCTAAGCTGGATTTCTTCAGCTTGGTTGCCAACGGTGTGTTGACTACATCAGCAAATGTCAATGGCTACATCAACAATGTGTTGCAAGCTATTCAAACTAAGGGTACTGTAGCTATGTATCAAGTTAGCCCAGCAGCACCAACAGTGTTGAACTTGGCTATCTATCCAACAGGCGCTTACTCCAATGTTACATTGTTGGCCACTGCTAATACCAGTGCTACAGTGGCATCCGGTGGTCAGAACTTGGAATTGAGTTCATGTGCAGGCAACGCAGTATTCACTACTGCTGCTACCAACTTTGCTCCTGTCTAATATTAGATAGTAGTAGAAAACAAAAGCCTTGGTTTATTTCCGGGGCTTTTTTTTGGCCGTAAATACCTCATGGCATATAGTATTTGTGTATTAACTGATTTTGATTGTAGACCCACTGGTGTTACGGGGCATTTTCGAACAAACATCTTGCCGTTTGTGGATCGAGCCGACCAACCAATAACAGATTTTGAATCCTGGAACAGCAGTAGAAATCAACAACGCAACTGGGAAACTATATTGCAATTGATAGGATTGTACACACAGCCGCAGCGTATATCTGACATACGAATGGAAAAAGGTCGTTGGGAATTTGATTTTGAAACAGAATTTGATGATGTATTTCGACTCAATGACGATCCAGTGGGACTGCTTAAACAAGCATGCCGAGGAGTGCCAATCATTAACTATGTCAAACAACAATTGACCACACTGCTGCAACCAGACGTGAACATTTGGTTCTATCCAAAAGGCCATAAATAATTCATGGACACAACAGAAATCGAAAAGAAGAGCTTGGAAGCGCATGTAGAGCTCTGCGCCGAACGTTATCGCCATCTAGAACTACAACTAGATTCAGCCAATTCTTCTATTGGACGACTAAAAGAAATGGTAGAAGAAGTGCATGCCATGGTGCATAAAATTGTGGACAATCGAAACAATCAATTGATAAACTGGGGGCTTGGAACCATTGGGTTTTTGTTGGCCACAGTTGGTTGGCTAATATCGCACTACGTATTGACATGAAAGCCAGCCGTAAATTGGCCGCCTTGGCCGAAAGAGAACTTCCTCATCTGCTTGAAAACGTTATTGTCGAAGACGGAGAAAAATATCGTGCTTTTGGCAAATACACAATACAGCCCAAAGATCAAGGATTTGACGTTTCAATAAGGGATGATGCTGTGGGCAAATTTAGCACCACTAAATCTGCACTTGCATGGTGTATAGCCGATAGATTAAACTATTTTAATCTTGCGAGACAAATACAAGAACTAGATCAATCACTTACACGATTACGCAATGACATTTACACACGTAAAAACATTGCAGATCGTATGTCGGGAACTGCCTGGGAAACTATAATAACTAAAGTATCCTACCGACAAGACCAAAGTCAACTGCTAGAACAAGAGTTGACAAAATGTATAAATTTGGCTAAATACTGGCAACTACGAGGAAACTCAAATGAAACTAAACGAACTGGCCGTAACACGCCCCACACAACAAATCGCTAAAGTATTCGAGAGTCATTTTGATCAACAGGTTCAATTCGACTCAATGAATCGCGGTCAACTGCACAACATGTATCGCAAGGTACGTGGGGTTTTATCTGAACACAGAAGCGGTCCTGCACGTCACTCCAGTGAGCGTGACCCTGCTTACCTGAAGTTGATGATGATGGAACAGGCACTTGCAGAACAAATCTACGAAGATGAAATGGCCGCTGCCAACACTGCTGCGCCAGCGCCGGGAGTAAATCCTCAACAGGCTGCTGCCATGGCTGTGAAGCAAAAGATGGACCAGAAGACACAGATACAAAAAGAACTTGAAGATCTGAAAAAACAAGTGACCGACAAACAGAACGAACTTACCAGTCTCAGTAGCACTACCTCGGTGCAAGAACGTCGTCGTGCTCAAACTTATGGATACTATCTCAGCGAAAGCGAAGTTCAGCAAGCCCAGGTGGTTCTGGCTGCACAAGACATGGTTGACAAAATGCAAGGCATGATTGAAGACACCACTGAGATGCAATTCAAAGAATTGCCAGCCTTGGTGGATTCAATTAAAAATCAAATTGGTGCAGATCAAGCAGCTCAGTTCAACAATGATGCACAGGCAGCATTGACCGGACTGGTTCAGAATCTACAGGGCAGCAAGCAACAGCTGGAACAAGCTCTGGGTGTGGTAACTGGACAAGGCCCTGTTGAAATGCCCGGAGCTGAAATGGCTCCACCTCCTCCGGCCGGCGAAGAACAAATTGATCCAAGCATGACTGCGCCCTCCCCCGAAGAAGAACTAGATGCAGCAGCCGTTGGTCCTGCAGCGTCTCTGGGACGAGAGCGCAGATAATGCGAATTGATGAAGTAGCTGTAGACGACACCGCAGACAAATTATTGGCCTTGGCCCAATTTGCTGTGGGCCGTGCCACAGATACCTCAGCAAAATTACAGATGCCTGTGCAGGCATTTATCAATCGTGCTAAAAATATTGGGATTGACATCACTCCTGATACTTTGCAAAGCCTAGTTGGCCAACCGCCCTTGAGTGGCATAATAGAACCAATGTCGCCAGATGCCACTGAATTGATATTCAAAGGCGGCGAACAACCTGGACCCACTGCCATGCCGGTAAACCAAGCACAAAACATTGTGGCACAGGCTGCTAAGTCAGCCATGAACAAAGACCGTAATCTCGGTTGATTCAAACTGGTTGACTAGTCAGCCCATTGGTAGTATACTCAACAAAAGGAACCGGTATGGCTCAAGATACTTAAAAATCCTTTAAACATAAACATACGGAAGATGTACAATAATTTTGTAATAGACTAAATAATAGAACACAACGAAAGTTCTATTATGTTAGAAAAAATTTGCAAAAATTGTAACAATACATTTAGTTTGCCCAGAGCCGGAAAAAAAGAACAAGCAAGACTCTTTTGTGGTCCTATTTGTTCAAGACGCTGGACCGCAAATAATCGTTCAGAAACATGGAAACAAAAAGCCAGCCTTGCTAAACAAGGAGAAAAAAATCCCATGTTCGGTGTAAGTCAAAATAACCCTAATAGCCTTGCTAACCTAACTAGAAGTGCTTGGACCGGAAAACATCAATCTGTAGAATCAAATGAAAAAAGATCAAATTCGATGAAAGGGAAATCTTCCTGGACTGAAGAATCAAAAAAGAAATATATTCAAACAGGTATTGAGCAAGGCAGATTTTGGAAACCAGATGATCCTGAGTATGTAGAATTTAAAAAATATCGTAGAAAAGTATACTATTGGACTTCTAAGAATAATTTAAATGTATTAGAAAACTCTGATAAAAGAGGTAGGGGTAGATATCATTTAGACCATAAGTACAGTATAGCAGAGGGTTTTAGGAATAAAGTCCCTCCTAAAATTATTGGTAGTATTGACAATTTAGAATTTTTGTTATATACTGATAATATTAAAAAAGGAACCTTGTGTTCCATAACATTGGAGAAGTTATATGGCCTACAGCCAAGCCGTAATCGATCATTATGAAAACCCGCGCAACGTGGGCAGCTTTGCCAAGGACGATGTAGACGTTGGCACAGGCATGGTTGGCGCTCCTGCCTGCGGTGACGTAATGAAATTACAAATAAAGGTTGACAATGATACAGGTATTATTACAGATGCAAAATTTAAAACGTATGGCTGCGGATCGGCTATTGCAAGTTCGAGCCTCATTACCGAATGGGTCAAAGGGATGCACATCGACAAAGCAGGATCAATTAAAAACTCCGACATTGCCGAAGAACTAGCATTACCCCCAGTCAAGATCCATTGCAGCATCCTGGCCGAAGATGCCATCAAGGCCGCTGTAGAAGATTACAAGAGCAAGCATGATCTCCTTAACTGATGATGCTGCTAGAAAAATAACACAAACCATTCAACGTCGCGGCCATGGTATTGGAATCCGTGTTGGTGTAAGAACCACAGGTTGCTCTGGACTTGCTTATGTGTTAGAATATGTAGATACAGCACAACCTGAAGATATCTGCATAGACTGTGCCAACTGCAAATTGTTTGTTGATCCCAAAAGTTGTGCCTATCTTCAAGGACTCGAAGTAGACTACGCAAGGCAAGGACTCAATGAAGGATTTCAATTCCGCAATCCCAACGAACGGGATCGTTGCGGATGTGGAGAAAGTTTTAGAGTATGAAAATACAATATGAATCCGTTGATGTGCTGGCGTCATATGCACAACATCTTAAAAATCTAACACCACAAGATCGTTACACACGTTTTTGCTACCAAGTCAAAGATGACTCCATTGACCGACTAATTCTACAGGTGTTGTATCATCCAACAGATCATCATTTATTTTCGGCCTCAATCAACGATTGCACAGTGGGGTTTGTTCATCTAGCCCGCGAAGGCACAGGGTGGGAATTGGCTGTGAGTGTGGACCAAGAGCATCAAGCACAAGGCATTGCTGACCGACTGATGAGTCATGCGTTGACCTGGGGAAAAACACACGGTATCCATTCAGTGTTTATGCATTGCATTACACAAAATACCAAGATACAACACCTGGCTCGCAAGCACGGATTGCACATGGTTGAGCGAGATGGTGCAGAAGTAACCAGCCAAGTTGAGTTGCCACCAGCAACCACACTGGATTACACCACAGACTTTGTGCGTGAACAACAAAATATATTTGAACAAATTGTGGATCTACAACGCCGCATGATAAAAAACTTTAATCCTGTAACTTACCTTAAAGAACACACCCTAAATTAATGATAGTCAATCGATACAACTACACCCCCATCAATAGAGAAACAATAGACGGCAAACGACATTACTGCTTGCCCGACGGTAGCAAGGTGCCCAGTGTAACCACAATCCTGGATCGAACCAAGAGTGAAGAAAAGCGTCAGGTGCTGGCCAACTGGCGCAAGCGGGTAGGTGAACAAAAAGCACAAGAAATTACCACAGAAGCAGCCAACCGTGGCACCCGAATGCATGCCTATCTTGAGCACTACATGCTGAATGATGACATGAAGCCCTTGCCCGGCAACCCTTTTGCACATCCTTCGTGGTTTATGGCAGCAGAAGTTATTCTACAAGGCCTATGCCATGTGAATGAATTTTGGGGTGTAGAAGTTCCTGTTTATTATAGTGGGTTATATGCTGGCACCACAGACTGTTTGGGCGTCTGGAAAGACAAGCCTGCTATCATGGATTTTAAACAAACCAACAAGCCCAAGAAACGTGAATGGATTGATGATTATTTTGTGCAGTTGGCAGCGTATGCAGCAGCACACAATGAAACCCACGGTACAACCATTGATTGCGGCGTTATTTTAATGGCTCAACAGCCCGATATGCTGGCTGACGGTAGCCTAAGCAAGCCCGTATACACTGAGTATGTGATTGAGGGTGACGAGTTTGCACACTGGACCAATGAGTGGATGAAGCGAGTCGAGCAGTACTACGCCACACGCTAAATACAGCACAGAATCAGGATTCATATGGCAATTGTACAAGTTAGTCGCATCACAAACCGTAAAGGTCTAGCAGAAAATCTGCCTCAATTGGCCGGTGCAGAATTAGGCTGGGCTATTGACGAACGCAGATTATACATCGGTAATGGCACTCTTCAAGACGGTGCTCCGGTTGTTGGCAATACTGAAGTTCTAACTGAGTTTTCGGATTTATTGTTGGTAAATGGAGCGTACACCTATCACGGTGCTGCTGCTGGATACACTGTGCAAACTGGTACCACATCAGGCAGTCCAGTTAGTTTGAGTTTACAAAACTGGTTGGATCAATTTGCCAGCGTTCTGGACTTTGGCGCAGTAGGCGACGGTGTTACTGATGATACTGATGCCATTAATCGAGCATTGTATCAGTTATTCTGTAGAGAAATTAATCCACAAATTCGACGCTCGTTGTTTTTCCCGGCTGGTGTTTACAAGGTCACTGAATCAATTGTGATTCCGCCTTATGCTAGACTATATGGCGAAGGTGCAAACTCTAGTGTTATCACCCTAGACACGTCAAATCCACTTACTGAATATGTGGCACGATTTGGGGACAGCCTGCAACAAACAGGCGTAAACATTGGAAACAATGGTGCTATAGCACCTACCAATATTGAAATTGCTTCCTTGGGTTTCCAGTCATTGGCAATCACAGATATCGTGCTGGTACAGGATGCTAGTTTCTGTACATTCACAGATGTTAGTTTTAATGGTCCATTGGTGCAAGCCGACCTTGACACTGATGCCGATGACATGTCATGTGTGCGGTTTGATTCAACTCTGAGCTTGATCTGCAACAACATCACATTCCGTAGATGCAGTTTTACTGGTGCCACCTGGGCGTTCAACACTGCCAATGAAACACAAGGGTGCGTGGTAACTGAAAGCCAATTTAATATATTGTACCAAGGTGTGCTGTTGGGTGACCCAACACCTGTGAATGGTGGACCAACTGGATTCCGCATCCTGGGCAACAGCTTTGATAATATCTATGCCGAAGGTATCAAAATTGCTGCCAATACAGGGCTCAACGCCTCGGGCTACAATGTGTTCTATAATGTTGGTAATCACTTTAATGGAACCACAAGCCCGGCAACGTCAATAATCAACTTCCTTGGTGAACAAAATGTCAGCATAGGTGATATGTTCCAACGTACTTCTGTTTATGCTACTACCTATCCACGAATCAACATAAATGATGGAGTTAATCTTGCGTACGAAAGTGCTGACCAAATCAAGCAAGGCACTTATGTAAGAGAAACAGGGCAGGCAATGACCTTGGTTGACAACACCGCTGGTCAAGTTATAACCACGTTTGATGCTACCAAAATTCGTGCGGTACAAATCAATTACACCATTGTGAGAGGTGTTGATATTCAAACTGGTGTATATTTTATTGTGGCAGGCACAGATGCAGCAGGCACCGGATTAGCCGGTCAAGATTCCAGCATAGATAACGGAACTGGCCCGGGTGTAACATTTGCTGTAAGCGAAACAGCCAGTGTAGTATCTTGGACTGCATCCACTTCTAGTACCGGCCTTGCTGGTACAATTCAATATTCAATAACCCACCTAGCATAAAAAGCGATGTGGCTCCCCACTTTTGCTCAACGGCTTGAGAGTTGGTCACAACTCCGAGCCCAAGCCGCACAGGTCGATTCGGCATCTGCGCTGCACCTGATCAACGCCTGGTGGTTTCATGCTCCGTGGCGTGCTTACCATTTACACTGGGATGATCAACCAACTTGGCCAGATCCGTGGCAACTATTGAGCGATAACATGTACTGTAGTCTTGCTCGCGGGCTAGGAATCATGTATACTATAGCTATGTTAGACCACCCGGAAATGCAGGATTCCCAATTGGTAGACACCGGAAGTGACAATTTAGTCCTGGTTGCCCAAAAGAAATATATATTGAATTGGGGGCCGGAACAAGTGTTAAATATCAACCCAGGACCTTATAAAGTTCATCACAGTGTTAGTCAGCAAGAAATAAAACAACAAATTAAATAATAATGAAAACAATCACAGTACAAAAGCGCACAGGTAATCGCGAACCCTTGGCGTTGGAAAAATGGCAAACGCAGATTGCAAAAGTATGTGCCGGCATTGCAGATGTTAGTCAAAGCATGGTAGAAATCAAAGCACAATTGCATTTTTATGATGGAATTACCACTAGAGAAATTGATGGTATTACCCTTAGAGCCATTGTTGACTTGATTGACGTAGAAGGCAATCCTGGTGTTGGTCATACCAACTATCAGTTTGTAGCAGGCAAGCAAAGACTGTCAATGTTGAGAAAAGATGTTTATGGCACCTACACGCCTCCTCACCTGTATGAGATCGTAAAGACCAATGTTGCCACAGGCTTGTACACACCCGAGTTACTGGAGTGGTATACAGAAGATGATTGGAACCGCATGAATGACATGCTGGACCATGCCAAGGACGAACAATACAGTTATGCAGCTATTGAGCAACTGATTGAAAAGTATCTGGTAAAAAATCGTTCAACAGGACAAACTTATGAAACTCCACAAATTAGATACATGGTCGCGGCCGCTACTGTATTTCACTCAGAAGAACCGAACACAGCGAGAATGCGCTATATCAAAGAATATTACAATGCAGCGAGTGATGGTCTTTTTACTCTTGCTACTCCTGTTCTGGCTGGGCTGGGGACTCCTACTAAACAATTTTCGAGTTGCGTCCTTATACGCAGCGATGACGACCTCGATAGTATATTTGCTTCGGGCGAAATGATGGCCAAGTATGCCAGCAAACGTGCTGGCATTGGCTTAGAGATTGGTCGCTTACGTCCACTTGGTAGTCCCATTCGTGGTGGTGAGATTATGCACACAGGCATGATTCCTTTCTTGAAGAAATGGTTTGGCGACTTGCGTTCGTGTTCACAAGGTGGTATTCGCAATGCGTCAGCCACTGTATTCTATCCTATCTGGCATCATCAGTTTGATGACCTTATTGTGCTCAAGAACAATCAAGGCACAGAAGAAACTCGAGTGCGACACATGGACTATGGAGTGGTCCTCTCTGCTTTCTTCTGGAGACGATTCAAGAACAAAGAAAACATAACATTTTTTGATCCCAATCAAGTTCCAGATCTGTATCAGGCATTCTACAGCAATACAGAACTGTTTGAAGAACTCTATGTCAAATACGAAAAGCGCAAGGACCTTCGCAAGAAGACCATGAGTGCCGAAGAAGTATTCAAGGGCGGTATCCTGAAAGAGCGCACTGACACTGGACGTATCTATCTGGTGTTCATTGACAACGTGATGAAGCAGGGTCCATTTGATCCTGAGTATCATACCATCTACCAGAGTAACCTATGCTGTGAAATACTTTTACCAACTAAATCATTTAAGAGACTTGACGATCCAGAAGGACGTATCGCACTCTGTACTCTTGGAAGCATCAACTGGGGAGCCTTCCGTAATCCTGAAGATATGCGTAGGGCTTGTCGTATTCTGCATCGTAGTCTTAACAACATTCTGGACTACCAAGACTTTCTAAGTATACAAAGTAAACTAAGCAACGATGAGATTCGTCCATTAGGTATTGGTATTACCAACCTGGCATACTGGCACGCCAAACGTGGATTGCAATATGGTGAAAAGGATGCACTAGGCGAAGTCAAAACCTGGATGGAACACCTGGCATTTTACTTGACCGAAGCCAGTGTTGAGCTGGCCAAGGAACGTGGCCGGTGTCTAGGCAGTGATCACACACGCTATGGTCAAGGTATCTTCCCTTGGGAACTACGTGCTCGAGGTGTGAATGAACTTGCAGACTTTGCTCCTGAGCTGCCATGGGAAGCCCTGCGCTCAGAAATGAAAACACATGGGGTACGCAATGCCACACAAATGGCAGTGGCACCGGTGGAATCCAGTTCCGTTGTGATCAACTCAACCAATGGCATTGAAATGCCCATGAGCCTGATCAGTGTGAAAGAAAGCAAAGCTGGTAGCTTGACACAGGTGGTTCCAGAATATCACAAACTCAAGAACAAGTATCAACTGATGTGGGAACAGAAAGACTGTGATGGCTATCTAAAGACAGCGGCTGTGATTGCAGCCTATGTGGATCAGTCAATCAGTACCAACACCTTTTACAATCCTGCACACTTTGCTGACCGTAAGGTACCAACCACCTTGATTGCTCGCAACTTGATGCAGTCACACTACTGGGGTCTAAAGACTTTTTACTACAGCCTGATCAACAAAACAGGCAGCAAAAATGTTACAGAAGACGCTCCACTGGAAGTAATTGACTTTGATGAGCAAGAATCATGTGAGTCGTGTAAGTTATGAGTAACTATTCAACGATATGTAGCGTAAATGATAAATACTATTATACATTAGGAGAAATAATGGAAAATATATTTTACGTTTACGCATATCTACGAGAAGACCTAACACCTTACTATATAGGTAAAGGTAGCAAAGATAGAGCATGGAAATCACATACTAGAACTAATGGTACCAATTTATTGCCCAAAGATCCTACTAGGATTGTACTTCTTAAAGAGTCACTAAGCGAATTTGAAGCATATGATTATGAATCAGATCTGATTAAGCAATATGGGCGCAAGGATTTAGGAACAGGAATACTTCATAATTTAACAGACGGTGGAAGGGGTAATGAATCTGGGTATAAACATAGTGACTCCGCCATAGAAAAGTTGCGTAGTGCTGGAAAAAGAAATGCACAGAAAAGAATAGATAGCGGCACCCACAATTTTGTCAATGACCCTCCAAAAGTAAACGCTGGTGGTAAAATAACTAAAAGGTTAGTGGCAGAAGGAAAACATAATTTATTAAAGCGTCCAGATGGCACAAGTGTGGCGTCTGACAGGGTAGCAAGTGGCACACATCATTTTGTTGATCCTGAATGGAAAAAACAACATGGACTTAACCATTCAAAATGGATTAAAGAACAAATAGATAAAGGCGATTATTATTTAATAAACAACAATCCGGCTAAAATTAAGGTTTGTTGTATCGTGTGCCAAAAAGAAACTAATCCAATGGGGTTATCTAGATTTCACAATCATCAAAAGGAAAAAAATGAGCAGACAGCAATATGATTTGTCTAAAAAATCGGACTATCTGAATAGAAAAATATTTTTGGATCCGGCTGGACCAGTGGTCGTACAAAGGTTCGAAGAGGTAAAATACAAAAAGATTGCAGACTATGAAGCCACAGCACGTGGTTTCTTTTGGCAACCAGAAGAAGTCAGCCTGACCAAAGACTCAAATGACTTCAAGGATGCCAGCGAAACAGTACGCCATATCTTCACCAGTAACCTACTACGTCAAACAGCCTTAGACAGTTTACAAGGTCGTGGGCCAAGCCAAATCTTTATGCCTGTAGTGTCATTGCCAGAACTAGAAGCTTTGATCTACAACTGGACATTCTTTGAAACCAACATTCACTCAAAGAGCTACAGTCATATCATTCGCAACATCTACAACGTGCCCAAGGATGTGTTTAACACAATTCACGACACGCAACAGATCATCGACATGGCGTCAAGTGTTGGCAAGTATTATGATGACCTACACAGAATCAACTGTGCCAAAGAACTAGGCCAACCAGTAGAAGAAGTAGAACATGTGAGAGCAATCTGGATGGCATTGCATGCCAGCTATGCACTGGAAGCATTCCGCTTTATGGTATCGTTTGCCACAAGTCTAGCCATGGTAGAGAACAAGATCTTTATGGGCAATGGCAACATCATCAGCTTGATTCTACAAGACGAGATCCTGCACAAGGAGTGGACTGCTTATATTATCAACCAGGTGGTCAAGGAAGATCCGCGCTTTGCAGCCATCAAGGCTGAATGCGAAGCCGAAGTGTATGAGTTGTATTTGGATGTGATTCGTGAAGAAAAGTCATGGGCAGACTACTTGTTCAATCGAGGACCTGTGATTGGTCTCAACGCCAACATTCTCAAAGACTTTGTGGACTACACAGCCGTGGGCGCACTCAAAGAAATTGGTATCAAGTATCAAGAACCTGCACCTCGCTCAACACCTATTCCTTGGTTCAACAAACACGTCAACACCAGCAACAAACAAACTGCACTGCAAGAGTCAGAAAGCACTAACTATGTTATTGGAGTGATGTCGGATCAACTGGACTACGATCAATTGCCTGCTCTGTGATAGATGAATGGTACTATCAACGAGCCAAGTGGAATCCTGCATTCTTGTTGATTCCTCGTCGTTGTGATCTTAGCAATAGATGGATATGGGGGAAACACATGCGCGGAACAGCAACAATCACAGGTCCCGGGGAGCCGGTAATCGTTAAAATCTGGAATCATCAACACGAACACACAATTTATAGACTAAAAGGAAAAATAAAATGAAAGCAATAGTATGGTCAAAAGATTCCTGTCCTTTTTGCGTTCAAGCAAAAGCACTGTTGGAATCTCGAGGTATTGAATATGAAGAACGCAACGTGAGCCAGGACTGGACACGTGAACAATTATTAGAAGCAGTACCAAATGCTCGAACATTACCACAGATCTTCTTGGATCAAGAACTTGTGGGTGGATTTACAGAACTTAGAAAGAAATTAACATAATGAAAAATCTCGTAGGCAGCACAGTAACTTTTAAATTAAACTCTGGCGAAGAACTCATTGCCAAGCTAACACAAGCTGAAGGTGATTGGCTGGAAATCAGCGCACCTGTAAGCGTAGCACCTGGACCACAGGGACTGGGACTAGTGCCCAGCATGTTTACTGCTGACGCGGATGAGCCAGTCAAATTAAACATCAACAACGTTGCAATTTACGCATTAACAGATGATGCAGTCAAAATGAAGTATATCGAAGCATTGACTGGTATCCGAGTGCCGGAAAAGAAATTGATAATGGGCTAACAGCCCAGTATTTCACATCCATAAATAAAGCATGGGGCATAGATTTGTAATCATGAAAGGCACTGAGCTTTTTGTGTATGACCAATACAAAGATATCCCCGCTGATTTAGATCATGTGATAGAATTTCTGCCCGAAATCCCACCAGGACCACACACCAGTGAGGAACACGATGAAATTGAACAATGGCACAATCGGTTTTTAAAACTTATGGAGATTGAACATGCCCGCAGCGGCGAGAAAAGGTGACCAAGGAGTTCCACATTGCAGTGGATACACTATTGCCAACGGCAGTGGTGATGTGTTCATCAACAACAAACCAGCAGCCAGAGTGGGAGACAGTAGCACAGGTCATTTACGACCCGGCAATCCGTGCAAAGGGCATGTGGCATCAATCTCTCAAGGCAGTAGCACGGTTTTTGTAAATGGTAAACCCCTAGCTAGAGTAGGCGATGGGTTGGCAGGCTGCACCTCAGTTGGGCAAGGCAGCGGTGATGTGTTTGCAGCATAATGGCTAGTATATTAACACCGTTACAGATGATTGCCGGAGCCACGTTGAGCAACAACGGCGGTGTGGCTATTGCCAATACTTGGACCGCTGCTGCCGCAGCATATACTAGCACCTCACTATTAACACCATTTTTTAACACTGTGGGCAATAGTGCCGCAGCCAATATCAGTGGAAACACACTGACCAGCATGTTTACATTTTGTGCAAACACTGTTCCTGCACTAGCTGACAATACTCCGGCTGCTTACGCCTCTCTGGGCACAAACACCACATCTGGATTTACTGGTATAATTACTGCTCAGGGCACCAGCTATCTTGGCAATGGCAGTGTTGCAGTTTTTGCGCAGGTGTTTAGTGCTGCACAAGGCTACGTAACTTCAACCAATCAATTTATCAACACCAGTGTAAACAGCCAGACCTATCTCGGTTCAACGTTTACCACAATGAACAGTCTTATCACTGGCAATCTCAGTGACACCACTTTGGCCATGAGAACATTTGGTCTAGACCTGGCAGCACTGGGACAATTGATTGATCTCGACAATCTTGGCAATTTTGGTTCTCCAGCAGCATTGCTACGACAATTGCTTACACTAACCAATCTCACAGCAAATATTCGATCTATACTAATACAAGCAGGACTTGACGAAGCCAGCATTGGCGATCTTACCAACCCTAATGTCAATGTCAGCGATAGTGTACAACATCTAGCATACCTGGGCATGCTAAATGTCACGGGCACCGACCTGGAACAGGTGTTGGCTATTTTTGGTGTCACTACCAACAATATAAACAACATGGCAGATCTTTTAAATCCTGCAAAAATATTCCCCAACAGTCTTACTAGTCTTACAGTTCGGACCTACAATCAAGATACCACATCGGTGTTACGAGCCATATACGATAACACACAAGGCACAGTAAATTCAAAATTACTGATTTACTTGCCAAGGTATGTGTTGACGTTGGGCACATTGAGTATAATCAGTTATGAAAGACTTGCAAGAATCGTTCCAGCAGACCAGGCTTTAGCCTGCAAGGCCATACAAGTCAGTCTACAACAAATAAAAAATATAAACAATCTTGGGTTGCCTCAACTATCGGCGGCATTCATTGACATGCAGACCACTAGAGACCTGCCATCTATATCTGCACTGCAACAGGCTGTGCCTGCTAGCGTGGCTGCATACTATTCTAGTTCATATGCAACTGGTACCGGACCCAACGGAACTCTAGTTATTACTGATCTACTTGGAGCCGCAGTCGGAGTAGACTACACCAGCGTACTAAGCAACGCCACAACCACAATCAATAGTATGACCACTGCAGGTATCCTAGGAGGGTTAACCAACACCTATCTTAGAATGCAAAATACAGTCGACGGAGTCTACGGCGATGCCGTCACTGGCCCAGTTATTATTCCTGCAGGCACCGGGGCCGGAACATATCCTAATGCTGATGCAGCATTACAGCAGCTGATAGCCAATGCTACTATACAAGTCTCTGCAATATCCGTATCGTATCCTACTCAATCAGGTATTTTGAATTCTGACTTTAACTCAATGGCAGCAAAATTAGTTTCAGAAAATACCAATCTTGCCCTGGCCAGCATAGACATTCCCAATCTCAGTGCATCGGGTCGTGCTCCGATCATGAGTTTTGTACAAAGTCTTCCTGGCTACGGAACCAACACAGAAGCCAATGGTCCTGCACAATTCATTGAAACAGTTGCGGATCTTTCCACACAGGGCGGGCAAGCTATGGTAGCCTGCCTAAGAGAAGGGCGCAATCTCTTGGTATTAAACGGTGTGGGAATTGGACAAGATACTGCTATACCTAGTGAGTATGTTGGTGTAGTTCCGCAGGCAAATCTCATACCATCTACCTATTCTGATGCAGAAGCATCCAATTTAGTGGTAAAATAACGGTGGTTGCATCACAGTCCACTAAGTAATTAGTGTGAGTAACACAAAAATTAATTTTTAAAGGAAAACTTCATGAAGAAATATGCTTTAGTAATGGCCCTGGCATTGGCCGCCTCCCTAGCACAAGCTGACGTTACCGTTTACGGTAAAGCTCGTTTGTACGAAGAAAACACCAAGACCGGCACTGCCGAAGGTGTAACATCGTTGACAAACGATTCCAGCCGTTTCGGTATTAAATCTACAGAAGCACTTGCTGGTGGTATGACCGCTAGCGTGGTTCTTGAAACTGGCTACGGTGCTGACGCTCCTGCTGCTACCACCTTAGGTGACCGCACAGCCATTGTTGGCTTGTCTAGCAAATTAGGTTCCGTGGCAATGGGTCGTGACAAACACTCCATCGCTCGCACACTTGATAACTATGACGCTATGGGCAATGTGTTTGGTTCCAGCACAGCAGTTATTCATGCTGCACAAGGTTCACGTTTGCAAAATGCAGTGTTCTTGACTGCAAAGCCAGTTGATGGACTTACTGCTGTATATGCAATTGCCAATGGTGAAGTTGCTGGGGGCAATACAGAATCACAAGCTAGCAGCGTTGAATACACTGTGGGACCTGTGAGCGCAACTGCTGCTCGTTATACCACTGGCTCTAATAGCTACACTGGCATCGTTGGTGCCAAGGTAGCCCTTGCATCCGGCACAACTGTGTTTGGTATGTATTCCGAAGACAAAACATCTGGCGTGGCAACTACTGGTAAATCAGTTGGTGTTAACCAGGCCATGGGTGCAGTAACTTTGATGGCTGGCTACGGTGAGAATGACACTGTCAAGGCCTACAACGTTGGCGCATCTTATGCATTGAGCAAAAACACCTTTGTTCATGCACGTTATGTCAAAGAAGATTCCACAACCAATGTACAGAAATTTGGTGCTGGCTTAGAAGTTAATTTCTAAACCCCGCACTGTATAAAACAGTACAACAAAAACCCGCTTCGGCGGGTTTTTCTTTGGTTGACCAATAATGACCAAAATGTTATAATACGCACATGCAATCAGCAACAACACGTTATGAAAAGTTCAAACGAAAGATGTTGTTGTGCTATCATCGCAGCGAATTTACAGTAGTTGAATGGATTGTGTTATTGTGCGTTTTGGGCTGGTTGACCAATATTGCCCGAAATGCTATAATACACACATAAGCAGCAAAACAGGAGCAGAGAATGAATGTTACTCAAGCTATCTCAATCTGTGAACAGTATCGCATTGATAACAGTATAAATGGTTTTTTACTGGAATCCCTGGAAGCCATGCAGGCTGCAAAACAACACAACGAACTCACCGCAGACCAGCGGCAGGCTTTACAAACAATCATGAGCGAAGGTTTGCGCCTGGTCACAAAGGTTGAAAAATGAAATGGTTTGCTGAAACAACAGAATGGTCTGGCACCGCGGTTCCTAACCATGTGTATCTAATGGACGATGCCAAGAGCAAGATGTATGCTTATGTCAAGTTTGGCACTGGAGCAGCACACAAATTCAAAACACCTGTGCGTATTGACATCCGTGGACGCAAATTCAAAATTGTGCCTGACCAATGGAATGTTTCTGTTGATGTGGCACCGCCTGCTGGAGAGACTTGGACTGTGACTGGCAGCAAAGGTGATGTTTACACTGTGACCTGTTTGAACGGAAACTTGAGCTGCACTTGCTCGGGTTTTAGATTCCAAGGACAGTGCAAACACACACAAGAAAACGGTTGACCAATATTCGCCAATCTGTTATAATTAACGCTTAAACACAAAAAGGAGTCTTAAATGCTTTATACTTTCGCTGGTACTTCCGTTCTCAAAGGCGCTGTTAAAGTTCGTTTTGCCAACTCAGAAGCTCGAGGCAAGCAATTGGCCAAGCTGGGCGACACTGATGTGAATATTGTGCCGTTGCCAAGTGCAATGGACAAGGCTGCGGCTGTATCTTATCTGCAGAATCTGGCAGGATTTGCTGACACTAATGCTGTGCGTGAAGCCCTAGCAGGTGAAGTAGCAGTTAAAACTCGCCCTGCGAAAACTGCAAAAAAACATCTCACTAAAACTGTTCGTGTCAAGACAGTAAAACCCACTCCTGTTCGCCGCACTGAGCCGGTTGTTGTTACTCAAGCTGAAGTTGACGCTTTGATGGCAGCAGTATTTGGAGTCAAATAACATGAAGCCCAATCGCAAAATTGACTTTGCCCAATTGGGATTTAATCGTTACCAAGTGGCGGACATGACCATTGTTATGAACTTGAAAACCACTGAAGAAATTCAGGACTGGATGTTGGCAGTGGGTGCAGATGATGTGAAATATGCCATCAGCTTGCTGGAACAGGCTGCACTGCTTGAACTGGACAATGCAACAGAAGAAATGAAATGTTTTCCTGAAGCATTGGCTGCAATTAGAAAGGTAATGTAATGGGACTCGACATGTATGCTTATGCCGCTGCCAAACCCAAAGCGGATACCGGACAGCGTGAGATTGCTTACTGGCGTAAGCATCCTAACCTACACGGATGGATGGAACAGCTTTGGACACAGAAAGGATGCCCCGGTGTTGACCTAAAAAATTATGCACCGGACCGAGATCCAGACTTTAACGGCATTGAACTAGACCTCACTTGGGACGACCTTGAAGAACTGGAACGTGCAATCACACACAAACAATTGCCTCCTACTGGTGGATTCTTCTTTGGACAGGACAGCGACGACGAGTATCGAGAAAGTGATCTTGCGTTTGTTCGAGCAGCCAAAGCAGAGGTGTTTCTTGGACTCAAAGTTTTTTATAACAGTAGCTGGTAATGAATACATTGATTGATTTTAGTGAAGCTGAGGATGATTTGAGATACATGGGTATGGAAATCCCATTGCACACCTGCGAAACACTTCAAAACTACTTGATCAAGGGGTTTACGCCAGGTGGGTTTTGCGAATCAATGTTAGCAAAAGATTACGACCGTGCGTTGGCTGTTGCTGATACTGCCAATCGTCAAATGTTTTGGGCTATAGCAACTTGGATTAGGGAAAATGCACCCGAAGGAAGTTGGGGTAGTTATGATATGATCAGTAACTGGTGCAATGATGTTAATGGGTTACGTACCGAGTTTGCTGTTGATGCTGAAAAAAGATTTGTCTGGAAGAAGTTAAAAGAATGAAAAAAATCTACTACGAAAAACGTGGTCGCAGATATGTTCCAGTCTCTGAATATGATAGTGATCATCTAGATAGTTTTTCTAAAGGTACTCATATCGTCATGTGCTATCCGGGTGGCCAAAGTCGCAGGTACAACATTGACCCTAACTATGCGGCCATGATAGCCGCAGGGCGTGTTGCCGAAGATGAAATTCGCAAGGCTCTAAACAAGGCTAGCGAAATGCGTCCAGCCCGCACACCAATTACACCGGGGCAACAACGAGCCTGGAAGAAACTGGCCAAGGAGTTTGGTGACGAACTTTGCACATTGAATGGTGCCAGCGTTCACGACATTGCTGAAGCAGGTGTCCGAGCTATGCAGGCAGAAGCAGACAAGTTAATGACACATGCCAGCGTTCGTGCAGCCTATGAACAATTTCTTTTAGTATGTGCTTTGGCCAAACCGCAGGAGAATTAAATAATGCATGACATTGACTTTAATAGTAATGAGTTTCAGGAACACCTAGTGGTCGCCGATTGGGTACGCGACCTTGAATCCAGCGACAGCCGCTTGCACAAAGAACGAGTGATCGAAAAAGCCTTGATGGCTTCAAAATTGGGCAGTGCCAATGCTCAGTGTTTTTTGTTCAACTGCTATCTTGCATACAATCCTTTCTATGTTTACAATGTTCGGCAGGTGCTCGAGACCAAGGACTTGACCAATCGACCTAACCCGTGGCCTAAGTTTTGGGCCTTGTGTGAAGACTTGAGAACTCGCGGAGTAACTGGACACGCTGCCAGGGATCGCATTGAACAAGTAAGCGAACTGTTTGATTCAGAGCAGTGGAATGGCATGTGCCGCAGAGTTCTGATCAAGGACATGCGCTGCGGCATTAGTGAAAAAACACTCAACAAGATTCTAGGCAAAACCAATTGGAAAATTCCCACCTTTACTTGCCAGTTGGCACAGGACTCAACTGATCGTCCGGCCAAGATGAAGGGTATCAAACGCCTGGAAGTCAAACTGGATGGTGTACGAGTATTGGCAGTGGTGCAAGGTGCCAGTGTTACACTATACAGTCGCAATGGCAAGGTGTTTGAAAACTTCCCGCATGTGGCTGAGGCTATTGCTGCCAACCGCAGGGGTATTGGTGCATATGATGGACGATATGTGCTGGATGGTGAGATTGTGGGGGCCAGTTTCCAACAACTCATGCGGCAAGCGCAACGCAAAACAGATGCGGAAACCACAGACATGGTATATCATGTGTTTGATATTATCCCACTTGACAGTTTCCAAGAAGGACACTATAATGCACAACAGTGCAAGAGACTTGATATTTTAACAGTATCTCGAGAACGGTTTGATGCCACAGATTGTTTGCGTCTCATGGACGGTATTAATGTGGATTTGGACACAGCCGAAGGGCATGATATCATGAATCGATATGCACAGGATGCTGTGGCTAACGGATTTGAAGGTATCATGATCAAGGACCTGAGCGCACCATACGAGTGCAAACGATCTAGTTTTTGGATGAAATGGAAACCCACAATCACAGTTGATCTCAATATTGTAGGGTTTGAAGAAGGAACTGGTCGCAATGCGGGCCGGTTGGGTGCTATAATTTGTGAAGGAGTTGATAATGACCGTCGAATTTGCGTTAATGTTGGTAGTGGGTTTAGCGATACTCTTCGTGATGAGTATTGGACCAGTCGGAGTGAGCTACTTGGTGACGTGGTTGAAGTCGAAGCGGACGCAGTCACACAAAACCAAGACGGATCATACTCATTGAGATTTCCGCGCTTTGTGCGCTTTCGTGGATTTGAACCAGGGGAAAAACTATGACAGGGGTCAGCAGGATAACTGCACAAAATGCAGAAGTGTATCAGCAGATGGAAATTAAAAAAGTGGACAAGCGTCACGAAGAACTTAGACTAGAAGAACAACGTGTAAAAGCTGATGCCAAAGTCGACGAACAAGCAAGAATTGAAATGAATCGTAGAATGAACCGTGCAGGACAAAATGTAGACAGGATGGCATAGTACGGTCAATCATGGATAGTAATTTTTAGGAAAAATCATGTACAAAACAGTTTACACAGAAGTTGAAGTTGATGTTGATCTTGGAGAGTTTGAAACAGAGGATCTGATTGAAGAACTAGAAAGTCGTGACGCATTGCCCTCGGGCACTGGTCCATACGATAGCAAAGAGCTGGTGGAACAAATCTGGATGCTTCGACGCAACGGTAAAAACTATGATGCACCATTGGATCAGTTGGTGTATGCTGTGACTGGACGCATCATTTAATCAAGCATGAATAGTAATTTTTAACTAGGAGAAACTAAAAATGTCAACAGCAAAAACAGTAAGTAAAATCAGCGACAAGCTAGTCAAAGCAAGCGACAACTTTTCCGTTCATAGGTATGACAACGGATTTATGGTTGAAGTTAGTGGACGCAACAAAAAGGGCGATTATGTCAGTGCCAGAATAATCTGCAGCACCGTGGATGAGGTCTTGAACCTTGCACGTGAAGCCTGCGAAATGGACTTAGACGTTTAACACTTAAAGGATCTATCATGGCAGTCTGGAGATTATCAACACATTACAAAAAGTCAGCAGTTGAAAAACAACTCTGGTACAAGGATGGGGTAACAATCAGCAAGGAAGAAGGGTATCGTTGGGGCACATTCTATTGCGAAAGTGACGAAATGCCCGATGTCGATCTTGCCAACCCAGACGGCTATGAACTCTACGGCTATGATTGGGAACTGGACAGTCTGGATGATGGTTGTTGGGTTGACTGGTCATTCCCTGAAGACATGAGCGAGGAAGAACGTGAACAGATTGAAGCTGCCTGGGACGAGGATTTCTATGACGGACTTGACGCACTGGGCTGGATCAATGACGATACAGAATACTGGTTCCATGGTCCCTTGCTTATGACCAATGAAACCACTGGTGAAGAGTTTTCGGGCATGGCAGAAGAGTCACAAGAAAAAACTGAACAACAGTTGGTAGCAGAGCTGGACGAATTGATTGCTGAAATGCCAGATGTTCCCGAAGATGTTGTAGAAACGCCTGCTGTGACAGCATGGTATCCCGGAGACGGAGAACCGCCTGCACGAATAGGCAGTTACGAAGTAATGACAATGACTTGGCCCTTTATGCTGTTTGCTGACTGGAATGGACGTGAGTGGCGTCGAGAAGGGTTTGCAATTGAACCCACAGCCTGGCGTGGACTGGCCGAGAATCCTGCCAAATAATTTGACAACAGGCCATGGTGTCTGTATAATTACTGTGCATGACCAAGGAGATGGTGCTGTTCAATAGTGCGGTGGGGATCCTAGGCCCATTGCTACTGTGGCATGTGAACATAAGTCACGTAGGTTGAGACACTGTCCTTGAGTCAAATTAAAACCCGATTGATACCCGGGGGTATGCCAATAAGGAATAACACAGTGAAAGGATATGTATATGTCTGTTGAAATTGGGGTCTCTGCGTCGAGCATGCCCGAGTCACTCAGCTCTCTTGAATCAACGCCCTTGGTCATGCACCGTATTTGGTTTGATATCTCAAGCACCAACGTCTGGTATTCAATCCAGCGTGAAGCAAAAACACTCTATGGCACTGGTTGGAAAAGCCAATCTAGAGTCAAACGCAAACTAGACAACATCTGGGGTAATCAAGTATCTCACCCAGTTTGGTTTGATGTTCCTGATCAATCATTTGCATCCTGGATCTCGGTAAAGTACGCCGTGTCTGCCAAGATAAAACCCAACAAATAATTTCATGCTAGATAAACAGCCTTTTGTGAGGTTTGATCACATTGAGAAAAGTTACGACGGCAAAAACCTAGTGATACAAGATTTCTCTCTTGATATTGTGCAAGGGGAGTTTTTAACTTTGTTGGGACCATCGGGCTCAGGAAAAACCACTGCGCTGATGATGCTGGCCGGGTTTGAAAATCCCACCGCTGGCGAAATTTATCTAGATGGTAAACCTATCAACCGCATCGCGCCCGAGCACCGCAACATCGGCATGGTGTTCCAGAACTACGCCCTGTTTCCGCACATGACCGTGGCTGAGAATGTGGGCTTTCCGTTGAAGGTTCGCGGTATAACCGGTGATATGGCTCGCTGCGAGATTGCAGCCGTGCTGGATAAAGTGGGTCTAACAGGATTTGAGAATCGCCGACCGGCACAATTATCTGGGGGTCAACAGCAAAGGGTAGCAGTGGCACGAGCCCTGGTGTTTGATCCTCAATTGGTATTGATGGACGAGCCTCTTTCTTCACTGGACAAACAGTTGCGAGAACAGTTGCAGTATGAGATCAAAAGTCTGCAACGTGACACAGGCATTACCTTTGTGTATGTCACACACGATCAAACCGAAGCCATGGTCATGTCAGACCGGGTGGCAGTATTTTATCAAGGGCGCATACAACAGATTGATACTCCGGCCCGATTGTACGAACACCCCAACAATACCTTTGTGGCTGAGTTTATTGGCGAAAACAATATCATAAAACCCAATGTGTATATTCGGCCCGAGCGTGTGCGAATTGATCCAGAATACGGAACTGTTGATACTGTAGTCAGCGGCACTGTGCTTGATATAACTTGTCTAGGCCGATATATACGCTTGCGATTGGATTCGTGCGGGACTGATAATTTTGTTGTGACACTTCCCAACAATGGGCAATTTCTTGATTTACGGATTGGCGGCATAGTGGCACTAGGATGGACAATGGCCGACTGTCACACAATCAACCCATGAATCTAGCTCAACGTATGTATGACGCAGAGAGTAGCAGCCGCTGGCATGCCTATGCAATGATTGCACCGTTGTTGCTTTTTGTCATGCTGAGTTTTGTTGCACCGCTTGGAATGATATTACTCAACAGCGTTTATGATCCTGTGATCCCTGATGGTCTCTCGCGTACTGTGGCTGAGTTACAGGTCTGGGATGGTCCAAGAGATCAACTACCGCCCGAAACAGTTTATGCTGCTCTAGCACAGGACATGAAGAAAGCGGCCCAGGAACAACGCACCGGATCAATTGCCAATCGTTTGAATATTGAACAGTCCGGCCTGCACACAGTCTTTATAAAAACATCACGGGTCGTGATCAAGCAAGATCAAGGACCGTGGACACCAATTTTTAGATCTGCTGATCCTGCCTGGAGTCAACCAGAAATATGGGGGACGATACGTAATCTTTCATCTCCAGTTCACTCATTGTTTTTCTTGTCTGCACTGGATCTGCACCGCCAGCCAGATGGCGTCATTGTACAGCAGCCCAAGGATCAGCGTATCTATATCACAATTTACCTACGCACTTTAGGGGTAGCCCTGGCTGTGACATTCTTGTGCATTATGCTGGGATTTCCTTTGGCATATATGCTGGCACATCTACCTAACAAAACAGCCAATCTGCTGTTGATTTTTGTGCTGATACCATTCTGGACATCATTGTTGGTGCGTACCACAGCCTGGACCGTAGTGCTTCAAGAACAAGGACTGATCAATTCACTTTTGCAAATGCTGGGTCTAATTTCTCAACCGTTGCCTCTTATCTTCAACAGATTTGGCGTCATAATTGCCATGACACATATACTATTGCCTTTTGTGATTTTGCCTGTGTATTCGGCCATGCGACAGATACCCGCAGCCTATGTGCATGCAGCTCGATCATTGGGTGCCAGTCCACTAGTTGCTTTTTTACGTGTGTATCTTCCACAATGCATGCCGGGGCTGAATGCAGGAGGCCTACTGGTATTTGTTTTTGCTCTAGGATACTATATCACTCCGTCATTGATAGGAGGTTCCGCAGACCAAATGATTGCTTATTTTGTATCATACAATATAGGAACTTCTATGAACTGGGGCCTTGCCTCTGCATTGGCAACCATATTGCTTGCGGCTGTGTTGTTACTTTACACAGTGTATGATCACCTGGTTGGACATAATAGATTAACGCTTAGATGAAAACTTCTGCATTTTATACCACATTGCTGTACTTGTTTGGTGGATCAGTTTTGCTGTTCTTGATTGCACCAATCTTGCTGGTGTTGCCATTAGCATTCAGCGACGCAGCGTATTTTCATTTCCCAATTGAAACCTATAGTCTGCGCTGGTTCCGAGATTTGTTCAGCAACCCTGTGTGGCTGCACGCCATCTACAACAGTATGCTCATTGCCACCTTGGCCACATTACTAGCCACTTTGCTAGGCACTGCGGCTGCTGTGGGGCTGAATCACTACAATCTACCGGGCAAACGTTTTATCATGGCTGTGCTGATCTCACCCATAATTGTGCCTTATGTGATACTGGCTGTGGGTGCATATTTCTTTTTCTCCAAGCTGGGCATTGCCAACAATCTCCTGGGTATTGTGCTAGTACACGCAGTGATAGGCATACCGTTTGTGGTACTAACTGTCACTGCTACCCTGAGTGGATTTGATACAAAACTGATGCAAGCTGCCCAAAGTCTAGGTGCGTCACCCTGGGCAGCTTTTCGCCACGTGATGCTGCCTGCTGTGTGGCCAGGAGTGGTATCGGGTGCAGTGTTTGCCTTTGCTACATCGTTTGATGAAGTGATAATAGTGCTGTTCTTGGGAGGCCCTGAACAAACCACTCTGCCGCGGCAGATGTGGACCGGCTTAAGAGAACATCTTTCTCCCACTATTCTTGCGGCTGCTTTTGTGTTGATTCTTGTTGTTACCAGCATGCTATTGTTGGAAACACTACGCCGTCATAGGTCCATCATTACCCGGTAAATAATCTTATGTTTCTTAGTCTTATAACTCTAGCTGTGGCCCTGAGCCTTAGCGTTATTGCTGCCTACTACAGTATTGCTGGATTGGCAGCTATATTTGCAGCGGCCGTGGTGCCGATCATGGTCATGGGATCTATCCTGGAATTGGCCAAGGTGGTTGTGACCATATGGTTGCACGAGTACTGGAGTCAGGCTAGGTGGTTGATGAAATTATACTTGGTTCCTGCTGTGGTCATGTTGATGTTGATCACCAGCATGGGCATCTTTGGTTTCTTGTCAAAAGCACATAGTGATCAAAGCCTTGTTAGTGGAGACAGCCAAGCCAAGGTTTCGATCTTTGATGAAAAAATCAAAACATCCAAGGAGAATGTTGATACAAATCGCAAGGCACTTAAACAAATGGATGAAGCTGTGGATCAAGTTATGGGTCGCAGTGCAGATGAAAAAGGTGCAGACAAAGCAGTTGCCATTCGTAGAGGGCAAGCTAAAGAACGTGCTCGTCTACTATCCGAAATTGATGCTGAGCAGAAAACGATTGCTAAACTCAATGAAGAAGCAGCACCACTCCGAGCAGAATTCCGCAAGGTAGAAGCCGAAGTTGGGCCAATCAAATATATTGCAGCATTAATATATGGTGACAATCCTGATTCTAATGTTTTAGAACGAGCAGTTCGTTGGGTGATCATCTTGTTGGTCTGTGTGTTTGATCCGTTAGCCATCATGATGTTGTTGGCAGCCACAGAAAGTCTCAAGTGGGCTCGTGAAGAACGCAGTAGTCAAGTACCCGAACAAGAGATACCAGCATATGAACCCGATGATGGTCTCATTGATCCAGAAGTACTGGAACAGCTACGTGCTGTAGCAAAAGAAGAATTGCCGCCTGGCGAACTGGTAAGCAAGCAAGAATTATTTCCTGATAATCCGCATCCACCTGGTTGGATGTTTGACCCTGAGCCTGCCCCTGTACAAGAAGCAGCAGAAGTAACACCGCCAGAGCCACATGATGATCACGATGATGACTCCGATGAAGAGAGTCCTGAGCTCAAAGCAGCCATGACACAATGGAAGGCAGAGAACCCCGCAGACACTCTCAAGCATCAACGAAGATTGTTTGATACTGGCCAGATAGATGAACTGCCTTGGATAAAGTTTTTGCCATCGCATGAGTCCACATCAGGATTTGGAACACACCTGCCTGAAACTGCTGTCAAGGGTGATAGCTATGTGTTAACCACAACTATTCCTAATGTGTTGTATAAATTCAACGGTGCCGGTTGGATTAAAGTTGACAATTCTATAAAAGACCAGTATACTTACGACATAGCATACATAGATCACTTGATTGTTCAAATTGAAAAAGGATTGTATGATCCCGAGCTTTTGAGTGACAGTGAACGTGATCAAATCGAGCACCGTATACAACAACTTCATGAATAAAATAATGATCAAAGAAACCCATTCCTCGTGCAGCTTCTGTGGCAAAAACAAAGATGACGTGCGTAAACTTATTGTTGGTGAGTATGCGGGCATTTGTAACGAGTGCGTGGATTTTTGTCAGGGACTGTTATCAACTGACGAACCAGTTGTGCTGCCTGAACCACCATCGGCCAAACTAGATCCAATGGTCCTAAAGAACTATCTTGATCAGTACGTGATTGGTCAGGACGCTGCCAAGATCATGATCAGTGTGGCCATTGTGAATCATTACAAACGCATTAGCAAGACCACAACAGATCCTGAGATGGACAAAGCCAACATCTTGATGTTAGGACCCACTGGATCAGGTAAAACTTTACTAGCCAAGTCAGTGGCACGTTATCTCGACGTGCCATTTGCTATTGCTGATGCCACGTCAATCACTGAAGCAGGATATGTAGGTGATGATGTGGAAAGTTTAATTACTCGATTGTATGCTGCATCGGGCAATGATGTGGCCAAGACGCAGCAAGGTATTGTGTTTGTGGACGAGATTGACAAAATTGCTCGCAAAGGTGAAAGCTCGTCAATCACCCGCGATGTGTCAGGCGAAGGTGTGCAACAGGCTCTGTTAAAAATGGTAGAAGGAACTGTTTGTCGTATTCCAGCAGCTGGTGGTGGAAGAAAACACCCCGGTGGTGACATGATCGAAATTGACACCCGCAACATTTTGTTTATTGCTGGTGGTGCGTTTGTGGGGCTAGATACCATAGTGAAAAATCGTGTTCAAGGAACCTCTATTGGCTTTAATGCTCAGGTTGCAAAAACATCAGTGGATGCTGACCTGGATATGACCACACCAGATGACCTGGTGAAGTTTGGTATGATTCCAGAATTTGTTGGACGTTTTCCCAACTGGGTCAGTTTAAAACAACTCAGCAAAGCAGACTTGATTAGAATTCTCACTGAGATCAAGAACAATTATGTAGATCAGTATCGCTGGTTATTTTCTGAAGATGGTGTGGACTTGACATTTACTGTAGCAGCACTGGATGAGATTGCAGAGCGCACCCTGGTCAATCAAACTGGCGCACGGGGCTTGCACAGCGAACTAGAACGTGTGCTATTGCCGCACATGTTTCATCTTGCGCAATACCGCCAGCAAGGCATTGCTGTGCTGTCAATTGACATAGATCAGATAGCAGAACCCGAGGAACTCCGGGTTGTAAATATCTAACGTGTATATAGAATTTACTCTGCCGCAGGGTGCTGGTGGAATGACAGCGTCACATGCTTTAAGCATAGTTCGCAAACAACTGGCTGTCTGGGCAGAAAAATACAATATACCCTACAAACAAAAAACAATCAAATACACTCATAGAGTCACATTCGACAACGACGAATTTTATACATTCTTTACTCTAACCTGGAATCCACAAGAATCTCATGTATTACGCCAATTTCGCATTGTATCTGATCTAAATAACAAAATATAATTCAGATTTGTAGTATAATAAATACTGTTGTAGATGCCCATGGTGGGGTCTACATTAGTCATCTTGCTTAATAGGAGAAAAATATGACAAAAACTCTCACCCTTCGTAGTTTCGATATCCCTGCAATTCACAAGTTTGGAATTGGATTTGATAATCTATTTGACGACCTTATGCGTGTCACACAGCATCAAGCCAGCACAAACTATCCTCCCCATAATGTAATTAAGACCGGTGACGACACTGTTACCATTGAAGTTGCTGTGGCTGGATTTGCCGAAGGAGAAATTGATATCAGCTTGGATAAACGTCAGTTAGTGATCTCTGGTGCCAAGGCAACAGAACAAGATCAAGCTCACGAATATCTACATCGTGGTATTTCACAACGCGACTTTAAACAAACATTCCCACTCAGTGAGCATGTGGAAGTAAACGGCGCAAGCATTAGCAATGGGATCTTGACTGTGTATCTGGAACGCAAAGTTCCTGAGTCAGCCAAGCCTAAAAGTATTGCAATCACATACGCAGTATAATATAATTGTGTAAATACAGTGGTGGAACTGTTCCACCACTCCATAAGGAATAACATGGCAAACGCAGAAGCAGCAACTATTTCAAAAACAAAAAAAGCAATCAAGGAGCCGTCTCTTTACCGTGTGATCTATATCAACGATAGCACCACTACCATGGACTTTGTGGTAGAGAGTCTAGTGGAATTTTTTGGTTATACTGAAGAAACTGCTACAGAACTCACAGTAAGCATCCATGAACACGGGTCGGCTATTGTTGCAGTATTGCCTTATGAAATCGCTGAGCAAAAAGGCGTAGAGGTCACTGACAGTGCAAGAAAGCAACAGTATCCATTGCAAGTTAAACTAGAGCCCGACGCTGAGTAATTCCGGAATCATGTTTCTATAACAATTCTTTTGGGAAAATAAGGTGCCTGCTTGTAAGGAGTGTCACCTCGTCCACGGCAGTTGTTGACAAATCTCACGCCATTTACATTTTGATCTACGGCTCCGTGATAGTGGCCAAAGCACCAGGTATGTATTTTGTGTTCAGTATCATTGGTGCGTACTAAATTCATGAGTCGATTGCCCATGTGATTAAATTGCACAGTACCCGCCAGTTCAATATCGTGTTGTATCAAATTTGCACCCGGTACTGTGTGCGTAACAATCACAATCTTTTTAACATCATGATGCGTTTGCAATTTCTGCACACTATTAATCAAATAAGCAACGTCAGTTCTGGCACAATTACTCAGCTCTTCAGGATCAATAGCATGTCCGGGCATGATTCGTTCATACCAATCTATCATGCGTTGTTTACCTTCGTCTCGGCTGATAGATGCGTCTAAATCGTATCCCCACCAACCGTTGGTTCCTAGAATAGCCACACCGTCGATTATTATCACATTGTCCTGGAGATAAGTTACTCTCTGTAATTTGCTTATTGTTCTAGCCAGATCGCGATAACTTTCTCCTAGTTCGTGGTATCTATATTTGTGCTCATCGTTGCCGTCAATATAAAATACAGCAGCATAACAATTTGATAAATGTTTCAGCGTGTTTCTTACTATTTTGGGATCTGGGCTTATGTCGCCTGCCACTACACAAACAGGACTGGTAGGTTGTCCACTCCAGTTAAATTCTCCATCCCAGGTGTCCAAATGTAAATCAGAAATTAAGTCAAAGGTCATGCTCATGATACATATTTAAAAGGAATTAACATGCACATAATATTTGGAGAAGAGATCGGCCAAGCAGCCGCAGAAAAACACATTGTTTTAGAATTGGACACATTTGAGATCAAAGGAAAAGAATCTCCAATGACTGCATACGCCCTGATAGAGAATGTGCCATTACAGGACATGCCTACTCTGAGTCACTTTCACGACCTGCATACCAATCTCATGGTCGAATACCGCAAACGCAATTGGAAATATTGTGAAGATGCTATGGAACATTTACAAGGCAAGTGGAATGGTCACCTGGACACTTTTTACACTGAGTTGAATACACGTATTCAACGGCTAAAGACTGAATCATTGCCCGACAGCTGGTCCGGGACGGTTCTTAAGAGCTAGGTAATCTAATACGTAATCCATTTCATCGTGTGACCGAGGATTTGCTATACCAGTAACACGATCTAGCTCAAGCCATTTTTTCCATATTTTTCCAGTGCAATGCTTATTGGTAGTAATCAAGGCTTGATTCATGTTGTCAACGTATTCTTGTGTTATACTTGCTTGCCATTCGGTTGAGAAAAATCTCTGTTTATTTCTCTCAGCAATCTTGTGTAGTTGATTCCATAGCACAATTTTATCCGATGGCGTTAGAGAACTTATTCTAGACATTTCCTGAATCACAGCGTTTAATCTGGCCACTGGATCGGTTTCTAGATCATATGATTCGTCAATCAGACCGCTGAATGTTTCAAATCCGTAACTGCGTAAATATTCTAGGCTGCCAGCAGTAGCAACCAACATAAAAGGTTTGCCGCAGGCAATAGGACGCAGGGCCTTTTCTGTGAGATGCCAACGAGAATCGTCGAACAAAGTTTCTAAAACAATTTCCATGCCTGTTTGAGCATAATCCTGATTGTTGTAATCAGCACTAGCACAAGACTCGTGTGTGTTTGGCGGCAATACTGTTTCTAAATCAGTTCTAGCGATTGCTAAATTAGGATTAACAAACATGTGTTGGTTGTAGTGTACTCCTGAATCCCAGGGTGCGAAACTGGTGCGACAATATTTTACTAAGCCAGATTGAACCAATCTATCAGCAAAGGCTAGTCTATATTCTCTAGTGCCTGACCAGGCTCGACTGTAGATTAAAAAATCTTGTGTGAATGTATTGGTATCATATCGCAGCACAGGATCATGCACTGCATATCTAAACCAATCGGCTGCAATCACAGCATGGCCCCAGTAGTACACAGGTAAAAATTCGTTTTGGAAATAAGTATCCACTTCTTTACTATTTTTCTCTGAATGCACGAGTAATACGCAATCATACAACGCATTTGATACTATTCCTTTAAGATGTAATGACATTTGATAATTGACACGTTCTGAATCAGAATATAAAGAATCCAGTTGAGACTCGATTGCATATTGGTTCCAGTGTTGTATAAACTCATCGGAGTTCCAATAATCAAAATTCAACGGCTCTTGATCGTGAAAAATTGCATGCGGAGTGGTCATTTCTTTGACCCAACTTGTCTTCGGTGCCAACGGTAATAGATCCTCAAGTTTTTTTGAGCCATGAGGCCAAAAGCGATAAATTGTTATATCATGGTCGACAAGGCTGTGCAAAAAGTTGTATAATCTATCTAAAGGAACTGACATATATGAAGAATATTGGATTTATTGGAATTGGAAAATTGGGTCTAGACTGTGCAGAAGTCTTTGCTGAGCAGCACACAGTAAGAGGGTATGATATTTACCCGCGAACCAGTGACTTGGTAAAAGTTTGTGATATTGACGAACTTGTGAATCAAAGCGAGTGGATCTTTATTGCTGTGCCAACCCCGCACCAAGAAGGGTACGATGGATCAGTTCCGTCCAGCCATATGGCACCAAAGGACTTTGGGCACGATGCTGTGATATCTGCCATTGAGAACATAAACAAATATGCAAGATCACCTAAAAAGATTGTGTTGATTAGCACTGTATTACCTGGAACTACTCGCCGCAAGTTCTTTCCGTTGTTAGATCCGCAGCATCAGTTTTTGTATAACCCTTACTTGATTGCTATGGGATCAGTTAAGTGGGACATGGTCAATCCAGAAATGGTCATGATTGGCACCGAGGATGGCAATCCCAATGCCCTAGCAGGCGAACTGATTGATTTGTACAAGACTATTATGGAAAACAATCCACGCTACGAAATTGGCACCTGGGATGAATGCGAAGCCATCAAGATTTTCTACAACACCTTCATCAGTGCAAAAGTAGGCTTGGTCAACATGATCCAGGACTTTGCTCTGCGCATTGGACACATCAATGTTGATGTGGTTACAGATGCACTTGCACGAAGCACCATGCGTATCATGGGGCCTAAATACATGACAGCAGGTATGGGCGATGCAGGCGCTTGCCATCCGCGTGACAACATTGCGTTACGTTGGTTAGCAGAAGAATATGATATCGGCTACGACTTGTTTGATACAGTTATGCATGCTCGTGAAATACAAGCAAAGAATCTTGCAATGTTCCTGGTTGATCAAGCAGCATTGCACAACCTACCTGTGGTAATACATGGCAAAGCATACAAGCCAGACGTTCCGTATTGTATCGGCAGTTACAGTACACTAGTTGGCTTCTACCTAGAACAGGCGGGATATAAAGTGGTCTATGTTGATCCGTTGGCAGATGATCCAGCCAATGTGGTTGACAGTGTTGACTATCCTGCTGTGTTCCTTTGGGCACACAATCGCAAAATCACCTATGAATACACCGGGGACCAATTGGATACACAACCCTACTGTGCCATCACGCCGGGCAGTATCATAGTCGATCCTTGGCGTAAACTGACTTCAACTGCGGAGTACGAAGTCGTTCATTATGGCAATACTCGACCAAAATAATATCTGGGTTCAAGGGCATATAGACCCTACTTGGGGTCTACAACATCGTGAACTTGCCTACATCAACGAGCAGTTTAATGATCAAGAAAGTCTGGCAGAATGGCGGCGCCTGGGATATACACAAAGTAAATTTACCGGCGATATGTATGACATGCGTTTCCCCGAGCCCGGTTGGATGCGACCCATCTGTGACCATTTTCCTTGGACCAATCTAGGATGGAGCGTGTATCGTATGTCACCGGGCTCAGTATTGCCTGCACACAGAGATACCTACAACAGATTTAAACTCATACACGGACTCGAATCAACCCACTCTGTGGTTCGTACAATTGTGTTTTTAGAAGACTGGAACAGTGGACATTATCTGGAAATGAACGGAGCACCAATCACCAATTGGCGTGCAGGTGATTGGGTTAGTTGGCGTGATGATTTCCTACACCTAGCTGCCAATGTTGGTAAAACTGATCGATACACACTACAATTAACCGGTACCACATGATAACACAAACGCCACAATGTATGGCACCATTTACTAGCATAGTAATAGATAAAAATGGTGAGTTATTACCTTGTTGCGAATTTATGGCCGATAAGTCTGATATACCACTGGGGCATATTCGTAATTTTTCTCAATGGTGGGATCATGCCATACAGGTATTGAGAAACAAAATGATCCAGCATGAATCGGATCCTGGATGTTCTCATTGCATAAAAAAAGAATCACTAGGGCAGAATTCTCTAAGAAAGAATCATAATCAACAATTTTTAGCCTTACCGATAGATGAACCAACTTTAGCAGTTAGGAGAGTTGAAATTCGCTTGGGAAATTATTGTAACCTTCGTTGTATCATGTGCGGAGAATACGCCAGCAGTTCAATTGCAACAGAATACTCTTCTAACCAGGATGCATACAATAAAATTGGTGTGTTCATGAGCACCGAGGCCAATGTGACCTGGTGGAAGGATCCGCAGTGCATGGAAAATTTAAAAACAATTCTTCAACATGTTCAATACTGCACATTTGCTGGCGGTGAACCTTTTATTGTTCCGGAGATGTCTAATATTTTAAAAATGCTAGACCCACTAAAAATAAAAAATATAAATATTATATCAAGTTTGAATAATGTTAGTGCCTCTGCTATCAACAGTCTTAGAGATTTTCAAACAGTAACTATTTCTGCCAGCATTGAAGGAATTGGTGAGCACAACAATTATGTTAGATATGGTAGTAACTGGAGTAGTGTGCTTCGCAACATAGAACTGTTACAGCAAAACACAAATATTAAGTTAAATGTAGGTCATGTGCTGCAACACACTAGCATTTGGGCACTACCGATGCTGCTGTCTTGGGCAAAGACTCTGAATATTGCGGTAACCCTAGGAGAAGTATATTACCAGTCTTATCCGGCTCCTGGAGTGTTGACCATCAATTCGGTGCACCCAACTGATCTGGCCAAATTTAAAGAATGGCTGCTGCAATATTGTGGCCCTTCTAAAACTATACTTGAATCTTGGGTCAATCAGTATCAATACGATCCGCAGCTCAATCAACAATTTCACCAATACACCGCAATGCTAGATAGCATACGAGGTACTAATTTTAAATCAGTCTTTAATCCTACATATGAAAATTTCTAGTCACGATGAATACAGTAAACTCAAGAGCATGGTGGTCGGTGATGCTAGTCATGCCAACTGGCCTGTTAATGATCCGGTGTTCAGCTCAGAAGCAGAAAGAACACTCTGGAAAGAAACACCTGTGCCTGCTGGCCCTGTGCCGCAATGGATCATAGACGAAACCAATCAGGACTTGCAAACACTAGCAGACACGCTGACGGCACATGGCGTTGAAGTGATACGTCCTGACCCACTTAACTTTCAAGTTCACGATGGCCTGTACAACTACTGTCCACGTGATAGACTACTTGTGCATGGATCAATTGTGGTTGACCCTGCCATGATGTATCCCTGCAGAGACATGGAACTACAGTGCTATCATGATATTTTACAAGCAGCAGATCAAGTCATCACAATGCCACGGGCCGCAGGCATGGTGCTGGATGCAGCTAATATATTGCGTGTGACACAACACAAGTGGTTGTTTCTTGAATCGGCCTCGGGCAATCGAGCAGCGTACGAATGGTTGTGTAATCAGTTTCCAGAGGTAGATATAGAACTATGCAACTTCTATGCTGGTGTGCATATTGATTCAACTATTGTGGCGCTGAATGCAGATCAATTTGTTGTGAATGGCAGCAGGCTAGATCGGAACAGGAAAGATCTACCAAGACATCTCAAGGGCAAAGAGATATTTTTTGTTGACGAAGTAGTGGCACAAGGATTCTATCAATATCCGTATGCCTCAAAATGGATTGGACTCAACATGTTGAGCATTGATCCTCATACAGTCATAGTAGATGCCAAACAAGAAGCCATAATACAGGCTCTGGAACAAGGCATGGGCATGACAGTTGTTCCTTTAGAACTGCGTCACAGCAGAACGCTGGGTGGCGGATTTCACTGTGTGACTCTAGACCTACACAGAGAGCCATGAATATAGCTTGGCTGTTTGCTGAAAACACCTTGTTGCCGCCGAGTGCTGACACACAACCCATGCGTGATATTGCACCCATCTGGGGCAGCTGGCGTACTCAACGAGCATACCAAACTGACAACGTGGTGTGCTGGGACGCTGATCAAGCAGCAATTCTAATAGAGCAGGGTTACGCTGAAGTATGCAATTTATACATTCCAAAAACGGTTTATGATACTCTGGACCAGCCACCACGTGTGAATGTGTTTGGCGGTGAGTTTGATCTTGTTGTGGATTCTGTGGACGACATTGTGGCTGCTCATTTATCAGCCAGTGTAGCAGATGTCATAATCATGGTGGGATTTGACCTAGAATCCAAAACTAACGCAAAGGTCGGCCGAAATAACTATATTGGATTACTGGCGCAGTCTATTCGAGACAGCGGAAAACAGTGGGTGATAGTAGATCATCCAAAAAATCTTGACGAGCCTATCCAAAAACTCTCCAATATCACTAGAGATTTATTACCAAATGTGTTACAATTACTGAACAACAACAGTGATTGATATGACTACACCTAAAATTGGTTTTTGCTGCAAATGGCTCAATGATCCGTCCGAATGCGGCGGCATGAAAGTCAATGCTGTGGACCGTGAACTAAACGGCCGATCGACTACTATGCGCTGGCTTCGCGAGCACAAGGATGAGGCCGAACAGCGTCAATGGGACATCATGAATCACAATGCCGCAGCAGCGGTCAAGATGATTGAACGAGTGGCCACCTTGCCCGAAGGCCGTAGAATGGTACGACTGGGTTCAGAAATGCTGCAAGGCTATACCGAGCCTTCGTGGATTGACTGGTGGCAGCGTACAGAGATACAAGATCACTGTGCTCGAATCTTTGCTCCTGTTGGCGAAACTGCCCGCAGACTAGGTGTGAGACTCAGCTTTCATCCTGGACAGTTCTGTGTGCTGGCCAGTGAGCATGATGTGATTGTGGAACGCAGCATACTAGAATTTGAGTATCATGCAGACATGGCCCGTTGGATGGGCTATGGAAAAACTTGGCACGATCATGGATTCAAGATAAATGTACATTTAAGTGGCAAAGGTGGTGTCACTAAATTCCTTAAGACCTTGGGTCGCCTCAGTCCCGAGGCCAGGAATCTTATTACCATCGAAAATGACGAAATGACAAATGGCATCGATTCTACTTTACTTGTGGCTGAGCATGTGGCTCTTGTGTTGGATGTACACCATCACTGGATCAACTCCGGTGAATACATCACGCCCGCGGACCCTCGTGCGCAACGGGTTATTGAGTCTTGGCGTGGTAGTCGTCCTGTTCTTCACTATAGCGTTAGCCGTGAAGATATTTTGGTGGATCACGATAGCAGAGTTCGACCCGATCTTGGCGGACTACTTGCAGCAGGTTTTAAAAAGCAAAAGCTCCGGGCACATAGCGATATGATGTGGAACACTACCTGCAACGAGTGGGCACTAACATTCAGTGATCAGTGGGATATTCAATGCGAGGCCAAAGGCAAGAATCTTGCCAGTGAACAACTTTATAAGGCACTAAAAAATAATGTTTAACATACACCAACATTGGGATCCTCTACAAACCTGTATTGTGGGCCGCACAGTTCCTCCTGAATATTATGCTTGGATCAAAAAACCTCGGTTAAGAAGATTGCTTGAGCGTATATCTATTGAGACAGAGTCTGGACTACAATTATTAACAAAAAAATTGCAAGATCTCGGAGTACAAGTTCTAAGACCAAATGTAAATTTTCAATACCCTTTGCATGAAAAAAATCAGATTGCTCCACCGTTGCAACCTCGTAATACCATGATGATGGTCGGCGATAAATTTTATTACCAGAACTGGAGCGATCGGTACTGGAAAAAATATTATGCTAACATAGCAGATCCTGCTTGGGACAGATACAATAGTGTTTATGATTTTTTAGCGCATGCTCCTACTGCACAAATAAACGAAGCATACGATCAATTTAATTTGGCAGAAGAAATGTGTTTTTTAACTCATTTTAATAATTCCTATAGCGATATCTTAGACTTTATTAAGCAGCAAGGAAATCAAACCATTGACTGGGAAATGTCTGATGGTGGATTATTAACCGGAATTGGGCAAGATCTGTATTTTGGAACGTCAACTGAAGATCGTGACCTGGCCAAACGACAAATGATATATGATACTGAATTTCCAAATTACAGAAATCACATGATTGATTCAATCGGACATACAGACGGTATATTTTGTGCTGTTCGTCCGGGATTAATTATTGCGCATGATGATCCCAACTTGGTAATTGATTATGATAGATATTTTCCGGGCTGGGAAGTTATCTATGTTCGTAATAATAGTCCAATGGCATATAAAGAAACAGAATATAAAGAATTTTTTAGAAAAACACAAGATCGATGGTGGTTACCAGGACACGAAAACGATCATGAGCTAATAGACTTGATAGAAAACAGCTTTGATTCCTGGATTGGCTCATCGGGAGAAAGTGTGTTTGATGTAAACATGTTAGTAGTTGATGCAAAAAATGTTATTACTGTGGTAAAAAATGATCAACTGAACGCTAAATTAGAGAAATACGGAATCACTGTTCATGTACTGGATATTCCACAAATATATTTCTGGGATGGCGGCGTACATTGCATGACCACCGATCTTGACCGTATTGGAAAAAAACAAGATTACTTTCCTGGCAGAACATGAACGATATACTACCCAACATTTTTTCTTGGATCAAAGATGACTATAAAACTTACCCTGTTCGGTTTGTGGTTGAGATTGTGGCTTGGGCAGTTAGTATTGGCTGCTCGATTACAATGGCGATCACCGTCCCCAATCCCCCGCTACTGGCTATGTATCCTGTTTGGATTAGTGGTTGTGCCATGTATGCTTGGGCTTCTTATACTAGGAAATCTTTTGGTATGCTTGCTAATTACATACTTTTGGTAAGCATAGACATGGTAGGGCTCACCCGCATGCTTCTGCAAACTGTGTAACAAAAATGCATAAAACTGCTGATCCAGCAATTACTTTATTTGTAGGAGATGTTGGCGAATATCTTGCTGATGTAGCTTGTCAGCAAGATATACTTGCTAAATTAATTACCGCCCAAAATTGTAAAAATATACGGCCTGGTACATATTATACCAGTATAGGTGATCTAATAACTAGCAGCAATTTTGAGACGGTGCTCAAGCAATCTGATGTTATAATTTATACACCTCCGGTGGTATGGAACAACAACGAAGATAAAATCCAAACTGAATATTGGCTTTCAATTATACGGGCGTTTGAATACAAAAAAATTGTCAATGCTGATAATGTTAAATTTTCTTTATTGGATAAATTTCTTAGTTTAGCCGACAAAAGAAAATCAGATGGTCCCCAGATATGGATTGCTGGGTGTAGCATCACCCATGGATCAGGGGTTGATAACTCACAACGATATGGACAATTGATTGCCGATCAATTGCAAAAACCAGTATCATTTTTATCTGCTGCAGGATCTTCTATTTCCTGGGCATCTGACCAATTGCTTCGATCAGACATAAGAAAAGATGATATAGTTGTTTGGGGGTTAACTTCCATTTATAGAATGCCTTGGTTTGAAGATAATTTAAATATTAGACATATCGGGTCATGGTGTTTTGATGCGGATATTGTCCACCCGCCTATACCTGTTAATCAACTTTGGGAACAAAATCGAGCATATGATGCTATAACAAAGATACATCAGGTTATTAATTTTTGCAAAAAACTAGGAGTAAAATTATATCTAGCTGGAATCCTAGTAGATATCAGAAGATACTCTTTGGATTTGGATAACTTTGTTCCTTTTTACGGCGGTATCAAAGAAAATGAACACAATCAGTTTTTAGACATAGGAAATGACCCTGAACGCCACCCTGGGCCACTGACTCATCAATGGTATGCAGATAAAATTTTAGAAAAAATTAAATTGGATTCTGTAACAAAATTGTAACATTTTAGTCATTAAATAAATGCACTAACAAGGAGATCAAGATGAAAAAATTATTAACTATTCTATTATCAGTTGTTGCATTTTATGCAACAGCACAAGAAGTTACAGGAGCCGGTGCAACATTTCCGGCTCCGTTGTATTCAAAGTGGGCAAGTGAATACAACAAGGTTACCAATATCAAAATCAACTATCAGTCAGTTGGATCAGGTGCAGGTATCAAACAGATTGAAGCCAAGACAGTTACGTTTGGCGCAAGTGATATGCCACTTACTGATGATAAGCTGAAAGAACTAGGCTTGTTCCAGTTCCCCACCGCAATTGGTGGTGTGGTTCCTGTGATCAATGTCAAGGGCATTGAAGCTGGACAATTGAAATTGACGGGCACATTGATTGCTGATATCTTCTTGGGCAAGATTACCAAGTGGGATGACGCTGCTATCAAGGCATTGAATCCCTCACTAGCATTGCCCAACCAAGACATCACAGTGGTTCGTAGAGCAGATGGATCGGGTACAACATTTATCTGGACCAACTATCTCAGCAAAGTAAGCAAAGAATTCAAAGACACCATAGGTGAAGGCACAGCAGTCAACTGGAAGGTTGGAGCAGGCGGCAAGGGCAACGAAGGTGTTGCCGCCATGGTAAGACAACTTCCTGGCACACTGGGCTATGTTGAATTTGCTTATGTTAAACAAACCAAGATGAACTGGGTCAATGTACAAAATTCAGCAGGTACCTGGGTAGCACCCACAGAAGAAGCATTCAAGGCAGCAGCCGCAAATGCTGATTGGAACCGAACATACTATCAGATTTTAACTGACCAAGCAGGTCGAGAAGCATGGCCCATCTCAGGAGCTACATTTATCCTAGTGTATTTGAAACCCGAAGATGCTGCAAAATCTAAAACTGCTATTGCTTTCTTTGACTGGGCATTTGCCAGTGGAGACAAGGCAGCAGATGACCTAGACTATGTGGCATTGCCTTTAGCAGTAAAGAACAAGATTCGTGCAGACTGGAAACGGTTGGCACTACACTAAACCGACCGCAAAATTGAGCGGAGGCTGGAACTCGTAACCAGCACTAAGGGCCCTAGGGCTCTTTTTTATTGGCAATTATTTCATTAACGATATAAATAGTTTCCAAGGATGGGCAACCAATGAAACAATCAAAATTGATCACAAAATTATACAAGGCCTGCGTTGCCCACGATACCAAAAAGATTCAAGAACTTCGCGTAGAGGAATTTCGCAAAATCTTAAAGCACAAGGCCAGCGGCAAGGCATTTACAACTCGATGGACTCTGGTACAGATATAGTGTAACACAACTGTAACATTATTGGGGTGAACTTCTGCTTAAATACCCCATGCAGAAGACTTATCGAACGATAGCAATCAGCGATGTACATCTTGGTACTAGAGACTGTCAAGCAGAGAAACTCAACAACTTTCTCAAGAACAACACCTGCGAGACCCTGTATCTTGTAGGTGATATAATCGATGCTTGGAGAATTCAACAAAACAAGTGGCGTTGGAAACAGAGCCATACCAATGTGGTGCGTAGAGTGCTTGGTCATGCCAAGCGTGGCACTCGCGTCGTGTATATTGCAGGCAATCATGACGAATTTCTGCGGCCCATGATTCCGTATGGATTCAGTTTTGGACACGTTGAAATACACAATCAAATAGAACACATAGGAGCAGATGGCCGGCACTACCTTGTGGTGCATGGCGACTTGTTTGACGGTATCACACGACTGGCTCCCTGGATCAGTTTTCTAGGAGATCGAGCCTACGACCTTGTGCTGTCACTCAACAGCAAGTTCAACTGGATACGCCATCGTCTGGGATTTGGTTATTGGAGTCTTAGCCAGTATCTAAAACATCGTGTAAAAAAAGCAGTAGATTTTATGTTCAAGTTTGAAGAAAACCTAGCAGGCTACTGCAAGAAACGTGGATTTGATGGGATCATATGTGGGCATATACATCATGCAGAGATCAAGGAGATCAACGGCGTGATATATATGAATGACGGTGACTGGGTTGAATCATGTACTGCGCTGGTAGAACACTGGAACGGCGCCTGGGAAATAGTTACCTGGACCAAGGAGCACGACAATGTGGTTGTTGATAATACTAGCAGTGAACATAAACGATCCAAGCGACATTCCGGGAAAGGTAACGATAGAATTTCCTACCCTCCAGGAGTGCGAGCGAGCAAGGTCGACAATGACCAGTTGGCTAAAGTTTAGCAGTTACAAGGTGGCAGGCGAATGCAAAAAACAATAACGCTCAGTGACACTATTACCATAGTAGTTCCTTGCAAGAATGAGGAAAATTACATACATCATTTGTTAGACGCTTTGCGTTCACAAGATATAGGCGATACCAGAATTATCATTGCTGACTGTTCTACTGATGCAACTAGACAAGTCATACAAGATAATAGTTCGGGATTGAACGTTGAAATCATCAACGGTGGGCCTGTATCTATTGCCAAGAACAACGGAGCACGACTAGCGGCTACTCCGTATATCTTGTTCATTGATGCTGATGTGCGTTTTTTCAAGAACACGGTTATTCAAGATGCGGTTGATAAGATTGAATCCATGAACCTGGATCTTGTTGGGTTGAGCATCAAGTGCTACGATCGAGACCCAAGAGCAATAATTGGGTTTACTATTTTCAACACCATAAACCACACATTGAAATTCTTTAGTCCGTTTGCAGTTGGAGCGTTCATGTTAACTCGCAGAGACAGGTTTGAAGAATATGGTGGGTTTCCTGAAAACTTTTCAACAAGTGAGGACTACTTCTTGTCCAGGAAGTATAACCCTAGAAAGTTTAGAATTGTCCGTCACCACTTTGGACAAGATTCACGTAGGTTCAAAAAGATGGGATACATGGGCATGGCCAAGTATCTTGTCAAGAACTTTATCAATCGCAACAACACACAATACTGGGACAGTTTAGACTCAAGCAAGTATTGGAATTAGCGTTTCATTAAATCGTTGGCAAAATCCAGGAGCAATCGACGTTGCACACCACTGGGCCATTTGCCCCGCATGTAACTGTAACTATCATACCAAAACTGTTCTGATTCAGGATGACAACCAATTAACCCTATACGCTTTTGATATATGGCCATAGCATCACCGTTGGCGTATGTGGCAACTGTTGTGAATTTGTGTCGATTGCCTACTAAAGCACATCCATCGTAGAAGAACATTTTTGTAGGTTCTCCCTGCCAGGTCACGTCTAGATTTTTGGCATGTGGTCTACGGGTATCTGTGCCGGGTTGCGTGATATATTGAACAGCGTCAACTTCATCTAGTATATCCAAGTAATGCTTACCGGCCCAGTATGCACCCATACAGATTCCCAGATATCTACCACCGCGGGCAACAAAGTCTCTTACTCTGCTACCGTTGTTTTTGAACAGTGATTCAAACGTATCAGCATCACCTACTCCACCAGGCACAGCAATCATGTCCACATTGTCAAAGAAATTGTGTTCTAATGCGCTTTTGCTGAAAATTTTAAAGTTATAATGTTGTCCTAATGCTTTCATTATACCATTGGCTGATTGCACTGAACATTTTGGATCATACAAAAATAGTGCAATAGTGGGCTTCATTAGTGTTATTTATTTTGATAAATTTTTGGCTAAATATCTCTATGAGAGCCAACGAATTTCTTAATGAAGGTACAGCACATCCAGTTATTGTAGTGGACGTGCAACCTGAGTATTCAGGCATGCATGATGGGGATGAAAGTGCTGTTTTTCCGCAAATTATAAACTTTGTCAACAAGCAAACTGGCCCTGTGTTGATGTTTGTCAATGCAGAAGATCAAGGACTTAGTGGTGATACTATGGCTGAGATTCAAACATACTGGGAAGATACCATTGATCCAGACTGGTACGATAATGACCCTGATGTTAATCCCATTAACTGGAGCCGTTTTCAAATAGTGGACAAGGGCTATGGATACTTCCGTGGATGGATGGATGCTGGTATAGAACCAGCTACTATTATTGCTACCATACGTGAGTTGTATCAACAACACAAAAGCGACAGCAGACAATTGCAGTTTCCCCCATTCAACAAACGCACGCCACAGCAGTCCTTGATCCAAGGAGCCATGGAAGAATTAAATGATGAACCACTGTCAGTAAACTGGACCAGTGTGGCACAATTAAAACGATTTAGTGGTGCTTACCTGGTAGGCGGTGCTAGAGATCAATGTTTACGAGAAGTTGAATTGTTGATGAATGCATTTAATATTCGTTACAAACGCATAGACAGTTTGGTGTACACATGAGAGCCAACGAATTCCTGACAGAAGCAGCCACCGCAGTGGTTTACCATTACGCAGGTATAGGTGCAGCAGCCAAAATACTCACCAGCGGCACATTCCAACTCAGTAGTGTAACTGGCAACAAGAGTGAAGAAATGTATGCTCCTCCGGGCTATCCATATTTTTTAAGTACCACACGTAGCAAGGTGGGAGATTATCATAGATACGTTGGCACTGGCGGCGTGATGTTTGTGATAGATGGTAACTGGTTGAACCACAACTACAAGACCAAACCTGTGGACTACTGGGATCGTATGTGGTTACACAGCAACAGCACCAGAACTCGCGAAAGCGAAGACCGTGTGTTTAGTCGTGAGCCCGAAATCCCAATTGATGGTGTAACAGCAGTGCATGTGCTGCTGAAAGAACAAAGTGAATATCGTAGCCCTGAGGCTAGAACAGTGCTGATCACAGCAAAAAAGCGTGGCATTCCTGCGTATTTTTACACAGATGAAACTGCTTGGCGCCTACAAGACACACGCAAGTCTGTATCACCGGCGGCAGCAGCACCTGTACTCAAAGGCGCACAGCCCAAAGGCTCTACACCCAGCAGACCCCCCACAATGTATCTTGAGCCGTGGCTGGAATTGATCTACAAAAACAACAAATCAGAACTAACTCCACGTGCAGAAAAACTGCGACACGATCTGGTTTATTACGGATCAAGATATCCTGACGAAGACAGCGGACTGGCTGCGGACATGAGCAATGCTCGCAAGCCCAATAGTTCAGACTATCCCACAGCAATCAAGATCAACGACTACATGCGTAGAAACAAATTCCCAAACACAGTGGCACTCAAAAATGCCATGGTGGACAAATGGGATAAAATCAACACACCCACAGCACAATCGTGAGATAACCCCTTGCGGGGTTATCAAAATATCAACCTGAGATTAAACTGGCTTTTTGGCAGCGGGCTTCTTAGCAGCAGGTGGTTTTTTGTCAAACTGTTGCTTTTTGGGCTTTGGAGCAGCCTTCTTCGCAGCAGGTTTTGCTGTGACTGGTTCAGCAACTATTGGTGCTGTCGCTGGTGCAACCTCAACATGAGTTTCCTGGACTGCTTCTACCTTGTATGGTGCTTGGGCTTCCGGAGCAGGCTTGCCCAGAAAGAATTGTTTGATTGCTTTTAACATAAGTTCTCCTATGAAATATTTACCAACTTGCATGTTATGGATAAAAAAACACACAAATTTCGCCGAAAAAAATAATAAATGTTGCGCCGCAGCATAAATAATGTTACAATAGAAACATGCTAGGATGCTGCATAGGGCGGGTCCGGCTAGTAAATTTTGTCTAAAGGAAAAATTATGTTTACATCAGAAGCAATTATCGACGCCGTACAAAACGGTAAAAAAACTTGGGTTAATACCTTTGTTACCAACCAGACTATCAAAGAAGCCATGGTCAACTTTGTTGACACTCAAGCTGACTACACCAAAAAAGCAGCCAAAGTTGGTCAAGACACTGTGACAGTGTTGGCTAGCGAAATGGTCAAAAGTATGCAACAAGCAACCAAATTTGACTACGCCAAATTCGGCGAAGGTATCATGAAGGCTTACCAAACTACACAAAAGCCCGTTAAAGGAGCTTAAATGTTGTCAGGCGGTGTATTAACGCATCCTGGGTTGTCTGAGTTTTGGACTTGGTTTAAACGCATATTCACTGATCCCCACAGGGACGAAATCAATGCATATTTGGCAGAATCAATTGATCATGCTGACGTTGAACGTAGAATAAAAATACTCATGAAACGAGGCTTGCTCTAAACAGGTCACAGCAGAGTTGACCAATAATCCGGTTAGTGCTATAATAACAGCATTAACCGGATTTCTTTTGAACTTATGAAACCTTTATCGTTTGTAATACAGTTACCTAAACAGCGCAGACGTGCTGTTGAACTGTACAGTCGCGACACGCCGTTTTGTGGCCGAACAGAAAAAAGCCGTGTGCAATATCAACGCCGTGCCAAACATCCAGGACAAGATCTTGATCGCTGAAAGAGACCTTAATCAAGAACTAGGTGCAGGCCGCCGCTTTGTTGTGGCTCCGTCTGAACTGGGCTTTGGCCACAGACTGGTCATACTCAGCGACTTTGCCTATTGGGTTGAGCATGATGCTGAACTGGTTACCTGGTGTGGGCGCAACAATGCTATCATGGCAGGAGCCACTGTTGAACTTGCAACTGATCAAGACCTTGTGATGTTTTTACTAAAGTGGAGCCCATGAAAAAACTTCTGATACCTTTAGCGGCCCTGGTTCTAAGTGGCTGCATGTCCATTGCGCAAAGATCACCTCCTGTAGATGTGAGTCTTATACCCAATGATTGTGCCAACCAACAGCGTATTGTGCGCTGGCTAGAAAGTCAAAGCCAAGGAGAATGGAATGAACAAGTCGCTCAAATTAAAGCACGTATCTGGCATCTTCGTTACACTTGCAATCCTGTGTAGTGGATGTGCTTCTAACTCACAGCAGCCCATGGCTTCTTATGATTTGAATTATTTTCAAGTCACATGTTCGCAAAAGGCACAACAGATTGCCATGCTGCAAAGTATGCGAAGCACTAGAGATGACAGACTATTTGCACGAGCCAGCAATGCACTACAGCCCTGGTTGATAATTACCAACCCAGATCAGTATAATGAAAATATATCACGTGGCTCAAGTCGCACAGATTGGCTACTCAATCAGAAACTTATGGAGTTAAGAGAATGTCCATGAAAACTTTAATTTATAGCCTGGCCCTGGCCACAGCAGCAGCACAAGCTGATCAGTGTGTGCTACAAGACAAAACGGTAATGCACAGCGCCGTAACTATTACAGAGCGTACTCAAATCTCTGCCACTGTGGTACCCGAACCCACAGGTGGTAAACGATGTCTAGTAAACTTCCAGGCCAGAGTGGGTGCCACTTGGTACACAGCATTTGGTGAATATGCTTGGTCTGGGGACACACCGAGAGATCAAGCCTGTGCAGCAGCCACACGCCGAGCCGATGATTCGGTAAGAGAACAAGTGAGTTCCAGCAGAGTAATTTCGGAGAAGGTTCTGGTTTGTCGGGATGATCCTACCTTGAACACTTTGCGGCAAACCAATCCAGGTGCCACAGGAGAATTGGCACAATTCAGACCACATCCAGACTATGCCAAAGAATTTTGGCACAACGGAACCCAATGCCGTTGGTTTTTGGACACAGGATATACCGGGCATGATGTGCGTACATGGCAAGGTATTATTTGTAAAATACACGACTCAAAATGGGTAGTGATTGACAAATTTTAGAAACAGAGTTGACCTAAATTCAATCTTGTGTTATAGTTACGTATCAATAACTTTTTAGGATTTTGTATGAAATACATTTTGACATGCATGGTTGCTTTAATTCTGTGTGCATGCGGCACACTAGGCGGAGCAGTAAGTGGAGCCGGCACTGACCTTGGCAAGGCCGGCGAGTGGATTAAATCTAAATAAGGATCAATATGAAATATTTTATCGCATTGGTTACTGTTGCCTTGTTGGCAGCATGTAGCTCAACCCCCAAAGAACAGTATGAACGGCGTGCCTATGAAGAACGTCAGCGACAAGAAAAAGCAGTGGAATCTGCTATTGATCGAGCTCCTAAATGGATGACTGAACTTCCTACTAGTAATAGTGCAGTCTATGCCAATGGCAGTGCAGTCAGCACAGACATGAGCATGGCAGACTACAAGGCCAAGTTGTTTGCATATGGCAAGATCTGTATGGCAGCAGGTGGAAAAGTCAGTCAGCAGTCCAAGATTTTTATGATGGATACATCTGACGCTAGCCATGAAACTAGTGAAATTGCTATTCGAGGCATGTGTCCAGGAGTGGATATCACTGGGGTGGAAACCAAAGAAATCAAACGGGTTGCAGACGGCGCACGATTCCGTAGTTATGTGCTAGTGGCTTTACCAACTGGTGATGCCAATGTACTGAAAAAACGTCAAGATCAGATACGATTGCAAGCACAAGCCCAAGGCCGTAGTAAGCAAGCGTTTGAAGAATTGGACACTGTAACAGAAAAGCAATAATACGTAATAATATACGCATAAATAAAAGCAGTCCACTCGGGCTGCTTTTTTTTACTTCAAATTTATGGCCATAGAAACTGAAAATCTAGATCAATCGCACTCCCAGCGGCTTGCTGACTCGGGTATGTTGGTGCTCATGGGCGAAATAGACAATGACAGTATCAAACCAGTAATAGAGTGGATTCTGCATGAAAACTTTGTTGTGAAGAAAAAACGCAAAGAACTCCTGTTGATGATCTGCTCTGAAGGTGGTGATATGAGTGCAGCCTTTGCCTTGATTGATGTAATGCGCAGCAGCAACATTTTTATCAAAACAGTGGGTCTGGGCCAAATTGCCAGTGCAGGACTCTTGATATTTCTAGCAGGCACTCCAGGACGTAGAATCCTTACTCCCAACACCAGTATTCTAAGTCACCAATTTAGCTGGGGCAGTGATGGCAAGGCGCATGAATTGTTTGCTACCATACGTGAATTTGAACTTACACAAAAGCGCATGGTGCAGCACTACCGGGACTGTACCGGACTGGATGATGACACTGTCCGGGCCAAGCTGTTGCCACCACATGATGTTTGGCTTGATGCTACCCAAGCTCTTGAACTGCACATCTGCGATGCAATATCGCAGTTGCAACGTTAACTTCTCGGAACTTTTTCTTTTTGTTTCAAGTTAGGCGCTAAATCAAATTCAGGTTTTTTGGGTGCAGGCAGTGCAGGCATGTGGTTGGCATACTGAACCGGACCCATATCTTTGACAGCAGGCGCCGGATTGGTCGATGTGTCGGCACCTTTGGCCAGACCAGCCAACCGTGTCATAGTTGACAGAGAGGTTTCATCGCTATCCGAAGTGTCTCTGTCATCTACGCGATTTGGTTTGTTTTGATAACGACTACGACTATCACTTGGAATATCAGCTCTTGACACAAGCGATGATTTTACATCTGCAGGATCAATAGATGTACTTTGAAGATGTTTGATCAGTTGTGCGGCAGCCAGTTCGGGATTTGTACGATACAAATATAGTAGATCGTACATTTGATCGTCTGCAGGTATATCATCACCAACCCGGTGACGTGGATCATCATTGTTGGTGGCCTTTCTTTCTTCAAATCCCAAAAGTTCAACCATTGATTCATGGGCTTCAAAAGCGTCAGTACCTGATTCTTCATCCCATTGATCAAGATGATCTCGAATGCCTTTTAGCAATGCAATTCCGGCTGCAATAGGAAGGGAAGCAACACCTGCTGGAGTAGACAACATTTTGACCACAGATGTGGGCACTGCTGCACTGGCAGCAAAACTTGCCAGACCTTTGAGAAACCCTCTTCGAGTTGGTTGGTCCAGACCTTCGTTTACAATATCTGTTATTTTCATGAGTTTCTCTTTTCTCTGCCCAGTGTGGCACGATCCATCCTGGGTTCGCGATTTGTCTTTGCTGCTCGTGCACCGGGACCTGATAGTCTTGGTGTGCTGGTAACTGCATCCAGATCTTCAGCACCAGTGGCAGCTGGAGCATTGTCCCAACTGGCTTTTCGGTATTCGGTGAGTTTTTCCAACAAAGGTTCTTTTTCAATAATACTGCGAACATAGATACCTTTTGGTCTATTTTCAATCTTGACTCTGATCGTGAGTAGTTTGTTTTTGGGATTGTCACGTTCGTGTATCACAACTTCTGGCCAAGTTTTGTTGTCAACATAAGTGGCTGCAAGATCTATGTCTTTTAGTTTTTCGGCCAACTTGTTGAATCGCAAAATCTTGAATCCACCCTTGTTGAAATCCACAAGTTCAACATTGGGATCGCCCAGGGTTGCAAAGTGTGTGATGCCGGTGGCAATGTCGTTGATTATGTTGGCCTCATCTTCAGGGCCGGCATTTTGTAATTTTTGGTCTAGTTGTTTGGCAGCAGATTGGTACAATTTTTTAAATGCGTCTCTTGGACCCTGGGATTTCATTGTTCTTTTAAAGTTGGTCAACACAGGAGATATATCAACACCAAAGTATTCCCATAGATTTTGTAAGGCCTCGTCGCTGTCTCCGCCCACTTGTCCAAATTGTCCAATACCACCTACTTTTAAACTGGTATTAAGTCTGAGTTTGCGTGGCTGGCCATTTTCATCCGTGACATACACCCACACATCAGTCTTTTGTTCTGTTTCACCTGTGACGCCGTCAGCCATGATTACAATCTTGTCAGAACGTCCATTGATGTAGAAATACTTGCTATAACGCTCAGCGTCCGAACTGTTGACATAAGCAGCGGCACTGGAGAATTCACTGGCCAACAGTTGTCGTTTGGCCGGATCCATGAGATCATTGTATGAAGCAGATTTAAGTCTTAGCACAAACGAAATCACATCTGCATGCTCATTATCAAAATCTTCCACCTCCACTTGATATTGATCTTCACCGGTTTGTTTTAAACTGTCAAGCACATTGCCGATGTCCTGGGCGGTCACTGTGCCGATATCTTCGTCAGCTTCACGTTTGGTGAATTTAGCAAACATAGCAGCACCCAGGATACCTTCGGCTGTTTCACCGCGATTGGCAATTTTTCCAATATCGTCGTCGGCAGTGGCTCCGGTATATGCATTAAACATTGGCCCAATGGCGCCAGCAGTTCCGGTTATCAAAACAAACTGTCCGGCATTATTGGAAAAAATATAACCGTCACTGCCCTTTCCCACTGTGATAGTAGGAAGATTTAAGATATCTTTTTCGCCCAATTCTGTGTCGTCTTGCCTGGTCAATGGCGGAGTAGCATCAAATCCTTGTTGCTGCAACAATGTCAGTAACTTTTTTCCAGCTTCTGACCCTGTGGAAACAGAAAATTGAGTTCCGGGTCCATATTTGGGTTTACTGATGGTCACTTCAGTTATTATGCTGTCAAGTACGTTGATTAAATCTCTCATGGTGTATTTAGTGGCACCATAAGTATTGGCATGACAGAACCTATAGCAATAGAATTCAGCGGTGATTGCTGGAATAATCCTACCCAATTTCAACAACAACTTAACCAGCATCTGCTAGGAGAACCTTTGGTTTTAGACCTGCGTGGAGAGGGGCCGAGCCTGGAAACCCTGGGCATAACCAAAGTTATCAACAACTGGCTTTTAGCAAGGAAACAAACTCCTGACTCTGTGCAGTTATTAGGTTGGAGCAATCCTGTGGAATTTGTGCCATACCAACGTGTCAAATGCAGCAAGATAAGTCATTTTTTCTTTATGGTTCAGAATTACTGGCAACACACAGAACCCACACTAGAACAGCAACTAAAATATAAACAACCATTTGGATTGTTTGTTGGAAGACTCACGCTCAGCAGAGCTGCTATTCTGTATCAAGCGCATGGCCCTAATCTGTTTGCCAGCATGATGAATCATGTACAGCCATTTCCTTGGAAACGAGAGATCGGCGATGTTCGAGGTTTAGAAAACATATCTAACTGGCTGTCACTCCACGACCAGGCTCGGATGTTTGCTTGGTACGATCAGAAGATTGTAAACAGCGTGGACGACAAATCAGTAAGAGATCAATTTGCCACTCCTGTGTCATACGCAGAAACTAATACCAGTTTGTTGCGGCACTATCATAATTTTGCTGTGGAAATAGTGTGCGAAACTTACACACTAGGAAATACATTCTTTCCTACAGAAAAAACCATACGTCCTATCATGGCTGCCAAACCCATGTTGGTATATGCACCGCGCTACTACCTAGCAAGATTGCGGAGCCTAGGATTCCAAACATATCATAGCATATGGGATGAGAGTTATGATCTCTATGAAGGGCCTGAACGTTGGCGCCTTATGCAACGAAGCATGCGAACATTACTAGAGTGCGGTCGTGCAGAGCAGCATCGGATACTTGTTCTGGCGCATGAGATAGCTCAACACAATCGGCAACGTCTTGCGGATATCTGCAACAATCGAACCAATATATTACAGCATGATTATTCAAAGATTTGACAACGGATGGGGGTTGCAGTTTCCACTCAAGAAGTTTGAAGCAGATATAGTTGATCGCATGCTTGCACACGTATCTGTGGATTCTTCTAGAACAGTTGTTATCAATTCTGTTTGGTATACCAACCAGTATCATGAACAAGTATTATCATGGTTGCGTGACAATCCAGTAGATCGCATTGTGCTGATTGCTATGTTGGATGCAGCGATTCCTGCTGCTGATTGGTATAGTGAGTTTGAATGTGAGATATTGACTGTGGGATATTATGCAGGACCACATGCTGTGGATTTCTGTGCAGTGTTTGTGGATGAATTTTTAAACCCGCCACCAATAGATATTCTAATGGATCTAACTCAAATTGACACAGCCTACATGTGTTTGAATCGCAAGCCACATTGGCACCGCCAAAAACTGTATCGAAGACTTGAAGCCAACAACTTGTTGGACCGTGGTATAGTAAGCATGGGCGGCACTGGCTCTGCTATAAGACCGTTGCAAACTGATTGCGAGCCAGATGATCTTGCACCTAATGCTGCTGCCGCACACTATGGCATACCCAATGATATAGTAAGCCTAGGTCACATGCAAAACTGGCAACGGCACCTGGTAAACATTGTGACTGAAACGTTTTTCAATATCAATCAGACTGGATTTGTAAGTGAAAAAATCTACAAACCTATTGTGGGATGTAGACCGTTTTTGGTTTACGATCCCGATGGCGGCACCAAGTGGCTAACAGATCGTGGCTTTGAACCATATGTATCGGACTTTGGTGATATAACCGACCTAAACCTTGCTGAGCCAGCAGCCATGCACCGATTCCTTGGAGTGCTGTGCAAACAATCGCCGCAATACTGGCAAGCCAAATTCCTTGCTCTTAACGAAAAAATACTATACAATAAACATCACTTCACTGATTATGTTCAGAGTCAGAAACAAAAAATCCAAAAAGGAATATCATGCCAAATCTAGTACCAATTGTTGTTGAATCCACAAGCAAAGGCGAACGCAGCTACGACATCTACAGTCGCTTGCTCAAAGAACGCATTATCATGTTGGACACAGATGTAGAAGAACATAGTGCCAGTTTGATTGTGGCACAGATGTTGTTTCTCGAAAGTGAAAATCCTGACAAAGATATCAGTTTGTATATCAACAGTCCCGGCGGCAGCGTCACAGCAGGTATGGCAATCTATGATACCATGCAGTTTATCAAGCCCGATGTGCAGACCATTGTGATGGGGCAGGCCTGCTCAATGGGATCATTGCTGGCCAGTTCTGGTGCTAAAGGCAAGCGATTTATTTTGCCAAATGCTCGTCACATGATTCACCAACCCTCGGGCGGCTCGCGAGGACAAGCCACAGACATGTTGATACAGGTCACAGAAATCCTTAAAATGAAACAGGTGCTGACCGAGATCTATGTCAAGCACAACAGTGCGGGCAAGACCTTTGAGCAGTTCACAGCAGACATGGAACGTGATAATTTCATGAGTGCGCAAGAAGCAGTAGACTACGGGCTTGCTGACAAGATACTGACCACTAGATAATGTTTTTTCATATCAGCCAGCAGCCACAAGAAAATTACCCATGCCAATGGCAACTGGGTAGTTTTGCAGTCAGTACCGATGAAGGATGGAAACAGCTTGCCATTGGCCCTGTGCAAATGTTGTATAAAGGCTATGCAGACGCAGGACCTTTAGAATCACTGCTTGGTCAGGTAATGTTTCAAAGTATTCCACAGCTAACTGGTAATTTTTGTGCGCTGGTTGTTGTGAATGACACATTAACAATTCAGTCTGACCGATATCGTGGATTTCCAATTTACATCGACGATGCTGGTATAAACAATCTGGTTGCCACTGATCGCACAGCCTGGACCGATAGCCTTATCACTGTACATGCGGACCTAACAGTAACAGACAACCAGTTTGATGTGATTGGTGATATTGACGCCACTGAACTTAGTTTTCAATCAGCACAAGATCAGGTGCACGATATACTAACTCGTAAGACTCGTCAATTCTTGAGTCATAACACTCTGCCGCTAAAAGTTTTTCTTACTGGCGGGGTTGATACCATGTTAGTGTACAGTTATCTTTGTGCGGCCGGCGCTGAGTTCGAACTTCTTGATCATTTTCACTTTGATCATGACTATTTTTGGCGAGCCAATTCTAACAAGATCACGCAATACTGGGCATATCGTCAGACCCATCATTGGCGAGATCCTTGTGTATTAATGTCTGGTACGCCCGGGGATGAGTTTATGTTGCGCAACCCTGACACTGGAAATTTGTACCTTCAGCATGCAGGAACCACAATAAATGAATTAATACAGCCTCATCATATGCAACATGATTATATTAAATCAGAATTAGAAAACAATCAATTGCATTTAACAGACACTATATCTCTAGCAAATACAAAAGAACAACTACATCATCAATTATGTAATATCACAATCAATGATTGGCAACACTGGCATCTCGGCAACACATTGCATTGGACACCTCTAAGAGATCTTGATATATTCAAGATTGTTATGAGATTGCCAGTTGAATGCGCAGCAGACCAGATATTAAATAGTGGATTTAGTACTGCACTAATTGAACGTAACATGCCTGGCGGATCAAAATTAATTAGTGATCAAAAAAATGCAGGTCCTGAATTGAAAAACCTCAGCAAACTGTTTGATCATCATGGATAAACATAAGCCATTCTGTACAGTACCTTTTGTAGAATCGTTTTCTGGATCAAAAACAGTATTTAGGAATTGCTGTACAGTAGATCCAGAAATTCAGAGCCTGCCAAATCAAACATTTACGGAATGGCAAAACGATCCTAGACTGGTGAAATTCAAAGAAAATATGTACACTGACCAATGGCCCACGGAATGCTATCGGTGTCGCATACAAGAAGAACAATCAGGTAGTAGTTTTAGGACCTCAGTAAACAGCGCAGTAAAAATTGATAAAAATTTTGGAGTATGGCCATCAAGATGGAATCTTATATTTGGTAATGTTTGTAACTTAGGATGCTGGACGTGTGACGAACATTTAAGTTCAGTGATTGCGCAACACAAGAAAACTATCAATATACTGCCTGCTGATTTCATTGATCCAGATTCTACATTTAAAACACACTGGAAGAGTTTAGAGCAAGATGTGTTGAAAAGTTATGAATATCATAAAATAATCACACTTACCCTATTAGGCGGTGAACCTCTGTATAACAAAACTGTTAGTGATTTTTTAAATCGATTAAAAGAATTAGGACTGGCGCCACGTACAAGATTAGAATTCCATACCAATGGGACAAAAATCAACAAAACGCTTTTTTCCAAAAAAACCTGGAATTATATCTGTGTGTTTTTGAGTCTAGATGCAGTTGGTAAAAAAGCCGAATGGCTAAGATACGGGTGCAGTTGGCCTGACATTATGTCTAATATTGAATTTTTTAAATCTGTAAGTAACTACGCCGAGATACATTGCACTCTCAGCATACTTAATATAAATGACCTACCAGAACTTAAAAAATTTGCACAATCAGTTGAATTACCCCTGGTAGTTGAGTTGCTGTCAGATCCTGATTTTATGTCTATTTTAAAATGGTCAGGCAACAAGACTCAAATTACAGATCCTGGCTACTTAGCAGATCATGGGTTTGGGTATTATTACGATTTAATTGGAACCACACCTGATCCTGATTCTGCTTGTAACTTAGAAAAATACATTAGACAATTTGATACAATAAGAAAACCTCTGGCAGATTATGATAGTCGGTTGTGCAATGCTATCAAATATTCTGGTTGACCAATAATGCCCAAAATGCTATAATACACACATAGCAACAAAGGACTACTGCGATGAGTCATTATTACGAGCAACTGACCCGGTTCGAACGCAACGGATTCACAGTAATTGTGGACAAGACCTGGGAAGAACTCCATCCACGTGATTGCTTTGAACCGTCAGACGTGGCAGAGATTTGCAAGAATATTGTCAATGGCAAGTATGATTGGTTCATGCTGAGAATCCGTGTGTTGTTTGAGGGCTATGAATTTGCTTGCGAACACCTGGGTGGCTGCTGCTACGAAGATGCTAGAGAAGTCCTCTCCGACGGCACCGCAGACGACATGATTGCTCAGGCCATGATCTATGCGCAAAAAGAAAAAGCACGACTGAGCGAAATGTTGAATGACAAATCTGCAGTCGAATGCGCGGCCTAACTACCATCCAAATTTGTACATGTCTAACTGTCAGCGTGTTGCTGACTGCATGCGGTGGTGGAGGTGGTGCATCTAGTTCCGGCACAACTCCATCTACTATTACTGCGACCAGAGTGCTAAATCAAAGTGCCTTGAAAAACACAGTAGAAAACTACGCAGTGGGCGATCTCAATGGCGACGGATTAGATGATGTAGTAGTTGGTGGGTGGACAGGCGCAGGCACGTCATACCTTGCTGTTCTGATTCAAAATACAGATGGATCCTTGACTGATCGTACCGTTCAACTGGCAGGAACCAATCAGTACTCCGGAAGCCAGCGCATGTTCATACTAGACGTTGACAACGATGGGTTTGTTGATGTGTGGCTACCTGGATTTAACGACTGTACAGGCTGCTCTGCCCAAAGTGTCATGCTCTGGGGTAGTGCCACAGGTAACTTTACTCGTCAAACTTTTGCACTTGCCCTGGACAGTCACGGATCATGCATAGCCGATCTCAACGGTGATGGACGTCAGGATTTTCTTGTAAGAGGAGTTTGGGACGGAACCACAAACAACTACGGCTACTACTTGAACAATGGCAATCGAACGTTTACGTTTGTGGCTAACCCCCGAGTAAATGGAGCAGCCACCTGCACCGTAGCCAAAGACCCTGTCTCAGGCCATATGGCAGTGGTTCAAGGCAACAACCACCAAGTGGCAGGCTTTGATCACAGCATCAATATTGTTGACTCCAACCTAAATTTAATCACGCAAATAGGCGTGGCCAGTCAAGATCCAGCAGTCAATGACTTGATCAACAGCATCACTGTTGATGTCAACGCAGATGGCTTGATGGATTTTGTGCTGGTTTTTAATCCGTTAGCAGGGGCAGGTGGCAGGCGAGAAGTTTGGCTCAATCGTGGCGGGGACAATTTTTCCTATGCTTACACAATTGACAATGGCTACAGCAACGGCTACGACATTCAGACTCTGGCCTATCAAGGGTCAAACTATTATTTTTTTAGTGCTGCCAACGGTGACGCCAATCTATACCGACTTCAAGGTGGTCAATTCCTCGTCTATCTTCGGGAAAGCTTTTTGACCATGGCACGTGCCCTGGGAGCCAACCCCGGAGTCAGAGACTGGAGTGTATGGTCTTCTACTGTTTACCGAGGCGCAGCGGGCATATACATGCTGCAACATGTGACCACAGGCTACTACACCCAAAAACTTTGAAAAAGAGGTTGCGTAAAAATCAATGTTCAGTTATAATAGTGTTTCAGTTAATTAAAGAGATGTTATGTCACTCTATCTAATCAATCTTGACAGGTGGGTAGCCTACTATCAGATGCAGGCCTTGCAGTTGGTGGCAACCGCTGCCTTGATAGCAGGGCTGGCAGTGTTCTTGCTTGATCATATGTTTGGTGGAGCAGATCCTGCACACAGTATCGCAGCAGTCAAGCCCAAGAGTCAGAACTATAAAGATCTGCGGGAGTTTGCTGTGTTGGTTGTTGCTGTGATTGTATGGACCGCTTGGTGGCACAGCAAAGAGTTCAAAGGATAAATCATGTTTGGAACCAAACACCCGGACCCGATCGCAGTGCCAGCCAATGGCGTTAGCGGACACTTGTTGAGAGTTGATTATGATACCATTGTGTTTAGAGTGTACAACACAGATCATACCTTTGTGGACTATGACTTGCAGCACAGTGATCTTTGTGTCACCATCACTGATCCAGATGCTTTCTTTTATCACAAGGCAGGCGAACACTACCTGGACCATGCTCCGGAAACCCTGGGGAAAGAATTATGAAATTTGAGATATTGATGGCTGTGATGTTTACAGTCGGTGCGTTTTTGATGTTGTTGCCTTTTTTAATACAATGGAGTAAGTAATGACACAAGATGAATACATACAGAAACTTGCATCTCAAGTGGATCCGGCCCTGGTAGAAAAATTTCGTGACTGGCCCGACGAGACCAGGATGTATATGTATATTCACAACATTCAGTTGGCACACATGGCCAGGTTTGAACAGTTGTTGAAAGAACAAACAATTCGTATCGCTGCATTGACTAGTCAGCCCGCCGTGAATGCTGTCAGCACCACCTGGATCGAGCCCTAGAGCATGACCGTGCTATGGGTCTGGAGCCTGCTGACCATGAGCAGTCAGAGTCTGATTCAGCAATCTCGGCCCATGCAAACTGAACTGGAGTGCCTGCAATTGGCTGCAATAGTGCGTGTGTTCAATGAAACTGGAACCTTGTGTGTCAAGCACAAGATTTCCATACCTACTCAGGAGTAACATAATGGGAACCTTGGCTGAATATTTTGCTGCCAATCGCTATGTGAGCCAGTACGAAATTGGCGAACGACTGTTTGGTCGCTGGAACAACATTCCGTTTGTGGGCACGGTGGGCAATGACAGTTTAGTAAATGAACTAGAAGGGCCTATGATAAGTATTCGATTGGATTTGCCCATCAAATACCAAGACAGAATCTATCGACACATTCGCGTCAAGCATGCGGATGTTGAACTTTATCGGTAGGGGAATTTGACTCAGAGTCAAATATTATTTTATTTTAACTTAGGAAAAATTATGTTTAAAGATATTCGTGTTCGTGCGGCTCTTCGCACGTTGGGACTGTTTGGTATTGCTGCGGTGTCAGGTCTTGTCGGCGCACTTTTCATACAGACTTATGGGTTGATGGCAGCAGTGACCTTGGTGGCTATTGCATTGGTATTTGCCATGATGGGCGCGGTATATGATATCATGCTGCTAAAGTTAAAGCATGAAAAAGCCCATGAAGAGTTGTCAGCATCACTTGATAAAAAATTAACTACAGAATAAGCAAAGATGACTACATAGTAGCACATGAGTGATTTTTCTTTTAGATCCTGGGCTCCGGGCATTGTTAATCCGCATTACTCTGCCCGGAGTGTTTATTGGACAGTGTTCAACCACGAAACCAATGTGTCAACTGAGTTTTTGTTCAAACATGATGCATTGACCTTTAAGAAAACGTTGCCCCATGCTACTTTGTATTTTCATTGGTTCGAGGATGCATTTGCCAGACTAAATGTATCTGTAGAACCATTGCAAACGCACGCCGAATTGTGCCGTCAACGAGCGCAAGAACTTCGAAATACCTACGGTTACTTGAGACTCTGGTTCAGTGGCGGCGCTGACAGTCAAACTGCGCTAGATAGTTTTGTCAACAACAACATACATCTAGATGAAATCATATTAACTCAGTACCCTGACAATGTCAATAATATCAATCCTGCCGAAACATCAGATAGGGAAAATGCAATTGCAGCATTGCCAGCATTACAGCAAATCAAACACAAACTAACAGGAACCAAAGTAACATTGTTGCGGCCGGGAGTGGATGATATCAGCCAATGGTTCAATGGCGCCACGGACCCAGACAAAATTTCAGGCTTTGACAGCCTTGATGGAAATTTATCATTTAATATGGAACTGGGGTGGGCATTGGGTGTGAAGTTAAAAAACGCACCGCCAACAGATTTTTGCGACATACTAGGTGGCTCCAAAGTGAGATTATGGAAAAATAAAAATAAATGGTATTTTTATTTTATAGATTCTGCAATACATGATGCTATGTTCAGTTTGCGTACTGAAGACTTTTTTGTTAGTAGAACAATACCAGATCTTTATCTAAAGACAGCGTACATGTTACGGCAATTTCATACCAATTCAAACTCCACAGACGTGTATGTTAATAACTTGCATAAAACAACTTTGTTGGCCAAAATATACAATGCTGCTATGGGCAGGTCTTCTGTGCATGATGTTGCTGCTTTCAAATGGTATCGTGACACATATAATCCTGACATCTGGAACAAACATTTGATATCAGGATGGAACAGTACCTATTTTTACAAAAACGTAATCACCAGTGCTGAAGGACAGCAGTGGCACAAGAACTTTAAAACCACAATGACTGCCATGATTCAAGAACACAGTGATGAATGGAATACTGATCAATTTGGTAATATTGTAGCCGTATTCGGAAGAAAAGGTCATCTAAGTAAATTCTATTGTTTGAATGATGGTAAAACCTATAATTCAGAAGATGCAGGATGGTCAGATAGTTGACATTTTTTATATCATATACAATCGCAATATAAGTAATATTAGCAACGCCAGCAGGGGCTGACGTCGGACTCACATTGACGCTTGGGGTAGAGACACCCTTTTACCATAGTAATACTCATGGAACGCCATCCGTTATATAGAACTCTTCTATAGCTAAATTGTTTATACTAGCGTATAAATTTTTTAAGGAAAAATCAAATGAAATCAATCGTATCAATAGCAGCAATCTCTGCTGCACTAATTGTGTTGCCAATCTCTGCGTTGGCACAGCAAAATCTCACCGTAGCGTCCTGGGGAGGCGCTTACACTAAATCTCTGTCAGACTCTATGTACAAGCCGTTTGAGGCCAAAAATAATATCACAATCACATCCGTGGATCGTGGATGGGGTTTGGGAGAAATCGCAGCACAGGTTAAATCAGGAAACGTCAAGTGGGATGTGGCAGATGTAACGCCCGGGGAAGCTGTCAAAGGATGTGAGGAAGGGCTATTTGAAAAAATTGATGCCACTAAACTCCCTGCAGGTGCAGATGGATCGGTTGCTGCCAAGGATTTTACCACAGGCATGATCCAAGGTTGTGCAGTGGCTACTACCACCTATGCCAATGTGATTGCTTATGATCGAACAAAACTAGGTCTCAATGGTCCAAAGACCCTGGAAGATTTTTTTGATACTAAAAAATTCCCAGGCAAACGAGGACTGTATAAAAGTCCAGTAGCAGTACTGGAATGGGCATTGATGGCCGATGGTGTAGCAACTGCAGACGTTTACAAGGTTCTGAGTACCCCAGAAGGTATGGACCGTGCATTTAGGAAATTAGACACTATCAAAAAGGACGTTGTTTGGTGGACAGCAGGAGCGCAATCTGTACCATTGATAGCTACCGGTGACGTGGTTATGAGTCATGTGTGGCACGGTCGTGTTGTGGATGCTAATTTCAAAGACAAGAAAGATTTTGCTGTGATCTGGGACGGACATACTACGTTACCAAACATGTTTGCCATTCTCAGAGGCAGCAAAAACACAGAAGCAGCACAAGAATTTATGCGTCAAGCCACTGGCTCACAGGCATTGGCCTCTATGGCAACCAGTATTCCTTATGCGCCTGCCCGACGTTCATCTATGGCATTGATTCCCGACAGTCATCCTTACAAACCCTGGTTACCAAGTAGCCCACATGCAGGACGGTCTATGCCGATCAATTCACAATTCTGGGCAGAAAACTCTGATGACGTCAACAAGAAATTTCAAATTTGGTTAGCCAAATAGAAAAGTTAAACTTGCTTGCAGACCCTAGGACTTAACATCCTGGGGTTTATGATTATTTGTAGATGTAGTTGATGGTGTTGGAATTTTCTCGCAATTCCACAGCACCATTCTTGAGATGGAAGCGTCTGGCCATTGGTGTCTTAGGACTCAGAGTCACATAGGTCTGGATTTCAGGAAACTCCGATCGGATAGACTGTTGTGCTTCTTGAATTAGGCTACGACCAGCACCAGCAGTATAACTCCAGATGGTGTAGAAAACAGCAATGGTAGCACTCTCCACAATGTCGACCATATCCTCCACAGCAGCAGGAATAACAGATAAGAACTTCACACAAGTCACTGCTTGAGTTTGATCACCATTTTTGAGCATGTAGATTCTGGAATTGGCGTTGACTCGGTCGGTCACTGGAATTTCTGGTCGAACAGGGTCGTCCAGGATCAACCGGTCCAGATCTTCAGTAATTGTGGTAATGGTGTGTAGTGAC
>SESF01016436.1_pt1 | contig 120252 bp, 109 predicted proteins | sample 3171521 | NCBI WGS metagenome assembly SESF01 (sample SAMN10866945, study PRJNA518727) | freshwater metagenome | biome: subpolar coniferous forest; feature: holomictic lake; material: water; isolation source: holomictic Lake 227, 6 m and 8 m depth | place: Canada: near Kenora, Ontario | collected...
CCCAACACCGACAATAACACCGACAATAACACCAACAATAACAATAACACCATCAATAACACCATCAGTAACACCAAGTTTTACACCGTTCTTTACAGGAATATCGGTAGACCAACAATATGAGTATACTGCAGCGATGTTAGGTTCTGTTAGTGGAGGAACTTTACCTCCAGGTACAGTTGTTCCTCACCCTATTTACACAGATGAGAATGGTAATATATCAATAACACAATTAAACGCAATCGCCATTGGTGGATTTAATGGACTAAATAATTAAAAACAAAAAATAAATATAATATGGGAAGTTTAAAATCTATAGGAAGTGAAAAACTTACAGGACAAGATAAGATAAATAGAATTATGGAAATCGCTCGTTTTAACGAGGTTATTCCAACAAAAATTAACGAAACATCAAAATCGGAATATAGTATTTCTTTATCAGATGGTAATAAATATGAAATTGTAAGAGAAAGACAAGGTTATATTATTAAAAAAACCATCTCTGAATCTGAGACAGATTATATTGAGCCGATGAAAAATAGAAAATATTATCCATCATATTCTCAAGCATTTAAAAGATTAAATCTTGTTGCAGGAGAGTTGAATAGAGTTAATGAAAATGAAGAAGGTGTTTCATTATATGGTGAACAAAAGAAATTCACTTTAAAATTACCAAAGCCGGCACCAGCACCTTTAGATATGGCACCAGCTGAACCAGCACCCGCACCACCACCAGTACCTTCACCAGAATTACCACCATCACCATTAGGCGGTGGAGAAGATTTACCACCAGCAGAGGGAGATGATTTACCGCCAGCAGAAGGTGATGAAATGCAACCATCTGATGATATGGGTTCAGAAAATGGTGGAATGGGTCAAAGTGAAGAAGAAGTGACTTTTAAGACTATCCAAAAATTAACAGGTAAGTTAACTCAAAAAATAAGAACTTTAGATTCTAAAGAAGGAATGACTTCTGAAGATGTTAAGTATGTTATTAATATGGTTTTATCTTCTCTTGATTTGAAAAATTTATCTGAAGAAGATAAAGAAGATATTCTTTCTAAATTCGAAGAAAGTGAAGAACGTCCAGAAGGCGGAGAAGATATGGGAATGGATGATATGGGCGGAGAAGATATGGGAATGGATGATATGGGAGCAGAACCAGGTGGTGAAGAACCAACTGGAGGTGAAATGGGCGAAAGTAATCACGGAGCAATTTTAAACCATATATTCAGAGAATCTAAAGTAGATAAAGTTATTTCAAAATATTTCGAAGTTTCTAAAAAAGAAATTATGGAAAATAAAGAAAGAAATACTAAAAAAACTTTAAACAAAAAATCTGAAGTTAGAAAGATAATGGAATCTGTTATAAAAATGACTGAAACTATCGAACAAGAATTGGCGGCTAAAAAATTCTTAGAAGAAAATATTTCATCTAAATTTATTGGACTAACAAATAAGAAAAATTTAGTGTTTGAAACTAAAAAAGGTCAAGTAAAAATTTCACCTGAAGGATTCTTATTATGAGTCAATTAATTTTTATAAATGGTTTAGGTCCTAACTATAAAGGGGATAATATTTACGAATTTATATTTTCGGATAGTTTGGATGTGTGGGGAGAATATTGGGAGAGTAAACCGTGTAACGGGTATCCTACTCCACCTGAATTAAAATATATTAAAAAAGTGGGAGTCCTGAGGAATACTGATATAAAATTAGAATTGATTCAGAACTCCGATTTTTTTTGTATGATTGACTCAATGGATGATGTTGTTGCATTGGCTTGGGAATCGGAAGAAATAGAAAAACAAAAAAGAATTGTTTTTAGGTTTGGAGATTCGGAACAAAAAATAAAGGACAAACTCTACGAAAGAGATTTGATTTTAGAATTTGAAAAAAAAGTGGTATATGAAAATTAATTTAAAAGCTCTTGAACTTATTGAAAAGGGGTTATCAGCAAAAACTGTTTCAAAATTAAACGAATCACAAATTAATGTGTTACATTCGAAATTATTGGGAGAACAAGTTAATGTATCTAAGACAGATACCGTAACAATTAATAAGTTAAAAACAGAAAAGAAGCCTTTTCAAGTTTATGAAAAAGAAATGGAAGAAGATGTTGATTTGGATGATTCTGAAGAAAAAAAAGATGATTTTGACCCTTACGCAGGTGATAGTGTTGGAAATAATGACGGTCCATCTAATGATGATGGATTTAAGGGTGGAAATGATGGTGGAATGACGGAAGAAAAGAAAGATGGTCCAAATCCTTGGGCTATATGCCATACTCAAGTTGGCCCTAAAAAATCAAGAAAATGGGAAAGATGTGTTAGAGAGATAAAAAAACAATTGGGAGAAGGAAAAAATCCTGTATCTTTGTTTCTTGAAAATCAAATTATGAAAATTGTTGAAAGAAATTTACCACCAAGAATTACTAAAGGTGATTTAATAAAACACCTTAATGAAAGTGAAAATTTTGCTACAAAACATCTTCAAAGTTTTAATGGTACAAAAACAACAACCCCAAAAGTTAAGAGTGAAGTAGAAGAAAATAGTCCTTCAACTGCTCCAACAACAAAACCGGCTCCAACTAAACCTGGAACTAAAACACCACCAAAACCAAAACATCCTGGGAAAAACCCTAATCCTGGTGAAAATCCAGCACCAAAGGCTAAGAAAGAAGTTGATGAACAAAACCCATCACCTGCTCCAACAACAAAACCAGCTCCAACAAAGCCGGGAACTAAAACACCTACAAAACCAAGACCAAATCATCCTGGAAAAAATCCTAACCCTGGTGAAAATCCTTCACCAAAGGCTAAGAAAGTTTCACCTGAAAAGGCTAAAAATGAAGTAATTGACGTTATTATTAAAATGTTAGAAAAATAAAAAAAAATGGCAAAAAGATTAAAAGAACAAGTAGAATACGGGGATAGACCTGAAAGAATGGACCCTAATTTGGAAAGAAAATTAGGAGACCCTGAAGGTTTATATGCAAAGAATCCTGCAATGAAAAAAGGGTCTCAAGATGTTCAAAGATTGGTAAGCCAAAGATTTGGTAAAGTTGCTGATAAACTTAAAGAAGTTACAGGTAATAGAAATATTAGTTCTCAACAAGTTCAAGGAATGATTTATCAAGAAATGATGAGGAAACTTCCAAATATTATGAGAATCGAAAGTGCTCATAAAGAAGAACTTGAACAATTGGCTATTGACGCATCTTTAGAAGAAGGTGAAGTACCTGAAGGATGGTATCAAATTGATGCTAAATTGGGTATGCCGGATACTTCTAATTTTAGGTTTAATCCTGAAGAACCTGAAGATGATGAAGATGATGAAGAAGAAGGTGAAGAGGAACTTCAAATTCCTTCATTTGATGTTGAAGATTTAACAGATGAAGAACAATTAGAGTTAGAAAAACATAAAAGAAATATTATTAATGCGATTATTCAAGGAGCAGCAAAAAAAGGACATTATCTTTTCCAAAAGCCCGATGTAAAAGCAAGATTAGATGCTATTGACCCTTCTCTTTACAGAGATTATTTAGGAATTATGGCAATCAATGATTTCATGTATTTTACAATGGAACAAATGATTGAAATGATGAGTGAAACAGGTCAAGGTGTTGCTGGTAAAGTAGAATTAGGTGATTCAGACGATGAAGGAGAAGAAGGTGGAGAAGGCGGAGAAGAAACACCTGACACAAAAATTACAGCTACAGGAATGATTTTCCCAATATTATGTCACGAAATAATTAAAGGATTAGAAGAGGCAAAAGGAAGACACGGTCTTCCAACAGATTCTGAAATGAGACAAAAAGTTCAAGGACAAGTTGATACTTTAGCTAACGAACCAATGCAATTAAGAATAGGCCCTGAAATTGTAGAAAAACTTAGACACGCTCTACCAAACGCAATGTTTGATGAATCAAATAAAGGTCTAATAAACTGGTTCCATATCTTGTTATACCAAATACCAGCCCAAGAATTCTTGGAAATTATAGGAAACGCCATCTCTCAAGATGAATCTAAAGTAAGAAAGGCTACTTCAAAATTTGAAGAAATTATGAAAGAAGCTCAAAATATGAAAGGTGAATTTGAGGATTATAAAGAAGAAAATGATATCGATTCTGATGATTCTGACGAAAATGACGAAGATGATGAAGACGGATTAGATGATTTCTTAGGTAGTTTGGGGATATCAAGACCCAAATAATAATATGTGACTAAAGAACAATTAATTATAGAAGTTACGAAGTGTATGAGGAATACTCCTTATGCACTTCGTACTTATTTACAGACATTCGATAATACCGTATCCAAATACGTTCCATTAGATTTATTTCCTGACCAAATTACCTTAATCGAAGATTACGATAATTACAATGAAAATGTTGCCCTGAAATACAGACAGGCAGGAGTTTCTACGGTTACTGCCGCATGGGCATCAAAAAAACTTGCATTTGCAAAAAAAAGTAAGCCAGAAAAGATTCTAATTATTGCCAACAAATTGGATACTGCCGTGGAAATGGCAAACAAGGTTAGAGGATTTACCGAACAATGGCCAGCATGGGTTGGAATTGGATTCTCTCAAGAAAAAAATTCACAAAGACATTTCAAATTAAATAACGATTGTGAGGTTAAAGCCGTTGCGACATCAAAAGATGCCCTTCGTGGTTATACCCCAACCATATTGATATTTGATGAAGCGGCATATATTGAAGCAGATGGAGATTTCTGGGCTGCCTGTATGGCCTCACTATCTACGGGTGGTAAGGTTATTGTTGTATCTACACCAAACGGTTATGACCCAATTTACTATGAAATATACGACCAATCATTAAGAGGAATGAATGATTTCAAAATATCTGAAATGTATTGGTATAAAGACCCAAGATATACAAAAGATTTGTATATGGTCAAAACAAATGATTTAGTCCATTTTTTATTGAATAGGGATGAATATAATCTTAGTGATGTTGTTGTTGATTTATCAATAACTAATTCATACGATAGAGACCACGAATTAACTAAAGATTATATCGATAAAGGATATAAACCTTGTTCATCTTGGTTTGAGGGAATGGTTAAAAAATTAAAATTTGATAGGAGAAAAGTTGCTCAGGAATTGGAATGTAATTTCTTAGGTTCAGGAGATAACGTATTTGATTCTGATTTAATGCAGAACATTTCTAAAAATCAATTAAGAGACCCTCAGGCAAAATTAATGGGTGGTGGATTGTGGATATTTAAAGAACCTGAAAATGGACATAAGTACGTTATGGGTGTGGATGTCTCCAGAGGGGATTCTGAGGACTTTAGTTGTATTGAGATAATAGATTTCGATACAAGGGAGCAAGTCCTTGAATATGTCGGAAAAGTACCTCCAGACGTAACTGCGGAGATTGCATATAAGTGGGGAACAATGTATAAAGCGTATTGTGTTGTGGATTTAACAGGAGGAATGGGAGTTGCGACTGCAAGAAAAATGCAAGAATTAGGATATGAGGGTGGAATGTATGTAGATAATGTGGATACAAGTAATAAATGGAAATATGACCCAAAGTTAAATGAAAAAATTCCTGGAATTAATTTCAATAATAAAAGGGTTCAAATTATTGCTGCGTTAGAAGAAGCTGCAAGACATGGTTTTAAAATTTATTCTCACAGATTATATAATGAAATGAATACGTTCATTTATGTAAGTGGGCGACCTGACCATCAAAGAGGTCATCATGATGACTGTATTATGGGAATATCTATGGCGATTTATGTTGCAGAAAAATCATTCCAATCATTAGAAAAAGTTACCAATCATACCAAGGCAATGTTGAATTCATGGTCTACGGTGGTTAATGAAAACAAAAATACTTCAGAATACTTTAATCCAATGGTTCCTCAAATGGGTAGAGACCAAAATCTTCGAAATAATGGAGCGTCTAAAGCAGACTACCAAAAGTATGGATGGTTATTTGGCGCGTAATAACTATTTATATTATCAAGGTAATAAGTAAAATTGTATTATGAGTGAACAAAATATGACAGTTTGGCAACGACTGTCTAAAACTTTCGGGCCGAATTCTTTATTAAATCAAGACTATCCAACATTTAAGTTCGATAAGAAAGAATTACTACGCACAAAAAGTAGAGAAGAATACGAAAAAGAAAAACTACAAGCACAACAAACATTCTATTTAACGAATCAATGGGCAAAAGTTGAAAATAACTTATATTCCCAAGCGATTTATTATGAACCATCAAGATTATCTGCACAATATGACTATGAATCAATGGAGTATACTCCTGAGATTTCAGCTGCATTAGATATCTATGCCGAAGAATCTACAACAACAAATGAAGATGGATTTATTCTTCAAATTTACTCAGAATCAAAAAGGATTAAATCAGTATTAGCTGATTTATTTAACAATAGTTTAGACATTAATACCAATCTTCCAATGTGGACAAGAAACACATGCAAGTATGGAGATAACTTTATTTATTTAAAATTAGACCCTGAAAAAGGTATTATTGGTGTTCAACAATTACCAACAATTGAAATAGAACGTCATGAAGTTGGAGTTACCGCAAAAATATCGGTTAACCCTGAAAATCAACAAGATAAAAAAGCACTTCATTTTACTTGGAAGAATAAAAATATGGAGTTCCAATCATGGGAAATTGCTCACTTTAGATTATTAGGTGATGATAGAAAACTTCCTTATGGTACTTCTATGTTAGAGAAAGCCAGAAGAATTTGGAAACAATTATTACTATCGGAAGATGCGATGTTGATTTATCGTACATCAAGAGCTCCTGAGAGAAGAATGTTTAAAGTATTCGTAGGAAATATGAATGACGATGATGTTGAAGCATATGTTCAACGTGTTGCGAATAAATTTAAAAGAGAACAAGTTGTTGATAATAAAACAGGTAATGTTGATATGAGGTTTAACCAAATGGCTGTTGACCAAGATTACTTTATTCCTGTAAGAGACCCAGCAGCACCAGACCCAATTACAACATTACCAGGAGCAACTAACTTATCTGAAATTGCCGATATCGAATACATCCAAAAGAAACTTTTGACTGCACTTCGTGTACCAAAAGCATTCTTAGGATTTGAAGAAGTTGTTGGAGATGGTAAAAACTTAGCATTACAAGATATTAGATTCGCTCGTACAATTAATAGAATTCAAAAAAGTATGTTAGCAGAATTAAATAAAATTGCTATCGTACATTTATTTTTACTAGGATTTGAAGATGAACTTTCAAACTTTACTTTAGGTCTTACAAATCCATCAACTCAAGCAGATTTGTTGAAAATTGATGTATGGAAAGAAAAAGTTCTTCTTTATAAAGATTTGGTTTCCGACCCAGGAAATGGTATTCAAGCAACATCTTCAACATGGGCTAAAAAACATATATTTGGTTGGTCGGATGAAGAAGTTAGACTTGATTTACAACAACAAAGAATTGAAAGAGCTGTTGGTGAAGAATTAAAAGCGACTCCAACCGTTATTACAAGAACAGGTATATTTGATAATATTGATAAATTATATGGTAGTACTTCAGGCTCAACTGCAGGAGCAGGTGCGGCAACAACTGAAGGAGGAGGAGAGGAATTAGGGGCTCCACCGCCACCATCAGGAGGAGAAGAGGAAGGAGGATTAGGGGCACCACCACCTCCACCAACAGGAGAAGAAGGAGGAGCACCACCACCCCCACCAGGAGGTGAAGTGACACCTGAATCAAGAATGGATAATTTGAATATTTTAGTTGAAAATAACTTAATTGATGGTGCAACATTCATAGATTTGGGACATGCACAAGAATCTTTAGGAGAAATTTCAAAAGAATTGGATAAGTTACTAAACTCGTAATATTTATATTGAAAATACTATATAATGACCTTCGGACAAATTAAATCCATAATTGAAAATAGTTTGATAGAATCCTACCAAAATGAGCAGGATTTTAAAAAATATTTAAGAGAGTTTAAACATAATGTTTTAAGTAATAAAACTATGTCTAAACTATATACCCTATACGACCAATTAAGTTCTCCACAAGGATTGAGCGAATCGGATGCTAAAGAATTTATTTCTGAAGGTTTGAATTTAATTCAAAAATTATTGCCATTAGTTAAATTGCCAAAAACTATTTCTGAAATAGAGAACAAATATTCTGATATTGATACTTTGGTATATACTAACAAATTAAGTATATCTGAAAGATTAGATTCTAAAAAGAATATAGTAAAAATCCTTACTTCAGAAACAAAAAAGGTTAATGAGTCCATTAATATCCCAATTAAATCTATGGTTAGTATTGCAAATCAAACTCTTAGAAACTACATTGAAACTATGGACGAATCTTCAAAAAAAGAATTCTTCCAATTAATTTCAGAAGATTCAAAAACTTTAGAGAGCAAATTTGATTTAATTCGTGAAAGTGCTATAACCAAATTATCAGTTTTATTAGAAAAAGAAAATGAATTTGAAACAAAAACAAAAATTTCAGAAACAATTGAAAGATTAAAAATAGAAAAATTTGACCAAATTAGTTTCATGAAATTGAAAACTTTGGAAAACTCTATCTAATCATTTCTTTTTAATAGAATTCCCATTTATCATATTATAGAATACCTTTATATTTTTTCAAAATTTTTTTGACTACTGACATATTATTCGTTATTTTTTAACTAAACTAAACAATAATAATATGAAAATTAATGAAAAAAGGTAAAAGTATAAAGCTGAATTTATTCAATCCTATTAAATCAGTATATGGAACTGTAGACTCCAAAAATTTAAAATCCGTATACATAAATATCCAATCATGGGTCACTCCAAAGTATGATTACGATAATTGGAACCGAGTTGTTTGTAATTTAAGTAGAGAAATTAAACACTCCGTATTTAATTCGATTAATCCCACCATTTTTCAAGAAAAAAGCATTGTTGATTTAGATTTAAGAACAAGTGGAATTTCTCACGGAAAAAAATCTTTTTTTAATCTCGAAGTTAACCTATATACTAACGAAGAATTAGATTTTAAATCACAAGAAATTAAAGAATCTATAAAAACAATTGTGAAAAATATTTTTAAAAATAATATAACAGATAACCGATACTTTGACTTTTCAGTAACCAAAAAATAAATATTGTAATAAACTACGTTGAATGATATATTTATTTTAAAAGACTAAATGAAAAATTTAAGAATTTTAGAATCTAATGAACTCGGTCACGGTATTTTAGTTGAGTCTGATGCAGGTTGGATTTCACCTAAAGATAGATATAACGAAAAAATGTTGAAAGAAGCAAAAGAAATGGATTATAGAAATCCATTTGAATTCTATGCTGTTCTTCAAAAATACGATACACCAAATAGAAATGGTAGGTCATACCCTGAAAAAATATTAAAAAGAGAAGCTAATAACTATAGTAAAATAATTGCGAAAGGATTATCAACTTCAGAATTAAACCATCCTGAATCATCTTTAATTGATTTAGATAGAGTATCTCATATTATAACTGAGATATGGTGGGATAAAAATATATTAATGGGTAAGTTAAAATTATTAACTTCACCAGGTTTTCACGAAATAGGTGTTGTTTCTACTAAAGGAGACTTAGCGGCCAATTTATTGAGACAAGGAGTTACTTTAGGTATATCCTCTCGCGGAGTTGGTTCCCTTAAAAAAGTTGGAGAAAGAAACGAAGTTCAGGATGATTTTGAATTAATCTGTTTTGACTTGGTTTCATCACCATCAACCCCTGGTGCTTATTTATTTGTAAATCCAGAAGATAGGTCTATGTATGAAGAAAATTTAGAAGAAGAAAAAAAACATAAAGAAACAGAAATTAATCCAGTTGGTAAGTCTATTGACTTAATGAAAAAATTAAACGATTTTTTGGGAAAATAAAACTATGGACGAAAAGTATTTTGTATCAAAAATTCAGTATGATTTACCTGATGAGAACACAGGAAAAGTTAAAAAAATCCGAGAGGAAAAATTAGTTAAAGGTTACTCTGTAACTGATGTAGAAGCAAAAGTGACTAAGAAGTATGAAGGCTTTACACACGAATGGAGAATAACCTCAGTTTCTGAAAGTAAAATTGATGAAGTAATTGAATAAAGTGGTCTATGACCACTTTTTTTTTGTCTAAGACATATTTATTGAAAATACAAATAAGTATGTTATTTAATGCTTCAACAATATCAGGAAATACTACACCACAACAATATATTATAAGTGCCAATTCTTGGTCAGAATGTTCCTCATATTTAGAAGGAACTGGAAAACAAATTAATTCAATAAGTCAATTTAATCAAATTTTAATATTAAATGATGTGAACTCTGATTCATATTATGTGACTTTAAAAACAGATGCAACTGAACTTGTATCAAACTATCTAATATTCGACACCTATTCAAATGTAATAGATTGGATTAATTCTCAATCAGGTAAATCATTAAATAATTTAGTATATCAACTAAAAACCTTTATTTCTATATAAAAAATTGAACTTTTTTCAATTTGGAACTATTTATAGAATAAATAATTAATTTTTCTATGCAAGAAAATAAATCATTAGTACAAGAGGCTCTTATTCAAATGAAAAATGTTGAAGAAGCTATAGCCGAAAACGCAAAAGGAATACTTGCTTCTACCATGAAGGAAGAAATCAATCAATTAGTAAAAGAATCTCTTTCTGAACAAGATGACGAAGACGGATTTGAAATCGATGCTGACACTGAAAGCCCTGAGCTTGATGTAGATGCTGATAATTCAGACGATATGGACATGGATTTAGACACTGATGTGGACATGGACATGGATTCTGATGAAAGTCCAATTGACTTAACTGATTCTTCTGACGAAGAAATTCTTAAGGTATTCAAGGCAATGGGTGAAGATGACGGAATCATAGTTAAAAAAGATGGTAACGATATTCACTTAACTGACACGGATGCTGATACAGAATATATCGTAAAGCTTGGTGAGTCTGAGGATAAATCAAAAAATAAAAAAATGAGAATTAAAGAAGACATGGACTCTAATTTTGATGATTCTGAAGATGACGGTCAAAATGGCGACATGACGACTGACCAAGTGATTGATTCAATTTTCAATTCAGGTGGTAATTCATCATTAGAAGAAGATGATGACGAAAGCGAAGAAGACGAACAGGTAATGTACGAAATCGAATTCGATGAGTCTGAAGAAGAAGATTTAGACGAATCGGATGAAGAAGATTTAGATGAATCAGATGAAGAAGATTTAGACGAATCTGACGAAGAAGACTTAGACGAGTCTGAAGAAGAAGATTTAGACGAATCTGACGAAGAAGATTTAGACGAGTCTGACGAAGAAGATTTAGACGAATCTTACAGTCCAAAAAAATCAAAAAAATCTACTGTTAAACCTAAAGGTGTTGGAATTGGTAAAGGTCCTAAGTTTACTTACAAAGCGAAAGCTTCTGGTGGGTTTAAAGAAGACAAAAAAGAAGGTCCTAAAACAATGGGTACTGGAAAAGCTAAATTCGAATTCAAGAAAGGAGCTAACATGGAAGGTAAATCTAAAGTAATTAAGAAGGCAGAAACTAAAGAAGCTGCAAGAACTTTAGGTATGGGTTCTAATTTTAGAGAGGGTGGTTTACCAAAACCAAGAGCTCATTCTAAATTTAATATCAATATCAAAGAATCTTTAGAATCAGAAGTTACGATGTTGAGAGGAAAGAATGAAGAATATAGAAAAGCGTTAAATGTTTTCAGAGTAAAACTTAATGAAGTTGCTATTTTCAATTCAAACTTGGCTTATGCAACAAGATTGTTCACAGAGCACTCAACAACTAAAAAAGAAAAAATAAATATCCTTAGAAGATTTGACGATGTTGAAACTTTAAAAGAGTCAAAATCTCTTTATAAGTCAATCAAAGATGAATTATCTAAAGTTGATACAAAACCAATTACTGAATCAGTTGAAACAAAATTAAATAAAACAGTTTCTTCAGGTTCATCATCTACTCTAATCGAATCAAAAACCTACGAAAATCCTCAGTTCTTAAGAATGAAAGATTTAATGGGTAAATTAGGGTAATAAATAAAATAAAAAACAAAACAATACTAAAATGGGAGCATTATTAGAATCAGGTCTTGTTGGTAACATCGGTCTTAAGCACCTTAAAGTTATCAAAGAAGATACAATCAACAAATGGGACAAATTAGGCTTTTTAGAAGGTCTTAAAGGTCACATGAGAGAAAACGTAGCACAATTATACGAAAACCAAGCATCATTTTTAATCAATGAAGCATCATCTACTTCTGATACAGGAGCTTTTGAAACAGTGGTTTTCCCAATCGTTAGACGTGTATTCTCTAAATTATTAGCGAACGACATCGTTTCTGTACAAGCAATGAACTTACCAATTGGTAAATTATTCTACTTCGTACCAAACATTCAGTCTTACACTCCAGAGTCAGATGCAACAACAGGTATCCACTACGCACCGTATGGTTCACCAAACGCGTCTCAAACACAAACTCCAAACAGTGGTTATGACTACAACAACACTAAAGACCTTTATGATAGATTTTATGAAGGTACTGAACCAGCTTTAGACCCTCCAGGTTTATTTGACTATTCTAAAGGACAATTCTCAGCAATTACTGCAAACGTTTCTACTGTTGCTTGGTTAGCTGACCAATTAGTTGTTTCAGGATATGCTACATCTGATTACAGAAAAGTATTAATCGTTATGTCAGGTTTCGCATCTGATGGAGCGGGTAAATTAATCGGACCTGATGGTCAACCAATGGATAACGAAGCTTTCTTATCTGATTTACAAGTTAGAGGAGTTGCTGGTAACCCTACAACTGCGGCTAACGTAAATAATAATTACTTATTCAGAGTTGTTACTCAAAGATATGGTAAAGGTATCGTACAATACGGTGATAACAACGCTACATTAGTATTCCCTAACAGTAAAACTGATGGTGGTCAATATGACAACATTTGTGATGCTGCAGGTAAAATCTACTTAGAGGTTGATTTACAAGTTCCAGTATGTATTACTTGTGGCGGTTCTATGGACGGTTATACAGGTTCTACTTTCTCTTCAACTACAGCAACTGACGACGCATTCGCAGCTACTTATAGAATCTATAAGAACTTAGAATTCGAAGATAGAATTGGTGAAGTTTCATTTGATTTGATGTCAGTAACAGTTTCTGTAACTGAAAGAAAATTAAGAGCACAATGGTCTCCTGAGATGGCTCAAGACGTTGCGGCTTTCCACAACATCGACGCTGAAGCTGAATTAACAGCTTTATTATCTGAGCAAGTTGCTGCTGAAATCGACAGAGAAATCTTGAGAGATTTAAGAAAAGGCGCTTCTTGGAATTTAAGATGGGATTACAACGGTTGGAAAAGACTTGGTGGTATGGCTCAACCTTACACACAAAAAGACTGGAACCAAACGTTAATCACAGCAATTAACCAAATTTCTGCTCAAATCCACAAATCTACCTTAAGAGGTGGAGCAAACTGGATTGTTGTTTCTTCTGAAATCAGTGCAATTTTTGATGATTTGGAGTATTTCCACGTATCAAACGCAGCTCCTGAGCAAGACCAATACAACATGGGTATTGAAAGAGTTGGAACATTAGCTGGTCGTTACCAAGTTTACAGAGACCCTTACTTCCCAGCAAACCAAGTTTTGATGGGTCACAAAGGAACTTCTTTGTTAGACACTGGTTACATCTACGCACCGTATGTACCACTACAATTAACTCCAACAATGTACAATCCGTTCAACTTTACTCCGATAAAGGGTATTATGACGAGATACGCAAAAAAGATGGTGAACAATCGCTTTTATGGCAGAATTACAGTTGATGGTGTTAGAACATTTGATTTAAGAGAATTGAGATAATCAATTTCTTATGAAATACACTAAAAGGGACAAGAAATTGTCCCTTTTTTTATTCTTTTTTGTAATAAAAGATTTTTTGGTATAATTGTTGTATATTTATATTATATGAGGAAATTTATACCAACAGAAGAAGAATTAAAAAATATACTTAAAATATATAATGAGGAACTATTAGGTTCTCAAACTATTTCCGAAAAAACAGGAATTAGTAAACCAATAGTTCTAAGAATATTAAAAGAGAATGGTGTTGAAATGGGGCCATCTGGTAGACGATATATTGGTGGTAAAAAAATCGCGGATAAAAAATGGAGAGATGGTAATAAAGAATATACGTCACAAAAACATAAAAAATGGTCTGAAGGTAAACAAGAATATCTAAAAGAATATCATCAAAAATGGAGAGATAAAAATATTGATAGACACAGAGAATATAAACGTAATTACGAAAAGACCCGTAAACACAATGACCCCACCTATAAGCTTATTGCTAATTTTAGAACTGCAATATGGACAGTATTAAAAGAAAATGATATGAATAAATATGGTCATTATTTTGATATTCTAAAATATTCTCCTGACGAGTTAGTTGTTCATTTAGAGAATCAATTTACGGAGGGTATGACATGGGATAATTACGGAGAATGGCATGTTGACCATAGATTACCTATTTCATCATTTAAATTCCAAGAAGTGGGTGATAATGAATTTATGAGATGTTGGGAGTTAAATAATCTTCAACCTATGTGGGGTATAGAGAATATTATTAAAGGGGATAATATTATTTACTAAATTACAACTTGTAATATATTTATTTTTAGATTTTAGTTTATCAGTCCCCAACTGTAAGGTTGTAGAGTATTCACGGATACAAAGGTATTGGTAACGTAGTCATAAGCTAATATAAAATTAAAAAAAATGAATTACTCAACACAAGTGGGCAAACCGACGGCGCACATCACAAAGAAAAAGTCACGATTAAAGGTCTATAATGGCCACATTGTCTTCTTAAATAATAAAGACAACTTCGAATTCGAAATCCATAATCCAAAACAAAAATCCGTTCTCTGTAAAATCAAATTGAATGGTGAATACATTTCCACAAGTGGTGTTGTATTAAGACCAGGTCAAAGAGTGTTTTTAGAACGTTTCCTTGACTCTAATAACAAGTTTGAGTTCAGTACCTATGAAGTTAAAGATACGTCTGAAAATAGGTCTGCAATTGATTTAAATGGTGATGTAGAAATAGAGTTCTATGATGAACAAGAAGTTAGTAATAATTTTTTATACTTGAATAGTAATAGAACCATTTATGGTGGTCCAAATACAACTGTTCCTTCGTATTATGGAACATCAGTAGGTGCCACAGGAGGAGTCGGATATGGTACTACAACATTTACAACATCAAACTCCACTTTTACAAGTTCAGATACTTTTAGAAGTAAATTTGATACATCAAGTACGTTGTTGAACGGTAACCCTAATTCACTAAAGAAGAAAAGTAAGTCACTTGAAACAGGTAGAGTTGAAAAGGGAGAACAATCAAATCAATCTTTCACTAATTCATACGAACAATTTAATTATTACACATCTTACACAATTAAATTTAAGATTCAACCTATAGGTATAAAAAATATTAATGTTGAAGAAATAAGACAATATTGTACTGAATGTGGAACCAAGACAAAATCAAACTATAAGTTCTGTCCGTCTTGTGGTAATAAAATCTAATAAATAAAAATGAGTCCCGTGAGACTCATTTTTTTATTTCATTTTTAGTCTCTTCCGTCATTGTTATTTAAATATTCTGTGTTTAAATTTCTTAATGCCTTAGATACAACTTCTGCTTCTTGAATAGAAAAAAGTCCTGATGAATTGGCATATTCTAATGCTTGTGATAACATATAAAGTGCTTGAGGTAGTTCCATAGTATCTATTATGTTTCCAACATCATTTGGGTTATAATAAGAAACTCTTCCGAATAATGTACCTATTGGTGGTTTTATATCTGTCATATATTTATATTATAGATTAATTGTATGAATAAAAAAAGAATAAGTGAAGCAACTACTTCAGGTGGTGTTGGAAAATTTAAAGTTCCTATCGTTCTTGCACCTCAAGATTGGACCCCAAATAACTTGGCACCATACAATATACCTGTATATGAGTATGAAAATGCTGAATTGGCGTATGAAGAGGCAGATGGTGATTATTTAGAATCACCTGAACAAAGAAAAAAAATTGAATCAAAAACTGAAAAGATTTCTGCTCTTGACACCTACTTAAAACAATTTTATACCAATCAAAATGATGATGAAGGTAGTAGTATTGGTGATATTGAAAGTCCTGAAAAATTAATTAATAATGCTGTTGGCCCACTTAAAGAAGATTTGGCCGTTTGGTTTGGTACAAAGAAAAAACCAAAAGGAAGTAAACAACCTGCGGGTCCATGGGTTAATATATGTAGAAAGGTAGATGGAAAACATCCTCCTTGTGGTAGGTCACATGCCGAAGATAAAGGTTACCCAAAATGTAGGGCTGCAGGAGTTGCGTCTAAAATGTCCGCATCTGAAAAAAGCTCGGCATGTCAACAAAAAAGAAAGGCCGAAAAAACACATTCAAAATCAGGTACAGGTAATAAACCAAAAATGACTCATTACGAACCTAAAAATGAAAATCTTAAATACATTATAAGAAGAGTATTAAGAGAGTCCTTCTAATATTTTGTTGAGGGAATGTTTAATATTATTACTAATTTTTTCTTCAAGGATTTCCTTTTTCTTTTCAGAAATTAAATCAAATTTAGTAATGATATTACGATAACAATCGTTATCATCAATATAAATACTATAACTATAGACGTGATTTATTATGTGAACAACTCTATTCTCTATAGTTATTGACATACTTTTACTTTCATTAATAATAAATCTTTTATTTGATAATGGAGCATATATCACTTCAGTATCTTCATAATCAAGAAGTTTTAACGTAATTTGTGTTGAAGTATTAATTTCTTCTGATACAACTGGTTTTGGGTCAAACTTATTTTTTAAATAAAGAAATAATTTGAATAAAATTCCAGATTTTTCGTTTGTTTCCATTCCACAAATATAAATTAATTTTTTGAATTAACAATAAGTTCCTGAACAATGTTTTTTTCCGTCTAATCCTTTGATTTTACCCTTACATACTTGAACGGCATGTCCATTTGCGTAAGCGGAAGGGTAAACTTTGAATTTAGCCTTTGCAGATGCTTTTCCTCTTGCACAAAGTTTTGTACCTGTTTTCTTACGTCCTTCGTGAATATCCTCATAATCTACGTATGATTCTTGTTTTTTTGTTTCATTCATTAAAAAATCAAAAACTTGGTCTATATTTGTTTTTGATTCAGTAATATGGTCATCAGCCCAATCGTGCCCATTATTAAGAATATCATTAACCACATCTGGGTCTAATTTTAATAAAAGTTCACATTGTCTTTTCATTTGTTCTAAATTACTAAAGAACATATAGTTAGATTCTTCTTGTTCTTTTAAAACTTTTTTTACAAGATTTGATAAATCTTTTTCTGTTAATTTTACTACTTTACTCATTTTACATTTACGATATTAAAGGTTAATTCTTTTTTATAAGTATCTTTTTCTCCAGAAGTATTTACTTGAATATCAACATAATATTGATTAGGGATTTTATCTCTCATATCAAAAATGAAATAATATTCATTAGGAGTTCTATTAATTGGTGTCCAATCTTGGACTTGAACTTCCGTAGTTCCTTCTTTAACATATACTCTATAAAAAGCGGATATATTTTCTAAAAGTTGTTGACCTGTATAAGCTTTTTTAATTGTAACCCCAACTTTTCTGATGTCTGTGTTAAGGATTTGTTCGTTTTGTAATATACCATAAAAACTAAATCCAAATTTAGATGGGTCTTTAGATAAGGTTCCAATTTGTATTCCAGCATTATATTGTTGTAATGTGAACTGATTTGTTACATTTGGAATACTTTGTCCATTGATGGTTAAACCTGACCAAACATCATAGAATAAACATGGTGTAGGTTGTGAGGTAAATCCGTTAGGAACAATTACTTCATAAACTCCCCTTGTTCTTAAACATGTTGTAAGTGATGTCATTCCACTAACTGCGTCACCATTTCGGTCTTCAATTCTAACAAAAGGGTCTGAATCTAAATTAACTAAATCGCCATTTTGATAAACATAAAGATATAATCTATTTGTTTGATTTTTTAGAAATACATTTCTATCATCTTTAATTATATCATCATAATTTGTTAATAGATATGGTTGATAGAATGTTTGAGTATGTCTTGAAAAGAATGCAACACTATAACTTTCAGTTAATCCTGTTATATTCTCAATCTGAGGTAAGTAAGCAATACCCCACCCGGTAACACCTGTAATAGAACCGTCTAAGATACCGTTAATTTCATCGGTCATATCCATATTGATATCTTCATTACCTAATTGGAAATGTTGTCTTGCAACGATAGTTAAACCCGAATAATTAACATCTCCAAGATTTCTATTGTTATAAATTCCTGGTTCAGACCATTTATTCAATGTTGTTGTTTGGTACCAGTTTGAAGGTCTTGTTGAGAAGGCCCTACTATCTACATAAGTAAGTGGTGTAGAACCACCAAAAGAACTTGTCTTATTTACATTAAAATCTGTATAATCGTATCCAACACCTTCATCCCAATATTGTGGTGTTGGGATACATGTTTGAACAGGGGTTGCTGCGGTTAATCCGCTTAAGTATATTGAAGTTAAATCTGTCCATGTATTTGCACTTGTATTATATCTTTTAAATCTATTAATATCAACATATGCTTCGCTACCGTCATCGGTATTAATAAAAATACCATTACAAAAATAAACATCATTAGATGTTTGTGCTGTAACTGATGCTGGTAAATTTGCAATAATAAATTGTTCTGCTGCGTCTCTAATTGCGTCTGTAGCAAATTTCATTTGTTCTCCATAAGTCATACCTGTTAAGGTAGATTTGTATGGCCATAAAATATCTGTTAATACAAAAAATTCATAGTTACCTCCATCAGTAAATCCTGTATATACTGGTGCGTCATTAAAACTAATAACCCAACCAATAGCACCTGCAACGGCACCACAAGTATTTGAAAGATAAGTTCCTTGACCTCTACGATACATGTAACCAACATCTCCATCTTCGGTAATTCCTATGTGTGGCATACTTGAAATAAACAATGTTCCTGTGTTTGTAACGTGGCTCGCCCATGCTCCTAAACCAACACTTCCAACAAAAGGATATCCTGCCAATCCTCCCGACATAAATGGTCCAAGAAAAGTATTCATAGATTCCGGAAATTCACCAATATTATTTATACCGGTAAATGTTGGCCCATCAACATCATCAGAACAAATTCCTTCAGCATAAATAATATTATCTGAACTATATCCTTGAGATGCAATAAAACCAGTTGTATATGTTCCCCATGTTTCAGCAAAAACCGCATTTGGATAAGTATATTGTACTGTTTCTGTATATGCTGATTGTGCGGGTGTAGGATTACAAGTTTCAGGAATTCTAAAAAGGATTAAATCAAATGATGTTGCCCTTCTTCTTTCATTTGACATGAATGAATTTAATAATTCATTATCAAATGATGAGGTATTAGTCATCTTAAGTGTGTGGGTCATTCCTGAAGTACATCCTGTGGAGATTACTCCAGATGCAATATCTTCAATTAATAACCCTAAATCTAAATTAAATATGAATCGACTATATCCATAATTAGGTAATAACAAATCAGACGCACCAAAGTTTAATTCAATAACAGGGTTTCTACCTGTATTAACATCCGAATTTGAAATTATTGTATTGTTCTTATCTATATATGACCTTAGAATTGACATTAATGTTTTTCAATAAATATCAATTAATTCTGATATCTGCATTAAGAATCTTATTTACCGCATTTTGTAGTTCTGTAAGTATTTTTTGTGAGGTCGAACCATCTTGAGTTACAGGTACTGGAGGTAATCCAGGATATGCGTGAGTATGTGTAACTAAAAACCTAACGATTAAATTAATTAACTCCATAAGTTCTTCACCTCTAACCATACTTGATGTTTTAGGTAAAATCTCATCAGCAAATTTTTCGACAGATATACCATAAAGAGTTCCATCAAAATTAATTTTTCCTTTACCAGGTATTGCAGAATTATGAGATAATAAAAATAATTTATCACTACCTAACGCTCCATAAGTTGTTGGTGTATTAAAATATTTTGAGTTTTGAACTACTTTTTGGGTTACTTTCATTGGTTTACCGACTTTTCCTTTGGCGTAGATTAAACCATATCCTCCAGTGTTTAAGGATGGTAATAACTTAACCTGATTAAAAATATTAGTAATATTTTTTGATGCAATAGGTTGGTTTCCTAATGGTGATGATGATTGTATAAATGAATAGGTAAAATTATTTGGTCTATAAAATATAGGAAATTTATTATTATTGTCTATAAATAAAACATTACCTGATGTAGTCACATTTGTGTCATTACATGTTTTAATAAATTTATTAATAAAAACAATAACTTCATTTAAAGAAAGTAATGCAAATTCTTGATAAGTCACTAATTGTTTTAATCCCTCATTAATAGCACTATTAACGGTTAAATTAGTTGAATTTGTTGAGATGTCAGGTTTTAACTGGTAAAGAAATACTGAACCCGCAAATTTATCTTGTGTGTTTTCAGGATTTGTTATTACCCATTCTATAAGGTATTTTACAAAAACAACTTCTTCTTTAAGTTCTACAATTTTTGTATCAGGTTGTTTAATCTTATTACTTTGAAATCTAGATAATTGTAAAAATCCTCTTTGCTGATTTGCAACAGGAATGACATTAGATTGTAAACTTTCTGATTTAAATTTTCCTGCTCTTAATAGAACTTCATCTTGTTTTACAATTAAATCTGAACTACCTCTACCTAATATTGCATTATCACCTGGCTGTGGGAATACTCCCTTATGTACTTCTTGTGCTGTATAAGTTCCATCTTGGTTTTTAAGTGGTAACGGATTTTTAATCTGCATACCCGTTCCTGTAAACTTATTGGCTCCTTGATAATATTGGAATTTTGTTGCTGTTGGAGAATAGAAAGTACTTTGAATATAATATTGGTTCTGAAACCGATAATCTTTATTCATATAAATGACTAAAACAAGCTCATCTTTCTTAGGGATTTGATATACAAAATAAGGTAATAATGAAACAAAAATAAATGGGTCTCTTTCGGTCCAAATATCTTTTTCCTCATTCCATGGTGGGTCAGTAATTGCTCTTGTTATGTCATCGTAGTTATCAATTAAACGAACACCCCTAATTCTTCCTAACATAAGGGGGTCTTCATTACTTAAAATAACACACTGAAAAAATATTGATTCATTCATTTATTTCTTGATTGAAATTCTTTTAATGTATTATTATACAACTCTTCTAATTTATCCAAAAAAATTGTTGTATTTATAATATTCTGCTTAGTAATTTCAAAATCAGCAGATAATTTATCCATAAATTCAATTAATTTATTGTTAGGTAAATTTTTTAAATTTTGTTGTTCTGTTATTATATTTTCTAATTCTTGTTTTGTCATATTAAAATGCTTTTCCTGTAATTTGAATAATTCCTCCTGTAATTGGCGGTACAATACCAACTCCTTCTATTTTTCCATTCTCAGCGTTTTCTTTATCAGCTCCTCTATGAGTCGCTAAGTTATATAATAACATTAAATTTGGAGAACCATCAGGTAATACTCCTGTTGGAATTCCAAGTCCTTGAAGGCTCTGAATTGTATTTATTGTCGACCTTTCAGGAGAAGTTCCTGGTAATACTTTTGTTAAAAATAGTAAAGGAAGCGGAATAACATTATTACTGCCGATTAAAGGTTTTTTTCCAGCACCATTTATTAAATTAAGCAATAAAAGAATATCTAATATGAGAGATTTACATTTTCTATAATCATCAATTAATTGAGCAACAACTAAGGCAATTTGGACTAATTTAAGTATTATTGCATATTTTTTTAATCTTTTTGAATTTTCTACATCAGATAATACAACACTAATAAGATTTATAATATCTTTTTTTAATAAATCAAAAAGAACTTTTAAAAATTCGGCATTTATTTTTGAAATAACTTGAATACAGAAAGTTTTAAACTTTTGAATAAAATCTACAGATGTAGATATTACATTATTTACTTGTTTTCCTATAGTTGCTCCTGAATTAATTATTGTATTCGCAGACACAACACCACTATTACCACTTGTTGCGTATTGATTATAACTATTAATTGCACTTGATTGTGTCTTACCTAAAACCGAAAAAATTGGTAATAAAGTTTTAGGTGTAAGAATTGCCGCGGCAACAGCTAATGGTATTTGTTTTAATACATTTTTATTAATTGCTCCAGATACATTAAAATTATTAGGAATTAATGGCCCCCATTGTGGGTTTTGAGATATAGTATCAATTATTTGTTCAAGAGTTGCGACTCTTTGTTCATTAGTTTGTCCACTCTGAGTATCTCTAAATTTAATTAATTCATTAACTAAAACCTCATGATTAACAGGTAGTTTTACATTACCACAATCCTCAAATTCCATCACTCCATTTTGGATGTTAGCAACATTAATTTCAATATTTCGTAAATCAACTTCAGTAAATTCAAAAAAACTATCGTCCACTCCATCTAATTCTGCCACTTTAGAAATCCCACTAACATCTATTTCTCTTCTTGAATCAAAGCATAATCCTAATATTCTTTGTACAATGATTCCAAACTTTGTTTGATTTTCCGCAGTATTACCACCTATTTGTGTTTGAATATTAATGGCATTAGAAATAATGTTTACTATTTGAGCACCAAAATCTACTGAATCAACTAATTTGATTGTACTATAATAATCTTTAAGAAATTCTCCAACTTTATTTGATGCATTACCATTTGAATCAACTCTATCAATCATCATAACTCTGAAAAAATCACCGGTAATACCTAATGAATTGATTGTTGTATATTGGATATCAAATAAACTTTGTGCTGACGCTCCTTGATAATTTTTACCATTAATAGTTGCTATTGACCTATTTAAATTTGAGGATGTCATTAACAGATTTAACTGTTTATTCATCGGATATGGTACTACACCACCATAAGGTTTAAATTTAGTACTAGATGATGGCTCAGGTTTTTCGTAGTAGATTTTACCAAAATTACTTTCAACAGAACTTTTTAAATTTCCAAAAAAATCAATTGATGGAACTGGTATATAAATAGACTCATTATCTCCCAATATAGGTATTGATGAAAGAGGTTGTAAATCTAATGATAATTGAGATTTTCCTTTGTATGTTTGTTCTTGTGAACATCCAATCGCCTTTAAAGATTGTTCTTTAATAATTGCTTGGGCACTTGGTTCAATTTTAACTGCCGCCTCTAATAATTTTTTTCTAAGATAAACTAAAGAATGAGTTCCACTACCCATAGTTAAACCTAAAAGGTCTAAAAGATTATCCATAGAATTAGGAGGGTTTCTAAGATATCTTTTTTGAAGTTCTGTAATTTTACTTAACTGAGTTGAAGTTTCTGCAATAGATTTTGAAAGAGAATTTGCGGTAGATTTCTTTAATTGTTTTTCCGACTTAGAAACCTCAACATATGCATTAATTGCGTTTAGTTTTGCCTTTGCCTCGTCATTACTTTGGGTTAAATCAGGACTTGCTTGCATTTCAAATTATTTCATTTTATATGTTTCTTCATCGTTAGAAACATCTTTATCAATGAGATTTTGAATTAAATCATCATCTAAATCTGCAAGTGAAAATGATTCAGTATTGGTATTGGATTTTTCCCAAATATTAGATTGTAGTTTTGATAAACTAATTTTCTTTTCAACGCAATCATTTACAATCTTTTGTTGTTTTTCTATTACAGGACCAATAGTGACCATATCTTCTGGGTCTTTGAGCATTGCTAGCATTTTATTTTGAATCCTGATAGCAGTTTGTCTCTGTTCTACAAGTTCATTATAAATCTCTTGTAATAAAGATAACATTGACTCTTTAGTGAAATTAATTTCTTTACGTTGTGGTCTTGGCATATCTATAAATACTTTTTAATTAGTTTTTCATTTTTGTTTGAATAATAAGATATAATTTTTTAAATCTTTTAATTGAACTTCTAATTTCTTTAGTACTTAAGTTTGTCATTTCTCTTAATGATAAAAGAATAACATTTTTATTAAATTTGTTATTATCTGCACCTGAAAAAATACTTTCATAATTATCGAACAAATCAATTAAAGCATATCCTAATTTCCTTTCATTATCATTTAATGATTCCGTATCAATGAATTCTTTAAGTTCTTTTAAGTATTCTGTTATGATTAAACTAGTATCGACAATATCATCATCAATTCTATATATCATATCAGGTCTTTCTTCAATACTTGCTGACATGTCCTCATATGAAACTTTTCTATTAGTTTCTTTTTGGTCTTTAATTATTTGACCCATCAAATAATTTTTACAAATAGTTCCAAAATACGAATAAGCCTTTTTTTCTTTTGACGGTTTGAATTTATCAACTTTTGTCATTAAAAAAGAATGAGTATCGACATGAATTTCGTTAAATTCCATATCTTTACGATACAATTTGTATCGTCTTATAATAGATGATATCATTTTATCTAAAGGAGCCCGTAAAAATTCATTATATATTTTGTTTTTTTCTTCTGAAGTTTCTGCAATTAGAAAATTTCTAACTGCAGTTTCTTCTCTAACATCAAAATAATTTTCCTTTACGGCTTTTCTTCCTCTTTTTTTAGATAAAACATCTTCTGTAGTTGCAGATAGTGTTTCTGACATTAATTATTTTCTAATTGAAACTTTATGCCTCTATCGTCAACAAAAAAGTATTCTTTTTTGGCGGTCTGAACCCAAAACTTAACTTCATCCTCCAACATTTTTACTTCTCCAAATTTGTAATTCCAAAAAATTGAACCCTCTCTTAAATTAGTATGTCTATATCCTAATTTTGGAATTGTCATAATTGATACGGAATTATAAGTTAATCTTAATAAAAACTCATATACAAAGGTAAGTTTAATAGATGCTTTAAATCCACCAAAATCATTAAATACTTCTTTCTTAAACACACTTCCTGCTGTTTGAAAATTTTGATAATCTTGTAAAGTATCATTCGTTAAGAATGACATTTCTTGTGTAAAATTAGCTGCAAACGTTGCTTCGTTAGTAAATCCTGCAAACATTCCTTTATCATCGGTTTCAACAACAATAGGTAAGAACATTTGCACATTTGGGTAAGCACTTATATACTTCTCAACATTTTTAAACCAGATAGAAGAATATTCATCATCAAATTCAAATAAAGAAATCCATTCTGTTTTAGAGTTTTGAATACCATAGTTTATTTGTTCACTATAATTTGGTGTTTTATCCCATAATAGTTTATTAACTTTTAAAGTTCCAAAATCATAATTACCCAAATGAGATACTAATGATTCTTCTGGTGTATGGACAATAATTAATTCTTCAATTTGAACTAATTGAGTTTGTAATGACTTTATTGCTTTGTCAAAATATTCCTCAAAATCTCTAACTTTAGATGATTTTATTGGTAAGATAACGGATACTGATAAATTATTACTCATATTATTCTTCGGTTTTTGAAATTTGTTGTTCAAATGAATCAGCTCTTGTTGAAAGATACCCTTCAAATAAGGTTACAACTTTTGATTCAAATTCTTGTTTATTTTTATATAATTCAGATGTTTTTTTCATTTCATCATACATTTCAGGTCTAACATTATCTTCTAACCAATTTTGTATAAAATCAGCAATAACATCACACAATAATGTTTTATCTGTAATCCAAATTCCATTTTCTTCATTCATCCATTCTGGTGATAAATCAGGTATCTTTCCAATTACAGGTACTCCAGAAGCCATAGATTCTAATGGGAAAGTCCCAAATCCTGACTCATCATCAACCCATACACTCAAAAAACAATCTTTTAATGCGTTAGAAAACGCTTTTTCAGTTAACCCTCTCATATCTCTAAAAGTAAACCATCTATATTGTGGAAACTTTAAATAAAAAGTTTTAATTAAATTAATTGAATCGCTTTGTTCTTTTGTATGAATTGCCACAATAGGCATTGGAGGTAGTTCTTTTGTTGTAAAATTATCACTAATATAAGGTGCAATAATATCAAAGGTAGATTGTCTCATTACCTTCTCGATATATTCTCTTTGTTTTTCTGTAGTGGTAATACATTTAAAAAATCCAAATTGATTCCATGATTGACCTGGTTGTAAGGTTTCAACAATGTATGCGTAAGATTGGGCCAAAACAATTTTAGCACAAGGTAATTTGTTAATTTGTTCCATCACATATGCAAATACTTCAGGAACAACTATAAAGTCCTCAGGAGAAACTTCTAAATTTTGTCCTTCAATTACTCTGTGAGGTAATAACATATATTCTTCATCTAACCAAGACGCAACTCCTGCATAGTCACTTTTTTCATGAAGAATTATTGGATTAAATCCATTGTCCTTTAATGTTTTTGCCATTTGATAAATGTACCTTACAGACGCTTTGGCGTTTCCTTTGGTATCTTGTACAAGGAAATAAATCCTTGCTTGTTTGTCTCTCAAAATATTGATTGACTGTTTTACTTTTTCTTGTAACGAATTTTCCATTAATAATGATTGATAAGTTTTTTATTTAATAAGCTATTGAATGATAATTTAAACGGGATACTTGTACTTGATTTTAAACCTAATTTATCATCAATTTCCATATCTTCACTTAATAACACATCTAGTAACATTTTTACTAATTCAAATTTTATAAGATTAACTTTCATCTCAGTTGTTCCTGAAGAAGGTATAATAATATCATCTGTCATGTCAAGATAATCTTCAATTTTATCTAAATCGATATAATAATTTTCACCTAAAACTTTAAGCATAAATTTCTTGTATTTTATTTTTTAGTTCTTTTAAATTAGATATTGAATATTTTGATTCAACATCTTTGTTATATGAAGAATCAAATTTTATTATAATTTTATCTTCAGGACAATTTAATAATAGTTTAGGATTTGCAGTAAGTAAAACATCAATTGAATCCCACATTGAATTAATTGTAGATTCACTGTAAAATTTTACTTGTTCTACCAAACATCCGAACTTTGCAAGGAAGAATAATGATGCTGGTTTTGATTTCCCAATTTCATCAGAAGTAATTAAAATATCATAATTATCTCTCATTTCCATATAAAAATCATTTAAATCATTCATAGTCGAATATTCAATAGACCCTGAATGACCAAAAATTTCCATTGTATGTTCTTTATATAAAAAATCATACAATTCGTCTTCATTTTTAAATTCAAGATGTTTTCTAATATCTAATGAAGTTAAATCTGATAAAACTTTACGTTTAATTTCAGAATCAGTTTCAATTAATTTTGATTCAATCCAATTTTCATTTAAATACCATTTTTCGTACTCTTGTTGAATTTTCTTTAGAGTATCTCTAAGAACACCATTTATTTCTATCGCAATTCTCATTCTTCGTATCTTTTTAAGATTTTTGTTATTAACGGATTTCTAACAATATCACTATCACTAAATTCATGAATACTAATTCTATCTAAATCTTTAAATCTTTTAATGGCATCCCATAACCCTGTTTGTGTTTTGTCTTTGTGTCTATCAAATTGTTCTAAGTCACCTGATATAAAAAATTTAGAATTAAATCCAATTCTTGTTAAAAGTAATTTCATTTGACTAGGAGTAGAGTTTTGAGCTTCTTCAAAAATAAGAATAGAGTTGTCAATATTCATTCCTCTCATGTATGCTAAAGCAAATACTTCAATCGCTTCAATTTCTTTTAATTTTTCACGGATTTCTTTTCCTACAATTTTATTTAATAAATAATATGATGGAAAAATATAGGGGTCTAATTTTTCTTCGACATTACCTGGTAATGAACCAAGTTTTTCTTCAGCTTCTACTGCAGGTCTAACTATAATAATTTTTTCATAAGGAGTTTCTGGGTCAATTAAAAGGTCTACTGCAGATTTCATTGCAACATAACTTTTACCAACACCAGCGGGACCTGAACAAATCGTAATTTCACCACTAATTAATTTATCATAATATTCTTTTTGACTTTCACTTAAAAATTTGTTTTTAGTTTTTTTACTAATAATTGAATTAATTAATTGTTTTTTTGTTTTAAAAATTTTTTCCTCTACTTGTGCAGATGATGGAGGAGTTGCCGAATTTCTTTTAGTCGTTTTGCTCATTATACTTTTTTATAGTTTATTAATTAATATTTTTTGTAATCTTTAATTTCTCTAATTTCTGATAAAGTAATTAGATTAATTTCATTTTTTAATCTAAATCTTTCATCATTTGTAAAATATACGTATCTTGCTAATTTGATAAAATCTTCGTCAAATTTCTTTACAGATTCAATAAGCCTAAGTTTATCTTCAATATCCCATAATTCAGTATTAATTGTAACTAATTGGTGATATAAGGTTTCAATTTCTTCATTATTAAGGTAATATGATGATAAGTTATATAATAGTTCAAATTCTTTATTAATATACTCTAGTTTCTCATTATTAGATATTTTCACTTGTTTTACGTGAAGAATTGATAATTTATCAATTAATTCCCCAACACTTACCGGTATCTGTATCATTTTTATTTTTTATTATAATAACTTATCCAAAATTCTATCATTTCGTCTAACATTGTTTCAAATGTATATTCTGGTAACCACCCTGTAATAGATTTTAATTTAGAAGAATCTCCTTTTAAATCTTTAAGTTCCTCAGGTCTTAAAAATTTTTCATCTTGTTTGACCCATTGTTCCCAATATAATCCAAGTTTATCAAAAACATATATACAAAGTTCTTTAACTGAATGAGATACTCCTGTCGAACATACAAAGTCATCTGGTTTGTCTTCTTGTAATATCATCCACATTGCCTCAACATAATCTTTAGCGTGTCCCCAATCTCTTGTGGCGTCCAAATTACCTAACTTTAATTCATTAGATAATCCTAATTTAATTTTAACCGCTTCTTTACAAACTTTATTTGTCACAAAATTGGTTCCTCGTCTAGGTGATTCGTGGTTAAATAAAATACCATTAGATATAAACATACCATATGAATTTCTATAATTTTTTGCGATATTATAACTAAACACTTTGGCACATCCATATGGGGATACTGGATTTAGTGGGGTAGATTCCCTTTGGAATCCGTCGTCATCTATAGAGTTTCCAAACATTTCAGAAGAAGATGCTTGGTATATTTTAATCGTTGGTTTAATTAATTTAACCGATTCTAATAAATTAAGAGTTCCAAGTCCGGTAACATTTGCGGTATAAATTGGTTGGTCAAATGAAATTCTAACATGTGATTGTGCGGCCAAATTATAAATTTCATCAGGGTTTGTTTTTTGAACTACAGAAATTAATGAAGATAAATCTGTTAAATCGGCATAATGTAAATTAATTTGATTAAAGATATTATCTAATCTTGCCGTTTGGTTTTCTGCAACAGAATTTCTTTTTAGAGTACCATGAACTTCATATCCCTTATCAAGTAAAAACTCGGATAAGTAAGAACCATCTTGTCCGTTAATTCCTGTGATTAATGCAACTTTTTTTAACATTATATTAATATTTTAATAAGATATTACAAACTCTATCAATATCTTCCTTGGTCATCTTATCATGATTTGGAACATAAATTCCTTTTTCATCAATAATGGAACAATTAGGTAATTTATTCTCTCCATATAATTTTTTATAAAATGGTTGAGTACCCATAGACCCTGAAATTAATGGTCTACACGCAATATTATTTTCTGTTAATTCTTTGATTAAATTTTCTTTATCTTTAAGTGTTTTAGTAATAATTGGGATTGCAAAGTTTGAAGTATAACTATCATCAAAGGTTTTAGGAAACCATGTTTTACCTTCTAATTTGGATTTATAATATAAGAAATTTTCATATCGATTATTTATCATTCCATCAACTTTATCAAGTTGTTCAATACCAATTTGTGCTTGTAAATCAGTACTTCTTAAATTGAATCCTGGAATATAAAATGTGTATAACGCAGAGAAATTTGTAACACCCCATTCACTTCTTAATTCTTGTTGTTTTTCAACAGATAAATCTCTATCCCATCCATGACTTCTAAGTTGTAATAAAGTATTATAAATCTCCTCATCATTTGTTGAGATGATACCACCTTCAATAGTAGACATAGTATGTCCAAAGTACGTTGAGAATGAAGACATTAATCCAAAGTTACCAAGTTTAGTACCTTTAAATTTAGTACCTTGAGATTCACAATTATCTTCAAGTAAGATTACATCGTATTTTTTACATAACTCAACAATTGATTCCATATCAGGAGATAATCCTAAAACAGATACCAATATTAAAACTGACGGTTGTTCTATTTTAAAGACTTCTTCTAAATGGTTTAAATCAACTGAAAGATTATCTAAATTACAATCAATCAATAGTGGTTCCATATCAAATTGAAGTACAGGTGCCAAATCTGTTGCCCAACATAAAGAAGGAACACAAATTTTATTATTCTTCATTTTGTTAAGAATCTTTAATAGATATAACATAAGTAAATTTGCAGATGAACCTGAATTAACAAAAATAGAGTATTTTGCTCCCAACCATTGAGACCATTTATTTTCAAATTCAATTGTTTTAGAACCTTTAGTTAATCTTGGGTAAGATTTTAACCATTCAATTAAATTATCAATATCTTGGTTATCGATAGTATCTTGAATTAAATCAATTCTTTTCATTTTCTTAGAGTTTTATAATTGTCAATAAACCAATCAATAATTTCAGTTATTCCTGTTTCTAACTCAATATATTTATAATCTTCAGGTATATCGGATTTTGCAGGTTTTCTAAATTGGCCCATTGGCTTTGTTTCGTCAAAAATTAATTTATCGTCCTCAATATCAAATTTTTTGGCAACTATTTTTACAATGTCCATTACTGAATGTTCATTATTATTAACAGCCATAAACGGAATATCACTATTCCAATTATCAATTGCCCATAAAATAATTTTTGCCAAATCTTTTGAATGTATAAATTGTCTTAATGGACTGCCATCACCCCAAATCACAAATTCTTCGTTATTTTGTTTACAATTATATGCTCTGTGAATAATACCAGGAATCATATGACTATAGTCTGGATGGAAATTATCATGAGGACCGTATACATTTGTAGGAACAATTGTTATCCAATTATTACCTGTTAATTGTCTGATGATTTTTGTTTGGTACCCTGATAATCTTTTTGCATAAGAATATCCATGATTAGATGGATGAGGTGGTGCAATATCAATTTGGTCAGCAGTTAATGGATATATGATATTTGTATCAGGAAAAATACAAGTTGATGATAAGTTTACAAAATTTTTAATTCTATTATCAAATGATGCAGTGATAACATTATTGTTAATTCTGTAGTTCTCAATAAAAAATATTTCATTATTTGTTGAGTTGGCTTGAATTCCCCCAACTTTTGCAGCACAATGTATGATTGTATCAACACCATAGTTTTTAACGTGATATGTTATATATTCTTTAGTTGATTTTTCATCGGTTAAATCAGCATCTTTTCTTGTATGGTATACGTGACCTTCACCTAATAATTCTTTTAATGCGTTTCCAAGTAATCCATTAGAACCTGTTACTAATGCTTTCATATTGTAATCATAGTTTTATAACATAAAATTTTTAGTTCTTTCTATACCTAAATGATAACATGATGTATTGAATAGAACAGCTGATTTGTAATTAAATTTTCTTACATAATCGGCACAATTATACTCATCACCAAATTCGGATAATCCATTAGGAAACATTTTTAAATAATCTGATTTACGTCTTAGTCCTGGATTCCAACTATACCCATTCCATACTTGAGTTGGCATACTTCTAAATTCTTGACTTAATATGAAATATTCTACTGAAGTACTTGTTTTTAATTTATTACCGATGGGTTTATGAGGATTATTATAATCGTGTCTAACAGCCACTTGATATATGTCAGGATTTTCATTTAAGATATCTAAAGAATCACTAATCAAATTAGGGTTAGAATCAAACATCCAATCATCTTCACAATGGAAAATAAATTCATTTTTTGAACTTTTAAATAAATTATCTAAACTTTTTGAAAGTCCAATCCTTGGAGTATTTGAAATTATTTTAAACCTATCACCATAATTAGTTTTTATATGATTTGTAATATCTATATTGTCAGAATCATCAGATAATATAAATTCATCAATTTCATAGTTGTTAATTGATGTAAAACTATTTATTGTTTTTTCTAACAAATCAATTCGATTACAAGAAGTGATAGTAAATGTAATTGGTGTTATCATATATTATCAACAATATTTTTATTTTTTTCTAAGATATTATCCATTAAACTTAAAAATTCATTTATCTTAGAATAATGGACATTCCAAGAATTCGTTTTACTTGATTGACTTAATCTTTCAAATCTTTCTTTATATATTTCGGTCACATATTCTTTACCTAAACATTTATAATGTAGAATTTTAATGTCATCATTAGGGGATAAAATTGTATTATTTGAGGTAAAAGTGTGAGCACCTGGCCCAAAATTAATATCAATATTTGGATTAAAAATTATACTTTTAGATAACATTGGCATTCTTTCTGACCCTATTTTAACTTTGTTTGGTAATAATTCCCCATCGTATTCTGGAAATATTTCACTAACCATTTCATGACCAGTTGTTTTTATTACGGTAATACCTTTTTCTTTATATTCTGTAAGTATTTCAATTAACTTGGGGTGATAGACAAATTCATCACAATCAATGGTTATTACCCAATCAACATCAGAATTTCTACTATAGTTTTTGTATTCTTCAGATTTGATACCTTTTTGAATAAGTTCATTCTGACTATTATCACTTTCAAATTTATTAACAATAACTTTTTTGTATTTTTTATAAATTTCATCAGAAGAATCTGTTGACATATTATCATAAACAAAGATTTTTTCACAAAAAGTTGAATAATAGTCTAAAGTAAATGGTAATAATTTTTCTTCATTATAAGCAATAATGTATGCGTGTATTTTCATGTTACAGTATTAATTTAAAATTTTTATTAACAAATTCAGATATACCGTCAAAATTGTTTTCTCTCGGTTTTCTTGGGTATATATGAACTTTATCCGCCTTTAAAGTTAAAGTTTCCAATAAAAATAAATTTGATGTAGATACTGTATGAATTTCTGAAGCATTTTCAATGACTTTAGCCCAATCAAATAACGAGAATCCATTTAATATATCCATACTAATTCTTTGAAATTTAGAATCAGTCTCAATATCAACATTTCCATCACTCCATTTAGTATTAATTAATATGTAATTTTCATCTTTTATTAATAAATCATAAAGTTCGTTTTCTTTATCTAAATTTCTTTCCCACTTAAAAGTTTTCCACATATCCTCAGTAAGATTTAACATTCGGTATTTATCCAACATGGTATGATATTGGTCTGAATAGTCGTGAGGTGCTAATTGTCTAACAATTGGATTGGCAAATCGTAAAGGAACAAAATATGTATTTGAATCAAGTAATCCTAAATGTAATAATTCATAATTCATATTATGACTTGATTTAGGTACAAAATTGATGTACTTAATGTAATCGGTTAACCACATAAATTCATCATTTATTGGCCATAAAATTTCATTTTGACCCTCTTCGTAAAAATGTCTGGCAATAGGTTCACAAAATAGAATATCCCCTAATCCTTGATATTGGTTAAATATGTATCTCATTTTTCTGCGACAATCATAAATGCGTTATTCAAATCAACTCCACTCTGAAAAATATTTTTCATACCTTTATGAGTGAAATAATCTGAGATTATTTGTGGAGTAAAAATATTAAAATGTTTTCTATTATTCCAAGGTCTCCAATACTCTTGAGAATAATCAGGAAGGTATAAAAAAATTACTCCTCCAACTTTTATAGAATCATACCAATAATCTAAAACAGAGACCCAATCATTTAAATGTTCTAAACAATGACTTGAAAATATATAATCAACATCATTGTTAGGTAGATTATTTGCGTCGTATTTTTCATTAATTACAGGGTCAACAGGTATTGAACCAGGAAAAGACCATTCAATTCTATTACATCCAATATCATAACCAATTCCTTTACAAAAATATTTAGCATATGGTATTGCAAATTGAGCAGCATATCCTATTGACTGAAAATGGGGGTAATTTTTACCGTTAAATTCTATTAAATTCATTAGTTATGTATATAAAGAGCTTTGTTTATTTTTTTTATGTTTTGCGAGACATTACAGTAGTTTCTAATGTAAGATTCAACAAACTCACCATCAGCACCATAATTCCCACGATTAAATGATATGTTTTTTGCCATTTTAGCTCTTGTTGCAAAATTTCCAATATCGATATGATTTACTTGTGGTTTTGTATCAAAATATTTATATGAACTTGTGTGAAAAGTATCGTGATTATGTAACATATCGCAATAAATAAAATTAGTGTTATTGTCAACCATTGATAAAAATGTGTCAACAAAATTTGGTGTATAATAGTTATCATCACCAGTCATAACAATCCATTCTTCTGTTGCGTTTTCTAAACCATAAATTCTGGGAGTATGACCCCAATCATTATGTGGGCCTGACAACTCTGAAAATTTAATTTTTTCATTTGTTAAAAAAAAATTTTTAACGTTTTCATATCCTGAGTATATTGCGTCTGCAACAACATGGATTTTCCAATTTGAATTTGTTTGGGATAATATGGAACCAATCACTGTTAAAAGTTGATTAGGCCTATTATATGTTGGTATTATAAATTCTATCATAATTTATTTTTTCCAAAATGAATAAATCCCATTATCTAATTCGTAAGATGACCATACAAATCTATCTCTTTTAGGTTGTTGTTGTGCCCATTCCCACATTTTAGTTAAACCATCATATAAATTTGTTTTATGTTTAAACCCTAAAATGTCAATTGATTTTTGATATGTTGGGATTGAATGTTTAACCTCATGTCTACCTTCTAATGCAATAACCTCACCAGCACCAATAACGTTTCTTAATACAGCATTTGCTTCTCTGATGTTATAACTTTGAATACCACCTAAGTTGATAATCATTTTAGATGCTTCAGGTCTAATTGCCGAATTCCATAAAGGTTCAACAATATCATCGATATAACTAAATGCTCTTGTTTGGAAACCATCACCAAAGATTGTCATTGGTTCTCCATTTAAATGTTGATACATCCAAATACCTAATACGTTTCTATATTTGTCCCATATGTTTTGATTACGACCATAAACATTATGTGGACGAATTATACACCAATCTAAACCATGTTGTTCACCGGCAATTTGGATATCCATTTCACATCCGTATTTTGCAACACCGTATGGGTCAATTGGTTTAGGTACTTGTGTTTCATCAAACACATCACCATTACCGTGACCATATACCGCTAAGGTTGATGTGAATATTAATCTTTTAACATTGTATTTTATACATTCATTAACAACTCTCGATGTTGCAACTAAATTATTTTGATAGTTGTAACTTCTAATAAATGGTGATAAACCTTCGGCAGCATATGCTGCAAAATGATAAACGTAATCAAACTTATGAAGTTCAAAACATGCACCGATAGTATCGGTAACTAAATTCATTCTCCATAATTCAACTTTAGGGTTAACGTTCTCACCATATCCACCACTCATATCATCAATACCAACAACATGAACATCAGAATGGTTTTCTATAATCCAATCAGCCAAACGACTTCCTAATAAACCAGCAACTCCTGTAATTAAAACTTTCATTTTTTTATTCTTAATTTGTTATAAAATTTTTACTTGGTTTTATGTTTGAATAATTATAATTTATTTTTAAGTAATGAGGCAACCCCAACTTTAAATAAGATATGGTATCAATATATCCACCATGAACCATAAATGGTTTACTTTGACCTTCAAAATGAATCATAGGGGAGCTGGTGATATATGCCAAATCAAATCCTTTTTCGTATAAATTATGAAAAAGAAAATCATCACCACAATAAGTTTTTAATTCTTCAGGTATTAAAGTGAATAATTCTCTTCTAATACTAAAATCCCACCCTTGCATAAACTTTTTTGGTTCGACAATTGTGTATTCTGTGATTTCTTTTTTTATTGTAAAATCATTATGATTTGTGGAATGTACTGCAATACCTACATTTGATTCATGTTCAAAAACATGTATAATATCGGAGATAAAATTATCATAAATTAAGACATCGTTATTTAAAAAACATAAAATGTCTTCTGTATGATTTTGATAAAACCAATTCCAAACTGAATTTACAGGGTCATTAGAATTATTTTTTACGACATCAATATTTTTATTTCTAAAATAATCTAACATTTCATCAGTACCTTCCTCATTAGAATTTTGGTCGAATAATGTTATCTTAAATTCATTAAACTTTTGACTAAGTAATAAATTAATACAATTTGTGGTATAATTTTTATTATTTAAATTTATGACTAATACTCTTATTTCCATATTTTTTAATTTAATTTAATTTCATATCCCTCAGGTTTTGTTCCTATTGGGAAAAATTTTAAACGATTATTATATGATTCACTTAATGATATTAATTTTTTTGCAATCTCAGTTATTTCAATAACATGTAAAGTATATCCTTCATTTAATAAATCAATACACAATTGAAATTGTTGTGATTCTTCTAATATGTCTGTTCCTTTTTTATATGAAATGTGATTCATCACAAACGGAATCATCTTATTAGGGTTTTGTTGTATATAATAATCCTTTAAAAAAACGGCATGTTCTTTATTACATTTATCTACGGATAATGGTAGTGTAAGTTCCATACCTAAACTTGAACCATAATGGGATAGTACTCTATTATCTTTAGGTAAGAATGGTCCACCAAAACCAAATCCATATTTCATATATTTTTTGCCAACCATTGTATCCCCACCAATTGCGTTCAAAACAACGTCAATTTCGTCCTTAATTCCTGCTTTAATCATTATCTCACCAATCATATTTGCATAACTGATTTTGGTGGTTAAAAACCCATTAACACCTATTTTGGCAATCTCCGCAGCCTTTGCAGACATAACATATGCGTTTATCTTAATTGTTTGTAGTTTCTTATGTAGTTGAATCAACTCATTAGATAATTCATTATATTCGGTTCCAATTAAAACAATATCAGATTGTTCTATTCCTTTAACCATTTCATCGTATTCGATAAACTTTGGATTATAGGCAACTTGGATACTAAATTTGGAAAGGTTTTGTTGAATTTGTTCTACATCACCAGGATTGGTGGTAGACCCAATTATAAATTTTTTATTAAAAACGGATAGGTCTCTTGCGGATGCAGAATAAAAATCACTAACAACTTCAAAAACTTTTGTTGTATCGTAATTTCCATCGATAGTTGGTGGTGTTGGTACGAATGTGAAAATAAAATCTGAGTTATCAATAACTTCAAGATTTTCTGTTGTTGCTGTAAAGTTATTAACCCCAAACAACATTTGTTGTATTAAAGGTTCATTTGTTAAACAAATCTTTTGTTTTAAATTTTGGATATAATCTTCTCTAACATCAGATACAATTACATCATATCCATTTTTTTCACATAGTAGTGCAAAAGTAAGACCTAATTTACCCGCACCTATCACACCTATTCTCATATTATTTACGATAAAATTTTAATATATTCATTTTTTATTTGTTGTGCAACATTCATTGAATAATATTTTTGAATATCGGTAGGGGGCTCAACTCTTTCTTTTGAGAGAATAAAACCATTAGAATCTACTTTATAAATCCAACTTGGTTTTCCACATAACCAACTTTCAATTGTAGTTCTTCCTAATTGAATCCCAGCAGTTTCATATGATTTAGATATAAAATTTTCAATATTCCAAGTTGCAGGGAAATATTTGACATGAGATTCTAATAAAAGATTACTTAAATAATTTCCATTATCGTTTCCAACTAACCATAATTCTTTACCCAATTCTCTAGTATATTCAATTAAATCTAAAATTGATTCTTTTCTCAAATAATCAATGGTCCCAACAAATAATACATAATTTTCTTCAACAACCGATTTAGGTTTGAACTTTTCATTATCAACTGGATTATAGATAACCTCAATCATATTTTCAGGTACATCAAAAGTATCAATAAGATGTTCTTTAATTTCAGGTCTAATTGCTATGAATTTTTTAATCGTTTCATTCATAACAGGATTTTCAAGTTCTTTTGACATAACCTCAGAATGTATTGTACAAATCTTATCTATATCAGGATAAAATTGAATCATTCTTTCTACAACTGGTTTATGTTGAATATGTATTATATCGTAATTAACTTCAGATACTTTATATAAAACATTTAATTCTGATGGTTTAAATCCTTCTTCGGTATTAAGGCCCCACTTCCCATCACCAAGTTTAAACCCTGGTGATTCTTCAAATGAAAGACATTTAATACCTATTTTTTTGGCCATATCTGTTAATGGGCCACCTATCTGAGATACAATGGTTACACTACAATTAAGGTTCATTAAACTCTTTGCAAGTTCAAAAACGTATAATTCCGAACCAGTAAATCCTCTGAAGAATAAACAAGAAAGTAATACTCTAATTCTTCTATTTGGGTCGAATGGAACTTTAACTGGTAAATTATCTTTATATGAATCGGCAAATTGAATTCTATTATCTTCCCATTGTTGATTAGTTTCTCCGATAGATTTATGGGTGATTCTTATATTGGTAATAACACCAACCTTAACATCTTTAAGGTAATTTTCAAAACAAAAAGAAACATCATAAAAATGGAACCCTTTAAAAGATTCATTAAAATTACTTTTAATTCTTTCTTTACTAACCGCAATAAAAAGACCATCAACAATTACTGATTGTCTAACATTATTATTAAAATCTTCAGAATATTTTGATGTCCATTTTTTGCCACCACTTTCATGATTAACAATTCCAATCATGCTTTTCTTTTTATCCCACCATCTACCAGTTTCTGACATATGTGTGGTTCCGGCAACACCTATAATACCATAATCAGTTTTTTCAAAATGTTTCAATAACTTGGAATACCAACTTGGGGTATCAAAATAAATGTCATCATGGCAAAAAACAACAATATCAGTTTTTGATTCATTAAGTATTTCATTATATACTTCGGCAAGAGATTTCTCTCCATTATTTATTTTTTCAATAACTTCAATTTTTTTAAATCCAGAACTTTTTTTCAAATATTCTGTGAATTCTGGATTGTGGTTTCTTGTTGAGTATCCTATTGTTATCATTTATCCCAAATTTTTTTTGATTTCTTTATTATTTTGTAATACTTTCCCATATAGTTTTTAATTAAATACCAGTACTTCCGAATCCATTGTCACCTCTATCTTTATCCTCAAGTTTATCTAAAACTTGGAATTTAACATATTTCCCATTTACCACAGGACATAGTACAGCTTGGGCAACTTTCATACCTTTTGGTATTGTTACGGTTGCGTTATTGGTATTAAAAATAATAACTTTAATTTCTCCATTATAACCAGAATCTACTGTTCCTGGGGTGTTTAAAACGGTTAATCCTTGATTTATTGCAAGGCCACTTTTTGGTCTGATTTGTATTTCAAATCCTTCATCAAAACCTAATTTTAATCCTGTTGAAACAAGAGCTCTACCGAATGGAGGCAAAATAACTTCTTCAACAGAATATACGTCAAATCCTGAATCAGACGGGTATGCGTATGATGGCATAACAGCATCTTCATGAATCAATTGGACGTTTAATGTTTTATTTTCATACATCTCTCTAAGTTCTTTATCCATATCATCAAAAGAAAATCCTAATAATTCTTCCATTTCTTTTTGATATTCTTCATCTGGTTCAATACCAGAATCTTGTTTTATTTTTTCAAATTGTTTTTGAATTTCTTCCCACATTTGTGGGTCTACATTAGTGTCTAAGTTCATTTTAATTGTTTTAATTTTTTAATTAGTTCTACTAAAACTACAACATCTTTTTCACAATATTTTACAATACCTTCAATATTTTTATCTATCCAATATGCTTCATGAACCCTATTACCTGTTACTTCAGTATTCTTAGATGACTCAACACCCATACATACACACATCAATTCAAGGGATGCAAATTGACCGTATCCACCATATTGCCATATATCTTTGGTATCAATAGCTTTGACTTCCCAAGGCTTGGTATCATAACTTGGTAATAGTTTTGGTGGTTCTAAACCATACATCATCATACGTTTCGCCAATGTTGGGATATCAAATCCTTTAACATTATGTCCACATAAAAAGAACCCTAAATCCCCTGTACGGTTTAATACTTTTTGAACGTCTTTGAGTAGTTTTCCTTCATCTTCACTATAGAAAGATTGCATTTTAATAGAATTATCGTCCATTACAAACGCAATACTAACACAAACTATCTTTAAAAATTCAGGAATCAAAGCAGATTTATTAACAAATAATTGCTCGATAGGAGTATCAGATTCCTCAGGAAATCTTTTTCTAAGATTGTCTTGGATGTGTTCGAACTGAAACGATAATTCTTTTTTATTCTTTTTGAATGAATCCCAATCAGATTCACATCCTACGGTTTCAATGTCTAAAAATAAAATTTTTGTTAATGGTGTGTTTATCATACGATTGATTTATAAAATTCGCGTCTATTTTTTGTTACAACATTCAAATCATATTTGTCTTTAACTGTTTCATAAAGTCTTTCTCCCATATCCTTAACCATATTTGGATTCTTAACCAATTTCTCAATGAATTTTGCCCAATCGGAATGGTTTCTATTTTCATCAACTAACATAGCATTTCCATCAACAAATTCACCATTTTTAAGACAATGTTTCAAATCAATAGTATATGGTCCTAAATTAGTTGCAATTAACGCTTTTTTATAAAATCCTGCTTCAATTACCTTTAATTGAGATTTCATCCTATTAAACATAGTATTTTTAATTGGAGATAAAGATACATCAAATTTTGAATAGTTTTTAGCATATGATGTTACTGGTTTAGTCCAAACTCTTACATATGATTCTAATAGCTCATTAGGATATACATCTTGATGATATTTTAACAAATATTTTTTATAATCATCTGAAATGATAGAAAAATCTTGTGTAAATATTTTTTCATATTGAGCCCATACTGTTTCGTGGGGTTCAATATTTCTTTTTTTATGTTCTCCTGTTTCTGAATTTATTTCAGTAACACTACCTCTAGTATCAAATCCACAAAGAACAAATTGAAGTTTATCTTTTAATGAAGATAATTTACTGAAAGATTGGTCTAACAATTGGATATCGTGTAAGTGAGATGAACCCCCTAACCATCCAACTCTTAATCTATCAGATTCAAGAGTGGGTTCTTTAAACTGAGACTCATTAGGATTAATTGCGTTTGGAAAAACAACAACATTCTTATTAATATTTTTAATCTCATCAGCAAAAATAGTTGTAGTTGTCGTCACATATTTTGAAACTCTTAAATTCGAAATAATTTTCTCATTAATTTTATTGAATTTAATTATATCGTGTATTGGGTGTTCTTTTCCTGGCATCCAATAATCGTCAATATCACAAACAGTAATAACCCCTAAATCATTTAATTTTTTAATAAGTTCATTCGCTTTATCAAAGTCAGGGCCAAGGCTACGATGCATTGATACTATTTGATATTCTTTCCAAAAGTTCATATCATCATAAGGAACATCATAAACAATGTCCACATGAAAATCATCAGGATAAAGATTTTGTAAAAAAATGTGTGGGTCTACTGACCTGAATTTACCCACCCCTGTTCTATCGGATGGGACTACTAAAAGTTTGATTTTTGACATAAATAATTAATATATTTATAAAAATATAATAATTTATGTCTAATAAAGAAAGGGGTTAAGACAATTTTTTAATTTTAGTTACTTTACCTTCAAAAATATGCTTACCAACTTTAAAACTAAAAACTTCATTTGCCTTTTCAGCACTTTCTACAATAAGTCCATTTTCTTTTAATGCACTATTAACCGCTTCAGTAATCATTTTTTGAATGACCTTATAATCGATATTACCTGACGTATTGTTTGATTGTTGTGGTTGTTGCATTTTTGGCTTAGCAGATTCAGGAATATAATTACTATCATTACCTTTCATTAATCTTGATGCCTTTTCTATTAAATCATTAGAAAGAGTTGCATTTGGTTGATTTGGTTGAGATATAGGATGTTCCATCATTAACCTTTTTATCTCGTCAGGTAATTTTGAATTTTTAATTGCATCTACTGTTGGTACTCCAACAGGTTTTGTATTTTCTTTTGGAATTGAGGATAAATATGGCTGACTCATTTGTTGAGGTTGCTCTTGTAAATATTCTTGAGGAATGTTGTATTTTGCTGCAGGTACATCAAAATCTTGTAAAGATGTTGGAGGTAATCCATCATTCATTGTATTTCTACTTTTAGCAAATTTGGGGCTATCCATAATTGCTTTAGATGCGGATAGTCTGCTCATTAAATCATTTTCGTTCATATTATTAAGCTACGTTTTGTACTGGGTTATTATCGAATTTAGCATTTATAATTACACTAATCATGCTTTTATCGCCATTTAAATTATAACCTGGTTTAATTTCATTGTAAACCTCACCTGTTGGTTTATTTGATAGTATTTTATCTAATCTAAATAACCTCCAACCAGGTAAAGGTTGTTCTCCTTTATAGGAAGTATGTGAAGCACCTTCTTTATCCCATGCTCTCAATACTTTGTTTCCCGCTTTACTGACACCTAAACATACAGGCTCAATTTCTCGAATACCTCTACCTCCTGGTTCATCACCATCGTAATAGATAATAAGTTTTTGTTTTTGTTTGATTGCGCTAATTAAACTATCAATAGACGCAATTTCACATATTAAATTTTTTAAAGCGTTCTGTAGTTTCATTAGAAATTAGGATATGTTTTAGATGAATTAAATTTATTAATTTTAATTTCACTTTTTCTTTCAACGATATCGTTAATCGTTCCTGCGGCAGCGTTATATACATCTAAAAACACTCCTGTTCCTCTACCCATAGAATCTCCATCTGCAAGAGCATCTCTATTTGTTGCAGAGTATTGATTACCAACATCATTGTAATCGTTTTTTGGTATTAATTTTGCTCTTTCAGCGTCTGCAATAGCTGTAAGTGCATTTGGTTCGTTTTGACTTAAATCAACGGTAATGTCTGTTGCCATAGTTATAATTTTGATATTATTTCGTTTATTCTTTTTAGGCTTTCAGTAACCGCAGCGTTATATTTATCTACAGTTCTGGTATGTTCTTGTGACGGCCTAACATTATTAAAATCTTTCTTTTCGTGTGGTTTAATGAATTGGTTTTGCATTCCCGCATTCATTTTATTTGTTTTGGTATTTTTTGTATAATCCCTCATTTTTCTTAATTCATCATTAACCCAGTTTTTTATAACTGCCCCACCATTTAGAATAAAAGATGGTTCATTTTGATTTCCTTTGAAATTATCAAAAAAGTTCTTAATTCTTTTTAGTTGTTTGTAATCTATGAATTTTTGAGTTTGTAATTCTTGATTTCTATTGTATCCTTCAACATTTTCATCCGCACCTTTAACCATATGAAAACATTTCTTCATATGTTGTTGTTTATCTTTAGGGAATTCAATCTCTCCTTTGGAACTACTATATAAATCTTTATTCACTTTTCAAAAATTTAATTAATTCTGCAAGCGATATTCCTTCTCTTTCCGCCTGTCTTTTTAATGATGACATATTTTTCTTCAAAATCTTTGAAACTTCAAGTTCTTTTTTAGAAACTTCAGAATCGTCAGAATTTTTTTTATTCATTAAAATATCTTCAACAACTTTAATTGCTTTTTGTTTTTGAATTTCAGATAACGTTTCTCTTGAAATAAAATTTGGGTCATCATAAAACTCTGATTTTTTATCTTTTTTTCCTGTCCAATCTTTTCCTTGTTGTGCCGTTCTTTCTTTTGCCTCTTCTTCTGGTAAATCTAAAACTTCTTTATAATATTTGTAAGTTTCTTTACCGTCCAAATCTTTTGTTTCTTCATAACCAAATGCGCCTGACATATCTATTTCCGTCATTTCTTCTTCAACTGACTCACCATAATAAGTTCTATATCCACGAGCAATTGGGTCATTAGTAATTCTTGACGCGGCAACCGTTTGGTCCATAGTTTTTCTTGGGTGAAGTTTAGGGTCTAAAATAGGAATTTTAGAATTTGATAGTGCACCATCTATATTAACTAATTCTTCCAAATCTTTTTTCAAAGTTTTAGAAGATTTAACTTTTTTTTCTTTTGTAACTTTATTTAAATATTTTTTTACTTTATTTCCTTTTTCTTTTTTAAAGTGAATTACTTCATCTTTTTTACGAGCTTCAGTTAAAGTTTCCTCAATAGAGAAGTATAAAGAGTATTTTTCTCCTTTATCTCTAAGTAAAAAATAATACGGGGATGAATAAAATTCTTTGTCTTCGGTAATCATCTGATTCTTTTATTCTATAAATACTTACTCACAAGGTATTTATCAATAGTTATGTCATATCAAAATATTAATCAATATAATTTTAATAAATTTGGGTTAATCCCATATAATGAAATTACAGATATTTGCTTAGCATCTGATGAAAAAGATTACGACCAAGAAGTAATTTTTTCTCCATTATTGATAGGCGAAAATGATGGTAATCGAATGCCACTTAAATTTGACATCAATAGTAGTGGAACTATTGAGTGTGTAAACTGTATGGATTTCGATAGAGAAGTTATTGTTTCTGAAAACTATTGGAATCCTGATGGATTAGATTTATTAAATTGTGGAGTAATCACAGAAATATGTGATGTTGGACTTACAGGCATTGATAACGGATTAGTAAATTCTTTTTCAGGTAAAACAATAGAATTAAATTCTGGATTATATTATAATAATGTTGATAGATATAGTCGATACAAATACGATAGAAGATTTAAAATGCATCCAATTACTGGATTCACAACAACTGATAATAGAATATTTAATGACGATTCATACACATACGATTTATATTACTCAAGAGATTTAAGTGGTGATGTTGGTGTATACTCAACATTAAAAGGTGGATTTTATCAAGGGTTTTATAAATCATTTGGTTATGACTATCAAATACTTCCTGAAAGATATAGTTTAGGTTGGTCTACAGAATTTTTATTAAGATATAGATGGACGGGTGATACCAATGTAGGATTGAATTATACTTATCCGCAAAATAAAGGAACTTTCTTTTATTATGGCGCAAGAGCGGAAAATAAATTTTATCATTATGCCGATGGAGAACCATTTGTTGATTCTGATGCAAATGGTATTTGGAAATTATATATACAAGATTTTGAAGTAAATGATGTAGGTTCATTAAGTTCGGCAACATTATCTCTATGTTCTTCAACTATATGTATAGATTATCATTCAAGAGAAAAAAATATTATAATTAATGACGAGTCGCCAGCATCAGTATATCCAATTACTTTTGAAGTTTTAAATTACGATAAAGAAATTGATATTATCAATTTAACTTTATCGGGGTATAGTCATACTTACGTTGGGGATGTTGGAATGTTATTAGTGGCTCCAAATGGTTCATATTCAATAATAACAGGTAGAAATGGTATGTCTAATAACGCTGTATCAATTGATGTAACATTAACAAGCTCATCAACAACATTATGGAACGGATATTCCAGTGGAACATTTTTAAATGAGACCTTATCTCATTTAGATATGCCATTTTCATCTCCATGTCCATATCAGTTTAAACAAGGAGATGTAACAGAAAATTTAACAGAATTCACAAAATACTCTAATATAAGAGTAACTCACGGATTAAATTGTTTAAAAACTTGCGGATGTGCCAGCAGTGCAAATACCTCATCAACTTGTGGATTTGTGTATCAACAATCAGGAATAACAGCAACTAATTGTTCTTGTGGATGTGCATGTAATTGTACTTCTCACGCATCAATACCTGAATTAGACCCATTATATGATGGAGTTTCAAATGCAATGTCATTAAGATTAAGTGGTGATACTGGTAGTCCAAGATTATGTGTTAAGACATATACTATAACAGGAGGATGTGAAACAACAGGAACTTGTCTAACAGGACTTACATATACCACAGGAACAAGCGTAACTGAATGGTGTTCAACCAGAGGTATTTTTGATGATTGTCATGGCACGACTTATTCCGATACAGAACGTTGGGTTCAAATTGATGCCGTTTTTGAAAGAAAAGAATGGTTTGATACTTGTGATTTATTCAATAAAGGTGGATTAGGATTAATAGCTAAAGAAGTTTATGTTGACACATTAGCAAATAATAGTGTTGCATTAATTGAACCTCCAATAACTCATGAAGTTCCATATGACCCAGCTCAAGTAGAAATCGTTAATATTAATGATGTTTGGATTGATGAAAAGAATTACCGAATGGGTAAAATGAAATTATTCGTTAATGGAAAATTATTTATGGTTGTTGAAAACTTTGAGGAAATAATCCCAAGATTTTTAAATACTTCAAAAGAAAAACAAATTGCCGTAGCATATAATATATCATTAGGTGGAGGAACTCAAGGGTTACACGATAATTTAACTGTAACAGGATGTGCGGATTCTTTATCAGGAATGACATATCAACAAGACCCAGAATGTTTACCAACAAAAATATTAAGTCAAACAGAATATGGTGGTCTTGATACTAATATATTTTTAGAACAATATTTTGGTGGTAGTTTTATTGGCGATATAAGTGCATTCAGAATGTATACCGAACCATTAAATGCTTCTCAAATTAAACATAATTTTAAATTATTAAAAAATAGATATTCATTATTAGACCCTTATTGTCTTAAGTGTAATGATAATCCAATTCCATTTGATACTTGTGAAATTTATTTACTTACTGAAAATAATGAAGAACTGTTAGCACAAAATACTGACTTCTTATTATTACAACAAAATTATTGCTCTCAAACACCAACAAATACTCCTACTCCAACTATAACACCAACAAATACTCCTACTTCAACTATTACAGAAACACCTACTATAACTGAAACTCCAACGCCAACTCCAACATTAACACCATCTTAAAATTAAACTATTTATAAATAAAAAAATGAGTGCACTTCCTATATCCCAATTACCTGAAATAAATGTTACCGACCCAAACGCCCTTTTGGTTATTGTAACTTCGGGAACAACATATAAAATACCATTTAGTGATTTAATGGCAACAGTATTTAGTAATGTTACTGAATCATATCTACCCATATTAAGTTCAGATACAACATATGTATCATCACAAATATTTCAAACACCAATAGGAAATGTTAGAGTTAAAGGATTGTCACCAACAGATTTAGGTGCTGAAGAATTATTTGGTGTTCATGCGGGAGTAACGGATTCATATTTAACAATATCATCTTCTGGAGATGTTGATGCACCATTAGCGACTACAATTCAAAATACAAATAGTGGAACTACTGCATCTACAGATATTGTTGCAATTGGTGACACAGGAAATTTTGATTCCGGGTATATTGATATGGGAGTAAATTCATCTACATACAGCGGATACAGCGGATATACAGCTTTAGGTGGTCCATCGGACGCATATTTATTTAGTACCTCAAATGATTTATATATTGGTAATGCATCACCTAATAAAAAATTAGTTTTATTTAATGGTGGATTTAATACCAATGAAAATTCAATTCTTTACGTTCATGAAGATAGGTCAATAACTATTAATACTGATTATGTTGACCCATTAAATCCATCGGCATTAAGAATTGTTAATGCGAATAATACTTCAACAAGTATGATTCATTCGGATAGCAACATTAATGATTTTGCGGAAATAATTTCTGTTAATTTAAATACTGGAAATACTGCATCTGCAGATATTGTTGCTCAAAATAGTTTAGGGGAATCAAATCCTGATGAAGGATTTATTGATATGGGTATTAATAGTCCTAATTATGGTACAACGGCAAATATTGGCGGCGCGGGTGATGCATATCTTTATAGTACAGGAAATGATTTGTATTTAGGAAACGCATCTTCTGGTAAAAAATTGGTATTGTTTAATGGAGGTTCTGATACAAGTACATATTCTAAATTTTATATTCATGAAGATTCCTCAATAACAATTAATACTCCATATGTCGATTTTAATAATCCTGCGGCGATTAGGCTTGTTAATGCAAACGGTAGTACCAGTATGCTTCATGCGGATGGTGATATTGACAATTTTTCTGAAATTGCTTCTGTGAATCAAAGCCAAGGTAATTTTGCGTCCGCAGATATTACTGCGACAAATGATTTAGGTAATCGTGATTCATCACAAGGATATGTTGATATGGGAATTAATAGTACAACATATACTCCAACAGATAACGTAGGAGGTCCTAATGACGCATATGTTTATGGTACAGGTAGAAATTTTTATGTTGGAAATGGTAGTGTAAGTTCTGATTCTGATGTTTATATCTTTACAAATGGTAAAGGAGATGATTCAATAGAAATTGCAATAAAGGCAGACGGAACGATTGGGATTCATAATATCAATCCATCATATCCTATGGATATTTCAGGTACAACAAGAATTCAAGATGGAAACTTTATGGTTACATCAGGACAAACAAATCTTGGTGTGGTTATTGAAGCACAAGATAATGGAGACGCCATCTTAAGTGGGTTAACAATAGGTGATGTTTATAGAACTGGAGATTTTTTAAAGATAGTTCATTAACTAAATGAACTATCGCAATATTTATAAATAAAATATTTAATATGGCATGTAAAAAATATACTTTAACTAATACTGGCACAACAATAGTTAATTTTAATTACAGAAGGTGTGATGATTCCATGTGGGAGTATCAAGTTGAGTTGACACCAAGTCAAACCAAAAATGTTTGGTTAATTGACGGTACGTATTCAACATCATTTAGTCACAACATTGTTTTGGAGAATGATGGAAGTTTTCCACCAACAACACCTTATCCGTCACCAACGCCACCTACTCCAACACCTACTCCAACACCTACACCAACTCCAGTTCCTGTTTTATCAGGTCAATCAATGTTGTTTTATTCAACAATACAAGGTTCTCCTAACTGGCATTATGGTGTGCTAGATTATAAAAATTCTACTGCTTCACCAAGATATGACACAGGATTAAATGCTGGTGATTGGAATGTTCAGAATACCAATTATGTTACAACATTAAAAGGATATATGCTTTTGTTTAGAAATGGTTCTTTAAATCATTTCTTATTTATTGACGCAACAGGAACATTAGTTGAGGATTATTATGTTGATTCAAATAGTTTTAACGCGGATTCAGTAGATGGTGATTGGATAACGATTAATGATTACCAAAATAAAATATTTAAATATTTTAATGGAGGAACCGTTTATTCTGTCAATTATTCTTCATATGATGATTACGGAATTAACTGGGATTGGGATGGAACCGTATCAAATGGTTCATTAGTTATGTATGCCAATAGTGGTACAACAACAACATTTGAATATCTGAATAATGGAAATAGAAATATTTTCCATACATATAATAATACAATTTATGAGAATACATCAGCATCTTATTCAGTTGGTAACTATACTGTTGTAATAGAATATTCACTGTCTCTTTCGGCAACCACATCTATGTTTATCTACGATTTAAGTGGTAATTTAATACACAATATTGATGTACAATCAAAAGGAACCTTAAATGATTGGGACTTTAATTATTATGGAAATGGTAAATTTGTTGTAATATTTTACAATAATAATAATATTAATACCCCATATAGTATTTGGAGTTATGATGGAGTTATTGACGATTTAATTTATACTACTCACGCTAGAGGCTCTAATTATCAGTACTGGGACACATATTATAATACTTATCCTTGGATAAATGACGGTAATCCTTCAGAAACTTTTGAGTTAATGTTGTATGATGATAATGGATATTATGATAATTATTTTTACTCTGTAGCTTACTGTGATTTCTTAACATTCTATGATGGAATGTCATCACCTTCATTATATATTTTCCAAGATTCTGGAAATTATGATAAATCAGTTACATTCAGAGAAGGTTTATCTAATAGTTTTTATACTTATGTTAATAACGGAGATGATAATTTGTCGATGTTAATTATTAGTGGTGATACTAATACATTAGTATCTTTAGGATTGTCAGGAGATACCACAGGATTTAATTATGGTGTTTTTGGAAATAACTTCTATTCTATTAACTATTCAGGAGGTTCAATATATTCTCTTTATATCTTTAACCCAGAAGGTATTGTAGATTTAAAACAAATTAGTCCTCCAAATACGGATGTTCAAAGTTACGATACTTTTGCAATAGCAAGTGATACTAATTCTTATTATTTCAATTCGGTATCAACAGGTCTAACTTCAATAAACACATTTATTGATTCATATAACTCGAATGACTATTATAACCCACCAACATATAATTTAAATGGTGTTATTCTTTGTGTAAGTGGTACTAATTTAGATATTATCACAAGAACAAGTTCGGTAACAGGGGTAACATTAAGTGCGAATAATTCAGATTGGAATTTAAGAGTTGGAAAAGATTCATTTATGTATACTTATGGTCGTCCATCCGATAATCATATTGTTGTTGAATTAATTGACTTTAGTGGTAATACATTAAGAAGTGTAGTGTTTACTCAAACATCATGGGACCGTACTAGTTATATATCTGATAGAGCGTTTGTTCGAATAAATAATGGAGATGGTTCATATACTGATTATATGTTCACTTCATCAATGGATGACGGACTTTTATTCTCAGATTATAATTATAACTACGCAATAAACGATTACCTTAATTCAGGGTACATTGACTAAATTAAAAATAAAATAAAATAAAATGAGATATATTATTCAATCAAAGTTACTAAAAGGGTCTGGAGATACACAAACTGTATTACAAAATGGACTATCACCATATGAAACAGATAAACTATTAAAAGTTTCTGAAATAAAAACAATGTGTAAAGAAAAATTTAATAATTTAGATAAGTTTGAAATTAAAGAAGAAAATTTATATTTTGGTAATAACCTTTTAAAAAATGATTTAGAAGTAATTTCAGTTCGACCAGGATTGGAATACAACTTAATTGTTAAGTAATTTTTTTAACAAAAAACAATTTTTTAAAACCCTTCAATTTAGAAGGGTTTTTTTTATCTTTAATTCAAATATATTAAAATGAAAATTTTTATTCAGTGCGCCAGTTATCGTGACCCACAATTAATACCAACAATTAAAGATATGTTGGCAAATGCTAAAAGACCAAAAAATCTTGTATTTTCAATCGCCAGACAATTTAATGAAACAGACGGATTCGATAATCTTGACGAATATAGAAAGGATAAAAGATTTAAAATAATTGATATTCCATATCAAGAAGCCAAAGGAGTTTGTTGGGCAAGAAATCTAACACAACAACTTTATGATGGTGAAGAATATACCCTTCAGATAGACTCACATATGAGATTTATTAAAGATTGGGATGATGTCCTAATCAAGATGATAAAGGGGTTACAAAAGGATGGATACAAGAAACCTTTACTTACGGGTTATGTACCCTCCTTTGACCCTGACAATGACCCAGCAGGTCGTTCACAAGACGCATGGAGAATGGCATTCGATAGATTTATTCCAGAAGGCGCAGTTTTCTTTTTACCTGAAACAATTCCAGGTTGGAGACAAATGACAAAACCTGTAACCGCAAGATTTTATTCGGCTCACTTCTGTTTTACTTTAGGACAATTCGCAACCGAAGTTCAACATAATCCAGAATATTATTTTCACGGAGAAGAAATCTCTATCGGAGTTAGAGCATACACATGGGGTTACGATTTATTCCATCCACATATTCCTGTGGTATATCATGAATATACTCGTAAAGGTAGAACAAAACATTGGGATGATGATAAGACGTGGGGAGAAAGAAATAAAACATCTCACTTAACTAATAGAAAGTTATTTGGTATGGATGGTGAAAAACAAGAAGGTCATGATGGACCATACGGATTCGGTAGTGTAAGAACATTAAAAGATTATGAAAAATATTCTGGTCTTTTGTTTGAAAAAAGAGCAATTGATAAATACACTTTAGATAAAAATTATCCCCCAAATCCTTATAATTTTGAAACAGAACAAGAATGGAAAGATAGTTTCTGTATGATATTTAAACATTGTATTGATGTTAATTATTCAAGCGTTCCTGAAACAGATTATGATTTTTGGGTTGTTGCGTTTCATAGTGCTGACGATAAAACATTATTTAGAAAAGATGCTGATAAAAATGAAATTGCAGGATTTATGAGAGACCCTGACAAATATTGTAAAGTATGGAGAGAGTTTCAAACAGATACATTACCTTCTTACTGGGTAGTTTGGCCTCACTCAGAATCAAAGGGGTGGTGTGATAGAATAACAGGACAATTAAACCATAATGCTGTAAGTTAATGAAAAAAATAATAGAAAATATCACAAATGAATTGTTGGATTCAATTGATATGTCAAGATTCCAACTGATAAATAATACCGAATATCAAGAGTATTACCAAGAAGTTTCTTCAAAAGAACATTATAGATTATTAAATTATTTATCAAATATTTTTAGTTCAGAAACTTTTTTAGATATTGGAACTTTAAAAGGGTGTTCTGCTTTGGCACTATCAACTAATCAAAAAAATAAAGTATATTCATTTAACTTATCAGAACAAAAAGAATTATCTGAAATATTACCCAATGTTGAATTTATACTTGACGATATTTTAAATGATTCATACAATGAATTAATAATAAGTTCTAAATTAATTCTTCTTGACACATATCATGATGGAACATTTGAATTAATGTTTTATGAAAAACTAAAACAAATTAATTATAAGGGACTTCTTATTTTAGATGATATTCATTTAAATTCTGAAATGAAAACTTTTTGGGAATCAATAAATACTGATAAACTTGATATTACTCATTTAGGTCATTCGACAGGAACGGGTGCGGTTTTTTTCTAAAACCAATCATAATATGAAAAAAACTGCGATAGTTACCGTTCTTTTTGATTATCCAAATCATTTTATCCCAACATTTCAAAACAAACTTTTAAAAGATATAGAATCTAATGATTATTATATTATTAGATATAGTAGTGAAGAACATAATATTTCAAAAGAAAGTTATTATTTTAAATTCACTTATTACAGAATAAAAGAGATTGTTAAATTTATTGAAGAAAAAATATTAAATAAATACGATTATTTTATTCTTCTTGACGCAACAGATGTTGGTTATGTTAATAACATTAATAGTATAGATTCTATTATGAAAGAATATAATTGTGATATTTTATTCGGAGCTGAAAGAAATCTTTGGCCAAACACAAATTATAGTCATCTACACGATAACAAAAATATTCAAACACCATATAAATTTTTAAATGCCGGTGTCTTTTGTGCCAAACCAAAATCTTTCTTATCTCATGTAAGTAAAATTTTAGAAAGAGGATTAGTTGGATTATGTGACCAAGGGAATTGGCAAATTGAATATCTTTTAAATGATGATATCCAATTAGATTACAATAACAAATTAGTATTAAATACTTATTTGGCAAAACAAGATTTTACTTTAATTGATAATAAAGTAAATTTTTTAACATCTACCCCTATGTTTGTCCATGATAATGGAGGATATAATGATGATACAATAAAATTATTAGATTATTTTATATGATACAAAGTTGGAGTTACAATAATTTAGAAGGTTTAAGACCTTATGTTAAAGAATTAATTAAAAAAAATAACTATAGAGCAATAGATGTTGGAGCCAGTGCAAATCCTTGGTCATATCCTGAATGTAATTCATTTATTGATATTATTTCACCAAATAAAGATAATGTTAACTTTTTTAAATTAAATTTAGAAAATGAAGAAGAAAGAAATGAATTTTTAAAAATTGTAGAAAAGGATGGAAAATTTGATTTTTCAATTTGTTCACATACAATAGAAGATATTTTTAATCCAATTGATGTGATTAAGTTTTTAATGAAAATATCTAAAAGAGGATACATTTCAATCCCATCAAAATATAATGAATTTAAAAAATTATATAATAATTTGTATCGAGGAAATGCACATCACAAACAATTTTTTGATATTCAAAATAATAAAATTGTTATTTTTCCTAAATTTTCATTTATTGAAACTGACAATAGAAGTGATGAAATTTTAAGACAACATAAAGGTGATGAATTAAATATTTTTTGGGAAGATGATGTTGAATTCAAAATATTTGGAGATGTTACACCATATAATGGTGATAATTCATTAATAAGTGATTTTTATAAACAACTAATAGATGAAAACAATTAGAATAACAAGACAAGGATTCCCAAATCATGGACAACATAGTTGGGTTAATTATTTTAAATTTATTTTATCTAAAAAATACAATGTAATTATTGATACAATAAACCCTGACATTATCATTCATACCGATTTAAATTATAATGAAAATGAAATAGACACATATACAGGACATCTACCAACACAATATAGTAAGACAGATAGAAATAAAAAATTTATTTATGTTTCTGGGGAAGTTGCAGATTTTATGAGCCCTATCATTGCAAATGAAAATCAATGGGCTTTAGGGTATAATAAAATAGAACACCCAAGATATTTGAGACAACCATCAGGAGTTTTAGATGTTTGGACATTATTTGATGAATCAAGATTAGTAGATAGTCCGTTAAATTGGTTAACAGAAAAAAGAAATTTTGATATCATTTCAAATAGAAATACAGGATTTTGTTCGATAACTCAATCGTCTAATAATGACTTTAGGGGACTTGTTTTTGATAAGCTATCAGAATATAAGGAAGTAAGTTCTTCAGGTCCTTGGAGACAGAATTTACAGGGTTCTAATACTTTAAATAAATATCAATGGATGAATCCAATATATAATGGAAGAATTGACGGATTAACGTATAGAGAAAAGATAACTCTTTTCAAAAAATATAAATTTAATATTTCAATTCATTATACTAATACAAATTATATCTTACAAGAAAAATTATATCATGCATTCTTTAGCGGAGCAATACCAATCTTTTTTGGTAATCAAAATATTTTAGAAGAAGGATTTAATCCTGAAAGTTTTATAAATCTTCACGATTACACTAATTTAGATGAATTTTTAGAATTAGTTAAAAAAATAGATAGTAATAAAACTTTATATAAAAAGTATATTGAATCACCTATTTTTATAGATAATAAACTACCAGAATACTATGATTTTGATTATACTCTTAGTTTCTTAGAAAAAATTATAGAATCATAATGAAATATATTTTTACCACATTAGCCGTTGGCGAATCTTATATTAAAAATGCGTCAGAATGTTATACAAAGTATAGCGAAAAATGTTCTGCAGATTTTAATATAACAACAAATGAAACCTTTGAAGTGGGCCCAAAAGTTAATTTGGATTTATTCAAACTTGATAAATACCATGATAGTGGTGCAGGATTTTCATTCTATTTAAATTTAAAAGTTTTATCGTTAAAGTATTGTTTAGATAAAGGATATGATTATATCATATTTAACGATGCCGATTGGAGAATGACAGATAATTTTAGTGAAGAAAAATTACTTAGGTTATTCTCTCATATGGAAAAAAATGATTTAGACTTTTTATTTGAACGACCTTCATTAATTGGTAGTCATAAAAAAGATATGACTAATTGTTTCTTTGATAGGAAATTAAAAGATTATCATGTTTTTGAGCACTCAAAATGGGATAATGCTCATGTTGTAAATGAACAATTTTTGGTATTTAAAAATACTTGGAAATTTAGATACTTTGTTAGAAGGTGGGAAGAATTTTTATGGTATTCAATACACAACGATATTAGAAATTACCCTGATGGATTTGATATTGGAGTATCGGCACTTGAGGCAGAAATGAAATGGGATTGGAATTCTTTTAGAACAATAATTCCAGGATGTTTTGAATTTCACGATAAATCAGGAAATTTACATATAAGATTTTAAAATTAAAAATATGAATATTCAAGAACAAATAACTAAATTTACAAATCTATCTGAGAACGATAGTTTGTCTGCATTTCAAGGACATACCGCACAACAATCTCATTTTGCATATGAAGTTTTTTATAATTTCATTAAAGAAATTAAACCAAAAAGAATTTTAGAAATAGGGACAGCTCTCGGAGGATTTACCGAATTTCTTTTTATAATCATAAATGAATTAGGATTAGATACTCAAATATTATCTTATGATATTTCTGAAAGGCCTTGGTATTCTCAAATGATTGATAAAGGAATTAATATTAAAGTTGAGAATATATTTTCTTCAAATTGGGATTCAGTTAATCCTGAAGTAGAAGAATATATTAAAGGTGATGGTATTACAATTGTTTTATGTGATGGAGGATGGAAAATAGGAGAATTTAAATTATTATCGACATATCTTAAAAATGATGATTTTATTTTAGCACATGATTATGCTGAAAATAAAGTAACTTTTGAAGAAAAAATTCAAAATAAAATATGGAACTGGCATGAGATTCAAGATTCGGATATTAGTGAATCATGTATTAAAAATAATTTAGAATTATACAATAAAGAAACATTCGAAGGTGCTGCTTGGACTTGTAGAATAAAAAAATAATTATTATGTCTAACATAACTTTAGTAACAGGAATTTGGGATATTGGACGAGGTGACCTATCAGAAGGATGGTCAAGACCATATCAACATTATTTAGATAAATTTGAGAAACTTTTAGAAGTAGAAGAAAATATGATAATTTTTGGAGACGAAGAACTTCAAAAATTTGTATCTGATAGAAGAAATAATTTAAATACTCAATTTATTTTACGACCATTATCGTGGTTTAAAAATAATGAATTTTTTGATAAAATACAAAAAATAAGAACACAAGAAAATTGGTTAAATAGAGCTGGTTGGTTAAGAGATTCAACTCAAGCAAGATTAGAAAATTACAATCCACTTGTGATGTCAAAAGTATTTTTATTAAACGATGCCAAAATAATGGACAAGTTTAATTCCGAATATATGTTTTGGATTGATGGGGGTATAACGAATACTGTTCATTCAGGATATTTTACTCATGACAAAGTTTTAGATAAATTATCAAAATATATATCAAAATTTTCTTTTGTTTGTTTTCCATATAATGCTGAAACAGAAATTCATGGATTTGAATATAATAAGTTAAATTTAATTGCCGGTGATAAGGTTAATAAAGTCGCCAGAGGAGGATTCTTTGGCGGACCTAAACATACCATATCAGATATTAATGGAATATACTATAACATATTAAATTCCACATTAGATGAAGGATATATGGGAACTGAAGAAAGTATTTTTTCAATTATGTCATATAAACATTCTGATTTAATAAATTATTTTGAAATAGAAAATAATGGATTGATTAATAAATTTTTTGAAGATTTAAAAAATGATACATTAAAAGTTAAATCTGAAGGTAAAATATCTGTCGATAACAATTTAGATATTACTAAAGTTGGTTTATACGTTATTACTTTTAATAGTCCAAAACAATTTGAAACATTGATTAAATCAATGTTAGAGTATGATAAAAATTTTATTCATAGGCCTAAAAAGTTTTTATTAGATAATTCAAGCGATTTATCTACAACACCAAGATATCAAGAACTTTGTGAAGAACATGGATTTGAATATATTAAGAAAGATAATTTAGGGATATGTGGAGGAAGACAATGGATTGCAGAACATTTTGAAGAAAGTGGATTAGATTATATGTGGTTCAGTGAAGATGATATGTTTTTTCAAAACAAACCAGGGGAAACTTGTAGAAATGGATTCAACAGATTTACACCTAATTTATATCTTAAAACTTTACAAATTTCTAAGAAAGAAAATTTTGATTTTATTAAAATTAATTATAGCGAGTTTTATGGGGATAATGGAACACAATGGAGTTGGTATAATTTACCTCAGAATAAAAGGTCAGAATTTTTTCCGGAAAAACCTTCATTACCTGTTCAAGGATTAGACCCAAATGCCCCAAGAACTAAATTTAATAGTATTAAAACTCATCAAGGATTACCTTATGTTGACGGAGATATCTATTATTGTAATTGGACTCAATTAGTAAGTAAGGTAGGTAGTAGAAAAATGTTTTTAGATACAACATGGGCTCACCCGTTTGAAAATACTTGGATGAGTCATATGTATCAATTAACAAAAAAAGGTGAATTAAATGGTGGTTTATTATTATTGACTCCTGTTGAGCATGATAGATTTGACCATTACGAAAGAAACCTTCGCAAAGAGTCATAACAATATATTATTCCCCTTTCTTAAATTATCTTCAGCCCATAGTGGTTGAAGATTTGTGTAATGACAAAGTTTATAAATTTCTTCTTCGGTTTTCGCTGATGATAGTGGTATGATGTGGTCAATATGAATATGTTTTCCCATTAATTCCCAAGACATTCCTTCTTTAAATTGTTTTTCTATATGTTCTTTTAGAAATTTTGGGGTACAACCAACAATATTAAATGTGGTGTTATTTTTTGTTATATTTTTTAATTTAAGAAATGTTCTTATTCTATTTCTTACTATAGACGATAGACGATAAATGGGGTCGTTTAATTTTTTATTTTTAATATATTCATTGTGTTTATTACGGTTATTTTTAAGATAAATTTTTCTATATTCTAAACGATTTTTTTTATTATTTTCATAATATTCTTTACTGCGTTTTCTTAATTTGTCCAAATTTTTTTCTTTATTATCATGATAATGTTTTTTAACTCTTGATAACATAGTATCTTTATTATCTTGGTAATATTCTTTAATATAATTAGGGTTTTTTTTACGATACTCTTTACCCGAATTAGGGTTATCTAACCTCCATTTCTTTAAGTATATTTTCATTTCGTCAGTTCTTGTATTAGAATAAGATTTTTTACATAATTTACAACAAGAATATTTCCCGTCTATTTTTGTTTTATCAGCATAAAACTCACAAACATCCTTTTCAATTTTACACATACTACAAATCTTTTTTTCCATAGTGTTCTCTAAGTAATTTTTCAATAAGCCCTGATTTATTAGTAATATCTTCTTCCATTCGTTTAAATAATTTAGGGTCTAAACTAATCGCAAATTTAATTTTTTTATCTTCTTCTTTTTTTCTTGGTTTCATATATTATAAATATCTCATAAAGTATGAAAAGTTATACTCTATAAAATAAATTTACAATATATTTATTAATAAACAAGAAAATATGGATTGGTTTATTAAAAAGGGGGCAACCTTACCAGTATTAAAAATGCAAATTGTTCGAGATGGACGTGCAGGTTATCTACAACTTATGGAGGACTTAGAAGTTTCTACCATTTATTTCAGTATGATTAATGTGGAAACGGGTGTTCCTAAAATAGTATCAGCCCCCGCAGATATTGTTGCGTTATTATTACCTGAAGGAGCCACAACTGAATATTATATTTATTTCAAGTTTACTGCAAGAGATACTAATACTCCTGGAAGATATCAGGGGCAATTCTTAATTAAGAATGATGAAGGTAATTTAATACTACCATTAAGAGAAGAATTATATATAAACATTCAAAATAGTTTTATATCTGAAACTGCTTGTTGTTAGTTTGATTAATCAAACCATTTATTTATATTTATAGAAGAAGACAAATTTCACTTATTGTGAAAGCCAATACGTCAATCTAAAAAATATAATATGATATCTACTGAAGAGATTGAGTCATTCCTCCACGGAACTGACCCCGAAGAATTTATAGTCGCAATCGAGTATGACTACTCATCCAATTGTGTTTTTAAAATTAAAGAAATCCCTGGTAAGGGTAAAGAAATCCGTAAAGATACTTTCACACCATTTGCTTGGGTTGGAGACCTTAGAGGTATTAAATTCTATGGTGATTCCAAAGAAGCTCAAAAAGCTGCAATGACCAAGTATAGTATCACGATTGATAAATTAGATACTCACGGTAATGAACGATTAGAGAAAGGTATGACATTTATTGTTAAATCTTTAAAGGGTTATAGAGAACTTATTCAATTCTTCAGAGATGGAGGTTGTGACCCGTGGGGAGAAAACACAAAAGATAAAATAATTATTCTACCTCCTGTAGAACAATATCTTATATCCAAAGGAAAAAGATTATTTAAAGGTTTTGAAGATTATAACCAAGTCACTCGACTTGTATATGACTTAGAAACGACCGCCCTTGACCCTAAGGATGGTCGTATCTTTATGATTGGAATTAAAACGAATAAAGGGTATCACCGAGTGATTGAGTGTATTGATGAGAATGAAGAGATGAATGCAATCATTGAGTTCTTCAAAGTTATTGATGAACTTAAACCAAGTATTATTGGTGGTTATAATTCAGCAAACTTCGATTGGCATTGGATATTCGAAAGATGTAAGATATTAAACATTGACCCAAAAAAGATTTGTAAATCATTACACCCCCAACATTCATTCACAAGAAAGGATAGTATGTTAAAACTTGCAAATGAGGTTGAGAACTTTACTCAAACTTCAATTTGGGGTTATAATGTAATTGATATTATTCATGCTGTTCGTAGAGCACAAGCGATTAATTCAAGTATCAAAGCGGCGGGTTTGAAATATATTACAAAGTTTATCAACGCTGAAGCTCCTGACCGTGTGTATATTGACCATACGAATATTGGTAAGATGTATTTGAATAGAGAAGAATATTGGATGAATGTTACGAATGGTAATTATAAAAAGTTGGGTGACTATAAGGATTTGGATATAAAGTTTCCTGGTGTATATAAAAAGATTACTGGTGATAAGATTGTTGAGATGTATCTTGACGATGACTTGGATGAAACATTAAAGGTTGACCAAGAGTTTAATCAGGGTTCGTTCTTGTTGGCGGCAATGATTCCGACAACATATGAGAGGGTATCTACTATGGGTACCGCAACATTATGGAAAATGTTAATGTTGGCTTGGTCATATAAACATAATTTGGCTATCCCTCAGAAACAAGGTAAAACTGACTTCGTAGGAGGTCTTTCTCGACTACTTAAGGTCGGATATAGTAAAGATGTCCTTAAGTTGGACTTCTCGTCTCTATACCCCTCCATTCAACTCGTACACGATGTTTTTCCTGATTGTGATGTAACAGGTGCGATGAAAGGGATGTTAAAGTATTTCCGTGACACTCGTATCAAATACAAACAACTTGCCGAAGATTTTTATATAACTGATAGAAAAAAATCTGAAACATATGGTAATAAACAATTACCTATTAAGATATTCATTAACTCTATGTTCGGTGCGTTATCCGCCCCACAGGTGTTTGCATGGGGTGATATGTACATGGGAGAACAAATTACCTGTACGGGAAGACAATATCTTCGTCAGATGATTAAGTTCTTTAGTGGTAAAGGTTATGTTCCTTTGGTTATGGATACGGATGGTGTGAACTTTTCTACACCTGGAGATGCTAAAGACCGAGTATATGTTGGTCGTGGATTGAATTGGAAGGTAAAGTTGGGTAAAGAATATTATGGACCTGAAGCCGATGTTGCGGAGTATAATGATATATTCATGAGAGGAGAGATGGCTCTTGATACCGATGGGGTATGGCCTTCTTGTATAAACCTTGCCAGGAAAAATTATGCGGTTATGGATGCTAAAGGAAAGATAAAGTTAACTGGCAATAGTATTAAGTCAAAGAAACTTCCTTTGTATATTGAAGAGTTCTTAGATAAGGGTGTTAAAATGTTATTACAAGGTGATGGTAAAGCGTTTGTAGAATATTATTATGAATATCTACAAAAGATATGTGATAAGAAAGTTCCATTAAGTAAGATTGCACAAAGAGCTAAAGTTAAATTAACTATTGAAGATTATGTTAAAAGATTATCTACTAAAACTAAATCAGGTAATAGTATGAGTCGCATGGCACATATGGAATTAGCGATTAAAGAAAAGTTAAATGTGAATTTGGGTGATGTTATTATGTATGTTAATAATGGAACAAAGTCATCTCAAGGGGATGTTCAGAAGATGACCGTAAAACAGATTAAAGATACCAACTTAGTTAATCAATATAATGACCCTAAATCAAAGTCAATCACGGATGGTGTTATGATTAATTGTTATATGTTGGATAAAGATATTTTGGATAAAGACCCTGATTTAACGGGGGATTATAATGTTCCAAGAGCTGTTGCAACTTTTAATAAAAGAATCGAACCTTTAATGGTTGTGTTTAAAGATGAAGTTAGAAACCATTTAATCGTTGAGAAACCTGAAGATAGAGGAATCTTTACAACATCTCAATGCGAATTAATTAATGGACATCCATTAGGTGATGGCGACCAAGATGATTTAGATGAAGTTATGACTTTATCTGATGGAGAATTATCCTATTGGGAAAAAAGAGGACTTAACTCTGATTATATGTATGAACTTGCAGAAGAAGGGTGGGAAGAAAACTTAGGAGTTCTTTAACCCATCACTCGATAAGATATACCAAGTACCATAAGAAAATCTAAATTCAACACAAGCATATTTGTCTAATTCAATCTCATCGTAATCGTCATCAACTTTACCTATGTCAGGTTTGACGATTACGTGAGTCATTGCTTTGACTACGATATGGTCTGTTGTTTTAGAATTTAAAACTACGGTTGAGCTGGAAACACCTTTAATTATAACGCATTCTTCTCCGTTTGTATGATACTCAGTTTCTGAAATTATTGAAACTTCTGATGTTTGAATAATCTCTCCGTTAATTAATCTTTGTGATGGTATTGTTCTAATTATTGCCATTATATTACGTATATTTGACGAGGCATTGCCCTGAATTTCATTTGTTTATTTAAATTTTCTGCGATTAGTGCCTCGCGTTCCATTACTTTTTCTGGTCTTAATCTTGTCATCCAACCTTCAGCACCGATAAGTTCTTCTAATAATTTAGATTTTTCATCTTTGGCCTCAGTTAATAAACTTTGATAATCCATTACAATTTCAGAATCTGGAGTTTTTAAATTTCCACTATATTTTCCTCTTACTCTTGCTAAAGTTTCTTTCACATACGAGGTAAACCATCTTCTAACCCATTGTTTTGCAGGTGTATTTAAATCTTCCCAAGTAAGTTCTTCTAATGGAACATCTGTTGGAAGTTTAATAACATCTTTATTTGCCTTTAAACAAGCTTGTCTGCTATCAGGACCAACATCATAATACCAATACCATACTGCTTTACCAACATATTGGTTATAAGATGACCAGTTAAATTTACCACCAGGGGTATTATACAAGTGAATTGCCTTTTTTCCATCAGGTAATCCTGTAATTCTATAAGTTAATGAACCACCTAAAATTCTATTTAAGATATTTGCTTCCTGCATTCTTATTAGATAATCAAATCCTGACATCATAAAATAAGAACCTTGATAACCCATCTGAGCAAAACCAGCCTCATTAGCACCTAAACCAACACCACCAAATCCACCAGCCATTCCACCTAAACCAAATGCAGTCCATGCTTGGTCACTAAACCATAAAAGTTCATTAACCTCTCTTCCCGCAGGAATTTCATAAGTTTGTTGATTTTTTTCAAGGACAAAATAATCCTTTTTTAATACCCAAGGTCCATCAGTTTGAAGACCTACTATTTTTGAATATGAGTAACTGAATTGTTGTTCGAAATCCATTGTTCTTGTTATCAATGCATTTGCCACAGATTTTTCTGACATATTTAGATTAACCAAGTTAACCCATTGACTATCTATCAACCATTGTAAAACATATTCTTCATAATCTTGAATAGAAAGTTCCATCAAAGAATCCATCATTTCATCTTCAACTTCAACACTTCTTAAAGGTGCTCCCAACAGGTGCTTAATCCTTGTATATATTTTCGACCTTTCTGGTTCTGGTATTACTGCCATATATTTAGTTTTTCTATAAATATCATAAAAAGGTTTATTCTATATTTAACTTCAAAGCATCGATAGGAAATACGAAATTACCATTAACTATCTTAGGTTTTTTATTAAAAACTAAAACATTCTTTCCTTTTTGGAAAATTAATAAATCAGTAGAATAATATTTAACCTTACCAGTACCGTAAAGTGTAATAGTCCCTTTTTTCTCGTCAATAACTTTATCTCTAAATCCTTTAACTTGAGCGGTTTCTGTTTTATCATCCATAGTTAATTCCAAATCAATTCCTTGTAATGCATCTTTATCACTACCTAATTCTGAAATCATTTCAACTTTAACTTTTTTACCAAAGTATCTTCTTAAAATTGCGGCAGTAACTTCTTCTCTTTTATTTCCAATAGCACTCTTCTCTTCAAGAGTTCTCATTATATTAATAAAAGTTGGACTTTTCTTATCAAAAATTCTGAATTTAAAATAATCTAAAGCCCCAACAAATCTTTTAACTTCTTTAATTTGTTGTTCGTGTGTTTTACCTTTAAAAACAATTTGTTCCTTTCCTTCCATTGTTTTAATTACTTGATTAATATCATTAAGTAAAACACAAAATCCTGAATAGTTCGTATTTAATTTATTAATTACAGACCTTCCAATATTTTCCAAATCAAATATTCCTGGCAGTTGTCCCTTTGGTGGGTCAGAAACATATGTATTACTAAAAACCTCAAGTAATATTTTTTCAATCCCTGCTCTATAAATTGATTCAACACTTTTATTTGTGTTAAATAATCTTCGATAAAATTCGATTTCTTCTGATGAACACGATTGTGATTTTCCTTCAGACATAAGTTGTTTTAATTCTAATGATTCGTCTAATTTTGTTTTAACCTTCATTTCGTACATTTTTGTTACGAAATCCCAATTCACAACTTTCCAAAAGTTTGTGATATATTCATCTCTTTTATTTCTATATTTGAGATAATAAGCATGTTCCCAAAGGTCTAATCCCAATATTGGAAATCCACCATCCTCAATTACATTCATTAATGGATTGTCTTGGTTTGGTGTCGACATAATCTTTAACGAATTTTTTGCTGTCAATACCAACCACACCCATCCTGAACCAAACCTTTCTTTTGCTATTTTTTCAAATTCTTTCTTAAACGCTGTAAAGGTACCATATTCTTTTGTAATTTTGGTATAAAGTTCTCCACTTAATCTTTTTGGGGTTGGGGTTAACATATTCCAGAAAAGTGCGTGGTTAAATGCCCCACCTGCGTTGTTTCTTATGTTTTTATCGAATCGGCTAATTGTTTTGATAATTTTTTCTAATTCTAAATCTCCGTATTTTTTCTTTGATAGTGCGTCATTAAGTTTATCCACATACCCTTTATAATGTTTATTATAGTGAAACTCCATAGTTTCGGGGTCAATAAATGTTTTTAATGATGAGTATGAGTAAGGTAATTTTTCTATACCTATTTTTTTCATTTCTGTAATTAACAACTCTGTTTCTTTCTTAACGTGGTTCTCTACTATCTTTACCTCAAGTTGTTTAATTTGTTTTTCTATTCTGTTCATAATTTTAAATTACTGTAATTATAAATAATCCAGTAGTTGCTAATATCTCAGTTCATTGATTCTCTGTAATATTTCTTCAGCAGCATTTGCCGAGTTTTGATTATCCCCCATTACGGTTGCAATCACTTGTTTTTTGTTATTTAATATGTCGTAGATGATACCTTCTATTGTGTTTTCAAAGATGGGGTAATAAACTAATACATTGTTTTTTTGACCGTATCTATAACTTCTATCTTCCGCTTGGGCGTGGTCTGAAGGTAAAAAAGATAAGTCATTCATTATCACGGCTTCAGCTGCAGTCAAAGTAATACCAACACCAGCAGCCTTAATATTCCCAACAAAAACTCTAATCTTTTCATTCTCTTGGAATTGGTCGACACTATATTGTTTTTCCACTTTAGACATTGTCCCATTAAGTTTCACGGCAATTTTCCCAAAGTGTTGAGTGATAATATCTAATGACTCTGTAAAATTACAGAAGATAATAACTTTCTTACCTTGTTCAAGAATGTTCTCTGCCAACTCTATTGTTTGGTTTATTTTCTCATTGGCAATAATTTGTCGTATCTTTGTAAGTTTTGTGAACTGAACGGTAAGAGATTTTGATTCATCTGGATTCTTATCATACCAATCATAGTATTCCCCCATCACTTCCTCGTAATCTTTTGATTTCAACCTCAAATATACTGGCGTGATAATCTTATCAGGTAAGTCAAGAACATTCTCTTTCAATCTTCTTAATGTTAATCCTAATGTTCTATCTCTTAATTCTTCAAGATTGCTTGCCCCCGTTACATTCCATATTTTTCTGCCACCAACATTAAATTGATATCCTTGGCAATATCTAATGGCGTAGGCCATCCAATTCTTGGCGGTAGGAGAATCAACAAGACTTAATAAGTTAAAGTAATCAATAGGACGAGAGGTCATCGGGGTTCCCGTTAATAACCATATTCTATCAACATTCTTAACCAAATCATTTATTAATTTTGTTCTTTGTGCTGTAACATTTTTAATATAGTGTGCTTCGTCAATAACCACCAAATCAAAATTGGACTTAAGAATTTCTGAATTATCTTTTTTCTTACTGTCATGGAAATTTTTTATTATATCATAGTTTATTATCACAAAGTCGTGCTCCGTACTAAAATTCTTTCCTTCTGAAATAAAAACAGATTTATCTGTATAATTTTCTATTTCTCTCTTCCAGTTAATCTTTAGTGTCGCAGGACAAATTATTAATACTTTTTTTGCGCCAGTTTCTAATGCCGCAATGATTGTTGAAGTGGTCTTACCCAATCCCATATCGTCCGCCAATATGAATTTTTTGTTCTCTACTAATTTTTGGATTGCCTCTTTTTGGTGGGGAAGTGGTGGTCTGTTTGAATATTTCTCATAATCAATAACAACATCTTTAACACTATTGTCTTTTATGATGGCAGCCTTAGGTAACCAAAAATCGTGTAGTTCTTGTTTTTCAGTTATTTTTCCCCAAATATGAAACGCTTTTTCCTTATCTGCTAATAATTTTTCAACCCATATCTTTTCGGGTATCTCTGTTAATAATTTATCATCAGCAAGTTTTTGTGCGAAATAGGCATCAAGTATAACCCACTTTTTAGCGACCTTTGGCTTTTTATCGTGGTTTGCAATAATATATTCAGATTGACTTCTTGTTGGATAAAATTTTTTATTGATTTGAGATTTTCTTTTCAACTCAATTAAATAATTATTCCCACCTTCATAGGTTTCCAATATGGATAATGCTTTGGATTCTAAACTTATATCAGGACTCATTAGATTACATTAGTGTGGTTTCTCCCATCGTTCCAATAATTCACATCTCCATACCAAACGAAAATTTCTTCTTCGGGATTTATATTTTTTATTGCAAAAAATTCAAATGTGCTATTGTTAAAGTTTGACCTCCACCCAGCATTTGGAGTATTACTATGATTATATAATCCGCCATAACCTGTTGGGATAACTTGATTCATCCATTCAGACGTTCCTTGAGGCCAATTAAATCTATAGTCTATGAGAGTAGAACTTACTTCACCACGTACCAATCCCAAATCAATTAAAGAACATTCTTCTATGATTTCACCTTCTAATATTTCTTTAGATGCAAATACCCCAAGTCCATGAATAGGACTTTCAGATATGTATATTTTAGTTGGTGGATTTATTCTCATAAAATTTTACTTTAAATATAAGAATATTCTTGGTATTTATCAATATGGATATATTAAAATTAAAAAAGTTAATAAGTAAATTATTTCAGGTGACTAAACCCCAAGGTGTTACGGACATTAAATTTAATTTAGACCCTTTTGGTAAAGAACCTACCGATACATATTATATGGGTATAACATATATAGTTCCTGATGATAGTCCATTTTTAAAAAAAAATACTGTAGAAGATAGAATGTCTTGGAATGAAGAAATAAGAAAAACAATTAAAGGTTATTTTAATACTAAAATAATTATAAATTCAACAGGAATTTGTCAACAATCATATTATAATAATAATAAACACCTCTATTAACATATGCAAAATTTAGTTCCAATCACACGTTTAGGTAAATTCTTCGGAGCAGAAGATTATGCGCTCGATATTGGTATGGGGGAAGAATGGTTGTTGGGGGATATGAACTTTACAATTATTTTATATCGTATTGATAGATATAGAACAAAAACTGATGATGTTTATGGAGAAGTGTTAGAAGATGGAATACAATTTATGTCCCCTATTGAATTGAAGGGATACGTTAAAATTGTTGCACCTACCAATAAATTATTAGGTAATAGTAAGATTAAACAAGATGAGCCAGGTAATATGACATTCTCTATCTATCAAAAAACTCTTGAGGATATGGAAGTTAATATTTTGATGGGGGATTATTTGGCATATTATGAAACAGAAGATAAAGTAAGGTATTATACGGTTATAGATGACGGATTGGTAGTTTCTGATTTAAAACACACTTATGGTGGTTATAAATCTTTTTACCGTACCATAACAGCTACTTGGGTAAGTGAAAACGAATTTAGAGGATTATAATATGAAAATAATAATAAATGAATCTCAGTTTGACTCTTTGTTTTTGGGTAAAAAAGTTATGGTGTATTACAATTTACACAAACATACTTTCTCTGTAACATATGACAGTAAAGTTATTATGCATGCTGATTATGTTAAACTTGGAAATGTTGAGTTTAGAGTAAGACCTGGAGGTAAAGAAAAAGTTAGAGTAGATAAAAGTAAGAATGTTCACGCATTTGTTATTGGAAGGTTATTAGATTATTGTGAATATCCTTGTGATGATATCCCAACACCTGAAGGAGAAGATGTGATAACATATAATCCATACAAATACGATTCATTTGTTTATAAGAACGACAAAACACCAATATATCATGCAAAAGAAGTTGATATGGTTAATTCCGATAATAAAATATTTATAGTAAAGAAATAAGATGCCATTACCAAAACAAGTTAAACCAACATTACCATTAGTTCCAAAAAAGACATTGTCTGCCCGCAGAGAACAACTTTTGGAATATATTAATGCGGATGGAACTTATTTACCTAAATCTGTATTACATGCTGATTTAGATAGGGGTATGTTAGATTTTGTTAAAGATGACTTAAAAGTTGTTAGTTCAGGAAAAATTGTTCCGATGGTTGATATTATTATAACAACACAAAACTGGTCTCAATATGTTGAAACTTCTCAGTTTGTTGATTTAGATAATAATCCTTCCCCACCTTTTATTACGGTTGTTAGAAGTCCTGAAGTTAAGTATGGTTCAAACCCTTCATTAGTTTATACAATACCTAATAGAAAACAATTTTATTATGCAGCGGTTCCTACTTGGAATGGTAATGAACAAGGGATGGATATCTATACAATACCACAACCAGTTCCTGTTGATATTAATTATAGTGTTAAGATTGTTTGTAATAGAATGAGAGAACTTAATCAATTGAATAAGATTGTATTACAAAAGTTTTCATCAAGACAGGCATATACTTTTATTAAAGGTCAATACGTTCCTATTATTATGAATAGTATTGCTGATGAATCTCAACTAACGATAGAACAAAGAAAATATTATATTCAAAATTATGAATTCACAATGTTGGGATATCTTATTGATGAAGAAGAATTTGAAGTTAAACCAGCAATTAATAGGGTTACTCAATTAGTTGAAATTGATGCAAGTACTCCAAGGTCAAGAAAAAAAGAATTCCCTCAAAATCCTGATGATTTTAAATTTAATTTTTTATATGTTAATGGTAACGATACATTAAATGATTTAATTGATTTTACTGCAGATATGGAATTAGTATCTTCTAATAATGTTGATTCATTTGATGTTTACGTTAATAATGACTATTACGGAACAGATATTAATAGAATTCAAATCACAACAAATGATACTTTGAGAATTCAAATCTCAAGAGTTGATGGTGGTAAAGACGCCAATATTCAGTTTGAAAATAAGTTAGTTTAATTTTCTCCGTAAATATCTTTCTTTTCTTTACACTTTTCCATTATTAAATTCTCAACAAATTTATAAATTTTTATACCCCTCTTATCACAATACTTTTTAAGTATTTCGTGTGATTCAGGTGATATTTTAAGATTTTTAATTTCCTTCTTAGTTTTCATAGGCAGAAAAAAGGTAGAATTATTTCATACCCTTTAAAAATAGATATCTAAAAGTAAAGTTTTTTACATCATTATCTAATATTTATCAATAAAATAAATCTGCAATAGAATAATTAAATAATGGCAACAGCACAAGCAAATCAAAAAGTATTCGTATCGCCTGGAGTATACACTTCTGAAACGGACTTATCGTTCGTAGCTCAAAGTGTCGGTGTAACGACATTAGGTCTTGTAGGGGAAACTATAAAAGGCCCTGCATTTGAACCTGTTTTTATAACAAACTATAATGAGTTCCAAGCTTATTTCGGGGGAACAGAACCCGTTAAGTTTGTGAATACACAAATACCTAAATATGAAGCCGCGTATATCGCAAAATCTTATTTACAACAATCTAATCAATTGTTCGTAACAAGAGTATTGGGATTATCAGGATATGATGCGGGTCCTTCTTGGAGTTTAAAGGTTACGGCAAATGTTGACCCTTTAACAATAGGATTAAGTTCTTCAGTAGGAGTTCCTTTTACTGCAACTTTTACAGGAACTTCAACAGGTACTACTATCACATTTATTTCAGGAGCTTTACCCGCACCTGTAACTGATAACTATAATGTTCAATATAGACTTTCTGATGGAAGTGTTTCAACATATAATCAAGATTTTAATTATTATTTAACAACAGTAATTAAAAATACACCATTAAGTGCAACAACATCATTTATCTATGGTTCTATTGCTCCTAATGATTATGATATGTTAATTGGTGATGGTTATGTTAATATTGATAACATTTACAAATGTGGTTCTACTGACTTATATTATAACGATTTAAGTGCTGGTTCAAACGACCCTTGGTATTATGCTAACTTTAACAATTATTCAATGAATAATTATTCAGGGTATTCGTTCTATTATAATGTAACATCATTATCTTCGGGAGGAACAGGAGTTTATACAGGGACAATTACAGGTCAGATTTATAGTTACTCAGGAACCGCATATGAGGCTTACAACAATATGGTTGTAGCAACTTTACGTTCAAGAGGTATCTCTTTATATGCGAATAGTACTTCAAGTGAAGACCACGGTCCAATATATGAAGTTAGTGGATTAACTGATTTACAAATGGTTTGTACTGGTCAGTATTCAGGAATAACAAAAAATCCTTATTCTCATTTCTTAATTTCAGGTAACACTAAAAGTAATACACCTTTTACACTTGAAACTTCTTTATTGGCATCTGACTCGAAATATATTACTAAAGTTTTAGGTGTTGATAATTTCGGTAAATCAAGATATGAAGTTCCTGTTTTTGTTGAGGAATCATATCAAGGAACTTTAAATTACGCTTACAATCAAGGATATATTCGTGGATTAAGTTGTGATTTAATAGCATTACCTGAAGCAAGAAACCAAACGACAAATTCAATCGCTTGGAATTTAGAAAAATATCAATCTCCTGAAACACCTTATTTAGTTTCAGAATTGAGAGGTAATCAAGTTTATAGATTATTTAAGTTTATTTCTATATCAGATGGTGATGCGGCAAATACGGAAGTTAAAATTTCAATTGCAAATTTATCATTTAATAATATGACATTTGATGTCTTAGTTAGAAATTTTTATGATACAGATGCAAATCCTGTTGTTATTGAGAAATTTACTAACTGTACTATGGACCCAGGTTCTAACAGCTTTATTGGTGTTAAAATAGGAACTTCAAATGGTCAATATGCATTGGTTTCAAAATATATTATGGTTGAATTGGCTGATGAGGCACCAATTGACGCAATTCCTTGTGGATTCTACGGATACACTCAAAGACAATATGAATCGGCAGAATATCCATCACCAACACCAAAATTCAAAACAAAGTATTACTATCCTGGTGAAGTTATTTATAACCCACCATTTGGTACAACTACAGGAGGTTCTAACGTTGTTGAATCGGGTGGAGATATTGTTAGAAGAACTTATTTAGGATTCTCAACTCAGTTTGGAATTGATGAATCTTTCTTAAGTTATAAAGGTAAGCAAAACCCTGTAGTTGGTTGGGCTACTGCAACAGATTCAATTCCTTGGAATTGGTTAAGTAAAGGATTCCACATGGATTCAGGTGCTACTGTTGTTACAATAGGAAATGTTTTTGATACAAGTGGACAAACTGCTTTTGAATGTGGAGACGCTGACTTTAGATTTGACCCTGAAACTCAAGAAAATCCTTATTACTTTATCTACGCAAGAAAATACACAGTATGTTTTGCAGGTGGATTTGATGGTTGGGATATATACAGAGAATACAGAACAAACCAAGATAGATTCCAATTAGGTGCATCAGGTTATTTAGCGGGTGCTGCTCCTTCATCAAGATATCCAACAGCAACAGGAGATGGTTTATTCAAGAGAATCGTTGTTCAGAATAACAAACAAGATTTTGCAAATACTGACTACTACGCTTACTTACTTGGTATCTTAACTTTCTCAAATCCTGAAGCAACAAATATTAATGTATTTGCAACTTCAAGTATTGATTATTTTAATAACTTAAATCTTGTAGAAGACGCAATTAATATGGTTCAATACTCAAGAGCGGATTCTGTTTATATCACAACAACTCCTGACTATAATATGTATACTCCAGATGCTACAAACTCTTTGGATATCATTTATTCTCAAGAAGCGGTTGATAACTTAGATAATACAGGGATTGATTCTAACTATACCGCAACATACTATCCTTGGATTTTAACAAGAGATACTGTTAATAATACACAAATCTATTTACCTCCAACAGGAGAAGTTTGTAGAAACTTGGCTCTAACAGATAACATCGCATTTCCTTGGTTCGCATCAGCGGGTTACACAAGAGGTTTGGTGAATTCAGTTAAAGCAAGACAAAAATTAACTCAAGAAGATAGAGATACTTTGTATCAAGGTAGAATTAACCCTATCGCTACTTTCTCTGATGTTGGTACTGTAATTTGGGGTAATAAAACATTACAAGTTGCTGATTCAGCTTTGAACAGATTAAATGTAAGAAGATTATTATTACAAGCTCGTAAATTAATATCCGCTGTTGCTGTAAGATTATTGTTCGAACAAAACGACCAAATCGTTAGACAACAATTCTTAGATAGTGTTAACCCAATCTTAGATTCAATTAGAAGAGACAGAGGTTTATACGATTTCCGTGTAACCGTTTCATCTTCACCTGAAGATTTAGATAGAAACACTTTGACAGGTAAAATTTACCTTAAACCAACGAAGGCGTTGGAGTTCATCGATATCGAGTTCTTCATCACACCAACAGGTGCTTCGTTTGAGAATATTTAATAAAAAAATTGGGGGTACTTATAGTATCCCCAATATTAGCCAAGTATGAGAAATCAAATTAAAGAAGGTTTTAAAGCAGAAGGTTCACCAGATATGAAATATTATGCGTTCGATTGGGACGATAATATCGTTCATATGCCGACTAAAATTATTGTTAAGACAGATAAGGGTGATGAAGTAGGTATGAGTACTGATGATTTTGCGGAACATAGACATCAAATAGGTAAAAAACCTTTTGATTATAAAGGTGAAACTATTGTGAATTTTGCAAAAGACCCTTTTAGAAACTTCGGAACTATGGGAGACAAAAACTTCTTGGTCGACGCAATGAGGGCAAGAACAGGTCCCGCATTCGAAGATTTTAAAGAAGCAATTAATAATGGCGCAATATTTTCAATTGTTACTGCAAGAGGTCACAATCCTAATACATTAAAGCAGGCTGTTTACAATTACATTATAGATGGATTTCACGGAATCGACAAAAATGAATTAATTAAAAATTTAAAAAAATATAGGTCATTTGTTGACGAAGATGATATGTCTGATGACGAACTTATCAAATCATATTTAGAATTAAACAAATACTATCCAGTTTCTTTTAATGACGAACAAGGAGCATCAAATCCTGAAGAAGCAAAAGTTAGGGCTATGGATGAATTTGTAAGTTATATAAAAGCAATGGCATCAGTTCTTAATAAAAAAGCGTATTTAAAAAATGATATAAATAATAATTTCATTCCAGCAAAACCTACAATAGGATTTTCAGATGATGATATAAAGAATGTAGAAAAGATAAGTAAACATTTTAAAGATAAACCAGATAATATAGTAAAAACATATTCTACTGCCGGAGGAGCTAAGAAAGAATATAAATAAGGATATTTTTTTTAAAAAAAAAGTAAAGAGAAATATTTTTAACAAGACGATATTTATAAAATATAAACAAAGAAACAAAAATAAAATAATATGGCTGACTTACTGATGAAAATGCCTATACCGTACGAACCAAAACGTCAAAATAGGTTTATTTTAAGATTCCCATCAACTTTAGGTATTAATGAGTGGTTTGTAGAGACTACTTCAAGACCGCATATACAAATTGCATCTACAGAGATTCAATTTTTAAATACGTCAACATTTGTTGCAGGTAGATTTAACTGGCAACCAATTAATGTAACGTTTAGAGACCCAATTGGTCCTTCAGCAGCTCAAGCGTTGATGGAGTGGGTTAGATTACATGCGGAGTCTGTAACAGGTCGTATGGGTTATGCTGCGGGGTACAAAAAAGATATTGACCTTGAAATGTTAGACCCAACTGGAGTTGTTGTTGAGAAATGGATTCTTTATGGAACTTTCTTAACAGATGTTAACTTTAACGCTTTAGATTATAAATCAGATGCATTAGCAACAATCACAGCTGCTTTGAGAATGGATAGATGTGTTTTAGTTTATTAATAGTATTTATAAAAAAATAATAAAGATTATATTTAACCGTAAAGAACATAAACTTTACGGTTATTTTTTTATATGGAAAATCAAACAAACGATTACTCACAACAGAACTTTTCATTGCCACACGATGTAGTTCCTTTACCTTCACAGGGTATTTTTTACAAAAATAAAAAAAAGACAATTAAAGTTGGTTATCTAACGGCATCTGATGAAAATATTCTAATGGGTGGAGGAGATGACTTAACTATTAATTTATTAAGAGCTAAAATATACGAACCAGATATTCGTATTGAAGATTTATTGGAAGGAGATATTGAAGCAATATTAATCTTTTTAAGAAACACTGCTTTTGGTCCTGAAATTGAATTAAATTTAACTGACCCTGCAACAAAAAAATCTTTTCAAGCAACAGTTTTACTTGACCAATTAAGTACTAATAATGGAAAATTACCAAATGAAGATGGTACTTTTATAACACATTTACCAAAATCAGGTGTTGATATAAAATTAAAACCAATGAGTTATAGTGATATTCTTGAAATACAAAAAATGGTTCAAGCGTATCCACAAGGAAGAACTGCACCAAAAATTACTTGGAGATTAGTTAAAGAAATTATTGAAATAAATGGTAATACCGATAAAGGTGAAATTGCGAAATTTGTGGAACAAATGCCTATTTCTGATTCTAAACACATCAGAAAATTTATGGAAGACAATGAACCAAGATTAGATATGAATAGAATTGTAATGACCCCATCAGGAGAAAAACTAACAGTTAACGTTGGTTTTGGGGTTGACTTTTTTCGCCCTTTCTTCTGATTATAGAAAAAATCAAATTGATGAGTTTTATTATTTAACTACTTTAATGAAAATTTCTTATCAAGATTTTGAAAAGATGCCTATTTTTATAAGAAAGTATCTTTTAAATAAATGGATTGAAGACCATCCAAAAGGTTAAAGAGGACTGAATTTTCAGTCCTTTTATATTTATATAATATAATTTAAATTATGGCTACAGACGATAAAAGTACAATACCCGAATTTGGTGACAAATTAAAAGCCGCTTTAGACCTTACAACAATTTTGAAGGATATGACTGCGGGGGTTGGTCAATTACAAGGATTATCAGTTGAACTTAATAAGACATTTGGACAAGGACTTGAACGAGTGTCTGAAATGACTAAATCTTTTAAAGATTCGATTCCTCTTGTTACAAGATTGGGTGGTAGTATAGGTGATGTAAGTAAAACAATGAATGATATTGCACTTGCGTCTAGAAGAAATGTTATCGCAAATTCTGAAGATGTTACAAAATTATATGAAGCTTCAAAAATTTTAGGTACAGATGCTAGAACTTTATCAGACACTTTTTTAAATATTGGAACTGGAATAGAACAAATCGGTTCTCAAGTCGAGAAATCAATACAGTATGTTAATAGTATTGGTGGAAATGCTGCACAAGTGATGAAAACCGTTACTGATAATATGTCAGTAATGAACAGGTTTCAATTTGAAGGTGGTGTTCAAGGATTAACTAAGATGGCTGCTCAAGCAACTATGTTAAGATTTAATATGAATGAAACATTTCAATTAGCGGATAAGGTTTTAGACCCAGAAAAGGCTATTGAAGTTGCATCAGCATTTCAAAGACTCGGTGTTGCTGCGGGAAGTTTAGTTGACCCATTTCAATTAATGAATCAATCAATTAATGACCCATCAGGATTACAAAATAGTTTAAAAGATGTTGCAAAACAATTTACATATTTTGACGATAAAACAAAAACATTTAAAATAAATCCACAAGGTGTTCTTACCCTTAAAGCAATGCAAGAACAAACAGGTGTTAGTGCTGCGGAAATGTCAAAATTAGGATTGGCGGCAGCAGATGTGGAAAGAAGAGTTCAATCAATAAGACCTGACATTAAATTCAAAAATGAAGAAGATAAGGAATATTTGATGAATATTGCCAAAATGAGAGAAGATGGTAAATATGAAGTTACATTAGATGATGGAACTAAAAAAGAATTAGGAGAACTTACTCAACCTCAATTAGATAAATTATTACAAGAACAAAAAAATGCTCCAAAAACAATGGAGGATATTCAAAGGTCTCAACTAAAAACATCTGAATTGCTTTTGGCTGACCTTCATTCAATTAGAGATAAAGTAGTTTATGGTGTTGCTGGTGCAAAGGGTCCAACCCAAATAGCAAAACAAATAAGAAAAGGTGAAGACGCTTTTCTTGGTAGTGCATCTAAAGGATTCTCACAATATGATTTAACAAAAAGGGCTGACCAATTATTTGATAGTATTAGTACTTTAACTACAGATTTATTTAAAGGTAAAAAAGGTATAGGGTCTTCTTTTGAAGACTTTAATAAAAAAATGGGTGAGTTGGGAAAAGATATGACACAAGATATGAAGAAAGGATTATTTGAAACTCTTAAAACTGGAAAAGGTAAACTTGATACAAATGACAACTTTCAAAAGTCACTTAGTGATTGGCTTGAATCACATATTGGAGATGCAAATAAAATTGTTGCTGAAAGTTCCAAAGCAACTCCGATAACAAATAAAGTATTTATTAATGGTAATCCATCATCACCTAATACGATGGCATCACAAAATGATGCATCACAAAATCAAAGTAATACAACAACTAAAGTTGAGTTTAGTGATTTAAGAATAGTACCTCCACCTGGAACTACATTAACACAACAACAATTAGATGCCACTTTTAATAGCCCCCAATTTAAACAATATATTGCAAAACTATCTGAAGGTGAAAAATTTAATAAAAATAATACAGCAAATTATTCATCTTAATAAAAAATACCTATAACCCTATTTATTATAAAACAAGATAGATGCCGAGCCCGTTATTAGTTGATTCCGCTGGATTTAGAAAAAAGTTAATAACCAGAAACTTAGTTCCATACATTAAGTCTCCATATAAGGCTACGCCCCCAATTGACTATGAAGTAATTCAATCAGATTCATCTGTTATTGATAGTCCTGACCAATTAATTGATTATCCAAGTTTTGCGAATAGTTTATATCCATTAAACCAGTATGGTAATGATGGTGGATATGTACAAGTTCCTGACCCTAATAGTTTAAATAATAATAAATCTAACGAAGGAGAATACGGATTCCAAGATGCACATATCATTGATGAGGCAGCACCTGAAGCTAAGAATTGGAAAAAAGTTAACGCTTATAGTAATGGTTCATCACAATTATTAGATAGTGCTGATTTTTTTAGTAGTTTGGAAACCATTAATAATGGTGATAGATTATATAATAATCAACCTTACCCAACAACATTTAATCCATCATCATATAATCCCGTATCAATACTTTTAACTCGTGACCCATTAGGTTCTAATGGTTCATTAAGTTCAGATTCGTTCTTGGCGAGATTAGGTGCGAATAGGCTTAGAGCTGATTTCCAAGATAGAATAGGTAGAGAAATTGCCAGAAATACAGTTGCTCGTGCAAATGTTTTTAATGTTAGAAGTGGTACAGATATTTTAAATTTGGTTACAGGTAGAGTTCCTCTTATTGAACCAAGTTATACTATCACAGTATCATCTAACCCAGTTATTGCTGCAACAGATTTTGCTCTTAGATTGGCGGGAAGTACAATACCCGTATCAACAATACCCGGAACATATTTTGACGCAAGTATTAACCCAGGGTTTCCAACAACAATACAACAACTTACAGGGGCATTTCCACAAGCAAATGTTTCAAACGGAACTGGAAATTTCTTTTCAAGATTATTAGGACAGAATAAGACAGGGTCTCAATTATTTTTAAATAATACAGGAGGAGGACAAAAATCCAGATTATTTGGAAACATAGATTATAACAAATATAAGCCAGGGTATGATAGAACCCTATTTGATAGAGTTGGTGGTGTAGTTGTTGGGTCAACAACAAATAATAGTAACTATTATGTGGGTTCAATAACATCTGAACCATCGTTCATTTTTTCACCAACAAAGTCACTTCCAATTGACCAGTTCTCAAGAGAAATTCAATCACCTGTTTATGGACCAACAGAGTTGGCTCAATTATATGAAGGGCCAAGTCAAAATATTAAATTGGGCGCAAATGGTCCAACATATAGTGATGGTGGTGGTGTTGAAGGTGGAATGACTTGGGTGTCACCAAAGTATAAAGGAAATGCTGGAAAGGTAGTTGGTGTTGGAGGACAGACAGGTGCGTTAGCTCCTAATTATAGACCATCGTCATATGAATCAACAGAATCTACTAATAAAGTTTTTAGAGGGGGTTCAATCCTTGATACAACACAAAGACTTATTAATAGTCAGCCAGCAGGTGGGGCAAGATTAAAGCACGTAGGAAATGCTATAGACCAAGTAAGTAAAGTTTTCAATGATGGATATAAAGAACTAACTAAAGGTTCAAGAGTTTTAAGTTATGTTGGTGCAATAGGGAAAGAAGTTGGAAGTGAGTATTGTAGGGTTTTTGCCAAAGATATACCATATCTACAATATAATAATTTACAAAAAACCGATGGTATAACTACTGAAGGAAGAAGATTTTCATATTCTGTTTTAGATAAAACATATAATCTTAATATTGTTCCAAACAAACAAGAAGGTGGACAAGGTTCAACCAATTTAATTGGAACAACAAATAATGCTTTTGCAAAAAAATATATGTTCTCAATTGAAAACTTGGCATGGAGAACATCTAATACTGTTGGATATTCTGTTTCTGATTTAGCGATTTGTGAAAGGGGGCCTAATGGTGGTAGAGTAATGTGGTTCCCTCCTTATGGGTTAACTTTTACTGAATCTGTCAGTGCAAACTGGAGTCAGAATGATTTTCTTGGAAGACCTGAACCTATCTATACTTACAAAAATACAAATAGAGGTGGAGTTTTAACTTGGAAAATTGTTGTTGACCATCCTGCCGCTCTGAATGTTATTGTTAATAAAGTATTAAAGAATGAAAATAATAAAGCAAGAATTGATAGTATTGTAGAATCTTTCTTTGCAGGATGTAGAAAATATGATATTTATGAGTTAGCTAAGAAATATTATACAGTAAATCCTAATGATTTATTTCAACTACAACAAGCAATAACATCTAATGAACTTACTAGTGAGCAATTAGTATATGTTGCAAATACTATTCAAACAGGTGTTAATTCAGACCAAAACCAACCTAATAGAAGTGATACAGGTATTTCTGATGGAACAACGGCTTATTTTAAAAAATATCAGCAACTTGGGTTTTATTTTGGAAACGATTATCCAAAAAAAGATGGAAGTATTGATTATGATACAGAATATAGTAGGTATACCTCAACAGGTAATCAAACTTATTATGCTAATCAATCTCCAAGTACTTCAAGCCAAACTAGTCAATTTTTTAGTAATGTCGTTACATCAAATTATGAGGTAATGAAACAATTTGGTGATGACTTAGCAAAACAATTAACACAAAATACAACAGGAACAATTACTATTACTGTAGATTCAAGTTGTTCGGCACCAGCAACAATAGAATATAATAAACAATTATCTGCTAGAAGGATTGCATCTGCAATTAATTGGTTTTCGAATTACGCACCAACATCTAAATTTATTAAAGAATCTAGACTTATGGTAGTTGCGGGAACTGCTTCTGGAGAAACCGCAACATCACAACCACAAAAATCAAGTACTAAATCAGGACCATATTCTATTAGTACTATGGTACCGAGTGCGGATATTGTAAATTGCACTGATAATGATATAAATGCAAAAGGAGGAGATACACAATCAGGAAGTCATGATATATTTACAACTAGTTCTATGTCGTGTAGGAGAGCGTATATTAAAGATATTAATTCGACAATACAAGCACCTAAGACAACACCACCACCTGAAAGAGTATCGGTACCTGTTGGAAATATCGTAACTACTACAGTTACAAAACAAAATATAACACAGGAATATGTTAATAGAGATAATATAACTAAAAGGGTTATAAGGGCTTTATTATCAGAGTGTGATTATTTTGAAACAATAAAGGAAGATACACCTATGGTGTATGATAATTTAAAAGAGAAACTTAAGTTTTTTCAACCAGCCTTTCACTCAATGACACCGGAAGGATTGAATACTAGACTTACATTTTTACAACAATGTATGAGACCTGGAGATACAATCCCAACAATTAAAAGTGTTAATGGTGTAAATGAATTACAATATAATGATGCAGTTAATACTGCGTTTGGTGCACCACCTGTATTGGTGTTAAGAGTTGGTGATTTTTATAACACAAAAATAATTCCGACATCATTAAGTTTAACTTATGAGAATTTAGATATTAATCCTGAGGGTATTGGTATTCAACCTATGATTGCAAATGTAACAATGAATTTCCATTTTGTTGGGGGAAGTGGATTAAAAGAATCGATTGATAAATTACAAAATGCATTAACATTTAATTATTATGCGAATACTGAAATTTATGATGATAGAGCAGATGTAACAGATGATAGTTATAAAGTATTAGATAAAGCATTTTTATCTTCAATTGGAAATCCTGGTCCGCCAACAATAAATCAGGCACAACCTAATAATGGGCAAACTAATAATTCAACGATAGGAACGATATTAACAAATGTTGTTAGTGGAACTTCTGAAACAGGCACTATTGCATATTCTGAATTTATGACTGGATTTGTTAATCAAACTCAAACATATTTTACTACTGTTATAAATAAAAATAGAGAATCTTTAAACCAATATAATAATGCTGTAAGACAACAATGGATGTTTGAGAGAAACTATACTCAAGGATTATTTGAAGTAGATAAAGGTAGTACCGTACCAACGGTATTGTTTGGTAAACCAAATAATGTTGAAAAAAGATTCGATGATATATTCAATGAGTTAGTGGTTAATATTGCGGCAAAACAAGAAGGGTTTATTAAATATATTTCAGAACCACAAAGGAACTTTTCAACAAGATTAATTAATACTGTTAAAGATAATTATGTTAATTATGTTAATAATAAGAAGGGAGTATTTCAAAGTGCGATAACTAAAATTACACAAGATATTGTTAATCAACAACAAAGTTATGTTCAAACATTGGCAAGAGTTAATACTTTACCTTTTAATTCTGTACCAAATACGGGAACTGATGGGTTTCAACTGAAAAACGGAAATGTTAAAGTTTATGTGATATCTGGAACATCTGATGTTAGTTATAGTTCTATTGGTGTGACAAATACTTTAGATGAATTAGTTGATGATATTAGAACGGTTAAAAGAAATATATTTGAATTTAATGCGGTAATTTGGTCTCCACGTGAATTTATATACCCTGGAGATAATATAAAATATAGTGGAATATTAGTTAATGAAACAACAGCGGATGGACAACAATCGGGTAATCCTATAGTGGAAACTAAACAAGTGTTTAAACCTTTTAGTAAAAATCCTTTATATGGTGATGATATTTTTAGAAGGGTTTATATGATTGTTTCAGATGATGTAGTTGATGATAAGAAATATCAAACATTTAAAACTGCAATGATTGGTAATGTTATTAATAATAGTGCTATTATGACCGCTAATGGAGATAATAATATTAGTAGTGTATTTGATTCATATTGGAATTTAACTGCGAAACCAGCATTTCTTAATGAGAATGATATTACTAAAACATTTATTGATGATTGTGAAAAAAATGGGTTACAAAGATTTTTGAAATACATTCCATTTTCTAGTAAGAAAAGAGTGTTTACATATACAACTGAGAATCTTGGAACTTCCACTAATAAGAATGACCAAAAACAGTTAATTGAAAATTTAAAACCAATTGGGAATAAAACAACAAATACTAACACATGGAATGATTTAGTTCCATCAGACGTATTAATTTCAAAAGTAAAATTTAATTAATGGCATTTCCATATTACAATAGATATAGTGATTTTTTGATTAATGGAGAACAAACAGTTGTGCCATTTGTTCAAATACCTCAAAAAGTAACTGATAAAACTTTTATATATAAAATTGCAAGAAGTAGATTGGATAAAGTGTCTCAAGAATATTATGGCTCACCTTATTTTGGGTGGTTAATTTTACAGGCTAATCCACAATTTGGTGGACTTGAAAATTATATATATGACGGAGCTATATTGATTATACCATTTCCTTTACTACCATCATTACAGGATTATAAGGCAGCATTAGAAAATCATTTTTATTATTATGGCAGGTAATTTACAAGGAGACAATAGTGGTAATATATATGTTGAGTTTGATTACAATAACATTATTGTTGTTGACCCAAATAAAACTGTGGACTTACTCGGAAATATTAAGGAGCGACTTGTCGACCATGAAAAGCTTGTAATGTATGCAAACTTAGAAGCGGAAGTAGTACCAAGAACAAAATTATCTGTAGGAGGAAGTCCGACAGATAGGGTAAGAACAATTTCTGTTGCAAAAATTAATTTTCTTAAACCAACTAAAAATAGTTATTTGGGTACAGGATATTATGATGAAATAACTGGTCAAAATTCTACGAAATATGATGCAACAAATCAGCCAAAGAAAATTTTACAAAGTCCTAATGTTAATGGAGGTAGAGCGTATTATGAAACGAGTGTTGCAGACCAAACAAATGTAATTGATAATGGACTATTAGGTATTACAAGTATTAATGTTGTAACAAACTCTTCCTTTATACCTGTAGTTAAAATTTTGTTAGAAGATGTTCAAGGAAGAGCCCTATTTCAATTAGGTAATAATTCACCTTATTCTGCATTTTTTAACTTACCATATTGTCCATTCTATTTGACTTTAAAAGGTTATTATGGACAGGCAATAAGATACCAACTTAATTTAGAAAAATTTAATGCAAGTTTTAATACTACAAGTGGAAATTATCAAGTATCGTTAGAGTTTAAAGGATATAAGTTTAATATATTAAATGAGATATCGATGGGACATTTATTAGCTGTTCCACACATGTATTCTCAAACTTATGATATCGCTCAAACACCAGTGACACCACAATTACCAAATAAGGCAGCGGAATCACAGTCTAAAGCGGCTAATGTTGTTGCTGCAAATGCATCAAATAGTAGTACAAGTGTTGTTGCGTCTATAACTTCAGAAAGGGGTTATCAAAAAATTCAAGAAGTTTATAGTGAATATAAATCAAAGGGATTAATATCTTTAGATTTCCCTGAACTAACTTTAGTTCAGTTAATGAATAAATTAGATACTTTTGAACAGGCGATTGTTAATTCATACCCTAAGGCAAATTTAGAACCATTAACAAATGTTCGAGAGTATAAAACGGTATTAAAAGATTATTTTAACAAAGTTCGTAATCAACCATCATCTTGGTTTAATACTTACTTGAATACAAAACCTATTGTAACTACTAATGGGTTGTATATATATGCCTTTAAAAATAATTTAGATACTGGTACACAAACGACTGCAATATCACAACTTAATGGAATTATAACAGATTATAATACTCAATTAAATAACAATCCAACTTTAGGAGTTAGAGGTGCCACACCAATAAAAAATAGTATCAAATATGATACTATTCAAATTACAATTGATTCTGCACAAATTGATTGGAAAAAAACAACAACGGAACAAACAGGTATTGTTAATCCTACTGATAATGATGTTCAAAGTGTTTTATCATCATATAAGACAATTTTAAATTTATCTTATGACGTTACAGATTTATCTAAAATAAGCATTATAAATCCAAAGTTTTTTACTTTTGAAGGGACAGGTAGATTTGATAAATTAATTAGTGAAATGGAAACACAAGCTAATAAATTATTGTCCGCTTATGAAGTATCTATTACTGCGGATTTGGCTAAAAAATTAGAAAATTCTGCAACAGGAATTGGGTTTAAACCAACAGTAAGAAATATGGTTGCGGTTCTTATGGCATCGGCAGAAGCGTTTATTAGATTATTAGATGATGTTCATACTAATGCTTGGGATGTTAAATATGACCCAGTAAGACAATTGGCGATTTTAGAAAATCCATCTTCTGCCCAAAGTTCAGAGACAACAGGATATGTTAATATTAGTCAAAGTGCTAAAAATCAAAATCAAGGATTATCAACTGCTCAAATACCTGTTTATCCTTGGCCTCAGTTTTTTGTTGAAACTCCCGATGATAAAAAAGGAAGATTTCAACTTAAATATATTGCAGACCCAACGGTGGTGAATTTAACAAAAGGATTTCTATTTAAAAAATGGCCTGAGGTTGAATTTGTGGAAGAGTTTATGAAAGGAATAACTAAAAAGTTTAATCCTCCAGAATCTCCCGCACCTACTGATAATGAAAATAGTACTGATATTGTTAATATTAATGCGATAGAATATCCTCAAACAGGAATTGCTTATACTAACAAAGAAGAAATTAAATTCTTTTATGAGATATGGGAAAGACAATTTGTTACTTCATATTATTCTGGATTAAATAGAGCTAAAGCTCAACAGATAAATGAGTTAATAAAATTAAATACTGAAACTGAGGTAAGTAATATTAAAAATGGTTTGGGGTTAAGTTCCCCTTATTTAACTTTTAAATTAAAAAACTATAAGTTAACATCTGCAAATTATCCAACAGCGATATTGGAGAATATTTCTAATCAAGGAACAGGAAGAGCGTATCAAGATTATATTAGAGATTTCTTTGTAACACCATATCTTAAGAATCTTACAGAAAATTCATTTAGTATTTTAAGTGCTTTAGAATTAGGTAAATCTCCTTTGATTACTCCAAAATCTTTAGCTCTAAACGAATTAATAAGTTCTACAACAACAAATACACCATTAATTGTGGATACGGTTCCATTCACAAATTTAGAGTGGGTTAGATTGAATATGGCATCAGGAGATAAAAATTCTCAAGATACTGTATATAATACAACGAATAGTTTGATGATATTTGAACCAAGAAATATTATTGCTAATTTCAAAGATGTATATAACTATACGACAAATAGACCCGTAACAAATTTTTCATATCTGAAAGTTTCAGACCCAACAGCAGTACAAAGTACTAATGACTTAAATTTATTTTATAGTACAAGGTACCCTTCAAATTTCATTCCTACAGAAGGAAGTTGTAGTTATGTGTCACCAACAAGAAATTTACCTTTTATTACCACAACTTCAATTTTAAATACACCATATTTTATTAATGCGATTCAAAGTGGTGTTGATAGTTGGAGAAGGAGTGAGAAATATCCTTATGTTAAAGCCGCTTATTTGTTTTTAAATTCATTACCATTAGCAACATTAAGAGAAAAATATCAAACATATGGAGGACAAAAAGGAGAGTTAGATTATATTGCATCTTGTTTCAAAAAATTCGGAGCAATACATAAAATACCATATGCTTGGATGTTAAAATATGGTTCAATTTGGCATAGGTATAAAAAGTATAAAGAAACTAAAGTAGATATATTATCTGATATTTGGACTAATTTTGACTATACTAAAAACTATAGTCCGATTTCAGGTACAACAACTCAAACATATACTTTGGATTTAAAAGATTCATCAGTACTTCCACATAAAATAACATTACAAACAGAAACTAATACAAATGTATCAATACAACCAGGATTCTATCCTAAAGTAATTAATGATTTTAATGTGTTTCTTAATGGGTATGACTTATATGTTAATTATACTGATAATGAAATACAAAAGAGTATTGATAGTGGGTTGAAAGTATTCAATTTTTCTGATTCAAATATAAAAGGAAATCAAAATACTAAAATATTAAATTTAACAACTTGGTCAGTTTTATTACCAGACACTATTGATAGTTTTGTTCCAAATACTGTTAACTGTTCTGTTAAAAATAATGCAAATACAAAAAGTTATTTTGTAATACCATCTTTTGGAGCATCAATTAACCAAACAAAAAATGAATGTTTAAATGGAACATCGACTAAAGTTGATTTAACAAATAATAGTCAGATGTATAATGGTTCTATTAGGTCATTATGGGCATCACCAAATTATGGATATTTTGATAGTGTTGATAATACAATACCGGCGCCTGATTCATATATGAATCTGATTGAGCCTTTGTCTATTTATTCAGATTCTTTAGGACAAACACCATTTAATTTAGTTGCAACAGAAACATATTCTAAAATAGAAGAAGTGTTCTCTATCTTTGAAAAAAAGATATTAGACCAATTCGAACAACAATTTTTGAATTTCTGTAAGCCTATTACAGATATAGATATGGGAATTCAGTCGGCTCTAATTGGGACATCTACTGTAGATATTGATGGTAATTTTAAAAACTTTCAATCATTATATAAAACTTTAGTTACCGTAAATGCTCCTTCAGCAAATGTATCAAATACTGAATATTTTCAAAGTACAATTGGAAGTCAATTATCAGTATTTTCAAATGGTATTAAAAACTTTATGGAATACGATGTTATTTTTAGATATGGTAATCCAACAAATTATAAAAGAAGAATTTTCGGTTCATTCTTATCAGATGTAGTTGACCCGATTAAATTTACAACATACGTACCAAACACTTTACCAAGTAATGGTGGAGGAATTACTTTATCACAATCAGTTGCCAAATATCCAAAAGAATGGTCAACTCTTGAAACAGAGGTAGGATTCTCAACAATACCAAACCTTGTGTATAGTGATAATGGTTCTTATATTACAGATTTTTTCATAGAAAATAATATTGAATTTAGTGTTCAAAATATTGTGTTATGTGCTCCATTAGTAAAAATGTTTGCAACTCAAAAATTAAATGTTCCGACATTAACAGGTGCACAATTTAAATCACAATTATCAAATTATTTAACTGGTGCAAATGATTTACAAAATTTCATATTAAATGAAACTTTAACAGGTATTCAAAAGGCTTTACCTGAACAATCACAATTACCTGAAAATGTTATAAAAAGCGCTATTAGTGGAGAACAAGGTAAAGTTGAAAGTTATGAAGTTTTTAAAGCCATAAATGATAAATGGATTGCAGGTGGCGACTTTAAATCAAAGACATTGTTTGAAGATATGATGTTTTTGGATAGAGCATCTAGAAATATTGGAGATACTATATTAATTGATATCTTTGACCTTAAGAACATTTTGAATAAAGAGTCATTGAATTCTCAACAAACAATGAGTGTGTTTACATTTATTAGTGGGTTATTAATTAAGAACAACTTTACGGTAATGAATTTACCTGGATATGTTAATTTTTATAATATACAAGAGGTTGATGGTATTACAACACCACAACCTGAAGGTTCTTTGGATTTTGCGAATAATATGTGGGGAACATTTTTAAATGTTGATTATAGAAACTCTAGTCCAAAAATGGTTTGTTTCTATGTTGGAAAACCTTCACAATATTTAGATTTACCAAAAGGTAACTTCAGATATAGGGACGATGCTTTTGAAATGAGAAGAGCGTCAGATAATCCATTGATTGAAAATTTACAAGGTAAAAAAGATTGGGCAGTTTCTAATAGATGCGTTGGGTTTAATGTGGATATTGGAAATAGAAATCAAAATATTTTTTATTCATTCAATGTATCGCAAGATAGTGGAAAGGCGACATCAGAAACTATTTCTACTTTATTGAATATGGTTGATAATGCTTCAGGTAGGAATGTTGCAACACAGAATGTCAGCCTTTATAATCTTTATAAACAAAGAAGTTATCAATGTTCTGTTGTATCATTAGGAAATGCTTTATTACAGCCAACAATGTATTTTAATTTGAGACACGTTCCTATGTTTAACGGACCTTATATGATTACAGATGTACATCATACAATTAGTCCTGGTGTATTCCAAACAACATTTACAGGAGTAAGACAAGGTATTTTTGATTTACCGTCTATTGATAATTTCTTACAGAGTATTAATCAAAATTTATTAACAAAACTTGAAGCTCTGTTAAAGATTAAAAACGATGATGTAAATGTACCACCAACAACAAATCAAGGAAAGTCTGTAGATACTGTTCAAAAAGCTGATGGTACAAAAGATACAACTAATTCATGTACTAATAGTGTGAATTTAACAGCGTATCCTGCATATATTGTGACTGGTGCAACACTTACGACAATGACACCTGATGTATTTGCATCTGCATTAATTCGTAAGATACCAAATAATCCATATTTACAATCTATGATATATGTTTTTTCATATGTTAGAACTTTCGTAAGTAGTTCAGGGTCAGGAGCAGGAACATTCAATGGATGGAATAATAACTTTGCATCTATATCGTTATCTGATGATTTTAACCCAACAGTTCAATTTTTTCAAAAAACATATTGTTGTGTAACTGTAAAAAGTAAATCACAACCTTTAGCAAATTTTGCTAATTTAGACGCATATATTGATTTTATGTCTGCAAGATTAAGTAATAGTGTAGATAGGATTATAAATCCAAATATGGGATTAGAAAAATATTATGTATGTTATTTCCCAAAAACAAATGTAAGCGAAGAATATTATGAGGCAAATAAAAAAGATTATGAGGTGTTATTAAGTAATATTAAAAAAGGGTTAAAATCTAGTATTGGGGCAAAATTACAAGATTATGATAAGGCAATTACTCAATCTACAATACCTGATAATAAACCAGGAGTAACACCAACACGTGCTAATGTTTGCTTACCTGTTATTAGTTCATTCTCTCCTTTAAGTGGAGTAACAGGAACAATTGTTCAATTGAACGGGATACATCTTGATAATGTCGTTGAAGTTATATTTGGAAATAATTTTGCAGACCCTAAGTTATTTAATAGAATTAATTCGGAAACATTGAGGGTTTCAGTACCTAATCAAGTTATTAGTAATACATCTAATCAAGTAAACGTAGTAATACATAATAGGTTAGATTTAACAATATCTACCGCTAAAGCTAAATTCACATACATTTAGTATATTTATATAAAAAGATTCATATGAATTTAAAATCAACATTAGATAATTATCTTGGAAAATCAGTTAGATTTTCTCAAGAAGACAATGAAGACGGAACAAAACAAGTTTGTGATTTAGACACAGGTGATTGTTATACCGTAAGAGAAAGAGATGGTCTTATAGAAAGAGCAGGTCATCAAACAACAGTTAACAGAAAAGTTAGAGTTGAAACATTAAGAGGAATTAAACAATTATTAAACGGATAATACAATGAGTTTAGATAAAAAAATATTAAGCGAAATAGAAAGATATAAGTATATTAATAAATATATTACAGAGCAAGCGGCACCTGAAGGGTTGGGAGCATTGGCGCCTGCGGTTGGAGAAGAAGGTGCGGGAGCACCTCCACCACCAGAACCGGCAGGAGCAGTACCACCACCTCCACCGGCAGAAGGAACAGAACCACAACCAATTGATGTGGAAAATGACCCTGATGTTGAGAAGATTGATGATAAGGGTAAAACTGAAGATAAAGGTAAAGATGAAGGTGACGAGTCAGGTGAATTAGACATTACTGATTTAGTTGATTCTCAAAAAAGTATCCAAACAAAGCAAGATGAATATTTTGAAAACTTGTTTGGCCAGTTATCAAAGTTAGAATCAAAATTAGGTGAGATGGATATGATTATGACTAAACTTAATACTCTTGAAAATAAGATTGAAAAATATAGAGAAAAAACTCCACAAGAAAAGTTAGAGTTAAGAACATATGATTCTTATCCGTTCAATCAGAAGTTATCTCAATTTTTTGATGATAAGCAAGATGATATGGAAAAAACAGGAAAAAATGATTATGTTTTAACTTCAGATGATGTTACAGATATGAATGTAAATGACGTTAAAAATTCCTTTCAACCAGGGGGAAAATCTGATTCATACGGAAACGAATTTAAAAGATAAATTTAAATAAGATAATAAAAAAGACCACGATATGTGGTCTTTTTTATTTGACATATGACCTATTATCAACTATATTTATAGAACAAAAAAACATATAAATATGAGTAATGTATTAGATGCCGTATTGGCGCAGTATGAAAAAACGAAACAACAAGGGGCGGGCCCACAGTTCAAAATGTCGCAAGACGAAAGAATGAAAAAGTATTTCGCTTTAATCCTTAGTGATAAAGAGAAATCAGGACAAAGAAGAATTAGAATTCTCCCAACAACAGATGGTTCTTCACCATTTAAAGAAGCTTGGTACCACGAAATTCAAGTTGGTGGACAATGGCAAAAGTTTTATGACCCAGCAAAAAATGATAACGAACGTTCACCTTTGAATGAGGTTTATGAAGAGTTGATGGCTACGGGTAAAGATTCTGATAAAGAATTAGCGAAACAATATAAATCTCGTAAGTTCTATATCGTTAAGGTTATTGATAGAGACCGTGAAGAAGATGGTCCAAAGTTTTGGAGATTTAAACACAATTATAAGAATGATGGTATCTTGGATAAAATCATTCCAATTTGGAGAAATAAAGGTGATATCACTGACCCTGAAAAAGGACGTGACCTTATCATTGAGTTAAACAAATCAAAAGCTCCAAATGGTAAAGAGTACACTGCAGTATCAACAATTATGCATGATGACCCAACTCCTCTTCATACAGAAGATGCTCAATCAAAAGCATGGGTTAATGACGAATTGACTTGGTTGGATGTATATTCTAAAAAACCTGTTGAATATCTTGAAGCGATTGCTCGTGGAGAAACTCCAAAATGGGATAATGAAAAGGGCGGATATGCTTATGGTGACTCAACTGTTTCTTCTGATACATTTGGTGGAAGTAAGAAAACCTCTACTAAGATGGTTGACCCACAAGCGGACGATGACATCGACACAGAATTACCATTCTAAATTATACGGGTGGAGTTAATACTCCACCCTTTTTTATTATACTATTATGACATTTAAAGAAGAAATCGAATTACAATCAAGAGATAATAAAATGTTATCTTATGAGATTTTAAGTCAATTAAAAGATAAGAATTATTTTTCGGGTAGGGCTAAACAAATTGGTGAAACGGTTTTGTTTGGTATGTTAAAAGAAGAAAAAGAAGATGGAGAATTAGGTCTTAAATTAATAACTTTTCACGAAGAAGAAGTTGGTGTTCTTTATGAAGAAAATATTGAACTTTATAACCGACAAAAGTCAAATAAATTACCAATGATTAAAAAAATAGAAGATGGAAAATCTTAAATATCAAAATTGGAGTTTACAAGAACCAGCAATGGAAAATAGATTTATTGTAAAACTTGCTAATACAAATATTCCCGAATATCTTTTTAGGAGTTATGAAATTTATAATGAAGGTGAAGAATTAATTTTCATTACTGAGTTTTGGGAAACAATTAATTATACATTTAATCCTATTGATTTTTTTAAAATTACAGGAGTAGATATTGGTTATTTAGACCCAACAGGAGTTGAACATAATGGAATAACTTTTGATGTTAAAGGTTCAAACTTTAATAAAATTGGTTCATATCGTTCAAAAGAAATAACAACAATAAAATTAAAATTTGTTGTTGATAAAAATACAGTTAAATTAAAATACGAAAATAATGGCGGGAATTAAGAAAAAAGAAGGCTCTGGAGGAGGATTTAAAGATAAGTTCTCAACCAAAACAAAGTATAAAGAAACAAATTACTACAATTGTGGTGAAGCATTTTTAAGTGCAAGCGGATTACCAGGTCCTGTTATGGGGGGTATTAATATGTTCTTGGGACATAGTAATAGTTCTAAAACAACCGCTATGATTTTGGCGGCAGCAGATGCTCAAAAGAAAGGTCATTTACCTGTCTTTATCATTACTGAAAAGAAATGGAGTTGGGAACATGCTGTTGAATTGGGATTGGATGCCAAAAAGAACTCAGATGGTGAGTGGGATGGTGACTTCATCTTTAATGATAGTTTTGATTATATTGAACAAGTTACCGACTTCATCAATGAAGTTTTGGACGCTCAAGAGAAAGGAGATATACAACAATCTATTTTATTCCTTTGGGATTCAGTTGGTTCCATTCCTTGTAAAATGACTTTTGAAGGTAAAGGAGGAAAAATGCACAATGCATCGGCACTTGCAGATAAAATAGGAATGGGGGTTCATTCAAGAATTTCTAAATCAAAAAAAGAAGATTACCCTTATTATAATACATTAGTTATTGTCAACCAACCTTGGGTGGATTTACCTGATAATCCATTTGGACAACCTGAAATTAAGGCAAAGGGTGGGGAAGCAATATGGTTAGCATCCTCAATAGTTTTCTTATTTGGTAACCAAAAGAAATCTGGCATTAATCACATCACTGCAACCAAAGGAGGAAGAACCATAAGATATGCAATCAGAACTAAGATTTCAATTTTGAAAAACCACGTAAATGGTTTGGGGTATAATGATGGTAAATTGATTGCTGTACCACAAGGATATATTGAAGATACCAAAGAAGCTTTAGAGGTTTATAAGAAAGAGTATTCTCAATATTGGAATGGTATTTTATCAGGAACTGGTGAAATTAAATTGGATGAAAGTGAAGATGAGATTACAGAATAGACAAAAATTTACTCACGGATTAAATAAATAAAGTGACCAAAACACTACTAATAGATTCTCATAATCTATTCAAAATTGGCTTCTTTGGAGTAAAAGAAATTTATAAGGATGGAGGAAGGATTGGTGGAATCTACCACTTTATCAATACTATTCGTAAATTTCTTGAAGAGTATAACTATGATAAAGTTATTGCTGTATGGGACGGAGAAGAAAATTCGTCTGCAAGAAAATTAATATATCCCCAATATAAACAAAATCGTAATAGGTTTATTAATGAGGATGAGGTTGAATCAACATCATATCAAATTAATCGGATTAAACAATATCTTGAAGAGGTATTTGTTAGACAGATTGAGGCTGTTGGAGTTGAGGCTGACGATTTAATATCTCAGTACTGTAAAATAGCAAAAGACGAACAGATTATCATCTTCTCAGGTGATAAAGACCTCACCCAATTAATATCAGAACGAGTAACGATTTATTCACCAGTATCTAAACAATACTTTAAGAATGGTGATATGATTATGTTAAACAAGATTGAGATACCACACTATAATGTTGCGGTATGTAAAATTTTTGTTGGGGACAAGTCAGATAATATTGATGGGATTCAGGGATTAGGAGAAAAAACTTTAGTTAAGTTTTTCCCTGAAATGCAGTCTAAATCCTGCACTGTTGAGGAAATATTAGATAATGCCCGAAATATCCCGCAAAAAAAACCTATTAAAAGTTTATCAAATATTTTGACTGGTAAAACAAAAAGCGGTATACTTGGTGAAGAGTTTTATATTACAAACAAAAAAATAGTTGATTTAGCAACCCCATTACTAACAGAAGAATCCAAACAATTTGTAGAACAAGTTTATAACGACACAATTGACCCCACCGATAGGGGGTATAAGAACTTAATGAGAATGATGATGGAAGATGGTCTCTTTAAGTATCTTCCCAAGAATGATGAGGCTTGGGTAAATTTCCTCAAACCATTTATGAAATTAATAAGAAAAGAAAAAAGAAACACAAACAAAAATTAAATTATGAAAGAGCAGGACAGCACAAAGATGGAATTCTTATTGACGTTAAACGACAATATTGTAGTTCAAAGATTTTTCAATGTTAGAGGGTTTAATATGAAGGCAAAAAACTCTATGGAGTTATATGGTTTCATTAAATCTTTAAAAGAAGAACTTCAATATTATTTGAAGATGAAGACGGTTATTTATATGATGGATAACAGGGATGCGATTGAGCATGACCAAACCATTATGAACACATCATTTACTGATGAACCAGAAGTTTTTAACCTTTTTGTTAAAGTTGGGGAACAGACAATTTGTCATAGACAATTTGATGGAAAATTATTTCCGCCAAAAGTTCGTTATACAGTGGACGTACGACCATTTTTAAAAGATGTTCTTAGAGAGCTAACTGACATTTTTTCAAACACGAAATTAACTTACGATTATTTGAACTTTGACTTAAGTAAGTAAGTATTTAATTATAAGGGGGTATATATTAAAGAGTATGAATAAGAATTTTGAATATTTAGGAAACACTTTTCAGATACAACTATTGAATCAAATCGTAATGGATAAGGAGTTTTCATCATCAATAATGGATGTAATTGAGAGTTCTTATTTTGATAATAAATATTTTAAAATCATCTTACAGATGATAAAAGAGTATTATATCAAATATGAATCTACTCCAAATTTCGATACTATTGACCAAATAGTTAAGTCTGAGATTTCACAAGAACTCGTTTCTAAGATTGTATTAGATACAATTAAACAAATTCAGAATGCACCTTTAGAGGGAACTCTTTTTGTTCAGGAAAAGGCTTTGAAGTTCTGTAAACAACAAGAACTTCAGAAGGCAATGGATAGGGCTCAGAAGATTATTAACGAGGGGGATTTTGAATCGTATGATAAAGTTGAGGGGTTGGTTAGAACAGCATTACAAGTTGGTGAAAGAGATACGGGAATTACCCATATCTTTGCTAATCTTGAGACAGTCCTTGACGAGGACTTTAGACACCCTATACCGATAGGGATACCAGGAATTGATAAACTACTTAAGGGTGGATTGGCAAGGGGTGAGATAGGTGTTATATTAGCTCCTACGGGGGTTGGTAAAACTACCATCTTAACAAAGATTGCGAATACAGCATTTAATCTTGGGTATAATGTTCTTCAAGTATTCTTTGAAGATAATCCTAAGATTGTACAGAGAAAACACTTTACGTGTTGGACAGGAATAGCACCTGATGACCTTGTAATTCACAAGGAAGAAGTTATGGCGAAGATTAATGACATTCATGAGACAATGAAGAATGAGTTAATTCTAAAAAAGTTAGCGTCAGATAGTATGACTATGAATCAAATTAAGAATCAAGTTAGAAAAATGATTGCTGATGGTACCAAGATTGATTTAATCCTTTTGGATTATATTGATTGTGTATTACCTGAGAGTACAAGTAAAGATGAATGGAAAGCAGAGGGTTCTGTTATGAGAGGATTTGAATCAATGTGTCACGAATTAAACCTTGTTGGTTGGACAGCAACACAAGGTAATAGGTCTTCAATCTCTTCTGAGGTTGTTACTACAGACCAAATGGGTGGGTCGATTAAGAAAGCTCAAGTGGGACACGTTATTATAACTGTTGCGAAATCATTACAACAAAAGGAAATGAATTTGGCTACAATTGCAATTACCAAATCAAGAATTGGTAAAGACGGAGTTGTCTTTGAAAATTGTAAGTTCAATAATGAACTACTTGAAATTGATACTGAAAGTTCGGTAACATTTTTAGGATTTGAGGGACAACAAGAAGAACGAAAGAAGGATAGAGTTAAGGAACTTTTGGACAAAAGAAAATTAAGAGAAGCTGGTCCAAGTATTAATTAGACAATAAAAAGTAAAATAAAAAAAACAAATGCAGAAAGGTAAAAAATTTCTGAGTGACTTGAAGTTACACTCAGATTATTTCAAATGGTTAGAAAGTAAAGGTAGGTATGAAACCTGGGAAGATGCTTGTGAAAATATTATTGATGGGCATAGGATAAAGTATAAGAAATTTGCGAAAGAGATTGAATTGTATCTTGAATCCGCTTTGGAAAGTATGAAAGAACAATCTGTTTTGGCATCCCAAAGAAATCTACAATATAGACATGAGCAGATTATGAAACATAATACAAGAATGTTTAATTGTACGTCAGGTCATATTGCTCGTAACAGAGTTTTCCAAGAGATATTTTATTTGGCGTTATCAGGATGTGGATTTGGTGGAGGACTATCAATACCATTTGTTAATAACTTAAGTAAAATTCAAAAAAGAACTTTGGGTGCGAAGACATTCGTTATTGAAGATAGTATTGAAGGATGGGCTGATTCATTAGGAGCATTAATGTCATCATATTTTGTTGATGAACAACCTTTCCCTGAATATGCTGGATATCAATTAAAGTTTGATTACTCACAAATTAGAGAAAAAGGTTCATTCATTAGTGGTGGATTTAGAGCTCCTGGTTCTGATGGTCTTAAACAATCTTTAGAGAAAATTGAGCAGTTAATTGAAAAATGGATTACTACTGAAGGTAATAAAATTAGACCTATTTTAGCTTTTGATGTTATATGTCATTCGGCTGATGCAGTATTATCAGGTGGTGTTAGACGTTCAGCATTGAATATGATTGTTGACCCTAATGATGATGAAATGATTCATGCTAAGACAGGTAATTGGAGAATGGAAAATCCTCAAAGAGGTAGAAGTAACAACTCAGTTTTATTATTGAGAAGTGAAGTTAAGAAAGAACAATTTGAATATCTTGTAAAACTTAATGATGGTGCAAATGACATCGGATTTGTATTTGCGAATAGTTGGTTTGATATGTTCAATCCATGTTTTGAGATTTTAAAAATTCCTGTGTTAATGGATGTTGATTTCTCAAAAATTAAATATGATGAAGTTGAAGAGTTCGTTAAAGTAAATAAAGATAAATTCGGTATCCAAGGATGTAACCTTACAGAGATAAATGCTGAAAAGTGTACAACAAAAGAGAAATTCTTTAAAGCTTGTAGAGACGCATCTATTTTAGGTACATTACAAGCTGGTTATACTAATTTCCCTTACTTAGGAGAAACAAGTAGACAGATTTTTGAAAAAGAGGCTTTATTAGGTGTTAGTATTACAGGATGGATGAATAATCCAAAATTATTCAACGCAGATTTATTACAAGAAGGCGCTCAAGTTGTAAAAGATACAAATAAAGAAGTTGCAAAGGTTATTAATATTAACCAAGCGGCAAGAACTACTTGTGTTAAACCATCAGGTAATGCTTCAGTTGTATTAGGTACTGCGAGTGGTATTCATCCAGAACACTCTGAAAAATATTTCAGAATTATGCAATTAAATAAAGGAAGTGACACTGCAAGTTGGTTAACTGAGAATATGCCTTTCTTATTAGAAGAAAGTGTATGGTCAAGTACTAAAAGTGATTATGTTGTTTTTGTTCCTATTGAAAATCCAAAAGTTGGATTATTTAAAAAAGATATGAAAGGTATTAAACACCTTGAATTGATTAAGTTAGTTCAACAGAATTGGGTAAATGCTGGTACTAATCATGAGTTATGTGCTTATCAAGGAGTTAATCATAATACAAGTTGTACAGTAATCATTGATGATAAAGATATAATTGTTGATTATATTTGGAATGAAAGAGATTTATTTACTGCGGTTAGCTTTATGTCTGACTATGGTGATAAAGATTTTAACCAAGCACCTTTTACCTCAGTTTTAAATCTTGATGAATTAGTTGAAACTTACGGTAAAGGTTCTGTGTTGGCATCTGGTTTAATTATTGATGGGTTACATTACTTCAGCGATAATCTATGGTTGGCTTGTGATACGTTATTGGATGATTCAATTCCAGTTACAGGAACAAGAGAACAAGTATTATTGAAGAAATATTGGTTATCAAGAGCAAAGAAATTTGCTAAGAATTACTTTAAATCAGACCTTACAAGAATGATTTATTGTTTGAAAGATGTTCATTTATTTTATAAATGGGAAACTATCACTCGTCAATTCAGAGAAGTTAATTTCGGTGAAATTTTAGATAGACCACAATATAAAGATATCAGTGACTATGCGGCACAAAGTTGTAGCGGGACACAATGTGAGATAACTAGTATTTAAAAATAGTTATGGTAATCGATGAGTAATTTAGTTGAAGGAATTGATTATTATATAGATGAGCAGTCGGGACTTTTTGTCCTAACTGCTCATTTTTTATTAAAACGTGAATATTGTTGTGGAAATGGATGTAAACATTGTCCATATATACCAGTTCATATAAAAGGTAATACTGCTTTAATAAAAAATTAATTAAAGTATATTTATGTGATATGGCAGAAGGTAGAACATATGGTTTAAATTTTCCGTTTAGAAATTCATTACAAGGTGATTATTTAGAGCTAACCCAACTTGAGTCAGAGGAAATAAGGGCTGATTTAATTCATCTTCTCTTAACAAGAAAAGGTTCCAGATATTTTCTTCCTGATTTTGGTACAAGGTTATATGAATTTATTTTTGAACCATTTGATGGATTAACTTTTAATGCAATAGAATCTGATATTAGAGATGCCGTTGAAAATTATATGCCAAATCTTTTATTAAATAATATTACAATATCTCCATTAGACCCTATGGAAGAAGTTGGTGCTGGTACAGTTAGTAATACTGCCGGCCCTGATGATATATCAATATATAGATTTCCAGGAAAAGGGACTTCCGAGTATACCGCAAAAATAAAAATAGATTACTCAACTAATAAATCAACTTACGCGCAGAGTGATTTTGTTATTATCAATATTTAATAGAAATGGCAGAACGTAAAATATCATATACGACAAGAGATTATCAGTCAATTAGAACTGAATTATTAAATTATACCAGAACATATTATCCTGAGTTAATTCAAGATTTTAATGATGCTTCGGTATTTTCGGTGTTTATTGATTTAAACGCAGCAGTTGCTGATAACCTCCATTACCATATTGATAGAAGTATTCAAGAAACCGTTTTGCAATATGCACAACAAAGGTCTTCAATATATAACATTGCAAGAACTTATGGGTTAAAATTGCCAGGACAAAGACCATCAGTATCTTTAGTTGATTTTTCAGTTACGGTCCCTGCTTATGGTGATAAAGAAGATGAAAGATATTTAGGAACATTAACAAGAGGGTCTCAAGTTGTAGGAGCAGGAATAGTATTTGAGAATGTATACGATATTGATTTTGCGTCTCCATATAATGCTCAAGGATTTCCAAATAGATTAAAAATACCAAATTTTAATGCAAATAATGTTTTAGTTAATTATACGATTACTAAAAGAGAGATTGTTGTTAATGGTATTACAAAAGTATTCAAAAGAGTAATTACTCCAAATGATGTTAAACCATTTTTTGAATTATTTTTACCTGAAAAAAATGTGTTAGGTATTACCAGTGTTTTATTAAAAAATGGAACAGAATATACTAATGTCCCATCAACCGCAGAATTTTTAGGTTTACAAAATAGATATTATGAAGTAGATGCCTTAGCGGAAGATAGAGTATTTGTTCAAGACCCAACAAAAGTTTCTGACCAGCCAGGTATTAAAGTTGGAAAATACATACAAACACAAAATAGATTTATTACAGAATACACACCAGAAGGATTTAAAAAAATGACATTTGGTGGTGGAACAAATACCGCACAAGATGCTTTAAATCAATTTACGACTTTGGGAACAACATTAGAAATACAAAAATATTCTAATAATATTTCATTAGGAACTGCGTTATCTCCAAATTCAACATTGTTTATTCAATATAGAGTTGGTGGTGGATTGGCAACAAATTTAGGAACTAATGTTATAAATCAAATCGGAACAATTTCTTTCTTTGTTAATGGACCTTCTGAAGCAACAAACTCTTCAGTGGTTAATTCATTAAGATGTAATAATGTTACCGCAGCAATCGGTGGTTCAGGAGTTCCTTCATTAGAAGAAATTAGAAACTATGTTTCATTTAACTTCTCAGCACAAAAAAGAGCGGTTACCGTTCAAGATTACGAATCAATAATTAGAAATATGCCAGCAGAATTTGGGGCTCCTGCTAAAGTTTCTATTACAGAAAACGATAATAAAATTTTAATTCAAATTCTTTCTTACGATACTTCAGGTAAATTAACAAATATTGTTTCTAATACTTTAAGACAAAATATTGCAAATTATTTATCGAATTATAGAATGATTAATGATTATATATCTATATTCACTGCTGAAGTAATTGATTTAAGTGTTGATGTTGCAATAGTTTTAGATGCAGCACAAAATTCTGGACAAGTAATTTCAAAAGTTATTGATACTGTATCAAATTATTTTGACCCACAAGTAAGACAACTTGGCCAAAATGTATATCTATCTGAATTAAGAAGTCTTATTCAGACACAAAATGGTGTATTAACCGTGGCAAGTTTAGATGTATATAATGAGGTTGGTGGTCAATATTCATCAGCAGAAACTTCTATGGAATATTCTAATCCTGAAACAAAATTAATCGGACCTGTTGATGATACAATATTTGCACAACCTTCTCAGGTGTACCAAATTAGATATCCTGGTAAGGATATTAGAGTATCAGTTAAGAACTTCCAATCTATAACTTTCACCTAACAAGTTTATTTATCTAAACCTTCAACTATAATTTGATGGTGTGGATTCTTTTGAAAAATTCCACATAAACTATTTATAAATTAAAGGTTATTTAATGGGCGATTCATATAGAATAAGAACCGAGTTAGGAGTTAATAAAACAATCAATGTTCAATTAGACCAAGAATTTGATTTTTTAGAAATCTTATCTTTAAAAATACAACAATCAGACATATACACAAGAAGTTGTTCTGATTATGGAGTTGTTGTTGGTAGAATAACTGCCAATAATGGTTTTGGGTTACCTAACGCAAGAGTTTCAGTATTCATACCTATTCAAAGTATTGACGAATCTAATCCTATTATTACAAGTATATACCCTTATAAATCACCTACAGATAAAAATGAAGATGGTTATAGATATAATCTATTACCTTACGAAAAATCTTACTCTACACATGCGGCAACAGGAACATTACCATCAAGAATTGATGTTTTAACTGGAAGTACAGCAATAGAAATATACGACAAATATTATAAATTTACCGCTAAAACTAATGAGAGCGGTGATTATATGATTATGGGAGTTCCTTTGGGGAATCAAACAATTGTGATGGATGTGGATTTATCTGATATTGGTGAATTTTCATTAACACCACAAGATTTAATTAGAACAGGAAGAGCAACAGAAGCTCAAGTTGCCGGAAATAGATTTAGAACTTCTTCTGATTTAAATTCATTACCTCAAATAGTTTCTTTAACAAAAAGTTTAGAAGTCTCTCCATTGTGGGGAGACCCAACAATTTGCCAAATAGCGGTTAATCGATTAGATTTTGATTTAAGAGATGATTTGAATATTGATATTCAACCAACCGCAACATTTATGGGGTCGTTGATTTCGACACCCGATAGTTATCGTCTTAGAGGACCAAGATATTTTGCGGGAATAAGATTAAGTGAAGGAGCGAGACCAAGAGATAACATGGGTAATCTATGTGGGTTAACTTCAGGCCCTGGTCAAATTTTGGCTATTAGACAAACTATAAATCAAGATAAAAATGGTAATCCTGTTTTAGAGCAATATCAGTTAGAACAAGCGGGAAATATTATTGATGGGAATGGTGTATGGTTGACTGAAATGCCAATGAATTTGGATTACGTTATCACTAATGAGTTTGGGGAAAAAGTATTATCTAATGACCCAACAATCGGAATTCCAACTAAAGGGAAATATAGATTTAAAATTAAATGGCAACAATCTGCATCTGTAAACGAACAAACTAAAAGAGCATATTTTTTAGTTCCAAATGTTAGAGAATATGGGTGGAGAAGTAGTAGTAGTGACCCAAATGTAATATCTAATTTATCACTAACACAAAAGAAAGAATTACAAGGTTCTTATTATTTTGGTTTAGATTGGTCAGGATATACTAACACACAAGCAGCAATTAATTGTGAAGATACTTTTTATGAATTTGATTTTAATCGTGTTTATACCGTATCAGGTTTAATTGATGAATTTAAAAATGGCGCTAAAGGAAGATTTATAGGTATTAAGGAAATTGATAGTCAAGATTGTGAATCAACAACTAATAAATTTCCTGTTAATGAAGGGTTTAGAAATTTTGATTTATTATTCTTTTTATTCTCAGTTATTTTTCAAGTGATACAAATTATTGGGATACCGTTATTAATAGTGTATCACTTTATTGCCTTTCTTTGGAATAATTTCGCAGTTCCTCTATTAGCGTTATTAATTCTTTATTTTGGTTATTTATCTGTACAAGAAACTTTAGCGGCGATTGCTGCTGGTGCAGGTGCTGGAGCCTTTTCTTTTGGTATGTTATTATTAATTGCACCATTTGCTGCAAAAGCGATATTATTTGCTGGGTTAGCGTATCTTTTAATTAAAAATTTTAAAGCAATTACAAGTTATGTCTTTTCAAGGTTTAAATTACCAATGATAACATATCCTACTTGTCAGGCTTGTGAGTGTCAATCGGAATCTACAGTTCCTGGTGGAAATCAAGCCACAGACTCTACTCCAAGTCAAGGACTATTATCTCAATTATCAAATTTTCTTTTATATACCGATTCAATAATAAATTATAGAGGAACTTTAAACCAAGCACCTATTGATAATTTATCAGATTTTGACCAGTCATATTCATTAATACAATCTGCCGGAATTTCAGGTAATAGTGATAAACCAAAAAACCCTAAATTTTTTAAATTAACCGCAAGTTCCCCAACGACTTTTCCTGACAAATCACAAAGATATACTATTGGATTACAATTACCTCCAGGAGAAAGAATTAATGTTTTTAATACTAGAGGTAAATATTTTACAGGGGTAAATAAGATAAAAGTTAGTTTTGCTGCCGATATAAATTTAAATTATCACTATGATAATACTTTAACGGTATTATCATCACTTGATTTACCTGCGGGTACCTTATTAAGTTTTGTTAACCCTACAAAATCAACAGATACTAACTATAAATGGAGTGGACAAACATCAAATGGACAAGTAATTAGTGGAATTAATGGGATTATTAAAACTAATCAATTTTTAGCAACGGTTAATTATGCAACGACAGAAACTACTGATTCTCAAGTTGTTTATACAATTCCTTCAGGAAATATCGGATGTGTTGATAGTATTACTATTAATGTAGTTTCTTCAGGAACTTGTGAATATACAGATTGTATTGGTAATTTAATTAGTAAAGTAGTATTAGTAGGGACTAATATATTACCAGACGTAAATTGTATTAATTTAGATACTTTAGGAGGAACATCACAATATGATGTTATCTCATATGGTAATAGTTGTCAAAGATACATCTACCCTTCAGACATAGAATATTACCAAGTTTTAACTGCAATAACAATAACAACATCAGTTGTTAATGGTAAGACAGTTTATACTAATCCAAATTTTAATGGGACTGATGGATTTTGGGGAGCGTTAAATTTTCCGAATACAGTTGCTATGTTTGATAATTCAGGAGGATGGGTTCGTAATTTTTCAGAAACTGATGTATTCCCAACATCATATCTAACGGATTTTACTTCACAAAAAGTTTTAATCTTACAAAGAGGTGTTGACCCTTATTCAAGGGATTTAACTAACAAATATGGTATAGGTAAGATATTAGGATATCCAAATGAAGATGATGTTGTAATAACTGCAACAACTAAAATGAATATTCCAATACAAAAATTATCTACTAGTAATGGAATTAGTGTACAAAATCATAGTAGTCAAGATAATATATTTAATAAATCTTATTTTTATACAACATCACCTATAGGAACAACACCAGGTATTAGTTTTTCATCATTTACAACACCTAATGTTGGATACTATAGTGCGGTTGATAGTACTAATGAGGGGGCATATGGTAATACTATATCAATGGGGGGAGGTCTTACTGGTGTAGTTAGTGTTACTTCAAATAGATATTATTCTGCAACAACAAGTAATGGATTTTATGATAGTTCTGAAGATTTATCGGGAGGTGCAATCATGAGAGGACAACAAACTACTAGTTCTAGTACTTCACCACCATTTCCAAATGATTATTATTTTAGTCCAAGTTTATTACCAATATTTAGTGCGAATCCACTATCAATTAGTAGTGTGAATAAAACCGTGATGAGAACAGATAGATTACCTTCATCTGATTACGCTGATGATGGTGGTAATTGGAATGGTAGTGTAAGTTTACTACAACAAAATTTAGGATTTGCGGTTTATGCAATAAATGGTGGAGGAGGTACGTTTACATCTGCATCGTTTAGTACTGGTGCTGACCAAGTTACTGCTGACGTTGCTGGTCAATTAGGTGAGGAACAATTATTATCGACATTAGACAATTGTAATAATATGGTTGGATTACAATGTTATAGTGGTAATTCATTAAGTTTTGGTGTTAAAGATGGGTGTAGTAATACAGATGAGGTTGAGAATGGTTGTTATGTATTTTTAAATAAACCATTAACTGATTTACAAAAAGATTTAACATCATTTGGTGAGTGGGGATTTAGGTTTAGATTTTTCTATGGTTTATGTAGAGGGGTGTTATCTCAAACATTTACAAATAATTGGGTTAATGGTTCATTATTTGCCTACCCAATTCAAGTAGATGTTTATTACGACAAACTTAATAAACCTAAGACACCTGAATATCCAAGAGAACTTATCTATTTTGATGGTATTACAAATAATTTTTACTATAGGAGTTCTCCGTATTATAGTGGAGCGACACAACCATTTATTGGTAGGTCTACTTCAGCACAAATTAAACCAACAAATAAAAAGAATTTATTATATCCTGTAACAATAATGAATTTGGGTATAAAAGATTCATTCTATCAAGAAATAATTTTTGACCCATCTGCAAGAGCATATGTTATTAAAGACTTATCTCCAACAAGTTATCAAGATACTTCTGATTTAGTAAATTTATTTGTTATTTCAAGAATAACGGATGAAAACTTCTTATCTCAAATAATCCCATTAGGAAATAATTCTTTATCTCAATTATTTTCAAGGCCACAAAATAGGGTTGATGGCGATTTGGTACAATTGATGTCGATAAACTCTGAATTTGGTGTTGTAGGATTTTCTCCTGAATTTTATAATGTAACTAATAATCCTGATGATGCGACTTTGAGTGATGGTACGTCAAAAAATCCTGTTGTGATTTTAGGTGATTTACATAATCCAACTATGGGAGTATTCTTTTCATCAACAACGACTAACTTACAAAGTAAGGATTATTTAACTCCTGGTGTTATAGATTTCAGACCTTCAAATAATGCAAATGCTATCACATATCCGTATGGTATAAAATCACAAATAGTTCCATTCTATCAATGGCAACTTGCGGATGCAACTAGAATTTTTGGAACAGAACAAAATAATTGGGCGACTAATAGTAGTGATATTTTTGGTTCACCTTATCAATCGTTAAGTAGAAGAACTCAACCACCAAATAGTTATTTTATTGCGTCAAATACTGCGATAAGTGACACATATGAAAGAGCGTATATTTTTAAAGTTAGTAGTGACACCGTAAATACTTTATATTCGACTAAACAGAATGGGCCTAATGATTATCCTTCTAAATTTTTGGTGGGAGCACCATTCCATTTTTATTTTGGACTTATAAAGGGCGAAAGTGCTTTAGATAAATTTAAAACCAAATATTCTGTAAATGAATAAATTTACTATCATACCGAGTAATTTAGAATATAAGGCAGCACCTGCGGTTGACCAAGAGATATCATTTACTATTGAAGAACAAAGTCAGCAACTTATTGAATATGATAGAAATTCAACTATTAGTTTAGCTCAAGTTTACGATGATGAGAGACAGGCGTGTACTATATTTCGACCAACATTTAAGTTAACATATTTATATGCAAACACATATACAGGAACAACAGATTATCTACCATTTCAATATAATTTATATTATACAACACCTGAAAATTCTTATGTTAGTGGAATTTGGGCGGGGTTTCCTCAATATTATGAATTTGATTTTTTCAGACCTGATATTAAAGACCAACATATAACTTATAAATCTAAAAGTGCGTACACTTATAACTGGACATATTATGTGAGTTATCCATATGCAAACAATTATACTAAACAATTAAGTTTTGTTTCTGGTGGAACTGCTAATATTGTTTGGACAGCGTCTGATGGTATACCATTTGTAATAAAAAATGGTACGGAAAATGGGAATAATGTTATTGGGTTTCAATGTATTGCTCCTCACGGACTAACTGCCGGAGAGTATGTTGAATTATCATTTAGTTATGGTATCACTAATATTTTTGAAGTTAATTCTTTAGGTAATGGAATGTTTGGAAGTGATGCTAATGTTTTTAACATCTTTAATATAGGATATACAGGAAATACCTTTGTGAATAATAAAACAGGAACATTTAAAAGAATAGTTAATCCCGACAATTACACGGAAACAAAATCAAAATATTATGTTAGAGAACACAAAATTCTAACAAATTTAGAAGACATTATTATTACAAAAGCGGGATTTGAAAAAAATGTGTTTAATGAAGAAAGAAAGTTTGAATACAGTTCAATAACCCCAAATCAAATTTCAAGGGTATCTCAAAAAACTAGTAGTAATGCTTATAATGTAACTATTAATTATGATTTGGATTTATATGGTTATAAAGATAATCAACAAAGACCTTTAACTCAAATATTCTTAACAGTAGTTAATAAAGGTTATTCAGGATATTTTAATCAACCATTTAATGGTGTTGGATTGAAACAAGGGTGGGAGTTTAATATGACTAAAACCTCAAATTCTTGGTGGGATTTAAATAATATAAATTCTAATACAACCATACCCGTTTCAGGATATACTCTTACAAGTGGTGCGACAAAGACATTCTATTATAATCAAAATTTAAAATCAGGTGATACTATGGATGGAGATTTTTGTGAATGGAATGATTATGAACAGATAGAAAGGGTTGTATCTCCGTATTATCATAAATTAAAATATAATGAGAATGTATTCCATACAACTACAACATCAAATACAAATGCTCCAGGATATTATTATCAACCACATCAACCAATGACAATTAGGGTTTTTTCTGATTATATTGAAACTGCGAATTCGGCATCAGTTGACCAAATTCCAAGTTATTCTTTTTATTCAAGTTCAGACCAACAATTTAGGTGGAGGGATTTATATACTTATGGGTTCATCGACAACTTGAATAGAGGTGTTGATTATCCTTATTTGAATATTGCTCAGTATCCATTCACGGATGTTATTTTCAGACTTATCCCTGAAGGTGTAAACTATAACCAAAATTTATTTGGAACCCAAGTCGTATTAAAACCACTTATAGATGGATGTGAATAAAATATCAATATTAAAAACAGGATTTCAGGACAAACAAATTAATATTCCAGTTCAACTTACTTGGGATTATTTGGGTCTTGATATGGCGATTGATGAATATGAGGGAGAAGTTGTTACTCAAGTCATCGGAGTTGGTAGAGATTTTGAGGTGACAAGGTTTGACCACGCACCACAAACAGGTTCAACAGATAATACGGAAGTAAAATATGAATTTAATTTTTATTCTGGTGGTACTCTAAATAATATTGCAAATTGGAAACCAGATTATAGAATGGAAGGTTTCACATCACAAGAAATATTCTATTATACTAACAATTTTACAAATTCATTTTTTAAATTGGATTTATATGATACTGTTGATGAGAAGAAACAAAAAAATTATGTCACACTTATAATACCAACACAACAAGGATTAAAGACTGATGCTATAATGAATAGGACACCAGTATCAATAAAAACTCCAAGATTTGTTTTAGATTACGTTGGTGATAAAGAAGGGTTTTTTATTTATTGGTTGAAAAAAAGAAATTTCATAGATATTAGTACTTTCTATATGTCGGCAAAATTCTTTGATGCTAAAATTGGAAGTTTTGTTAGTATGGTAAATAGATGCCAATCAGAAGTATCTGGCGACAAATATGCAATCGATAGTTTAACATACTATTACTATAGAGTTAATATGGACTATAATAGTCACACTTATCAAATATTTGATATAAACCCCGATAACCCCACGTATAATTTAAGGGTTGGAACCACAATTCCTATTAAGTGGTTTGAATACGTAAATCCAAAATAATGGGTCAAGATACATATAATATTATTATATCCCCTGAAACAATTAGTTCTGATTTAGTTACAGTTAATTATAAAGGAACGCCTGTTGGAGTTTATTCTGCGATGACTCAAATACTAAGTGGTGGGACTAACGGAAGTTCATTATTAACGGGTCTTACTATTCCGATATTGATAACACAAAGTGCTGTTGATGTTGGATATTTCAGTCCATTTGATGGAGCGGTATCACAAAAAGATGTGGTTGCCAATTTTATTTTTTCTGCGACAACGGGTAGTCCATACACATATTATGTGTATAATACATCTAATGAATTTCAGAAATTTCTTAATTTATCTGATTATACGATTGATTGGGGTGACAATACACCAAAACAATTAATAGCATCACATACACCAGCATATATAACACATACCTACGCTAACTCGGCTAACACCTATAAAATCACATTACAACAAAATACGCCTTGGGGTGCAAATAAAGTATTTAAAACTGTTACAACACCATTTACTGAAGTAGTAATTCATAATCCAAACGGAGAAGCATTTTTTGTTCCTGCTGGTGGTAATTGGTCGGGGACTCCAATAAGTTATGATTATATTTTTTCGGGAGATGCCGTTAATGAAGTGTCCGCTCAAACATCTAATAATTATGTTACGGTCCCTTATACAATATCGGGAATTACAAAGTCAAGAATCAACGAATTAACACCATACGGGAACCCAACCTTAGAACAGAGGGTTGGGTTACCAATTATCAATAACGGTCAAATGTGGGGGGCTATAACTAACTATAACGATATCTACACAGCATATACCATAACTAATATTAACTATTACGATTATAATGATGGAACTACAATATTTTTTGAACAATCTTCAGGATTTACATATCAAAATCTTACAGCGGTTCCAATCACAAAAGAAGAGGTTTTAATTAATGTTATTGACCAACCACAGATTCAAACTGATGTATTTGTTGAAAGAGGAAAGAATTCCGCTTATGAAAGAGTACAAAGATTGGGAGAAGTGGATAATTTGGGAGATATGTTAAATTACGGATATGGATTTTTTAATATCCAGAAAAAGAATTAAAAGGTATTTATGAAATATGAAGACTTGTAATAAATGTGGTATAGAAAAAGAAAACGAAGAATATCATGAAGGTAGGAATAGTTGTAAATTATGCGTTAAAGAGTATGATAAATTAAGGTATTTAAAGAATATTGATACATATCGTAAAAAAAGTAGAGAAAAGTATTATAACAATCCTAAATATCAGAAAAAATGGACAGATGATAATCGAGATAAAGTTAATTTAATTTCCAAAAAGTGGAGAGATAATAATAAAGAAAAATCGACACAGGCGGTTTTAAAGTGTAGAAGTAAAAATATTAGTAGATATAATGAATATATGGTTAATAAAAGAAATAGTGACCCTATTTTTAAATTAACTTTTAATGTTAGAAAAAGATTAGGGAAATTTTTAAAAATTAATAATTTTACCAAAAAAAATAAAACTTTTGAATTAGTTGGGATAAGCCAGATTAAGTTAAAAGAATACCTTGAAAAGTTATTTACCGTAGGTATGGGCTGGGACAATTATGGAGAGTGGCATATTGACCATATAATCCCATTATCTTCTGCAAAAACGGAAGAAGAAATTTATAAATTATGTCACTATAGTAATTTACAACCACTATGGGCTGAAGATAATTTAAAAAAAAGTAATAAAATATTAAAATTAATTTAACATGGCGATTGGAAGCTACGGTACAATAAGACCCTCAGATGTTAGTCCTGCGGATGTCGAAATTATACTAAATTACACACCAACAAGAGATGTGACAGATGCATTTGTTCTAACTAAGCTCGATGCTCAAACAATATTAAAACCATATTTCAGTAATACTGAGACTGGTGGTAATGCTGGTGTTGAAGTTTTGGGGGGACTTTATAATCTTACACTTCCTGCACAACAATTTAACGCTCTTGGATTTTATACATTATATATTAGACCAGCTCAGATAAGAACTGTGATTACTGATTGTGGAGTATTAAGTGCTTTACCAAATGTAAAGGGGATTGTAATAGACATAACTAATGTTCCTGTTCAGTATCAAAATAAATTTGTACAACAGGGATTAGTTGGTTTTAGAGTTGAGTATTTAAATACGGATGGTTCAAAGATACCAAATTTCTTTAGAGTGGTTACCTCATGTTTCTTTTGTGAGCCTGTGGTTACGAATGAAGTTAATACAACTCAGAAGGCGATTAGATATAGATATGTGGATGGGGATTCTAATTTGATATTCTTAACATTATCACCATCTTCATCACCAACAAATAAGCCGAATGCGACGCCTTATATCGGTCAGCCAGACCAAAGTATTATAATAACAAATACATTCTTTAATCCTGTAACGGTTGAAGTTGAAATGGTTGAATACGATGTTTCGTCTCTTGCGATTGCGCTTTATGGTAATCAAACTAAATCTATTGATGACGGAATCTACACAATTTACGATTCACAAAACAACATCTATAGACAATACAATTTGTATGAAATTAGAGACCAATTTAATGCATTGCTTTATGAGGTTAGACAAAATAGAAATAATAATATTGATTTTAGTAAGAATTTTACAACAATAACTAGTTAATGGCAACGACAATAAAGACAACAAAATATTTTTATCCTCCTAGACCAGGAAATGGTGCGGGAACTTTTTCCGACAATATTGTAGGATTACAAACTGTCGAGGGGGGAGGTCTAACGCAAGGGAATTTCGATTTTACAACATCTGTAACGGAGAAGGTAAATAGAACATTCAATGTTGGAGCGTTCTCAGAACCTATCAATTTAGATATGATGGGTATGGATAGCCTTGCAGAAAGTAGAAGAATTCTTGCGACACAATTCAGGGTATATCCGAATTATGATGTTTCTCAGGTTCTTAATTTTTCAATGTATGGTTCGTTGGCTAAAAGATTTAGTGTTTCAGTGACTAACATTATCAATTATTTTCCTGCGTCTTTGGATATTGTTTATTCTAATGGAAATTTTGAAACAGGATATACTGCGGTTAATATTGCTTATGATGTTGTTACGGATGAAACATATTTTGAAATTAATGTTGATAGGATTCAAAATAGTTTTGATATTGATTACTCTATTAGCGCCGCTACAAATTTAAATTTAAGAGAAATTACGGTATCTCCTTATAGAAATTTATATAACACTTATTTAGATTATTGTATTAGCATTAATGATAACATATATAAAGTATTATCATTTAAACCTTCACCAACATTATCTTCAGGATATATTTCGTTTTATGTATCAGGAACACCATTCGGTACTGGTTCAACAATGACTGAGGAAGATTTTCAAGTTAGACCAAATGATTATGTTGTTGATAGGGTATTTTTAGAAACATTTGATGAGGTTGAAAAATTCTTGGTTAATAGATTGGTAAGACCAGAATATACTGCAGTTTTTCAGGTTCCACAACAAAATGAATATGGTCAGTTTTATACTGACTATCAACAAGTGACATGGCCTAAAAGTGGTGTATGGAATCTTGATATTAGGTCGTTTTTATTTGATGATTACTTAACTCAATTACAAGCGATTGCGATTAACTTAGATTCGTTTAAAACTAATTTAATTTCAAGATTTTTAATTACAGATTCTTTAAAAGAATTTGATACATTAGGACAAAAAGTTGAAAAAATATTCCAAATATACGGAAGAAGTTTTGACCAAATCAAACAATTCATAGATGGACTTGCCTATATGAATTCAGTTAATTATACACCATCTAATGATATACCATCACAATTACTTGTTAATTTATCACAAACATTAGGATGGACTTCAAATTTTTCTCCGATAACAAATGAAGATTTCTTATCTTCTGTTTTTGGAAATACATCAACACCAACATATCCTGGATATGCCAGAGCACTTACACCAACAGAATTAAATTATGCTTTCTATAGAAATTTAATTTTGAATGCGGCATACTTGTTTAAATCAAAAGGAACAAGAAGGTCGATAGAGTTTATGTTAAGATTGATTGGAGCACCTGAATCGTTAATTGAATTTAATGAACACATATATTTGGCTGACCAAAAAATTAACTTAGACCAATTCTATGTTCAATGGGCTCAAATATCAGGTGGAACGTATGCGAATACTTCACCAGCATATCAAACGTATAATACATTTAAAGTAAAGGGACAGACATTCACAGGATTTACAACAAGTTCTGTATATCAAGATGTTGCTATTAGATTGGTAGATTATCCTATGGATTTTGAGGGATATCCAAAAGCACCACTTAATACAGAAACATATTTCTTCCAAATAGGAGCGGGATGGTATGAGACAACACCACAACATAGAAGTCCTGACCAAGTTGTTATTACGGGTGATGTTTATACAGGACAAAACTATAGTATTCAAACTCAATTACAACCATTTAGTTATGGTCAAGTTTATTTGGATAGGTTTAGACAATTTCCTTATATGAAGGAAGGATTTAAACTTCAAAAAGTTATTGATAATAATAAGTCATGGTTATCAGATGATAATAAAATAAGAGTATCGACACAAGGTGATTATAACGCTTATTATTTTGTTGATAATGAAAAATTGGTTCTAAACGTTAAGAATGTGGATTTATTTATGAATCCTGCTCAAGGGTTAGTGTATGACGTATGGGACCAATCGGTAAGATATGATTACCCTATTCCTGAATCAGGATTAACAGTGGGATATCCTGTTCCAGGTGGAGAAGATTGGACGTATATTAATCCACAACCAAAAAAGAAAACATTCTTTGAATTCTCCCAAACATTTTGGCAGAATATGATTAATGTTAGAAATAGACAATGGATTAGTGATGGTAAAACAGGAGGATATCCAACATTACAATCTATTTTTTGGAAATATATTGAATCAAAACAAACGGTTGGATTACCAAACAACGACTATACTTATCAAAAACTAATTGATTATGTTAATGGTATTGGGCCATATTGGACTAAATTAGTAGAACAAATGATTCCTGCAACAACAATTTGGAATGGTGGTGTTAGGCTTGAAAATTCTGTTTTAACAAAACAAAAGTTTGTATATAGAAGACAAAGAGGATGTCAATTTGTTCCAGTTCCTGTTGACCCATGTTTTATTATATCGAATATTTTTGATTATACGTGTTCGACAGAATATACTGATTTTTTTATATATCCTTGGTTAAATGGGGACGTTGATGTATCAAACTTTAATAGTATTTTGACTAATACTTTAAATAATTATTTGACGACTGAAGGATTGGTTTTAAACCAATGTATTCAAGATTCTTTGGGAACTGAATGGTATGTTGATTTAAGAATTGATGGAGTTATAATAATTCAAGAACCTTTTTATACTGGTTATGGATATACAGACGTTCCTACAAATAGTATGTGGAGAAACGCTTTAATTAATTACTTACCTAATTTATATGATTATGGATATAGTTATTTTTTAAATGGTAATACATTAACCATTAATAGTTTAACATTTACTGCAAGAAATTTAAATGAAATTCTTTCTTTAAATGCAGGTATAAACATGAATATAAATTGTAATAATATTAATGGCAACGTTTAATTATAATATATCGGTTACAGGAGATTGTTCGAATACAAATTCGGGTATTCTTTCTTTATACTTATATGGAGGGACTTCACCATATACTGTTGATTGGGTTAGTCCAAATTTAGGTGTGGATACTATATATGGGCCAACTTATAGTTCAAATGCTCAAATATCCGTAACAGGGACTCAAGATGACTCTAATAAAACATTTACTCTTTCATCTGAATTAGTACCTGATACTGTATTTCAATTTTTTATAAATGGTCAGTTAATGACGTATGGTTCCGATTATACGGTATCTGGAACGACATTAACTATTAATCCTGATAGACCTGCACCATCTCCAACAGACGTTTTATTATCTTATGGAACTATTGTTTCTTTACCTGAAGTACCATCGGTTAGAACAGGATTATCTGCGGGAACATATAGTGTTAGAGTAAATGATAGTACATTACCTACTAACAATAGTTTTTATATCAATATACCAGTTTCTTCTGGTTGTTGTTGTAATATATTGGGGGTTAATTCTACAACGTGTGCAACAGATAATGGTTCTGTTACAGGAACTTCATCTTCTCAATATTCTTCGACAAATTTTTACTTATATCATTCAGATAATAGTTTTAGTCAATCTGCAACAACAAATCAATCAACAGTAATTTTCGGTAGTTTAACTGCTGGAACTTATTATATGACGGTCATGGATTTAGGCGGATGTACTGGAAGAAGTCAAAACTTTATCATTGAAGATTCAACACAATTAGATTTTGGGTTATACTCTATTCCAAATTCAAGTTGTGGGGGTCCTGCTTTAGGTAAAATATATGTTACAGGTATGACTGGAAATCCACCATATACTTATTTATGGAATACAACTTCTACAAATAGTTTTATTACAGGATTAACATCTGGCGATTATTCGGTTCAAATTACGGATAGCACAGGATGTGTTAAATCAAAAACTGCAACGGTTGGAACAGTTCCACCTGTAGGTTTTGGTTCATTTACTTCTGTACCACCGACTTGTTTTTTAAATGATGGGTCAATTACTTTAACCGTAACTGGAGGAACCGCTCCGTATTATTATTCTGCATCAACAGGCAATGTTTTAATCTCATATTCACAAACTTATACATTATCTGGTTTATCATCTGGAACATATCAAATCCAAGTTACTGATACAGGATTATGTACTCTAGTGACACAGACAAGCATATCCGCACCTCAAGGGATATCATCCGTTACAATTAATGGGTCTAATTCAACTTGTTCAAGTATTGATGGACAAATAACTATTGCCGTAAATGGTGGTGTAACACCATATACATACACATTAATATATCCTGATGGAAATTCATTAAGTATTACAAGTAATCAATCAGTTCAGATTTTTTCAAATTTACAATCTGGTACATATAGTGCTGTTGTAGAAGATACTGTTGGATGTTCATATATGAAAGAAATAACATTAATTGCTGAAAACAAATATACTATTTCCACAATAACAACTCCAACAACTTGTAATCGAAATAATGGAACTGTTTATGTTGAAACAACAACAGGATATACATTACCTATTACCTATTCTTTAGATAATATACAAAATATTGTTAATTCAAATTTAACTGCCACAACATTTAATAATGTATCTGCGGGACAACATACTGTAACTGTAACAGATTCGACAGGATGCGTTCAAACTTCACAAGTATATGTTGATGGAAGTGTTGCATTAGATTTTTCATTATATTCAATATCTTGTGGAACAGGAGATAGTGGTGGTATAACCGCATTTATTTCTTCAGGAACTCCACCTTTCACATACACTTGGTCAGATAATGTACCAGGAAATCCACAGGAAATACAAGTATCAAATCTTACTGCAGGAACGTATAGTTTAACTATTATAGATAATAATGGATGTTCTCTCAAAAGAACTGCAACAATTAATTGTGCTACGATTTACGCTTCCTATCAGACATATATAATGGGAGCAGAAATGTTTAACATTAAATCACCTGCTAAATGTGGTTTATTACAAATGTTAAATGAAGGATTTTATGATTTAACATCAGGTAATACAAGTTGTAATTTAATTTCGGCAACATATTCTGTAAAAGTTTCTGTTAATCCGTTAGGAACCGTTACAACACAAAATTTCTTCACTTCGACTTCATTAATAAATGCTCCAAGTGATAATCTTTATTATGATACAGCAAAAACTTTATTATTAACTATTTCAGGTATAAATCAAGTTACAATTGATTCATTAAACAACCAAATAACTATTGAAACAAGTAAAGTAGATAATACTTTGAATGGTCAAGAGATTGTTATTGAAGTGGTTATTGAATACGATATAATGTGTTTAAAATGACGCAAGTAAGAATTAATTACATATATGGTGGGGTTTATCCTATCAATGTTTATATATCTGACATATATCTAAATAATCAAACATTAATTGGTTCTATAAGTAGTGGGCCTGTTCCACCCGTAGTTAAATTTAATACTACAATTCCATCAATATTTAATACTGCAACTCAAGTTATTCTTACAATTTCAGATAATAATGGTTGTGAGGTATTTAAAATATTAGAATGTACTTATGGATGTGCTTTTGAAATAATCGTAACATTAGAAACATAAACTATGAATCAAATTAGAATTAATTATATTTCAGGTGGGACATTTCCAATTAATGTCTATGTTTCAAGTATATATGACGATTATTTAACTCTTCTTGGAACTATCAACCCAGGTCCCGTACCTCCCATTGTTAAATACAATATAACAATACCAGAAATATTTAATAACGCTCCAGAAGTTAAGTTAACTTTGATAGATGTTAACAATTGCAAAAAATATAAAATCTTAGATTGTACCTTTGGTTGTGCATTTGAAATTATCGTTCAACTTTCCTAATTAAATATAATCAGTGTGGTATTTATTAAATAAACCGCACGGATGTCTTTATATACTATTATCGTTGTCAATACTGCAACAGGTTGTGATACTGAAATTGAAAAACAAGTAACTGTTACAGGTTGTTCTACTTATTTGATAAGGTTAGCTCCAAACTCAAGTGCGATTGGGCCTTTCGATGTTTATATTGACTCGACAGGAACAACCGCAATATACTCTGCGGAAACGAGGGAAGAAATGCTCATCGGTGTTACAGTATCATTTGATTGTACACCTACTCCAACAAGTCAAACTCCTACACCGACACCTACAAGTGTAACACCGACTCCAACACCTACTCCAACTATTACTCCAAGTGTTACACCTACAATGGGATTAAGCCCTACACCAACACCTGCAATAACAGTAACGCCAACAATAACATCAACACCGACTCCTACTCCAACTCTTGGATTATATTATGCTTACATATTCCCTGAACCATTAGATTCTGTTTCTCAAAACAACTTAGGACAATTTATGTATGATAATAGTGCTGATTGGTACGGATTTGGTAATAGTGGTGGTGTACCAAATGTCACTAATTATTCACCAAATATGAATACATATGTTCATTATTCAGGATGGACAGGAAGTGATGGTAATTTTATAACTTCAGTTACTTCAATGTCTTCATTATTGAAACAATCATCAGGAACTGGTGTTGATTCTTATGGGTGTACTCAAGCACAATATACTTTTGGAACAATACAAGTAAGTTCATCAATGGTTAATTCAAATGAACAATATAACTATACTATTTGGGTTCCACTTAACGGGGTTGGTGGTACATTATCTAATATAACTGTTGATGTTGGAAATTCGGTATGTGGTTCAGCAATTTATGATAATGCAATCCCTGACGCAACTTTAGCCGGAAATAATGTTACTGTAACTGCTGGAGGAATTCTACCTGCTGGTATTTATAGAGTATTATGGAATTTTACATTACCTGCGACGCCGCCATTACCAATTGGAACATCGCTTTATTTTAAAGGGGACACTAAAATATAAACATTAATCAAAGATATGTCATTACAGTATAAAAATCCTATAACTTTAGTTCAAAAACCTTCTTCAGATTCTGTTGGCAGAAATGTTGTGTTCGGTAATAGTTTTTCAATATTAAATATTGGAGGATATACGGAGGTATGGGAATTATTGGATTTAAAATTAATTCTTACTGCATCAACATATCCTGCACAAATTCAATTATCGGCAAATACAATACCTATAAATTTTACTAAAGGAACTGGAAGTGCTTTTTCATCGGATAGTATTAGTTTAAATTCAGATAATATTTCTTCAGGTAGAAGAAGATTAGGAATGATGGTATTTGTTCAAGAGACTGGAATGGTGTATAAATATACTATTCCTAATTATGAAACATTATGGAATAATCTTTCGGGTCTTACAGGAAATTCTGCAGTTACTCAAAGTGATTATACCACAATAGTTAATAATCGCTCCAATCAAGGACAATTATTTATAAATGCTTGGACGGCATCAACAATTGAAGGTGTGGATGTATTACCAATAGAAGACATTAGGTGGCAATTGTTTCAAGGAACTGATATTACAATTACAGGAGGAACATATTATTCGGGAATAACTACGTTAGATTTATATAATAATACTGGTGGAACTATAACAATAACGGGATTTACGGGAACTATAACAGGAGGAACATATGATAGTGGAGCTTCAACTTTAACTCTTAATAATAGTGATGGTAGTGCAGTTTCAATAACAGGTATTACTTCAGGGTCTGGCTCTGCATTATCGGTTAGCGATGGAACAACGACAGTTAATCCTGTTTCAGGTATTACGTTTAATGGTGCAACCGTAACTAATAATGGTTCAGGAAATATAACAGTAACAATAACAGGTGCGACAGGTTCTGGTAGTTCTGGTACATCAGGCTCTTCAGGAACTTCTGGCTCATCAGGTTCAAGTGGTTCATCAGGAACAAGTGGTACAGATGGTTCTTCAGGAACATCTGGAACTTCGGGTATAAGTGGTATAAACGGGACAGATGGTTCTTCAGGAACATCAGGTTCAAGTGGAACTAGCGGTACGGACGGTTCATCAGGAACTAGCGGTACGGACGGTTCATCAGGAACTAGCGGTACGGACGGTTCATCAGGAACTAGC
>SESF01011365.1_pt1 | contig 118051 bp, 101 predicted proteins | sample 3171521 | NCBI WGS metagenome assembly SESF01 (sample SAMN10866945, study PRJNA518727) | freshwater metagenome | biome: subpolar coniferous forest; feature: holomictic lake; material: water; isolation source: holomictic Lake 227, 6 m and 8 m depth | place: Canada: near Kenora, Ontario | collected...
AGGTGAACAGGGTATAAAATTTTATCAATGACGCGCGGGCGGTTCAGAGCCCGGCTTCGCTGAATCGGCCGAGTTCAACCTTGAGGATCGCGAACGCCTCCTCGCTGAAGGCGAGCAACTCGCGCGTCACCGCCAGCGCCCGATCGGGGTCGCTGGCGCGGCAGGCGATCTCGACCAGTTCGGCCCGACTGCCCAGCATCTCCAGGCCGAAGGTGCGGGAGCTGCTCTTGACCGGATGGGCCTCGCGCTCAAGCGCGGCCAGATCCCGCCGCGTCATCGCCTCACCCATACGGCCGAGCCGGGCGCGGGCGTCGGTAATGTAGGTGTCGATGATGTGGCTCAGCGCCGCCGCCGGAATGTCGTTGATCAGGCTGCGCAGCATGACCGCAACCTGATTGGCCTCCGCCTGGCGGGCGGGAGCCGGTTTCGGCGCCACCAGCGGCTGGCCGAGAAAGCGGCCGACCATCGCCAGCAACTGCACCTTGGGCAGCGGCTTGGGCAGATAATCGTCCATGCCGGCCTCGATACAGCGGGCGCGGTCGCCGGCCATGGCGTTGGCGGTCAGGGCGACGATCGGCAGCGCCGCAATCACCGGATCGGGCAGCGCCCGGATCGCCGCCGTGGCCTGAAAGCCGTCCATCTCGGGCATGGCCACGTCCATCAGTACCAGATCGAAGCCGCCGCCGGCCACCGCCGCCACCGCCGCCGCGCCGTCTTCGGCGGTTTCGACCCGATAGCCGGCCTTTTCCAGGATCGTGGTCGCGACCAGACGATTGGTCTCGCTGTCTTCGACCAGCAGAATACGGCCACCGGCCGCCGGCTCCGGCGTCCCCGGCGGCCGGAGTCCGACCGCCCGCACCACCGGCTTGGGGGCGCTTTTCGCCGACTCGGACTCGGGCAGTGCCGCCGCCGGCAGGGTGAACCAGAAGGTGCTGCCGGCCCCGGGGTTGCTGACGACGCCGATCTCGCCGTCCATCATCGAGACCAGCTTGCGCGCGATGGCGAGGCCGAGCCCGGTGCCGCCATAGCGGCGCGAGGTCGAGGAATCGACCTGACTGAAGCGGTTGAACAGCCGGCGCAGCGCCTCTTCAGGGATGCCGATGCCGCTGTCGATCACGGCAACCCGGACTCGCCCCGGCAGGGCATGGATATGAACCCGGACACCACCGCGATCGGTGAACTTGACGGCGTTGGAGACCAGATTGAGCAGCACCTGCCGCACCCGCCCCTCGTCGCCGCGAATGCAGGCCGGGACGTCGGCGTCGACCTCAACGGTCAGGGTGATTGCCCGTTCCCGCGCCCGCGCCCCGAGTTCCTCGACGACCTCGGCGGCAACCCGGCCGATATCGAGCGGTTCCGACAGCAGATCCAGCCGGCCGGCCTCCATTTTGGAAAAGTCGAGAATATCGTTGAGAATGGTCAGCAGCGCCTCGCTGGAGCGCCGTGCCGCTTCGACATAGCGCTGCGACTCGGCAGGCAGATCGCCGTCCTCAAGCAGGCCGATCATCCCGAGCACGCCGTTCAGCGGCGTGCGGATTTCGTGGCTCATCATGGCCAAAAACTCGGCCTTGGCGTTGCCGGCCGCCTCGGCCTGCTCCTTGGCGGCGCGCAGCGCGTCCTGGGTCCGCTTGCGCTCGGTAATGTCGCGGACGACGCCGAGAAAATGGGCACCCTCCCCCGCCTGCAATTCGCCGACCGCAAGCTCGACCGGAAACTCCTCGCCGTTGCGGCGAAGGCCGACGACCTCCCGGCCGGTGCCGATCACCCGCCCGACGCCACCGGCAAGATAACGGCGGACGTAGCCTTCATGATGGATACGCCGGGACTCGGGCATCAGGATCGTGACGCTCCGCCCGATCATCTCGTCGGCCTCATAGCCGAACAGCCGGCAGGCCGCCGGATTGACGCCCTCGATGAAACCGAAGCCGTCGATGGTGATGATGCCGTCGTCGACGGTCTCGAAGATCGCGCGGAGTCGGGCCTCGGAGCTGGCCACCGCCATCTCGGCGACCCTGCGCTCGGTGATGTCGGTGACGATGCCGTCGATCACCATCTGGCCGGGGTCGCCGCGCTCGACCAGCTGATAGCGGCCGTGCAACCAGCGCCGTTCACCGCCCGGCCCGTTGATCCGGAATACCGCCTGGGTGGTTGGGGTGCCGGGCGAGAGCCCGGCCAGGGCGGCGTCCCAGGAATCGCGGTCGGCGGGATCGATCATCGCCCGCAGCAGCTCCGGCTGGGAGCGGAAATCATCCGGCGGCATGCCGGTCGCCCGCTGAATCGCCGGATTGACGTAGAGTACCCGCTCCAGCCCCGGGGTAAACGAACAGATCACGTCCTCGACCGAGGCCAGCACCTGCGCCAGATCGGCCTGGGTCTGCTGGAGCGCCCGGGTGCGGCGGCCAACCTGCTCCTCGAGATCGACATAATGACGGCGCAGACGCTCCAGCATGCCGTCAAAGGCCAGGGCCAGCTGGCCAACCTCATCGCCCCGCCGGATGCCCGCCAGCGCCCGAATCTGGCGGTCGTCGAACGGCGCCTCGCCGGTGACCCGCCCGGCCGCCTCGGCCAGATCGCGAATGGGCTTGCACAAACGCCGCCCCATCAGGGCGGCCAGTCCGAACACCGTCAATGTCAGCCCCAGACCAACCGCCACTATTGCCGGCAGCAGGCCGCGGACCGAAGCCGGCAGCACTTGGCGCTCGATCCCGAGCCGCAGCACCGGCGCCGGCCCGCCCTCCAGTTCGGCCAGCCGCAGCGGCCGCTCGACAAAGGTCAGCGCCGAACCGCCGGCCAGCGGACTGGCGGCGGTCAGAATCTCGCCGCCGCCGCGCAACTCGGCGCGAGCCCCCTCCGGCAGCAGGGCCATCGCCTGTTTCAGCGCGCCGTCGAGCGCGATCTCGCCGACCATCACCCCCTCGGAGTGGCCGAGCGCGGAAACGCCCACGGGATAGGCCGCCAGCAACACCCCGGCGCCGCTCTCGCCCGGCGCCACCACGCGGACAATGGCGTGCCCCTGGCCAATGACCTCGGGCAGCCAGGGCCCGGCACGGATGGAACGCGGACGATTGGGCTGGTTGACGGCGACAGTCCGGCCGGCGGCATCGCTCAACACCACCAGCGCCGGCCACACGCCGCCGCTCTTGTGGCTGGCCAGAAACGGCAGCAGACGGAGAGCGCCGCCCTGAGCCTCGGCGAGCGCCGCCGCCACCAGCGGCGAGGCGGCCAACGCCGCGGTATCGGTGAGAAAGGCCCGCAGCGCCAGCTCGAGCTGGCTCTGGACCATCGTGGCGTCTCGTTCGAGATGCTGGCCGGCCTGCTCGCGCAGCAGCGAACTGATCAGCGCCAGCGCGCCGCCCCCCACCACCAGCGTCAGGGTCAGGGCGAGACAAACGCTCCAGACGGCGATCCGCCGCTCCAGTTTCGCTCCGACCCATCTCGCCGCCCGGCCGCTCATCGCCTCGCCCCCTGTCCGTCGCCTCCCCTGGCCCGAGTCCGGTGCGGCACCCGAGCCTGCGGAGATGGCGGCCAGGACGCCCGAAGCACCGCTGTCGCCAAACAAACGGGCTTAGCGAATCGCTTTTCGCAATACTGACTTAAGGTCGATCAACTCGGTTCTCAAGGCCGTCAGTTCGCGTCGGAGCCAGACCGGCAGTTCGCCGGCCGCAATCGACGGCGCCGACGCGCATGCAGCCGCCGGTAGAACGGCCGGTGAAACCGTCGACACCGCCTCGGTCCAGACCGGGACCGGCGCCGGAGCATGGGCGACAGGAAGCGGGCGCTCGATCGCCGGCGGTCGTGCCGGCGGCGGGGGCTCCTCGGGCGGATCCGCCTCAGACTCCTCCTCGGCCTCGGCCGAATCATCGCCCGGCTGGTCCTCGCCCGGCATCTCTTCGCCCGGAAGCTCCTCGGCCCCTAGCTCGGGACGAAGCATGCTGTCGACCAGGGCCTCGGCGTCCTCGCCCTCGGTCCCGGCCTGACGCTGATCCTTCAACAGGCGCTGCACGCCCTTGATGGTATAGCCTTCGCTGTAGAGCAGACGCTGGATCTTGCGCAGCAGCGCAACATCCTCGGGCCGGTAATAGCGTCGGCCGCCGCCGCGTTTCAGCGGCCGGACCTGGGGAAACTTGGTCTCCCAGAAGCGCAGCACGTGCTGGGGTACATCCAGCTCGTCCGATACTTCGCTGATGGTCCGAAACGCGGTTGCCGACTTGGCACCCGCGCGTGGCCTTGCTGCTTCTTTTTCCATACCCGTCCTCAGGACGCGTCGGCGCCCTCGGCCTCGGCCAGACCGACATTAATCCGGTTTTTCAGCACGTGACTGGCCCGGAACACCAGCACCCGGCGCGGCAGGATCGGCACTTCTTCGCCGGTCTTGGGATTGCGGCCGACCCGCTGGCCCTTTTGCCGCACCGAGAAGCTGCCGAACGACGAAATCTTGACCATCTCTCCGCGCGCCAAGGCATCGGCAACCTCGTTGAGAATGGTTTCGACCAGATCCGCGGACTCGTTCCGTGACAGGCCAACTTCCTGGTAGACTGCTTCGCTGAGTTGGGCGCGGGTGACTGTAGCATTCGGCATAGCGCTGTCCCTCCGAGAACCGGGACGGCCACCCTACTGCGCGTCACTAAACCCGTCAATTCAAAAGGTTGGCGGCCGGGTCAAAAGTCGCACGCGAAGCACGGTCCGCGCCGGAGCCCAAAGCGCCGGTTGGCCGCAGGCACCGCGGGGTGCCCGGCCGAAGCCCGCCTACCAGCGAACCAGCGCCGAACCCCAGGTAAAACCGCCGCCCATCGCCTCCATCAGCAGGAGGTCGCCGCGCTTGATCCGGCCATCGGCGACCGCCTCGGCCAGCGCCAGGGGAATCGAGGCCGCCGAGGTGTTGCCGTGGTGATCCACCGTCACCACCGCCTTTTCGGGCGGCAGCTTCAGCTTCTTTGCCGTGCCCTCAATGATACGCAGATTGGCCTGATGGGGCACCAGCCAGTCGAGTTGCTTGCCGTCGATGTGGTTGGCGGCCAGCGCCTCGGCAGCGACCTCGCTGAGGCGACTCACGGCATGGCGGAAAACCTCCTGGCCGTTCATGCGCACGGCGCCGATGGTGCCGGTGGTCGAGGGGCCGCCGTCGCAGGCCAGCGACTCGTAATGCCGGCCGTCCGAGTGCAGGTGGGTCGACAGAACGCCGCGGTCGGCGATCGTCCCCTCGCCCTCCGCCGCCTCCAGCACCACCGCGCCGGCGCCGTCGCCGAACAGCACGCAGGTGGTGCGGTCCTCCCAGTCGAGGATGCGCGAAAAGGTGTCGGCGCCGATCACCAGCGCCGTGGTGGCCTGACCGAGGCGAATGAAGTTGTCGGCGATGGCCAGGGCATAGATGAAGCCCGAACAGACCGCCTGAACATCGAAGGCAAAGCCGCGGGTGATGCCGAGTCGGGCCTGGACCCGGACCGCGCTGGCCGGAAAGGTGTGGTCGGCGGTGGTGGTCCCGAGCACGATCAGGTCGACCCGCCCGGCCGGAATCCCGGCCTGCTCCAGAGCGGCCTTGGCGGCCGCGAAGGCCAGATCCGAGGTGGTTTCGCCCTCGGCGGCGATGTGGCGGCTGCGGATGCCGCTGCGCTGCACGATCCACTCGTCGGTGGTATCAACACGTTGGGCGAGATCGTGATTGCTCACAACTTTTGCCGGGAGGTAGGCGCCGACGCCCACCATCTGGGATCGCATGGGCATCAGACCGCCACCGCCTCGCTGTCAGGACCGGATGCCGGGCGCAGATGCGACATCTCTTCCTTGACCCGCTCGTTGAACCCCTGCACCGCCAGATCATAAGCCACACAGATGGCATTGGCGAAGCCGACCGCATCGGTGCCACCGTGGCTCTTGACGCAGATGCCGCGCAGACCCAGGAACATGGCGCCGTTGTAGCGGCGGGGATCGGTGCGGACCTTGAGCTTCTTGAATGCCGGCCGCGCCAGCACATAGCCGATCCGGGCCAGGAACGAGGCCCGGAAGGTCCGGCGCAGCAACTCGGAATAGAACTTGGCCGTGCCCTCGGCGGTCTTCAGCGCGATGTTCCCGGTAAAGCCGTCGGTGACCACGACATCGACCTTGCCGGTGCCGATGTCGTTGCCTTCGACGAAGCCGTCGAACCGCAACGGCAGATCAAGTTCGCGCAGTCGCGCCGCCGCCTCGCGAATGGCCTCGTGGCCCTTCTGATCCTCGGAGCCGACGTTGAGCAACCCCACGGTCGGCTGTTCCAGCCCCAGCACCGAGCGCGCGAAAGCGGCGCCCATCACGGCAAACTGCACGAGGTTGTTGGCGTCGCATTCAAGATTGGCGCCGAGGTCAAGCATCACGCTTTCGCCGCGCAGAGTCGGGAAAAACGAGGCGATCGCGGGCCGGTCGATCCCCGGCAGGGTTTTCAGAACCATTTTGGCCATGGCCATCAGAGCGCCGGTGTTGCCCGCCGACACCACCACCCCGGCCTTGCCATCGGACACAGCATCAATCGCCCGGCGCATCGAGCTGTTGCGCCCGGCCCGGAGCGCCACCGAGGGCTTGGCGTCGCCGGCCACCGCATCGGGGGTATGGATGACGGTGGTAACGTCGCGCAACGCCGGCCGTTTTGCCAGCAGCGGCCCGATTCGGTGTTCGTCGCCGAAGAGCAGATAGTCGACGCCGGGGTGGCGCTCACGCGCCAGTTCGGCCCCAGCCACCACCATGTCGGGGGCGTGATCCCCTCCCATGGCGTCCAGGGCGATGGTCAAGCGTCCACTCACTGCGGCATGGCTCCCCTTCCGCTCGCCGGGATTATCCCCGACACTCAAGGCGCGTTATGCCGTGGCGGATTTCACCACTTCCCGTCCGTCGTAATGACCGCAGGACAGGCAAACGTGGTGGGGGCGCTTCAATTCACCGCAGTTGGCGCATTCCGCGTACGGCTGCGCCGTCAGGGCATGATGAGCCCGCCGCATGTTGCGCCGTGACTTGGACGTTTTCTTCTTAGGAACAGCCATGGTCTCTACTCGATCCAATCAACCTGTCATCCGTGCGGAAAGGGCGGCCCCAATAAGGCCGCCCCGTCGCGCGGCGGATTCAATACCGCCAATACGGCACGAGGGCAAGCGATATCGGGAATAACTGCTGCGATCTTGGGCGGCGGCGCCCTAATGCCGCCGCTTGAGCGCCGCCAGCGCCCCGAACGGGTTCGCCGGCGCCGCACCGGCCTCCGCTCCGGCCCCCGCCGCGTCGTCGTCAAAGCCGGAGAAGCCGGCCCCGGGGGCGCGGGGATAGGGATCGAGGGCCAGCGACAAGTGCTGGGCGGTCAGTTCCCCGAGATCGATCACGCCGGCGGTCATCGGTTCGGGAACATCCTCGTCGGGAGCGAAGGGATCCAGCGTCACTTCGGTTTCGCTTCCGGCCAGACGCTCCTCGGGCGCGAAAAGGGCGCTGAACTCTTCGCACACCCGCTCTGTCACCGGTTCCAGGGTGACGACGCAGCTCTGCACCACCTCGGCCGTGAGCGTGCCCCGGACCAGAACCATTCCGCTCTGGGGGCCGTGCAACCGGTTGAGACGGACAGTGGCGGCAAGACTCCGCACCGCCTCGATTCGAAAGCGCCGGGCCAGCGCCCGGCATTCGGCGGCGCTGGCCTCGATCTCGCGCACGGTCTGATCGCCGGCCAGGGACAGGGCGACCACCGGCCGGGAAAACTCCGGCGGCGGTATCGGCGTCTCGGCGGCGGTCATGACGCCCCCCCACCATCGCCCGGCGGCGGATCGGGAAAGCACACCTCGCCGGCCAGCAGGGCCTCCAGCGGTTGCGCCTCCAGCACCGCCACGGCCTGGCGAAGATAGCCGGCCATGCGCGCCAGCGCTTCGGGCGCCGGCTCCAGCACGGTGCCGAAGAGATTATTGTCGAGCGCCGCCAGCAGCGCGTCGTCGCCCGCCCCGGCAATGCCGCGATCATAGGCCACGATCCGGCCGTTGAAGCCCTTGACCATGCGTTTGACCCGTGGCGGCACCCCCATGTCGCCGACCCCCATTTCGCGCACGGTGCAATCCATCTCGGTGATCATGCCCTCGAAGAAGTCCCGGGAAAACAGCCGGGCCGCCTCGCCCTGCCCCTTCAAGCGGTGCACCACCAGAAAGGCGTGGAGCGCCAGCATCTCGTAACGGCCGTCGAGGCTGTCGGGAATGCCGCACCAGAGATAGAACCCGGGGCGGCGCGACTGTTCAACCACCAGAGCATAGCAGCGCGCCACCGCCCGCTTCCGGCCGCTGCCCAAAAAAAGGCGTTTCAGGAATACCATCATGGTCGTGCCCGCGATCCCCCAGCGATCCCGTTGACAGGTCAAAGCGAGCGGTGCGATTGTCGGAGCCGCGCCCCCGCCCGCTATCGCGCGTCCCGCTCACCAGAGAGTGTCGATTGTCATGACCGGATCGACCGCTGTCAAACTGTTCGCCGTCGGCCTCTTGATTTCGACCACGGCCGCCTGCGCGCCGATCGTGTCGATCCACGGCAATTTCATCGAACCCGAACGGCTCCAGCAGATTCACGAGGGCATCAGCCGCAAGGCCGATATCGCCGATGTCCTGGGCACGCCGACCGCCACCGGCACCTTCGATCCCAACACTTGGTATTATATCGGCCAGCGTACCGAGAAGGTGGCCTTCTACCCCCCCGAGGTGGTCGACCGTCAGGTGCTGGTGCTCCAGTTTGATCAGACCGGCGTCGTGCGCAAGGTCGAGAAGCTTGATGCCAGCGCCGGCCAGGATGTCTCGTTGGTCGAACGCACCACCCCGACCGCGGGCAAGGATCTGTCGTTCCTGGAACAGATGATGGGCAACGTTGGCCGCTTCTCCAACGGCAAGAAGGACAGCGGGCCGGGCCACTGAGCGCGACTCCGCCCGCGCCCGGTCCCGGGATCAGGCCGGAAACAGGTAGCGGTCGATGCGCTCGCGCAGCGCCGGCAGCGTCGGCGGCTTGACCACGAAGGCGTTGACCCCCAGCGCCAGAGCCTGCCGGACAATCTCGGACTCGGAGTGCTTGGTCAGGAAGATCACCGGCGTCCGGGGATTGCGCAGGGTGGTCGAGGCCCGCAACCGGGTCAGAAAGTCGAGGCCGTTGACCGGCCGCATGTCGATGTCGCAGAGGATGATGTCGGGATTGACCCGCTGGCATTCGGCGAGGCCGGACTCGCCGTCCTCGGCCTCACCGACGCGGCCGAACCCAAGTTGCCCCAGCAGTTGCACAATGGTTTTTCGTACGAAGGCCTGATCTTCGATCACCACCACACAAAAGGGCTGGTAATCCGCACGGCCTCTGTCCATCGTCATCCTCCCTCACCTCATCGAGCGGGCGACCGCTTTTTGTGTCGCCATTGCTGAGAGGGTGAACCATCGCGCTCCCTCGCCACAAGCATTTTTTTACCCGCCGCGACAGATTGAACCAGTCGATCTCTGCCATTTTCGCGACAAACCGACATAAAGATAAGGATTACCGGCCCGGTGGCGGGGGCTCGATCCGATTGTTCCAGGGTTCCATTGCATCGTACCGCATCTGGTCACGGCGCGGCCCGGTGTGTTCAGCGGGTCACCCCTGGCGCCCCCCGATGCTACCGCAGATTTTTTTGGCGGCATGCCGCCCGGTCGGAGGCCCCACAGCCGACGGCAACAGACGGTCAGGCGGTGATGTTGACCAGAGCGCCCTGGCCCAGGGTCTGGACCGGTTGGCTGAACGACCCGGCCTTGTTGTAATAGACCGGCCCCATGAACGGCATCTGGATTTTGGCCTTGTCGTAGGTCACGGGGGCAAAGGTGGGGGGCGGTGCCGGCTTGGTACTGGCGGCAAAACCGGAGCCGCCCGTGGTCTTGCCCCCCTTGCCCGCCACCGGCACCAGCGTCGGCACAGCGGTCGATCCCGAGGTGCCGCGGGCCGCGCCGCCGGCCTGCGCCGAGACCTGGAGCCGGCTCGAGGAGGCCGCCTCGGCCGAGAGCCCGGCTCCCGCCAACGCGACCTGGACATTTCCACCGACCGTTGAGATCGCCGCCATGACCTGTCTGCCAACCCCGAAAGATCCGGGCGGCAATGGCCCCCCGGATCATGTTACAGGGTTTGAGTATCGCAGAAAGCGGCCAAAAAATCAATCAGCGCCGACCGCCCCAATTGATGCTGGGGCCATAGGACTGGACCGGCCCCGAGGTCATCCCCACCGGTTCTCCCCGGCCACCGTTCCAATACTGGTCGAGTTCATAAACACCGAAAAAGGACAGCGTCACCGTCGACACCAGGGCCAGCGTCCGGACGATCGCGCCCCAGTAGGGACGTCGCCTTCGCAGCGGACGATAGGCCAGCGGATCAAACAATGCCGCCTCGGTTGATTGATAAGATTGCATGGGAACTCTCCGTTTGCCACCTTGCCTGATGGCCAAGGCCGTCTCCAACCACCCTAGCAACGGCTGTGCCAGCACTTACGAGGCAATCTGAAGATTTCGCTTTAGGAAATGGCGGGAAAAAACGACCCTGCACTTTTGAGTTAGGAATATTTTGCCGTGTATTTTTTGCCGCAGCGGGTAAATTCTGCCGAACACCCTCCCCTCTCCAGGGAAATTCATGCCATCATCCGCGGGATGTCTTGATCCCGGAATGTCACAGTCAAGCTGAAAGGGGGCCAAGCTCCGGCCGCGGCGGCGGTTACCGCCCCTCGACCGGGCCGACGGTGCCGTATTGCAGCACCTGGACCTTCTCCAAGGTCACCAGACCACTGCCCATCATCTGCTCGAGCACGGGCAGGAAGGCGTCGATCCGCTCCGGGTGGTCGACGATCTCGATCACCATCGGCAAATCCTCCGACAGCCGCAAAATCTTGGCGGTATGAACCCGACTCGAACGGCCGAAGCCCAGCGGCCCCCGCAACACCGTGGCGCCGGCCAGATGCAGCTCCCGGGCCTTGAAGACGATCGCCTCATAAAGGGGCCGGTGCCCGCACTTGTCCTGCTCGCCGAGAAAGATGCGCAGCAGCACGGCGTCCTTGGGCAGTTGCATGGCATCGCCTCCTGGGGGTTGAGGGGACTCGCCCGGGTTATTTGTTGAGCGCCATCGCCCCGGCGGCGCCGAGCCAGACTCCCGCCAGGCACAGCACCAGCGAGAGGCCGATGTTGAGACCGGCCTCGGCCCACTCGCCATCCTGGGCCAGAGTCAGGGTCTGAAGACTGAACGAGGAAAAGGTGGTGTAGCCGCCGCAGATGCCGGCCATGAAGAACTGGCGCCACTCGCCCGGCACCAGCAACCGCCCGTCCGGTCCGCTCAACACGGCAAAAAAACCGATGACGAAGGACCCGGTGACGTTGACCACCAGCGTGCCCCAGGGAAAGGCGCCGCCGGTGGCGGCGGCGATCAGCCCCGACAGCCAGTAGCGCAGCGTGCCGCCGAGCGCGCTGCCAAACGCCACGAGCAAATAGGTCATCGCCGGTCAGTCCAGAGGTTCAAGGAGTCCGTCGCTGCCTTTTAGCCCGGATCGGCGCAAAACGGAACCACTCCGGGACTCCCGGCCCGGGGCTCAGCCGCCGGCGCCCGCCCCCGGAACCGTGGTCGTACCCCTCGTGCTCAGCCGGCGCGGCTCGCCCGGAGCGCAGCCGGCCTTGACGTAGTCCCAGAACTCCTGCTGCTGGAGCGCATAGTGGTCGGGATGCTGGTCTTCGGGAAGGTCGCGGACGTGGCGCAGGCTGGCCACCGAAACGCTGAGGTCAAAGATGGCGTCGCCCGCGGCCAGCGCCGCCGAGACCAGGCTGAGGGCATACCATTCCGCCGCCAGCGCCGCGCCGAGCAGGCCGCCGCTGAACAGGTTGGTCGGCCCGATCAGGGGCAGAACCAGATACGGCCCCGGCGTGATGCCGACTTTGCACATCGCCTCGCTGACTTCGGTGGTGCGGCGCTCCAGACCGAGTGGCGTCGCGGCATCGAAGAGACCGGCCAGACCGAGCGTGCTGTTGACGGCGAAGCGGCCGAGCGAGACCGCGGCGTCCCGGGGATGCCCGGCGAGCAGGTTGGTGAAGACGAATTCGGGCTCGCTGATGTTCTCGTAAAGATTGGCCCCGAGCCGCTGGACCCAACTCGGCGTCACCGCGCCCAGCAACCCGGCCGCCGGTTCGACCAGGAAATCCACCACCAGGGTGTTGAAGCGGAACACCGCCCTGTTGAACGGCTCCAGCCGGTCGGCCGGCGTTTCGACCGCCGCCGGTGTCCCGGCCGCCGCCAGGGTCTGCGCCCGGGAAACGGCCGGGCCGGCCATAACCGCCAGCGTCGCCAGGGTAAGCATCAGAGTCTTGCCGCCCATGTCAGAGTCCTCCCAAGAGTTCGGCCGCGCCGCGCCGCGCGCCATCAAGTTCCCGCCACGCGCGGCTGATGATCCGGATCGACGAATTCAGAAACAGGCCGGCCATCGCCACCGCAACCGCAATGTCGGGCCAGCCCGAGTCGGTGAGCGTGACCGCACCGGCGGCAGCGATCACCGCGAGGTTGCCGATGGCATCGTTGCGGCTGCACTGCCAGACCGACGCCATATTGGCATCGCCGTCGCGAAAGCGATAAAGCAGCAGCACGCTGGTCAGGTTGGCCGCCAGGGCCAGCGCCGCGACCACGCTCATGGTCAGCGGTTCGGGGACGCTCCAGCCCAGCCCGCGCCAGACCGCGGCACCCAGCACCAGCAGGGCCATCCCGCCCAGGCTGGCACCCTTGAGCAGCGCGGCGCGGGACCGCACCGCCAGTGGCTGGCCAAGCACCGCCAAGGTCAGACCATAGGTCAGGGAATCGGCCAGAAAATCAAGGGCATCGGCCTGGAGCGCCGTCGAGCCCGCGATCAGACTCCAGGCGATCTCGACCGCAAACATCACGGCGTTGATGACCAGAACCAGGGTCAACACCCGCCGATAGCGCACCGAAACGGTCCCGGGACCGTCAGAACAGCCGGCACAGCACGCACCCATCAGCGACCCCCTTCCGACCGGTCCCGCCGGCCTGCGCCACTCCCGGCGACCATCAGGGTGCCGGCAAACGCCCAATCAGGGTACAATCTCCAGTCCCTGGAGGAGCAAGCGAAATCATGGCGGCCGCACCCCCCCTGACCATCGGCCAACTGGCCGCCCGAACCGGGGTCAAGGTGACGACGATCCGGTATTATGAGACCATCGGCCTGATGCCCGAACCGGCGCGGACCCCTGGCAATCGCCGTCTTTACCAGCCCGACCATCTGGAGCGTCTCAGCTTCATCCGCCACAGCCGGGCCTTGGGGCTGCCGTTGGAGGCGATTCGCGATTTGCTGAGTCTCAGCAGCGACCCCGCCCGGCCCTGCGCCCCGGCCACCCGGATCGCTGAAGCCGTGCTGCTCGATATCGACCGCAAGATCGGCGACCTGTCCGCCCTCAAGCGGCGGCTCACGGCGATCATCGAGCGCTGCGCCGGCGACAGCGTCGACACCTGCGCCATCCTTCGCGCTCTCCACGACGGGCCTGACGCCGGCTCCGAACCGGCCGAACCCTAAAACGGCGCGAACCCCGGACGCAGGATCCTGCGTCCGGGGCTCGCCCGAAGTTCGTCGCAGTCCGGGCGGTCAGCGCGCCTGGGCCACCACCTCAAGGGAAGGCTGAGACAACGCCACTTCATAACTGTGAATCAGGTGCGAGACCGAGGCCGAGGTCAGCGCCGTGAAGCTGACCGGGTAGATGCCCATCCACAGCACCAGCACCACCAGCGGGGCAAACACCGCGAATTCCCGCACCCCAAGGTCGGCCATGGCCTGACAGTCGGCCTTGACCAGCTTGCCGAAGATCACCCGCCGATACAGCCACAGCATATACATCGCGCCCAGAACCAGACCGGTGGCCGCAAGCACGGCGACCAGAAGATTGGCCTGGAAGGCCCCGACCAGGATCAGGAACTCACCGACGAAGCCGCTGGTCCCGGGCAGGCCGACCGAGGCCAGCATCATGATCATGAACACCAGGGCGTAGCGCGGCATGTTGGTGGCCAGACCGCCATAGCGGGCGATCTCCCGGGAGTGCAGACGATCGTAGACGACGCCGACGCAAAGGAAGAGGGCACTGGAGACGATGCCATGGGACAGCATCTGGAAGATCGAGCCCTCGACGCCCTGGGTATTCAGAGTGAAAATGCCGATCGTGACGTAGCCCATGTGGGCGACCGACGAGTAGGCAATCAGCTTCTTCATGTCCTCCTGAACCAGCGCGACATAGGAGGTGTAGATCACCGCGACAATGCTGAGAGAGTAGACCAGCGGCGCGAAGTAATGCGTCGCCTCCGGCAGCAGCGGGATCGAAAGCCGGAGGAAGCCGTAACCGCCCATCTTCAGCAGCACACCGGCCAGAATCACCGAGCCCGCGGTCGGCGCCTCGACGTGGGCGTCGGGCAGCCAGGTGTGAACCGGCCACATCGGCACCTTAACCGCGAACGAGGAGAAGAAGGCCAGCCAGAGGAATATCTGAACCGAGAACGAGAACGGCTGCTTCAGCGCGAAGAGTTCAGGGATGTCGGTGGTGCCGGCCAGAAAGTGAATCGCCAGAAAAGCGACCAGCATCAGCACGGAACCGAACAGTGTATAGAGGAAGAACTTGTAGGCAGCGTACACCCGGTTCTTGCCGCCCCAGACGCCGATGATGAGATACATCGGGAGCAGCACACCCTCAAAGAAGATATAGAACAGCAGCAGATCGAGAGCGCAGAAGGTGCCGACCATGAAGGTTTCGAGGACCAGGAACGCGATCATGTATTCCTTGACCCGGGCCTGAACCGAGGTCCAGCTCGCCAGCACGCAGAGCGGGGTCAGGAAGGTCGAGAGCAGAATGAACAGCACCGAAATCCCGTCGACCCCGACGTGATAGGCAATGCCCAGCGACGGCATCCAGGGCACGAGTTCGACCATCTGGAACGCCGCCGACCCGGAGTCGAAGCCGACCAGAATGAAGAGAGAGGCAATCAGCGTCGCCACCGAGGTCCACAAGGCGATCTGGCGCGTCCTCTCCTTCACGGCGGCTTCTTCGCCCCGGCACAGGAAGATGAGAACGACCCCGACCAACGGTAGAAACGTCGTCACGGATAGGATCGGAAACCCGGTCATGTCTATGTCCCCGTACGAAAGTGTGTCAGTTCATCAGGAACCATGACGTCAGGCTGACCAGCCCGATGATCATGACGAACGCGTAATGGAAAACGTACCCGGTCTGGATTTCGCTGACATTCCAGGCCGAGACCCGGACCAGGGCCGACGCGGCGTTCGGGCCAAGGCCCTCGATCACCTTGGTGTCACCGGTCTTCCAGAAGAACTTGCCGATCACGAAGGCCGGCTTGACGAACAGGGCGTCATAGAGTTCATCGAAATACCACTTGGCGAACACGAAGGCGTGGACCGGACGGATCAACTGGACAACCATCGCCGGCAGGCCCGGCACCAAGATGTAAGCCACCAGGGCCAGCAGGATGCCGACCATACCGACCAGGGTCGGCATCTGCCCCACCCACTCGGGCAGCGCATGGTGGGCGACGGCGATGGTGTCGTGGTTGCCCAGCACCATGATCGCCTTGCCCCAGAAGGCACCGCGGTCATGGCCGACAAAGTATTCGTAGCCAAGATACCCGGCAACCACCGAGCCCAGCGCCAGCACCATCAGCGGCACCAGCATCACCGCCGGCGACTCGTGGACATGGTGCATGACGTGGTGGTCGGCCCGCGGCTTGCCGTGGAAGGTCATGAACAGCAGGCGCCAGGAATAAAAGGCGGTCATGGTCGCGGCGGCGATGCCCAGCCAGTAGGCAAAGAGGCCGACGCCGGAGCCGGCGGCGAACGAGGCCTCAAGGATCATGTCTTTGGAATAATAGCCGGCGAAGAAAGGCACGCCGGCCAACGCCAGACTGCCGATCCACATCAGGACATAGGTGGTGGGAATCAGCTTCGCGATGCCGCCCATCTTGCGCATGTCCTGCTCGCCGGACATGGCATGGATCACCGAGCCGGCGCCGAGGAACAGCAGCGCCTTGAAGAAGCCGTGAGTCATCAGATGAAAGATTGCGGCCGGATAGGCCGAGACCCCGACCGCGAAGAACATGTAGCCGAGCTGGCTCATGGTCGAATAGGCAATCACCCGCTTGATGTCAAACTGGGTCATGCCGATGGTCGCGGCGACGAAAGCGGTCAGCGCCCCGACGATGGTGACCACGGCCAGCGCGGTCGGCGCATACTCGAACACCGGCGATAGCCGCGAGACCATGAAGACACCGGCGGTAACCATCGTAGCGGCATGGATCAGGGCCGAGACCGGGGTCGGGCCCTCCATCGCGTCGGGCAGCCAGGTATGAAGACCCAGCTGGGCAGACTTGCCCATCGCGCCCATGAACAGCAGCAGACAGGCCACGGTCAGGACATTGACCTCATAGCCGGCGACCATCACGGTCCGCCCGGCCACCGCCGGCACCGCGGCGAAAATGGTATCGAAATCAAGCGCACCGGTCAGACCGAACACGGTCATGATGCCCAGGGCGAACCCGAAATCGCCAACGCGGTTGACCAGAAAGGCCTTGATCGCCGCGGCGTTGGCGCTCGGCTTCTCGTACCAGAAATTGATGAGCAGGTAGGAGCACAAGCCCACCCCCTCCCAGCCGAAAAACATCTGGAGCAGGTTGTCGGCGGTGACCAGCATCAGCATGCAGAAGGTAAACAGGCTGAGATAGGCCATGAACCGGGGCTTGTGATGATCGTGCGACATGTATCCCACCGAATAGACATGGACACAGGCCGAAACGATATTCACCACGATCAGCATGACCACGGTCAGCGTGTCAAAGCGCAGCGCCCATGACACCTTGAAGGCGCCGCTGGCGAACCACGTGAACAAATTGATCGTGTAGCCACCACTGTGGGAAATGCCGACGGTGTAAAACAGCCAGACAGACGCCAGCGCCGATATGATCAGCCCGGTACAGGTGACGAGCTGCGACGCCCGATCCCCGATCCTCTGCCCCGCCAGTCCCGCGATCATCGCCCCGAGCAATGGTGGAAATACGGCTAACAGTCCCATAATGCCAATCCCCCGACTTCAAGGCAGGCGACAACCCCGGCCCATGCTGTGCGCGACTGTTGGAGCATGCCTGGAGCACGCCCTCAAGCACCGTCCCCTCACTATCAAGAACAGAAACAGCCGTCGATAAGGGACATCACTATGGTCGACTCCCGTAGGTGATGTCACCCCCGCTCTTATACGTATCAGATTGCGACCTGTCAATCCGCTCCGCGCCAACGACAGTGATTTAAATTACTTAATCGCCATCGGGCTTCCCCCGATCGTAACAGTTCGAATTGTAATGACCGGTCAGTGGTTATACGGTAGTAGTCGTACTTAGGTGAAAACTGGTTGACATCTTCAACATGCAGGGAAATACTTATACCACAATCGGCCTCATTATGACGAAGAAATCGTGTTTTCACAACTATTGTTCTGCTGTTGCGTTCTATTCCTGATTACTGCGGGCGCTACCATACGCCCGGCGAAGGTATTCAGGCGACGAGACCGGGATCGAAGGCAAGCGAGACCCGGTATTTTTTTGTAAGTTTTTGTCATGACGTTCGACTGACGTTCGCATTCAGTACAACTATTGCATACTGTCGTATAGATGAAGGACTTAATAGAGATGTATGTTTGCGCATGGCATATCATTCGGACCGATCGGCATCACTTTCCATTTCGCTCATAAAACTTTTACGGTGAACAGTCCCTCTAACTCAGGAATTTTCTGACCACGATCTCAGTTGAGTTCCGCTCACTTCATGCCAAGTGACCACACTTTTTTTTCCGGCCCCGAGAAGTGCCGCCGCAGTACCGACCTTACCCCGCGGTGCGGCTCCGCAACCGGGTTGGACATAGCCACCGGAGCAGGACGATGACGGGCCGATCTGCCGCCTGGAGACCCGACGTGACGCCCGAGCCCGAAACACCGCCAGACGCCCGCCGCCCCAGCATTCAGCCCGGACGCCGCGCCGTTTGGGTGGACCGCGCCGCCGCCCGGAGTGCGGCGCGATGACCGCGGCGTCGAGGCCGACGGACCGGCCGGGACCGGCCCTGCGCGACCCTGCCGATGACGTCGGCGGCACCGGCCGGGCCGCCGATCTCCAGCGATGTGCCTCAGAACACCAGAGTCGGGACAGCGCCAAGCTGATCCGCTACAGCAAGAAGTTGCGCAATCAGATCGGCGGCATGCGGACTGCCGACATTGAAGTCCGCAATATTAACAACGGACAGCTGACCGGATATTATCCTTATTGTTGTTATGACTCGTTTGGCCGCACCCGCGTTGCCAGTTCGATCAGCATCACCCAGGATTTGGCTAATCCAACCTCTCTGCCCAGGGCGGTGATCACCATCGCTGCCCACAGCGGGGCCGCCGCAAAGCGGGCCGACTCGCTAGTCACTCTCAACGTCGTTCACGAACTGAGCGACTTCGGCATAAGACAGGTCATTTATGTCAAACCGACCGAAATAAGGTATTTCCTGATGGATTCGGACTTTCGGCGCGCCGATGGCGTTGATCCGAAGCACCCCCACGATCTGACGATCAGCGATCTCGCAATTCTCGAACACGTACGACGCTTCAACAGCCTGCCATCGGGCAAAATTCCGGCGCGCGACCTCGAAGGCATGATCCAGTTGGGCCTCATGGCCGGCGTCGAAAACAAAAGTGCTTCCCTTAGACTGACCGACAAGGGAGCGGAATGGCTGCTTGCTGCAACGCAACAACTCCGCGCCATGACTCAGCCGCGCAGCGCTTTACTTGGTAACCGGGAGAGCGTAGTGTTACCATCGGGGCGTTGAGCGGACGGGCACTCGTAAACCAATAAACAACCACTTGGAGGGCAAGATGGATTACTGTTCAACTGCTGGAAAGTCACTTACCGTCCAGAAGTTTCTCGACAAATATGGTCATTCGGCGTTGAAAATTCGCTCATCGCTGACGGTCGCCGAGGCCGCGGCGTCCTTTGCCGACACGGAGCACGGGCGGAAGTACTCGATCGCGGTGGTTGTTGACGATAACGATCAGGTTCGGGGTGTCCTGTCGCTTGGGGATATTGTTTTCGGCCTCTACCGGCATCGCGAGAAGATTTTCAAGATGACCGTCGGGGCCATCATGTCTGCCAACGTTCATACCGCCTGCCTTGCCGACGACATCCTGTGCGTGCTCCAGCGTATGGCCCATTGGGACATCCGGCACATGCCTGTCGTCGAGGACGGCGTCCTTCATGGTCTGGTAACGAGAAAGGACGCCCTTGAGGGCCTGTACGACGAGGCCGCCCTGGAACTCAAACATATGACGGAGTTCGTTTTCCGGTCCGGGGCAAGATATTAAGCAGTCCGGGGATAGTATTATTTGAACGTCTTGGGTCCGACGGCGCGGCGTGCTGTCGGACACGGGTTTTTTTTCATTGGGGGCTGTGATGGACATGGTTTTTGCCACCCACTGCGGTTTCGTCCGAAACACCGCCGTCGTCTGCCACCAGGATGGTTTTGATTCGGTCGCCAGCTGCCGCAGCGCGGAGAGCTTCAGCCACCCCAGCCCCGAGACCCCCCTTCCCGGCCTGGGCGGACAGATCGAGGAGGTCATGGCTTCGATCAACGCCGCCGGTTGGAATCATCATCAGGTTCCGGACGCCGAACGCCTTCCCCCCGAGGAACGGGCGCTGGCCGCGGACCGGTCCGGCGCCGCCGACGGCGACGCTCAGACCTCCGGCCTCGGCGGCCAGATCGGCAACCTCGCGGCGGCGCTGAATGAAATCGGCTGGAACCACCATCGCGTTCCGGCCGACGAAAGACTGCCCCCGCAGGAACGGGGATAGGCGGTAATTCTGGTGGCACCGGCAAGGAAAAGCGGCAAAACCCCGCAGCGCATGACGCAATTTGATTCCAGACGGGAGCCACAAGCTTATATCATGAGCCTTTTCTGCTTCCGACGTCCGGTCAGAGTGCCAAAATTCTTGCGCGCCGCGAGATTAGCCTTGTTGATTTGCGGAGCAGGGCCTATTTTCTCTGGGTGTGGGGGCGGTGCCGCAGGCGCTTGTCAGGTGTGCAACTACAATGTTTTTCAATTCAAGGGCGGGTTCCCGGCTGTGCTGGTTGCGCCATGTCTGAATTGAAGGCGTTATCGGCCGTGACTAGCGATTTCTAACCGGCGAGCGGCAAGGCCTACCTGGGACAAGAACATGTTCGGATCCATTCTGCACGCATTTTCCGTCGCCGCCATGAGCCATCACGAAGGCCACCTCCAGGTCATCCAGACCGCCCTGACCTCCGGTCAGTTTTGTGCGACCGCTTTTCATACCGTCGAAGATCTGGTGACCGGTATGAAGCACAGCCCCTTCTCCTGCGCGGTCATAGATTTGTTGTCGCCGGGTCAGAAGGATTGTGCGGTTATCCGGTTGCTGAAAACCCTTTCCCACGGCATTCCGCTGATCATTATTGCGGACCGGTGTGACGTCTCGACGGCGGTCGACTTCATGAAGGCAGGCGCCGCCGATGTTATTGTTGGCGAGGTCAGCCCCACGACTCTGTCGGACCGTATCAGCGAGGCGATCATCAGGACCTCGGCAACCGGGAGCCGGGGCATTTCGACCCCCGACGCCACGCGGCGCCTGGCCAGCCTGACCCCCCGGGAACTCTCCCTGGTTCAGTTGCTGGTCCAGGGCTATCACAACAAGGAAATCGCAACCCACCTCGGGCTGAGTTGCCGGACCGTTGAATCCTATCGAAAGAATGCCATGAGGAAATTGCGGGCGAAGACCATTTGTGATTTGGTAAAATTGACGCTGCGCCTTGATTTGACCAAAGTCAATTTGTCCAGAGGCCTCTCTGACACCTCCTGATTCGTTTTGGTTAACTTCATTATTGCGGTTCTTTCCTGGGACTGATCTGAGATGAAAATGCTTTTTGGGCCAGGGGGCCACACGGATGCCAACAGGCTTTATGTCTGTTTCGTCGGCGCTCTGGTCGTCCTGACCTTGGCCATGGTCGTCAGCTATCGGACCTCGCTCGCGACGGACCGTGATCTCGGCAGTCTGCGGGCCGGGCTGGATGATCGTGCCCCGTTGCGGCGGTTGCTCTCTGAACTCGGGTTGATGAGGGCGGATTTGGTCCGGGGCCATGAGTTTGATGGCGAGAGCGCCGAAATCCGCGCCCTGATGGTCGGACTGGCCGCCAATCCACCGGGCCTTGAGGCCGGCACCGGCGACAGCGAGCCCTATGGCCGCGCCCTTGCCGGGTTTGCCGCCGCCGCCGACCGTGCCACCACGCTCCGGGCGCGCTACCGGACCCTGGTCGACCATGATCTGGCCGAGGCGGCCCGGCGCGTTCGCGGCGGCATCACCCTGCTGATCACCACCGCCCTCGCCCGGGGCGAAGGTCCTCTGGCGGCCGGAGCCGGACGCCTGCTCGACACCTTCGCCACGGTCGCGGCCGAGGGCTGGCGCAGCCTCGAGACCACCGACCCCGGGATGCGGGCGACGCACCAGCGATTGCTGGCCGATCTGTCGAGCGACCTGGCCGAACCGAGCCCCCCGGGGGCTCCGGCCGAACTCAGCGATCGCCGGCGATCCCTTGGCGGCGATCTCCGCCGCTACCGCGCGGTGTGCGATGAGGCCGTGGCCGTCATCGGTGAAATCAGGCAGATCGCGGCCACCGATCTCGGCGAGATTGAGGCGACGATGAGGCGGCTTTCCGACGGACATCAGAAGTTTTTGGAAAACGCAGCCAACACCGCCGAAGACAGCGTAAGAACCCAGCTCGCCGTTGCGTCGGCAACTCTCAGGCTGAGCCTGGGGTGCTGCATTGTCATCAGCTTCTTGTTTATTGCTTTTATCGTGGTGGTCTATTTTCCCTTGATTCGTCAACCTGCTCAAGACTAGGGGATGGCGGGTCTCGATTCGATGCTCGCCGACGCCTCAGTCGGAGACGGTCTCCCCGGCCTTTCCGCTATCGATCCGAATCGCATACTGGCGAATTGCCCGCTTCTTTCTGACCGTCGCCTTTTCAATGCAATCAATCCGGCTCATCCGGTGCAGCAATGCCCGATATGCAACCGGAGATAAAAACCTGACATGCTTCCTCGGTACCCATAGTTTCATCGTCATCTGCTCCGGGAACTGGGGACTGGGGCCTCAGGAGATTGAAACAGTGGGGGTGGCTCACGACCGGCGACCTGTCTTCGCCGGCCCCGACCCGGCCCCGCTCCGCCCGTCGGCGGTAGTTGTCCCGGTCGCCTTGGCCGGACATGACCCTTAAGGGTTAGATAGACGGATCGATGTGCAGGGTGCAAACGGTATCTGCAACCAGATGGTGGGAAAATGCCCCGAGTTCAGGTATATCGGATCGGATATGGTCACGGTCGGCCGCTTAACAGACCGAAGCACCGTCTCCGACCCGCCCCCCGTTCGGACGATGCCTCATTGACGATCACTGGGGAGCTGAAACGGGCCTGAGCAAAGACAATAATAAGAAGCGGGGGAAAAAATCTCATGCTGACGAATCATGAGGTCGATGACGCCATAGTCGCACACTGTATCTGGGGGCAACGTCTCCGGGATGCTATCGATACCGGGACATTTGATCTTTCGCCAGGCGATGTGATCAAGGACGATGCCTGCACCTTCGGCCATTGGCTTTATGGCGATTCGATCCCAGAGGCGGCAAAGGCGTTGCCCTCCTACACCGAGATCATCACGATCCACGCCCAGTTTCATGAGTGCGCCGCCGGAATTGTCGATCTCGCCCTTCGCGGCAAGAAGCACGAAGCCCTCGAACGGATGGCCATTACCTCCGACTACGCAACACTCTCGATCATGCTTACCCAATGCTTGAGAAAGTGGCAGAAGGATGTCGAGGAGTTTTCGGGCCCGGCCTTCCTGACCTGCCCCTGATCCGGCGGCACCGGCGGCAGCGCCTCCTCTGCTCAGTGGCGGGCGATGAAGGGAAGTACGTCGGCGACCGCCAGCGGCCGGCTGAAGACATAGCCCTGGATCACGGTCACGCCGACACCGCGCAGTTGCAACACCTGGCTCTGCAGTTCGACCCCCTCGGCAATGATCGAAACATTGAGGCTGGAGCCGAGGGCCATGATCGCCCGGACGATGGCGAGGTCGCGGTTGCTCTGGGGCAGACCGTCAACAAAGGATTTGTCGATCTTGAACTTGTCGATCGGCATGTCGCGCAAACGGCCCAGCGACGAGTAGCCGCTGCCGAAATCGTCCAGCGCGAGGCGGACACCAAGCCGGCGCAACGCCTCAAGGATGCCAAGGGTCTTGCCGCTGACGTCCAGGTCGTCCTCGGTGATCTCGACCTCGATTCGCTCGGCCGGGACGCCGTATTCAGCCAGGGCCGCCGAAACTTTTGCCACAAAACCATCGTTGAGCTGGCAGGGCGCAACGTTGACCGCCACTCGCAGCTCATCGGGCAGCGCCGGCCCCCAGTCCCTGATCTGGCGGCAAACCGCCCTCAGCACCCAGTCGCCGATGTCCTCCATCAGCCCAAGCTCGTCGGCGATGGGCAGAAACTGGGCCGGCGAAATCAGCCCCTGTTCGGGATGCTGCCAGCGAATCAGGGCCTCGAGGCCCGTGGCCGCCCCGGAGTCGGCCTGACACTGGGGCTGATACACCAGCCGGAATTCGTTGTGAATCAGCGCCCGGCGGATTTCCGAACTCATGCGGAAGCGCTGCTCGACCTTTTCGGTCAGCTCCTTGGTGAAGAATTCGATCCGGTTGCGCCCAAGGTGCTTGGCGCGATACATCGCGGCGTCGGCCGCCTGGACCAGACGGCTCGGGTCGGTGCCATTGTCGGGGTAGAGCGCAATTCCGGCCGAGGCCGAGGGAATGAAATCCTTGCCGGCCAGCAGGATCGGTGCCGAGAGCGCGGTGAGCAACCGGCCGGCCAGGGCCGCGACATGGCGGACATCCTGAACCCGCTCCATGACCATGATGAACTCGTCGCCGCCCCAGCGCGCCAGCGTGTCGCCCGGCCGCAGGGTTTCGGTCAGGCGCCGCGACATGCTGACCAGAAACTCGTCGCCGGCCGCGTGGCCCAGCGTGTCGTTGATGATCTTGAAATGGTCGAAATCGACGAAGACGATGGCCAGCTTCTCCTGGTTGCGGCTGGCTTCGAACAGCGCATGCTGCAGGCGGTCGGTGAACAGCATGCGGTTGGGCAGATTGGTCAGGGGGTCATAGGTTGCGAGGTACTGAAGATGACCCTCGACCTCCTTGGCCTTGCTGATATCGGTAAAAACGGTGACGAAATTGCGGATGTTGCCGCGATGATCGGAAACCACGGTGATCGAGCCCCACATCGGGAAGGCTTCGCCGCTCTTGCGCCGGTTCCAGATTTCGCCGCGCCAGGAGCGCCGCTCCATGACCTCGCGCCACATGCCCTCGTAGAACGAGGCCGGATGGTAGCCCGACTTGAGCAGGCTGGGCGGCTGGCCGATCACCTCCTCCTCGGTGAAGCCGGTCATCTCGGTGAAAGCGCGGTTGACACCGGTGATCAGGCCGCTGGCGTCCATGACCATGATCGCCTCGGCGGCGTTGGCATAGACCGTGTCCGACTGGCGCAGCCGATCCTCCGCCGCCCGCCGCTCGCTGATGTTGCGAAAGACGATCACGACACCGTCGACATGGCCGTGACCGGCATGAATCGGGGTCGCGATCAATTCTACCGGAAAGAGAGCGCCGTCGCGGCGGCGGAACAGCACCTCGCGGCTTGGCAACGCTTCGCCGGTACGAATCACGGCGAGGATCGGACAGGTGTCGCAATCGCAGACATGACCTTCGACCGGCTCGCACCGAACCGCCTCCAGGACACCGAGACCGGCGAGTTCGCCGGCCTCGTAGCCCAGCAACTGTGCCGCCACCGGGTTGGCAAAGCGGATATGCCCGGTCGAATCAAGGCCGAGAATGCCCTCACCCGCCGATTCGAGAATCGCGGCATTGCGCTGCTGCATCTCCTCGATGGCCAGCTGATATTCCTGGCGTTCGGTGACATCGCGCGAGTTGACCACCATCTGGCGGTCTTCCTCCGAGCGTTTGATCGTCGACTCGATCCAGTGGCTGCTACCGTCGGCGCGCCGGTAACGGAACAGCACCGTGTCGGAGAGCCCGGTCGCCATCACCTTGTGCTGCGCCGCCTGCAATGCCGGCCGGTCCTCGGCCAGAGCCAACTCGGTCAGTGTCTCGCCGATCAGGCTGTCGGGAGACCGCTCCAGAATCTCCCGGCAGGCCGGAGAGGTGAAAACGATCGCGCCATCGGCGTCATGGCGCGAGATCATGTCGGTCGAGTTCTCGGCCAGCAGCCGATAGCTGTGCTCGGACTGGCGCAGGGCGCGCAAGGCAAGGATTTCGACCAGATTGCGGCTGAGGGAGCGGGCGGCATCGCATTCCTGGTCGCTCCAGGGCAGCGAGTGGCCGCGCACGTTCTGTTCCCAGAGCGAAAACGAACGCCGGGGCTCGATGCGCGGGCCGCTGCTGTCGACGATCAGCGATTTTTCGGGGTTGCCGGCCCAGGAAATGGTGCGCACAAGTTCGCCGCGAAACCACAGGATATAGTCGCCGAACGGCTCATCGAGACAGACCGCGAGCAGGCCGGCGCCACTGTCGACAAACGCGGCGGCCGGCGGATAAAGTTCGGCCAGGGTGTCGCAATGGAACTCCTGGTCGGTCGAAACCATGGTCTTGACCCAGACCGCGAGCCGCTCGACCTGACCGTCATCGGGGGTGCGGCCCGCGAAATAGCGCTGACTGCCGATACCGATGGCCAGACCGCTGGCGCCGACCAGATCCAGGATTTCGGTCTCCATCAACCGGATCAGCTGCCCGACGTCGCCAAGCTCGCGCAGCATCCGCGTCAGGCCCACCAGGATCCACCGGATGCGGGTCATGTAGGCGTTGCGCTGCGCCGTCTCCATATTGCTCAGCTTGAGCGATGCGGTTCGGCCGACGATCTCGACCAGTTCGCGCAGCTGAAACGAGACTTCACGCGGCCCCTGATTGTGGCAGGCGATCAGGCCCCAGAGGCGGCCGTTGACCATGAGGGAGACGGTGGCACTGGCGCGCACCCCCATGTTGCGCAGATATTCGATGTGAACCGGCGAGATCGCGCGCAGCACCGAAAAACTGAGATCGAGCGGCGCGCCGGTCAGCGGATTTTTCGGCGGCAGCAACGGCACCGGCGATGCGTAGGCATCGGCAAGCAGGCGGATCAGGTTCTTGGTGTACAGGTCCCGTGCCTGGGGCGGGATGTCGCTGGCCGGAAAATGATGGCCGACCAGGCTCGGCAGCCGGTCGTTGCGGGCTTCGGCGATGACGTCGCCGTTCCATTCGGGATCGAAGCGGTAAACCAGCACCCGGTCGAAGTCGGTCAGCAGCCGCAGCTGCTCGGCGATGAAGGTTGAATAGGCGGCGATGTCGCCGCCATCCTCGAAGCTCCAGAGGGCATCGCTGACCGGCACGAAATCAGTGCCCGGCCGCTTGGCGCGGTCGAAGGATTCGTGTTCGAGTTCGATGATCAGCAGGCGGTCCGAGCGGTGGACCTGGGCCGCCACCCGCATGGTCCGGGCGCCGGACTGAATGTCGAGAAAGGTCGGAATCGAGGGCGAGAGTTCGCCACGGGCCGGCGCGTCGAGCAGCTGCCGCTCGGCAGCCGGCCCCAGCACCTCGGCGACCGGCCGCCCGATCACCTGATCGGGGCCGAAATCGAACATCGCGCCAAAATTGGCGCTGACCATCGCCACCGTCAGACCGTCCAGCCCGATCAGCACGCCGTGGGGCTGGATCGCCCCGGCCAGATGAATCGCCTCGCCGGTGCATCGCTCCAAAGCCTTGGCGAGCGCTTCGACGGCCATCATTTCCGGGGCTCCCCATCCATGGGAATGATCCGCCCAAGCTCGGCGATCTCGAAGGCCCGGCGGACCGTCCCCTTCGCCCCGGTGACGCTGAGGGCAAAGCCCCGGCTCCGCGCCAGATCCGCGGCCAGAACCAGGAGCCCCATGCCGGTCGAATCAATGAAATCAAGTTCCGACAGATCGAAGACGCAGCTTGCCTTGGCCTGGCTCTGAATCTCGTCAAGAGCCGTCCTAAACAAATCATGATCACTATAGGTAAAGCGCCCGTCAAGTGCCACGACGGTCGAGGTATCTCTATTGGTAATTCGATATTTCAAAATGCACCTCCCCCACATACCGGGCGTCGCCGCCCGGTCAGGCAACCCTGACACTGCCGAGAAAACTGCTGATCTTGTCCCTGAGGTCTTTGGAGACCGATTCGAGGCTGGTGATATCGGTATGGACCTGCTCCGCGTGAGACTCCGTCGCCACCGTCGCCCGACTGATCAACTCGATGCTCTGGCAGACCTCGGCGGCCCCGGTCGCGGCCTCCTGGCTGGCCCGGGAGATTTCCCGGGTGGTCGTGTCCTGCTCGGTGATCGCGGCCACGATCACCGCGGTGATGGCGTCGATCGACTGGACGGTTTCGGCGATCGACGCAATCGCCTTGACGGCTTCGTCGCTGGCCGCCCGCACGCCCTCGATCTGGCGGGTAATCCGCTCCGTCGCGTGGGCGGTCTGCCCCGAGAGGTTCTTGACCTCGCTGGCCACCACGGCAAAGCCCCGGCCGGCCTCGCCGGCCCGCGCCGCCTCAATGGTGGCATTCAGGGCCAGCAGATTGGTCTGGCTCGCGATGTTGGTGATCATCTGCACCACTTCGCCGATCTGGCCGACCGCTTCGGTCAGGCCGCGCACCCGCTGGGTGGTGGTGTTCATGCCGGCAATCGCGGTCTGGACGATCGCGGCGGCACGGCCGACCTGGGCGCTGATCTCGCCGATCGAGGCGGTCATTTCCTCGCTGGCGGCGGCCACGGTCTGAACCCCCTCCGAGGCCCGGCGGGTCGATTCCGAGACCACCAGACTCTGGGTGGCGGTCTCGCCGGCCTCGACGCTGAGCGCGGTCGCCGTGGCTTCCATGGTGGCCAGCGACCCCAGCATGCTGCCCAGAGACTCCGTCACCTCGCCGTTGAATTCGACGATCAGGCGATCGATGACCCGGGCGCGGTTTTCCTTGTACTGCTGATCCCGTTCCCGCTCGCGGGCCAGGGCGTCGGCCCGAAGAGCATTGTCCTTGAACACCGCGATCGCCTTGGCCATCGCGCCGACCTCGTCGGCGCGGGTGGTGTGCGGGATGGCGATTGCGGTGTCGCCGCCGGCGAGACTGGTCATGGTCTGGGTCATGTCGCCGATCGGGCTGGTAATCGAGCGCACCAGCGCGGCCCGGATGCCAAGCAGGATCAGCACCGTCACCACCGCGACCGCCACGATCATCTTGAGGATGGCATCCCTGAGGTTCGCCTGTTCCTCCGCGATGCTGACCCGGGTCGACAGCACGGCGATGACATCGCCCCGTTTCAGCCCCATCGCCTCATGACAGGTGAAACAGGCTTCCTGATCGGCCCCGGCGGTGACGCCGAGCCGGATCGGCAGGCTGAGGCGGTAGTCGCCATCGACGAATCGGCCGACGATTTCGCCGCGGTCTAGAGCCTCCCGATCGGTGGCATCTTTTGGCAGCTTGGTCGGAATTGTGGGCTCGGTGGCGTGCATGTGCTCGGCCACCTTGGGACTCCAGACGCTCCAGAGCAGGCCGGCATATTCGTGATTCCGCTGCCCGAACCAGTCGTTGAACACCGCGACGCCGACGCTCTCGGGGTCCTGAAGGCGGCGGGCCATGGCGCTGACGATCAGTGCTTTGAGAGACTTCAGCTCGTCGAGCGCATTTTCGTGGACCGCGCGCTCCATCTGCCCGGTCTCAAAAAAACTGAAGGCCGTGCCCGCGAGGACGGCGAGACCGAAAATGATCCCACCGATCAGAACCATGAAGCGCGTCTTGAGGGGGAGTCTTGAAAACATGGGGTAAACTGGCCCGAAAAGCGCAAATCCATCCACGCGATGCCATGACTTCCGTCCCGTGCGCCTGAGCGCGCCCTTGCGGATCAATCATCAAGCCGTCCCGTGACAGGACAACAATCGCAGGAATGTGTTAACGATTGGATAAGGGGCAGCCTCTGTCCGGGACTGTCATAAGTTATCTACCGAGCCGCGTTAACATCTCCCGTATTGTCCTGGACAATATCATGGCCGGCCGCTATAATCTCAGCCGTAAAAATGGATCCCCGGCGCTTGGCCACTGGTTTCCCCTGGGAGGCCCGGGCGACTTCATGGAGATGTCCGGCATGGCTGCCGTCGACACGATCAGCGGCAAGGAAATCCATGGCACCCGGGTTCAAAAAAACCTGAGCATTTCCCGCGCCCTTTTTAACATCATCTTCGAATCAATCGATCGGGAGTTGATGATCTGCGAGGTCGTTACCCTCGATGAGGTGCGACGGATTGAAAAGAAGCTCAATGAATCCTGGCACCATATCGAGTCACTGTTCGACAACACCTGCGCCCAATGCATGGAGACTCAATGGTATGTCCGTGACGAGCGCCGCAAGGACGCCATTACCCGGTTAGTCTATGCCCGACTGATCATCGGCGTGCCCGAGCGCAGCACCGAAGCCGGAGCCTCCTTTCCCCGGGTCATCGTTCCCGGCCTGCAGACCATGATCGCGATCATGCTGACGGCGCGGGAATGGAAGGTGCTCAACGACTTCTCCCGTTTCATCTTCGACTATATCGGCAGCGACCATGACGAGGTTCTCGCCAAACACTACCAGATGAACACCGCAGTGCAAATGCTGGTTCAGCGGATAATGATTACACTCCTTCTGAGATTCAAGGGATTCAATACCCGCCGGAATGAGTTCGTTCGCATCATCAACAATGCCGTCCGCGAGTCGAACTACCGGATGAGCGACATCGACTTCTGTGCCACCTTCGAAACCCTGTTCAGAGAATATCACGACATGGTTCAAAGCGATGATGGCTGCCTGAAACTGTCGCTGTACCACGCCGAAGACGTTCCGGAGAAAGTGCGGGGCATCTTCGATGCCTATTTCCGCTTCAAGGAGGGCATCGTCGCCACCAGAACCATGACGGTGCGCGCCCGGGGCCGCTGACGGTGCCTCATCAGCGGGAATGGACCCGGAGCGGCCTTTCGATAAACAAAGCCCCATAACATCAGATTCATCTGTCTGGATGGAGGATTATCGGTCATGCCACGAGATAGGGCGCAATTGTTATATTACGATGATATCAAGAGATATTATTTCAAACAATAGCGATAATCGAGATTTTATAACCCCTTAATGCCTACCAATGGCTGACGATCGGCTCTCGATCCCCGTCCGATCAAAACGAATCACCTTATCATTGCCGACGGACCCGTCATCCCGGTCTTCGGGCAATCCGGGGGCACCCGATGATGTCCAGGACACCGAAACTCCCGGCCCGACTTGGCTATTGAAATCACAACGATTTTTGGCATTTGTCATGCCTCCCGAGGACCATGTTAAAATTTGTCCAGGACAGCTAATTAATGCGCCGGCAGGTAATATCAATCGTTCTGTGGTACCGCCGTGGCCGATCGGCACGTTTACCTCTATCGGCCGGGATAATTTTTATCCAAATTTCATCAAAAATTGCGAACAAATGATAACTTTATGAGAATAAGTGGCGTGACTATTCTATCTTTACAAGAGTATTTTCCGCCAGACCCTCGGGTTGGCACCCCGAATGATTGCAATGTCGGCGCTTGTTTTTTTCTTAAATATGCGATACACTCAAGACAAGTAATCAGGCTCGACAGCGGGCGGTGGTTGTTTGGATGATTACCGGAGGCAAGGTTGCAGCCTCACCCTGGCGCCAAATCTCAAATCTCCTCATTATCGAAAAACCATGGCCTCACCGGTGGTTTTTGGGTGCTGGCGGGATAAGAGTTCCCTTGTCTCCAGAACCCCACTGACTATTCCGACCGGATGCGCAAAGACACATCTAATGTTTGTTGCTTAGGACTCAACATAAATGGGGCCCCCAAACACCCTCTATAACCCCGAGGCCGGCAGTCATCCGCTCCCCGCAGATGAGCGCGAGGTTAAAGCTGTATTGCGGGCGGGGGTTCGTTGCTATCGTAGTCACCCGTACTTCGCCGAGCGCTATGGGGCCCGCGGCGAGGCGTTTACCCGGTCCGACGGTGGCTATCTCGCGACTTTGGTCGCTCATCCGCAAAGCTATGTCGACAATCAGATCGAGTGGCTGACCGTCGTGCTGGCCAGTCGGGGGATGCCGCGCTGGTTGATGGAGATCCACCTTGACCTGCTCTGCGAGGAATTGTCGGCGGCCCTGCCCCGGCGGGCCGGCCGCTACAAGAAGCTGCGCCGGGCGGCACAGCATCTGCGCACCCGGCGGCTGGCCTGGATTTCCGAGGCCGACTTCGTCGCCCTGACCGCCTTTTTCGAGGCCCGGGCCGGCGCCGGCCTGCGCGGTGCCGGCGGCCTCCTGGTCGCCGCGGTCTGCGACGAATGCTGCGGCCTGACCAAGGCCGTACCCAGCCTGATCAGTTGGCTCGCCGACCCCGGTCGGTTTTCGCCCGCCTGGTGCGCCGCGGTTGCCGAAACCCTGGACCGGGCCCGCGCCATGGCCAAGCCGCGCGCGGGAGTCTCGTCATGACCACCGCCCCGGTTCAAATCCCGGCGATCACCGAGGCCAACTACCGACGCTATCTCAAGGCGCTGCTCACCGGCGACCGCAACCGCTGCACCGCCGTCCTGGAGGAACAACTCCAGCAGGAGGTGCCGCTGAAAACGGTGTATCTCGATCTCATGCAGCGCGCGATGTACGAGGTCGGCACCCTCTGGGAGCGCAACCTCGTTTCGGTCGCGACCGAGCACCTGGCCTCGGCGACCACCGAGCGGCTATTGGCGCTGGTTTACCCGCAACTGTTCACGCTGCCGCACAAGGACCGCCGCGCCATCATCACCTGCGTCCCCCACGAATATCATCAGATCGGACCGCGCATGGTCGCGGACTTCTTCGAACTGCATGGCTGGCATGGCTTTTCCCTGGGCGCCAACACCCCCACCACCGCCCTGATCCGGATGATCGGCGAGCGCGACCCCGACGTGGTCGGCCTCTCGATGAGCCTGCTGTTCAATCTCCCGCAACTGGAACTCATGATCGAGGCGGTCAGCCGCGAATTCCCCACCCTCGAACTGCTGCTGGGGGGCCGGGCCTTTCAGGGCGACGACGGCGGGCGGCAGGCCCGGGAAGAGCTGATCCGCCGCTATCCCCAGGCCCGCTACTTCGGAACCCTCGACCAACTCGAAAGCTATCTCACCAGTGTCTGATCCCGGCCTGCTCCTGGCGCTTCTGTCCGAAGGCGCCGCTCCCGATATCCTCTGGCGGGACACGCCGCTGGTGCTGGTGAGGGTCAGCGCCGCCGGGAAGGTCATCGACGCCAATCCCTATGCCTGCCGCATCACCGGCCTGGACCTGCGGGGCCGGCCGTTGGCCCGGCTCTTCATGGCCGCCCCGGGGCAGCCGGCGGTGCGGGACTTCGCCGCCCTCTCCGCCACCACCGAACCGGCGCGCCTGCCGCTGGTCACGGCAAGCGGCCTGCCGGCCAATCTGCTGTTCCGGTTCGCCACCGGGGCCTCGGGCGAACGGCTGGTGATCGGCTGGAACGACATGCCGGAGTTGATGAGCCTGCAGCAGCAGCTGATCGACGCCAACAACGAGCTGAGCCAGAATGCCCGCAGCTATCTCAAGGACAGTTACTGGACGCTGGATCTCCAGGCCAAATTCTACCGCTCGATTCTGGATTCGGTCGGCGACGGCGTGATCTGCCTCGACGCCGAGGGCCACCACACCTTCGTCAATGTTGCCGCGATCGCAATGCTGGGCTACCGCGACCCCGAAGAGCTGATTGGCAAGCTGCGCTATCCGGTCTGGGGCTGCCGCCGCCCCGATGGCACGCCCTATGCGGAGCTGGACTGCCCGATCCGCCAGACCCTGACCCAGGGCATTTCGACCACCAGCGGCAACGGCCGCTTTCAGCGCCGCAGCGGCCGCAGCTTTCCCGTCATCTTCACCTCGCGTCCGATCATCGAGCGCCGGCGGGTGATCGGCGCCGTGGTTGCGTTCAGCGACGCCACCGAGCGCCAGCGCGGGGACGACGAGAGAAAAAACCAGCTCCTGTTCCTGAAATCGCTGATCGAGGCGATCCCGGCCGGCGTGTTCTACAAGAGCAAGCAGGGAGTCTACCTCGGCTGCAACCGGATTTTTGCCGATCTGGTCGGCCGCCCGGCCGACCAGATCATCGGCCTGACCGCCGACGAGGTCTTCGTGCCCGGCACCTCGGGAGAATTCCAGCCCTCGGATCAGCGCATCTTCGAGAGCCGCGAAGCCCACACCTATGATTTCGTCAAGAGCGGGGGCGACGATGGCGAGCGCCACCTCCGGGCCTACAAGGCGCCCTTCGACCTCGCGGACGGCTCGCTCGGCGGCCTGATCGGGATCATTCTCGATCTTTCCGCCGACATCCGGCGCGAGGAGGCGCTGCGTCAGGCCCGGCAGGCCGCCGAGCAGGCGAGCCAGGCCAAAAGCAATTTCCTGGCCAACATGAGCCACGAAATCCGCACGCCGATGAACGCGATCCTCGGTCTGGTTTATCTCCTGGAGCAGATGGAGCTGACCCCGGTCCAGCGCGACTACGTGCACAAGACCCAGATTTCCGCCCAGTCCCTGCTCGGCATTCTCAACGATATCCTCGACCTCTCGAAGATCGAGGCCGGGCGGCTGGAGTTGGAGGCGGTGCCGTTCCAGCTCAACGATGTGCTGAAAACCCTGGCCACGATCACCGCCGCCAACACCCGCGACACCGACATCGAGGTTCTGTTCCAGGTCGACCCGGGCACGCCCGAGGTGCTGGTCGGGGATCCCCTGCGCTTGCAGCAGGTGCTGCTCAATCTGGCGGGAAACGCCACCAAGTTTACCGGCCAGGGCGAGGTGGTGCTGTCGATCGGGCCGGCCGCGGCGCGGCACGGGAATGGCGGGGACGAAGAGCGGAACGCCTGCACTCTGGCCTTTTCGGTTCGCGACACCGGGGTGGGCATCATCCCCGACCAGATCACCCTGATCTTCGATCCCTTCACGCAGGTCGATGCCTCGACCAGCCGGCGCTACGGCGGCACCGGACTGGGGCTCTCGATCTGCAAGCGTCTGGTCGCGCTGATGGGCGGCACGATTGCCGCCGAAAGCGAGCCCGGGCGCGGCAGCACCTTCCACTTCACCGCCAGGTTCGGCTGCGCCCCGCCGGCGACCGCCGATCTGGCCCCGCCTGCCCTGCCGATCGGTCCCTTGCGGGTGCTGGTGGCCGACGACAATGCCACGGCGCGCCGGGTGATGACCGGAATGCTGACCCAGTGGGGCTGGACCGCGACGGCGGCCGCCTCCGGCGCTGAGGCCCTGACCGCTCTTGAACGGCAGGCCGGGCAAAACCAGCCGTTCGATCTGATCCTGCTCGACTGGCTGCTGCCGGAGGGAGGGGGGCGGCAGGTGCTCGATCATGTCGGCGGTCACTACCGGCCCCACACCCTGCCGGTGGTCCTGGTGGCGACGGCGTTCGAGCATGATCGCGTCCAGCAGGAGGTCGGTCATCATCCCGCGGTCCGGACCGTCCTCACGAAACCGGTCACGCCCGCGGTGCTGCTCGACGCCCTGTCGCCGGTGTTCGCGCCCGAGCCGCAGGCGACGCCGGAGCCGGCCCGCCGGGATGTTCTGGCCGGGCGCACCCTGCTGCTGGTCGAGGACAACCTGATCAACCAGATGGTCGCCCGCCGCATCCTCGAGAGCGCCGGGGCCGGCGTCGACATCGCCGCCAGCGGCCTCGAAGCGCTGGCGACCCTGGCGGTCCCGGGCCGGCGCTACGACGCCGTGCTGATGGATATCCAGATGCCGGGCATGGATGGCTACGAAACCTGCCGCCGGCTGCGCCAGGACCCCGGGATGGCCGGGTTGCCGGTCATCGCCATGACCGCGAATGTCCTGCCCTCGGACCGCAAGCGCTGTCTTGAGGCCGGCATGAACGACCACATCGCCAAGCCGCTCGATGTCAACCTGACGATCCAGGTCATCCTGTCCCACGTCGGCGCCCCGGCGGCGGGGGCAGTGTTTTCCGAGCTTGAGCTGGAGACCGCGCTCGCCCGCTGCGATGGCGACACCGTGCTGCTCAAACAGATCATGGCGGAATTCATCAACCAGTTCGGGACCTATCCGGTCCTGCTCGCCCGTCAGCTGGCTGAGGGAGACCTCGCCACCGTCGGCCGCCGCGCCCACGACCTGAGAGGGGTGGTCGGCAGCATCGGCGGAGCCGGTCTGATGAAGAAGGCCGGCATCCTGCAGGCGGCCGCCGAGAAGGGCGATCTGGCGCTGGCCCGCGCCACCGGAGAGGAAATCTGCCGCTAACTCACCACCGTGCTGGCATGCTGCGCCCCCGACAGCCCCGAGGGCGGCCGGCCATAGCCGGCCCGTACCCTCCCGGGCGGATTTGTTGCGCAGCAACAACAGTGAGTCCTTATATGGCGCGCCCCCCAGGTGTGCGCTTGCGAACGGTCGCGGTTCGGATCAAGCCTTTCAGGGTATCGCGGCCATCGCAAGGGTCACCCAACCGGGAAGGCGCATGTCCGATGCTGGCTGAATGGCTGTCCTCTCAGGACTCCGGCTTTGTCGATCTGGATAACGGCCGCAAACGAATCGACGCCCTGGTCACCGAAGCCCTGGTTTTGCTGGAGCGCGATGATAATGCGCTGCCGGTCAATCGCCGCCTTCATGAAGCGCTGTTTCTGATCGATCATCAGTTCAGCACCGAACAGTCCCTGATGAAGCTTTCGCTCTACCCCGACTTGATCAGGCATACCGGCGAACACAAAAAGTTTCTGGCTGAATTCGAGACGATCCTCAATATCAGCGGCTTCAGTTGCAGCTGCCTGCGCCATGTCGCCTTGTTCGTGCTCGACTTCCTCAGCCGCCACCGTGACGGTGCCGACCAGAGGTTCGAGGCTTTCCTGCGCACCACCCCCGAGACGGTGCGTCAGGACTATTGCCGCCGGGCGATCGAAATCACCGTCTTCGACGACCTCCTGGGCCAGGGCGATCCAGGGCTGATTTGACCCCTTCAGGGCCGGAGGTAACAACCGCTGCCTGCCCCGGATCGGATGCCGGAGCAGGCAGCCTGTTGCCGCGGCAAACGAAGCCGATTGATCATTTCGCGGGGCTGAATCACGGTGTTCCAGATAATTTTATTGATATGCGACAGATCCATTCCCGACTGCGGTAATTTGCTCACTGGACATTTTAATTTTGCTGCCTATACTTTTGATATGGCACTGACTGCTCCCCGGTTTTCACGCTCAGAGATGATTGTTGCTTAGGGGGATAGCTAATGATTGTGATCAAGCCCACTCTTTGGTGATCCGCCCTTCACGAAGACATCCGATCGGTCGTTCCCGTTCGGATGCGGCGGGGCCCCGGCGACATCGCGGAGAGACGACATGGTCAGCGCTGATTTCCTGGTCCTGTTCGACGACGCCGACGCGGAGGTCGGCAGCGAACCGGTGCGTCCGCCCTGGCTGGTGCTGGTGGTCGACGACGACCCCGACGTGGCCGCGGTGACCCGGATGGTCATGGCCGGCTGCCGCTTCGAGGGCGGCGAGATCAAGGTGCTGGCCGCCAACTCGGTGACCGAAGCGCAGCGGATGTTGAAGGCCCACCCGGAAATCGCGGTGGTTCTGCTCGACGTCGTGATGGAGACCGAGGATGCCGGGCTGCGGCTGGTCTCGACCATCCGCACCGAGTTCGATCTGAGGGCGCTGCGCATTATTCTGCATACCGGCCAGCCCGGCTACGCCCCCGAACGCGCAGTGATTTGCCGGTACGACATCAACGACTACCGCGTGAAAGGCGAAGTGACCGCCCACTCGCTCTACACGTCGGTGATCGCCGCCCTGCGCGGCTATGCCGAGATCTCGGCGCGCATTCAGGCCGAGCGGGAGGCGGTGCTGGCGGCCCGCAGCAAAGCCCAGTTTCTCTCCAGCCTGTCCCATGAACTGCGGACGCCGCTCAACGCCATCATCGGCTTTGCCGAGGTCATCGCGCGCCAGGGCTTCAGCCCGGCCAGGGAACCACGGTATCTCGACTACATCCATGCCATCAGCGACAACGGCCGGCAACTGCTGGCGGTGCTGAACGCGCTCCTGGCGATGGCACGGATCGATGCCGGCCGCTACGAGCTGTGCGAGCAGGTGATCGAAGTCGACACCCTGCTCGCCGCAGCCCTGAGCGCCGCGTCCGAGCGCGCCGCCGCCGCCGGGGTGACACTGGTCGCGCGGCCATCGCCGGTGCCCTCGCTGCTGGCCGACAGTGCCGCGCTGGCGCAGATTCTCGACAACCTGCTCTCCAACGCCATCAAATTCTCGCCCAGCCGCAGCACCGTCGAGCTGTCGGTGGCCTATGGCCAACACGGGGGGCCCGTGATCTCGGTCGCGGACCGGGGCATCGGCATTCCCGGCCACCGGCTCGGCGATCTCTTTTTACAGTTCTCCCAGCTCGACGCCGGCATCAACCGCCGCTTCAACGGCATCGGCCTCGGCCTCGCCATCGTCAAAGGGCTGGTCACTCTGCACGGCGGCACCGTCGAAGTGGCCAGCGTCCATGGCGAGGGCACCACGGTGTCCGTCGTTCTGCCCGCGTTCCGGCTGGTGCCGGACTATCGCACCGCCATGGACGCCGCGCCGCCTGTCTGACCAGACTTATACCCGTTCCCGCCGGGTTCGCCCCGTCGGGAGGTGATATCACTCGTCCACGTCGTCCTCCTCATCGTCGCTGGTCTCGCTGATCGCCGGGATTTCGATCGGGCCGGTCGGCCGCTTTGCCACCGGACGATCATCGACGTCGACCACCCGGCAACCTTGGGTGGTGTGGCGGTCACACGCCGCGATGGCCTCTTCCCCGGCCGTGGCATCATCGATCCGGCCACTGCGCCAGCCATAGCTGCCGTCCGGGGCCAGGGCAAAGGCCTTGTGGGGCCGGGCCGCCCGGTAATCCTCAAAGGCCTTTTGTCCTCGCGGCGACAGTCCGGGCGGCGCCGTATCGCTGCGGGTGTCGACCTTGGAGGCGGGCTCCGGCTCGGGCGCCGGGTCAGGCGCCGGTACCGGATCGGGCGCCGGGGCCGGGTCGGGCTCAAGCCGGGGGGTCGGGGCCGGCCGCGGCGGCGGCTCCGACACCACCGGGGGCGCCTGAGGGTCGGGCAGCGGCGGCAGGCCGGCCACCGTCGCGACATAGGCCTCGTCGGTGCGGGCCTTGAAGCTGTCGTAGGACACCCATCCGAAGCCATTCTCGCCCCACTCCCGGCCCCAGGAGTTGATCAGCCGGAAGGCCCGCTTGCGATCATCGTAGCCGACCACCACCATGGCATGACCGCCGCCGTCGCGCCCGGTATCGCGGAAAACGGCGGCGCCGGTGAGTTCGCTGAAGGCATCGTTGACATACATGCCGATCACCACCGGGTCGCCTTTGGCGATCTGCTCCTTGATCGCCGCCGGATTGGCGAGATCGACGGTTTTCCAGCTCTGAATCCGCCAGGCGCCGGCTTCGCGCTTGAGGTCGGCCGGCGGACGGCGGCTGCAATCGGTTTCGCGATAGGGAAAGCGCGTCATCGGCACCGTGCCGAGGTCACGCAGCAGCTTCAGGGCATCGGCGATATCGGAACCGCCGTCGCAGCCTTCGGCCGGGTCCGCGATCTGGTTGTAGACGAAGGACGGGCTGAGCAGCACCGGGTCGTGGTCGCCGCTCCGGCCGAGCGCGCGGTTGGCGTAATAGCCGCGCATGGCATAGCTGACGGACCACGCGACGCAGGAACTCTGGTCGCCCTGATCCTTGGGCGGGGGAAACAGCGCCGACAGATCGGCAGCCGGTGGCAGCATCAGGCCGCGGGTGCCTGAGGTCCGTTCGAAACCGCGGTAGACCTCCGCCGGTTTGAACTTGAGGCCACGCTGAAAGCTCCGGCCATGGCGCGGGACCGCCTCCGCAGCCGCCGGGTCGGCATCGCCGGTGCCGTAGGTGATCTCCGCCGTCTGGACCTCTGCCCGCACCGCCGCCGGCCCGGCCATGGCCAGTGCCGCCAGCGCCACCAGCAGCGCCGCCCGGCCCACCGGCCATGGCAACCGGGCCGCCGTGCCGTTCTCTCCCCGTCTGGCTGTCATCACCCACCGCTCCTTCGTGTCGGGATCACCCGAGGACTTTGCTTGCCTTCGCCGCCGGTCCCGGCGGCCGTCACCCGCCGCCCGGGTCCGGGCTGGGAGTGAGCCAACCACACCAGTGTTTCGGAGGTCAACGGCGCGATCCCGGCCGCCCCTCGAGTTTCGTCACCGATGATCGGATCACGGCCGCCAGCCGGCCGGGATTCTGTCCAGCGGCCTGCGGGCAGTCCGGCAGATAAGAGGACTTTGCCCCTATCGCTCGCGCCCACCTGGCGGAAAACCGCCGCATGGCGGGCGGAAATGGCAAAAATCCTGAATAACGTCCCATCTCGCTGACTCCGCGCCCCGGCCATGCCGAGGCCAGCCGGCAAAGCATTGATATCCCACTTGTCCAAATCCGACTGGGCGGTTACGGTGGGGCGCAGTCATTTGAGCGGTGGGCAATGATTGAAGTGGCCGAGCCTGGACGGTTCCGGGTCGATGTCTTGGTTGATCTTGAGTGGGAACCGGCAGCTGGCGGCCACGTCAAGTGCTGGGAGCGCATTGCCGAAGCGGCCACCCGCCTTGATGGCGGGCTTGACCTCACCCTTCATTTCTCGGGGCGCGAGCGCGGACACCATTTGCTCAGCGAGCACGTGCGCTATCAGATTCATCGCCCGATGTTCAGCACCGCCCGCCTGCCCTTCCTCTCTCACGTCCCCGACCACACCGATCTCGCGCCCTATCATCCGGGTCTGGCCCGGACCCTCTTGGGCAGCGCCGTCATCCACACCACCGACGCCTATTTCGCCTTTGCCAAAACCGCCCTGGCCGTGGCCCGGCGCCGGCGGATCGCGCTGGTCAATTCGGTCCACACCGACACCCCCCGCTACGGCCGGGTCTTCACCGCCGAGACGATCGAAAATCTGGCGCGAAACCGCTGGCTGGCCCGGCTGCTGCTCGATCGTCTGCACGTCGACCAGTGGACCGAGCGACGGATGCTGGCGCGGCTGGCCAACTACCAGCAGAGCTGCAATTTTTCGCTGGTCTCGCGGCCGGCGGAATTGGACGCCCTGGCCCGGCTGGTCGGACCGGACCGGGCCGGCCTGATGCGGCGGGGCATTGACTGCCGGCGCTTCGATCCGCAACTGCGCGACCGGGCCTGGCTCGAGACCCGCTTCGGCATCGCTCAGGACCGGTTGGTCGTGCTGTTCGTCGGCCGGGTCAATGTCGGCAAGGACGTCATGACCCTGGCCGCCGCCGTGCGCGCCCTGGTCGACCAGGGACTGCCGGTTCACCTGCTCTGTGCCGGCGCCGGCGAACAGGTGCCCGAGGTGCTGGCCCTGCTCGGACCGCACGCCTCCTGCCCCGGCGTGCTGTGCCCCGAAATTCTTGCCCGCGCCTATGCCTCCGCCGATATCTTTGCCAGCCCGTCCCGGATCGAGGTGCTGGCCAACGTGGTGATGGAGGCGCTGGCCTCGGGCCTGCCGACCCTGGTCGCCGCCGACAGCGGCATGGCACGGATGCTCCACGAGGGGCGGACCGGCTATGCCATCGCCGATGGCGGCCCCCCGGCCTGGAGCGCCGCCATCCGGGCGCTGGCCACCGACCCGGCGGGCCGGCGGGTGATGGCCGAGGCCGCGCGGACCTCGGCGCTGACCGAACTGCCGAGCTGGGATGACGTCCTCGTCCAGGATCTGCTGCCGGTCTGGCGCCGGCTGGCGGCTGCAGCGAACTCATGATCGGCCGCCGGATTCTGGTGCTGTCACCCCATCCCGACGACGAGGTGGTCGGTGCCGCGACCGCGATCGGGCGGGCCGGCGTCGCCGGGGCGGCGGTCTTTCTCCTGCACCTGACCACCGGCATTCCCGCCCGCGAGGTGCTCTGGCCCTGGCAGCGCCGCCGCCACCCCGACCGCGTCGCCCGGCGGCGGGCCGAAGCCGGCGCCGTGGCGAGCGCCCTCGGCGCCACCATCGCCGGCTTCTCCGACCGGCCCAGCCGCGGCCTCAAGGACGATCTGCCGGCGGCGCGCGCCGAGGTGATGGCGGCGCTCGCGCGCTTCGACATCGACCGGCTCTGGGTTCCGGCCTATGAAGGCGGCCACGCCGACCATGACGCCGCCAGCGGCCTCGCCGCCACTCTTCGCGGTCGTGTCGCGGTCTGGGAGTTCGCCGAATACAATTTCGCCGGCGGCCGCATCCACCCCAACAGCTTTCCCCACCGGCGCGGCCCCGAATCGACGCTCGTCCTCAGTACCGGAGAGGCCGATGCCAAGGCCGGCCTGCTCCGGCTCTATGCCTCGGAGCAAAACAATCTTGGCCATGCCGGCCTCACGCGGGAGTGCTTCCGGCCGCTGGCCGACTATGATTACCGGCAGCCACCCCACCCGGGCACCCTGTTCTACCGGCGCTTCCAGTGGGTGCCGTTCCGCCATCCCCGGATCGACTTCACCGGCGCGGAGGCGGTCAGCCGGGCGGTCGCGGCCCTGGCGGCGACTCAGCCCCCGGTGCCGCCGCCCTGAGTCCGGCCGGCGGCCAGCCCCTGGAACCAGATCAGCAGCGCCGGCCCGCCCAGCACCAGATCCCGCATCCGCTTGATCAAACTGACGGTCAGCGCGAGGTCGGGGCCGAGGCCGATCAGCGAGCCGGCGACGATCAGCCCGCCCTCCTGGATACCGAGCGCACCCGGAATGGCGAAGCCGGCGTTGCGAAAGGCCTGGCCGACCGCTTCGAAGATCAGGGCCTGACGCAGACCAATCGACTGCCCGAGCAGCAGCACCGCCAGCCCCATCTCCAAGGCCCCGGCCACCCACGCCAGCAGCCGCCAGCCGGCACTCCTGGCCAGCACGCCCGGCCGGGCATAGAGCGCGGCCAGTTCCTGGTTGAGCGTGGCCGCGCCCCCGGCCAGCTGCTCCCAGGCGGCGCCGCCGACCTGATGCTCCATGAAGCGGGCCAGCCGCAGCGGCAGCGCCGAGCGCTGAAACCGGTAGAAGCCGAGGATCATCAGGGTGAACAGCGCGGTGCCGGCAACCACCCCCTCCAGCGGCGCTGCGCTGCCGCTGCCGATGGTGAGGGCAAGGCCAAGGAGAATGAAGACCACGAGGGTGACCAGACCGAGGGTCAGATCAACGATGATCGCGGCGGCGGCGGCAGCGCCGGGCACGCCCCCGCCGATCATCAGCCGGCCCCGCACCACCTCGCCGCCGACCTGGGCCACCGGCAGCAGGGCGTTGATCGAATCGGCCAGCCAGCGATACCAGCCCAGCCGCCACAGCGGCCGCCGCCAGCCCTGAGCCAGCAGCAGGCTGCGCCAGCCGAGGGTGGTGGCCAGAATCGGCAGCAGATGAAAAAGCGGCACCAGCAGCAGCGCCCAGCCGACGGAGTGCAGCAGGCCCCAGATCTCGGCCGCACCGCTCCAGACCACCAGTCCGGCGACGGCCGCCAGCCCCAGCACGGCGGCGGCGGCGGTGATCACGGCGCGGCGCCGGCGCCCCCTGCTGTCACGGTCCGGCGGGAAAGGCGGGGTCTGCAATCGGCACCATGCAAGCGGTTGGGAGGGCGGACGGGTACAAGGCGCCGCTGGCGCCTTATATCGCGTTTTCGAGAGTCTGAGCCGCAATCACGGCGTCGACCCGCTGTTTCAGTTGCGCGAGGGAGACCGGCTTGACCAGATAGCCATTGGCATTGTGTTCCTTGGCGAATTGAACCGTGTCGGGCAGCGCGTCGGCGGTCAGGAAGATCACCGGGGTGGCGGCGACCCGGGCCACCTTGGACTCCCTCAGGGTCTTGAGGAACTGGCGGCCGTCGATCGGCTTCATGTGGACGTCGCACAGCACGACCTGGGGCTTGACCCGCAGCAACTCCAAAAGGCCGCTCTTGCCGTCGGCGGCCTCGTGGATACGCCGGATGCCGATCTGAATCAGCAGATTGCGCACGATCTGGCGGGCGAACTGTTCATCGTCTACGATCAGCACGCTGAACTCTTCGTAATTCGTTGCCATCGTCGTTCCCCTGGACGTCCTCAGAGAACAAGACTCTTCCCCAGAGCCGTGGTCAATTCATCAAAGGTGGGACCCAGCAGGCTGGCCATCAACTGCGCGGTTTCGAGATCGGCCGCCTCGGCGGCATCCTGAACATCCGACGCGATCTCACCGAGGCGCCGCGCCCCCACAGCCCGCGCCGCGCCCTTGAGGGCGTGGGCGGCATGGTGGGCGCCGTCGAGGTCCGCGGCGGCGCAGGCGCTCTCGATCCCGCCGAGATAGCCGGGCACCGCGGCCAGGAACGAGCGCAGGAACTCCAGCGCCTCGCCCTCGGCCGTGCCGAAGGCCTGACGCAACTGCGCGGGATCGAAGATCTCGCGGTCGATATCGGCGAGCGCGGGCAAAGCCGGGGCCGGGGCCGGCCCGCCTGCCCCGGTCCAGCACCGGCGCAGGGCCTTGGCCGCGGGCAGATGGCGTTCGAGTTCGGCGATCAGCGCCGCCTGCTCGATCGGCTTGGAGAGGTAGCCATCCATGCCGGTATCGAGGCACATCTGGCGGGTGCCGGGCAGAACATCGGCGGTGAGGGCGACGATCGGCAGCCGCCGGCCATCCCGAGTCTCCGCCTCCGCGCGGCGGATCGCCCGGGTCAGGGTGAAGCCATCCATCTCGGGCATGTGGAAGTCGGTCAGCAGCAGGCCATGGCGCCCGCCGTTCTGCCAGCGCTCCAGGGCCTTGAGGCCATCCCCGACGATCTCATGGGCATAGCCGAGGCGATCGAGCAGGCGATGAATCACGATCTGATTGGTGGTGTTGTCCTCGGCGACCAGAATGAACACCCCGGCCGCCCGCGCCTCCTCGACCGGCGGCGGCATGAAACGCTCATCGCGCCCGCCCAGCCGCTGCTCGAGCGGCCCGCGCCCGAGCGCCGCCAGGATCACCGCCCACAGCCGCGAGCGCCGGACCGGCAGGGTCAGGGTCGCGAACACGCCCCGGCGCAAAGTCTCGCTGAGCGTCGAGGCCAGGGTCCGCGAGGCCACGATCACGAACCGGACGCGGGCGAAAGCCGGATCAGCCAGATCGTCGCCGATCTGACCGAGTTGATCCTGGCCGATGCCCTCGAGATAGACCAGGGCCAGGACCGGACCATCCCGGGTCAGCAGCGCCGGCAATGCCGCCCGCCCCTGCTCGCGCTCCCCGGCCCAGACCACGTCCCCGACCGCCGCCGCCTCCAACTGGTGAGCCAGCGCCCTCTGCTGCCGGGCGCTGGCGCCGATCACCACGAGGCGGGCATCGTCGATCGCCGCCGCTGGCGTCATCGGCCGCCCGCCGTCCGCCATGGCAAACGGCAGCTCGAACCAGAAGACCGAGCCCTGCCCCGGTTGGGAGTCGCAACCGATGGTGCCGTTCATCATTCGGCACAGGCGCTGGCAGATCGCGAGCCCGAGGCCGGTGCCGCCGAAGCGCCGGGAGGTCGAGCTGTCGGCCTGCTGGAACTCCTGGAACAACCGGCCCTGCTCGGTCTCGGTCAGGCCGATGCCGGTGTCGATGACCTCAAAACGCAGCCGGCAGGCGGCCTCGCTACGCTCCAGCAGCGCGACGGTGAGGGTGACGCCGCCGGTTTCGGTGAATTTGACGGCGTTGCCGCCAAGGTTCAGCGCCACCTGCCGCAGTCGGGTCGGATCACCGATCAGCTGCGCCGGCAGTGCCGGATCGAGGTCGATGTCGAGGGCGACGCCCTTCTCGTCGGCCCGCTGGGCCAGCAGTTCGCCCACCGCCTCCAGCACCTCGGAAGGAGAGAACAAGATCGCCTCGATGTCGAGCTTGCCGGCCTCGATCTTGGAAAAATCGAGGATGTCGTTGATGATGGTCAACAGCGCCGCCGAGGACTGGCAGATCACCTGCGACATGCCGCGCTGATCCTCGGTGAGATCGGTCTGCTCCAGCATTTCGGCCATCGCCATCACACCGTTCATCGGCGTGCGGATCTCGTGACTCATCATGGCGAGAAAGCTGGACTTGGCATGGTTCGCGGCCTCGGCCACCTGCTTGGCCTCGGCGAGACTGATCGCGGTTTCCTTCAACTCCCGGGTCCGCACCGCCACCAGCTTTTCGAGCGCAACGGCGGTGAAGCGCAATTTCTGCTGATGGCGGCCGATGAACCAGGTGAAACCCGAGATGATCAGCGCCGCCCCGAGGGTAAGGATCACGAAGATCAGCACGGTGCGATTGGCCGCCGCCACCGCCTGATCGGCGCGGCGCCCGGCCTCCTTGACCGCAGCGGCGCTGTTTTCGTCGAAGGTGTGCGAAATCCGGTCGCAGAGGGCGGAAAACGGCTTGAGAAAGGCGACCGCGGTCGGAAAATCGATCTCAAGCATGCTGCCGACCCACTTCACCGCACCCTGATACTGCTCCAGGGCTTCGAGAGCTTCGGTGAGGCCGGGAACCAGTGCCGGAGTCGCGAAATGGTCCCGGTAATCCAGCAAATCCCGGCGCAGACGCGCGATGTCGTCGCCGAGGCGGTCGAGTTGCCCCGGAACATCGGCGGTCGCCGCCGCCGCGGCCTGGGTGGTCATCAGGGCATAAAGGGTGGTGTTGATCTTTTGCAGATGGTTGGCGATCTCGGAGATGCGGACACTGCTGTCGAGATTGCTGCCGACGATCTGCCGGGTTTCGGTCACGACATCGTCGAGGCCGGTATAGCCGATGCCGATCAGGGCGCAAAACAGCAGCACCGCCACCACCGGCATCCCGATCATCTGCCAGGCCGGCCGGTCCGGCCCGTGCTGAAGCGGCGGCTCGCGGGAGGGCATGGCGCGGGACGGCCTCAGAACCGGACGCTGACGGTGCCGAGCACGCGGCGCTCGACCGGTGGTCCCGAGGTCTGGGTCAGCCGGGCCTGATTGATCTGCTGGCCGCTGACCGCCAGGGTCAGCTTATCGTTCAGCTTGTAGCCGATCCGGCCATCGAGGGTGATGAAGTTGTCGATCCGATAGCGGGTCAGCGCCGTGCCGTCGTTGGAGACGCCGATATCGTCATAGCGCGACTGCCAACGGCCGGTGAGGTCGAACTCGAAATCGCGCCAACTGCGGCCGAGGCCGAGAATGACGGTGCTGGTCGGCGTGCCGCGCTGGCTGTCGACCGAACTGTCGGGCAGCCCGGGATTGAGATTGACCGAATAATGATCCCTGATCATCGCCAGGGCATAGGCCGCCTTCCAGCGCCAACCCCCGGCGTCCGCGCCCTTGAGGCTGATCTCGCCGCCGATGCTCGTGCTGCGGCCGATATTGCCGGCATAGCCGTTGCCGGCGGCGTCGGTGATGCCGGCGTCGCCGGGCGGGGCCAGCACATGCTGGCTGGTCTGGTAAAACAGCGCCATCTGCACCGAAGAGTCGATCGAGGGCAGGCTGCGCTCATAATCGAACTCGTAATTCATGCTGATCGTCGGCTTGAGGTTCGGCGTGCCCTGATAGGAGTTGACCAGGGTGTTGAAGCCGACCTGAATCGGTTCGGGAAACAGGGCGTAAAAGTCGGGCGCCTGAACGCCGCGCGCCACCGAGAGGCGGAAGCTGTCGCGCGGCGTCGGCTTGTAGACCGCCGCTGAATTGAAGCTCGGCTCGGTGATCGGCTTGCTGTTGTAGTCGGCGGCGGTGTAGCGGACCGTGGGGGCGACCGGCCCTTTATAGGTAAAGGTCATATGATCGACCCGCACCGAGTTGGTCAGGGCGACCGCCGGCGTCACCTGCCAGTTCCACATCGCATTGGCGGCGTAGACGTCGAAGCCAAAGCGCTCGCCGGCAAAGGCCGTGCCGCCGCCCCGGTTGTTGCGGTATTCGAGCCCGAGCCGGACCGTGTGATCGACCCCCGGCTTCAGCAGGTCGCTGACCTGAACGACCATCAGGCTGTTGACGATGCTGGTACAGGTGACGCAGTTCTCCCCCGGGGTATAGTCGAACTCGACATAATTCCGGTAAGCATTGAGATTGAGGTAGCCGATCGGGCTGTCGGTGCCGATGCCGATCTTTTCCCGATTCGAGCGATAGCTGGTCCAGCCGGGGAAGCCGCCCACCGTCATCTCCAGCAACTTGGCCTCGGTGACGTCGACTTCGGCCGAGACATCGATTCCCGCGGGCAACTCAGCCCGGCCGTGGGCATAGACGCTGCGGTTGTAGCTGTGGCGGGGAAACGGGCCATAGGAGGGCGGCAGCCCCGATGACGACAATTCCTTGCGGCCGTGTTCGCTGGCCGAGAGCCGCAGCCCGGCCCGGTTGCCCAGATGGGCGGTGACGACGCTGGAGAGTTGCTGGTTGCTCTGGGTGCCGACCCGGGCGGTGACGGTGTTGACGGTGTCGAAAATCGGATCGAAGGTGACGATGTTGATCACGCCGGCCATGGCGTTGAAACCGAACAGCGCGGTATTCGGCCCTTTGATCACCTCGATCTGGCGGATTTCCTCGAGCTGGACCGGCAGCGTCGCCCAAGCCGTGTAGCTGTGGTAGTCGACATAGATCTGCCGGCCGTTCAGCAGCACCAGCACCCGAGGACTGTTGGCGGCGTTGTAGCCGCGGATCGCGACATCGGCATCGGCGGCGCCATAACGGCGGACATCGACCCCGGCCACCGAGCGCAGAATGTCGGGAATGTTGTCAGCCCCGGAGCGGCGGATTTCGTCGGCGGTGATGATCTCCATATTGACCGGCGCGTCGGCGACCCGTTGCGGCGACCCGGTGGCCGAGGTCGTGACCGGTTCACCGAACATCTCCTGCAACTCACCATAATTCATCGCCTGCGCCCGGACCGGGCCGGCGTAACCGGCGACCGTCACAGCCGCCGCCGCCGCCGCCAGAAGGATAATGCGCATCCGAGAATCCATTTCTATCGCTCGGTGACCAGCATTTTGAAACTCGTATCAAAATCGATGCCGGCATTGGAAGCCGCCACACGGCTGAGATAAACAGAAATCTTAGGTGTGGTTTCAACCGCGATGATACAGGCGCTGACGTCGACACAATGGGCGTCGGAGCCGATGATCAGAAGCTGGGGGTTGACACTCTTGACCGCGTTGGCCTCGTCAATGGAATTGACGAACACCGCGACCGCGCTGGCCACGTCGGTGACGCGACCTTCATTGATTTTCAGACTATGAAGCGCCGCCGAGAGCAGAGCGACATCGGCCGCCCCGGTGAGAACCACGACAATGGCGCCGGGCACCGGCTTTTTTTGCAGAAAATTGAACACCTTCGCAGCGATCCGGATCTGCTTGACGTCCATGCCGCCAGCAACCGCCGCCGGCGGCATGAAGCCAGCCAACCCGGCGCCGATAACAGAGATGACCGCAAGAACCCGAAATCTCATGCCACTCTCATCGACACACGCCAACAACCACGCGCCGGGCGACGACCCGGCCAACCAGATTAAGATAATGTTTACGGGATTGTTTCGATAGCCGCAACATCTGCACCCGGCGCTGTGCCACCCCGGCCGGAAATCGCCCATTGGCAGCAGACGGCAGCCCTCGAGAGCAAAAAAAACGGCGAGGGCTGGCCCTCGCCGTTTTGGCGTCGACTCGACCGAGGCTGAGGCGCTGGTTACTGGGCGCCCTCAATGGTCAGATAGCTGACACCGGCGGTGAAGCCGACACCAAGCTGTCCACCGAGACCAACCGGAACCAAGGAGATATCGTTACCGCCACCGCCGAGGCCGCCCTGGATGGTCGGACCAGCACCCAAGGTTGCCGAGGCCTGGACACCGACGTAGCTGCCGGCGAGGCTGTTCTTGTCTTTCCAGGAACCGCCAACGACCAGATAGCCAAGCACCGAAGACTGTTCGATCTCAAGATCAAGACCGACCAGGATCCCCCGGGTGCCGGTGTACTTCTGCGTTCCGCCGGCACCGTCATAGGTGCAGGTCACGGGAATGCGCGAGTACACAACATAAGTCGTGCCGGGGCCGCTCTTGGTGCAGGTCACAACACCGAGCACGGCGGTCCCTTCCGCCTTCGCCTCGCCAACCGCGGTGAAGGCAAGGACAGCCACCAGCATTGTGCAACGCAGCAAATGTTTCATGTTTCCCTCCAAGTATGCTCACAAGACTCGCAATCCTTGACGTATGCCATACTCTTAAGGCGCGGGAAAGCATATTTTCGCCAATTAATTCGGGGATTGACAGCCCCGGGACCGATGCTGAATTGGCTGGCGGCATGATGAAACCAGAGGCAGCGGCCCCGGCGCCAAACCGGGGCTCCGCCATCAACCGGACCGCCGCCGCCCGACCACTCTCAACGCCGTGAAGACTCCGACGACCAGCGCGAAACCGACCACCATCCCGACCACCATTTCCGCCGCGCCGGGGTCGGCGCCGCCGGACAGCCAGCGCCAGACCTGCCGGTTGTAGTCAGTCACGATCGGCTGGTGATAAAGATAGACCTCGAAGGACATCGCGCCCAGCCCGGCCGCGAGCCGGCGCAGCCAGACCATCGCCGTCCAGGGGCCGCCGGTAAGCAGCAGATAGCCGAAAGCCCAGGCGAAACCAAAGATCGGATCCGGGCTTTCAAGCAGGCCGGGCGCGACGGTGCCGCAATAGAGCACGAACACCAGCACCGCCCCTCCCAGCAGCGGCGTCGCCAGCGTCAGCCCGGCCCAACCCAGGCGCAGGCCGCAGCCGGCGGCCAGACCCAGGATGAACTCGGGAACCGAGGTGCCGAAGTGGCGCGCGATCCCGTCGGATACCAGCGCCAGCAGCAACGAATAGCCGATCGCGGTCAGACCCAACCCGGCGGCGATCACCCGGTCCGCACGGCCGCTGGCGAGCCAGGGCCGCATCAGCGCCGCGACGCCATAAAGCGGCACGATCATGCCCATGAACCACCAGGAGATATTGATGGCATAGAAGCTCTCGGCATCGAAGCCGTGAAGGATGAAGACATGGAAGCCGATGCTGCGGAGGCTGTCCCACTGTCCCAGCACCCAGCCATTGCCGAGGATCACCAGCACCAGCGCCAGCCAGTAGCGCGGCAGAATCAACGCCAACCGGCGGATGAGGAAACGGCCGGCGCTTTCGCTCCTCAGGCCGCGCCCCAGACCGAAGCCGCTGAGGGCCAGGAAGATATCGACCCCGGAATGCCCGAGCGAATAATTGGCCAGTTGCAGGGTGCAGGTGCAGTGAAAGACCAGGACCAAAAAGATGGCGAGGCCCTTCAACTCATCGATGGCGGCGATGCGCTGGCCGGGCGGAGACAGGGGATCGGATGGCAAGGGCACGGCAGGGTGACCTGTCTGAAAAGGTGGACGGGACTCCGCGACACAAAAAGCCGCAAGCGCCGCCGCTTGTCACCAACATCCGCGCCCGGACCGGCCAGCGGCTACGACAGCGTGGGGTGGCGAAGCCGCCGGAGATTTCTCCTCTCAAGGAGATTGGCGGCAGAAGCCGGAGGGCAGCAAGCTCTTTCCCAGGCCATCCGGCATGGCATAAGTAATAATGCAGTATTGATAAGGGCTTCCCCGAGGGTGATTCATCCGGTGCGGCATTGGACTGCCAGGAATTCGGCCTGTGCTTTCCCTTATATTGGCCATCCGACGCCTGTGATATTCGTGTCGAAAATAGCACAAATTTGATCTTGTTGGCGCCGAACGATCGAATCTGTTTGGTGTTCAGGGCCGGCGCTGATAGGTCAAGGCATCAACAGCGTGCGGCAAACGGTCGCACCACCCAAACTGATCGGCCCCGGACCCGGCTTGTCCGGTTTCCCCGGCGGGAGGGGGCCGAAAAAGATAATAATGGAGAGTATCATGGCGAGCAGCACCACAATCAACATCGACGAAATCATGGTTGAAGTCTACCGGCGCGCCGTCCGGCTTTATGGCGCCACCGTCACCCCCTGGATGGAATGCCTGAACGAGGCGATTTCTTCCATCCAGATCGAGTTCGACTATTGGGTGATGGCGCCGAAGGCGGCCTGATCAACCGGGGGCCGCAGCCACCGCCAGCCGCCGCCAGCCGGGCAGCACGAGACGCGCCGTGGTGCCGTTATAGCCATCGCTGAGCAGTTCCACGGTACCGCCGTGCAACTCGATCAGCGACCGGGTGATCACCAGTCCGAGGCCGGTACCGCCGGCCGCCAGCGACCGCGGGTCCGAGCCGCGCTCAAAGGGGTTGAACAGGCGCTGCTGGTCGGCGGGTTTGATGCCGACGCCGTTGTCTTCGACCGTGATCACGGTGTCGCGGTCGCGGACGTCGACCAGTCGCAGCAGCACCCGCCCGCCGGGCCGGGAGTATTTGCCGGCATTGGTCAGCAGGTTAATCACCGCCTGCCGGATGGCGCTGCTGTCGCAGCGGATGGTCACCGGGCCGGCCGGGATGTCGAGACTCCAAGCCAGGGCCTTGTCCGCGAACTGCATCTGCACCCAGCGGAAAACATCGCGGCTGAGTTCGGCCAGGTCGCAGGGTTCTTCCCTCAGCATGCGCCGTCCGGCCTCGATGGTGGAAAAATCGAGCAGATCGGTGATCAGGCCGAGCAGGTGGTAGCCGGAGCTATAAATGGTGCTGGCGTAGCCGCGATAGGCGGCGACCCCGACCGGTCCCACGATCTCGCTCTTGATCGCCTCGGCAAAGCCGATGATCGCGTTCAGCGGCGTGCGCAGCTCGTGGCTCATCGAGGCCAGGAACTGGGTCCGGTTCTGTTCGCTGGCCTGGGCCTGCTCGCGGGCGGCGTTGAGGGCGTCGGCGGTGCGCTTGAATTCGGTGATGTCCTGGAGCCGGATCAGCACCAGGGTGGTCATCTCGGGCCGCCCCGTGGTCTCGGCCACGACCTCGCGGGCGACCCGGACGGTACGCAGACCAATCGCATCGGACCAGACATCGACTTCGCAGGGCGGGAAATCGACCCGCGGGTCGAGGATTTCGGGAGCAAGGCCGATCCGGTCGAGGACCAGCCCGGCCTCGCCGCCGACCGCCTCCGACATGTCGATGCCGAAGAGGTCGCACAGGCGATGGTTGGCCGAGACCACGACCGCCCGGCCGTCGCGTTCGCTGTGAACGGCGAACGCCATCAGCTCCGAGACGACATTCAGCATCTCCTCCCGCAGCACCTCGTCGTTGGCGAACCAGTCGCTGCAGCGGCTGATCGCCGCCGCGACCAACGCCGCCCGCTCCGCGCCGCCGGCGGCCTGGGCGACGAGATGCCCGACCACGGCCTCGATCAGGGTCCGGTCCTCGGGGGACCAGGGGCGCGACCGGCCGCGCACTTCTTCACGCCAGCGCTCGAAGCTGGCCCGCGGATGAAGCCGCCGGGCCTCGTCAACCACGACCGGCCGCCCGGGATCGCCACCCCACAGCACCTCGTGGCGCAGTTCGGGCCGGAAACACAGCAGCAGCGCCCGCGGCTCGCGGCTGATCACGGCGGCGATCAGGCCCGAAGCCTGGACCTGCCAGTCCCGGGCCGGCGGGTAGACCGCACTGAGGCAATCGCTCTCAAAGACCGGGTCGCCATCTTTGGTCTGCCCGATCAGCCAGTCGGCCAGCCGGATGAGATCACCGGCCGGCGGCGTCCAGCCACGCCGGAACACCGCCGGCCCCGAGATCAGGGCGATGCCGCCGGCACCGACCAGCGAACTCAGCCGGGGCTGGTAGGTGACGAAATCCGTCAAAACGTTGTCGGCCCGGGCGGCGCGCCCGGCGATCAGGCTCCGGCGGCGGTCGCTGCGCAGCCGGTCGCGCTGCCGGCCCGCCGCGAGCAGCCGTTCCACCGCCTGACCGGTCAGCCGCGCCGCCTCGGCGACGGCCTCGCGAACCAGCCAGGGCTGCGACCGCGCCGTCCGGTCATGGCAGGAGATGATGCCAAAGAGCGCGCCCTCGGCCTCGATTGCCGCGGTCAGGCTACCGGAAATAGCGATATTCTTATAAAACTCAACGCAATAGCGCGACACCCCGCGTAACTGGGCGCAGCTGAGATCGAGCCCACGGCCATCGGCGGCAGCGTCGGCGGCCAGGATGGCGCTCTGCGGGCGGTGGACGTCGGGGATCACCCGCACCGGCAGCAGGAGTTGCAGCCGCCGCGCCGTCGGCGGGTAGTCGTGAGGCGGAAAGCGCAGGCCAAGAAACGGCGTCATGATCGGCAGCCGTTCCTCAGCGATCACCTCGCCGCCGGCATCGCCGAGCAACCGATAAAGTTGGGTGCGGTCGCTGCCGGTCAGGCGGCGCACCTCGCGCACCGCGGCCCGGGCAATCTGAAAGAGGTCGGCCGCGGCGGCAATGGCGGCGGCAAACCCGGCCGAGACCGCGGTCTGCCCGACAGGGGCCGCCGCCGGCTCGGGTTCCAGCTCGATCACGATGCGGCCATCCCAGCGATGGCCGACCAACGAAAACAGCCGGGCCTCGCCCCGGACGGTCAGCGAAACCGGCAGGCGGCAGGGGCAGCCCTCGGCGGCCCGCCGCACCCGGTCATCGAGGAAGGCGGCCCCGACGGCACCGACCAGTTCAAAGGCTGGCCGGCCCAGATACTCCTCGGGAAACCGGCCGAGCACCTCGGAGGTGTTGTCGCTGACGTGGCTGATCGTCGACGCCGCGGCGTCGAGTGCGGCAAGAACGCCGCACGACTGGATGACCCCCGGAGTGTGAACCGCTTCCCGGCCACATTCATTGAAATCGATCTTCAGGCCGGCTTCAAGAACAGTCATCACCCACCCCTCACCCCTGATCCGTCAGGCGCCGGGTCGAACGCCCAGCCGGGCCGCCACACCGGCATGCTACCGCCAAAGCCGGGCCGGGTGAATAGGGATTGACCACAAGCGGGCCGCCGCCCTGCGCCCCCGGATCAATCCGGCTTATCGCAGCAGCTTTTCAACGGCCTGGCAGCCATCCCGCAAGCCCTCAAGCCCTGCGGCATGGCTGCGCACCTGCTCGTCCGAAACCGCCGGCCCCGAGCGCAGCGCATCGAGGTAGGCCCGGTGATCGGACTCGGCCTGATTGGCGTTCAGCGTGCAGGCCTCGGCGCAAGCGACCTTCCCGGCGGCCCGGCACTCCGCGGCGATCTGCCGCATACCGGCGATCACCGGTTCGACCGGTTCGGCAACCGGGGCGATCGCGGGCGCGGCGGGCGCGGCAACCACCGGCTTGCGCGGCGCCACGACCCTGTCTTCCTCGGTCTGCGGCCCGGCGGCGGGGCCGACGACGGTTGGTCCGGTCCCGGGCGCGGCGGGAACGTCCCAGTTGGCCTCGGGCCGGCCGCCACAGGATGCCACCGACAGCGCCAGGGCGATGACGCCGGCCATGACGATCACCTTCATACCGTTACCCCCCAAACCCCGCTCCTGGGCGCGATGCCGGCGGCCACCCCGGCGGCCCCTGCGTTCTTCCGTATTGAAGTGGCCCGTATAAATCGGCTTAACATTTAAGACCTGGAGGGTTTGCGTGCAAGCACTCATGGCGGTATCGGATGCTGGAAATAGCCGCAGGTTCGGAGCGGCGGTCCTCGTTCTCAGTGGGAGGCAAACATGACGAGTGGAGCGGATAACAGATCATCCTCGCAGGAGCTTGATGATGCTGTTTATCTTATATTCAACAGTGATGAAAAAAGCGACGTCCAGAAGATACCGATAAAGGATATTGCTCTTGTTGACATTAGAGAGAAGGAACGAGACAACCGAATTCTCAGCGTCATGTTGATCACGACCATAGTTTGTGGCGTCCTGGTCGCGTGCGAGCTGGCATTTGACGTGGTCTGGATAGCAGATGGCGTGCTCGAAGTCTTATGCGGCCTGTGCATGGCCTTCCTGACCTCCTCTTTTTGGTACGCCTTCATCAAACGTTACGAGGTAATGATTACGTTTAGCAGCGGAATCAAGCGCCTGCTCCACTGACCCGCTACCCGCCCGGCGCCGACCGCAATCAGGCTTGGCCGGCCGGGCGGCATCCCCTCGCGGCGGTACGGCGGGCCGGGTTGGCACTGACGACCTCGAAACAGGCGCTAAAGGCGAAGTGCGACCCCCGGCCAGAGGTGGATTGAAGCCAGATCCGGCCACCGAGCATGGTCGCCAGGCGCTGGGAGATCGCCAGCCCCAGGCCGGGACCGCCGAACTGGCGCGTCGTCGAATTGTCTTCCTGCTCGAACATCTCAAAAATGCGGTCCCGGTTTTCCGGGCGGATGCCGATGCCGGTATCGATGACATGGCAGACGATGGTGATTCTGGTGCCGGGGGCGGGCTGATCCGCCGTTTCGGCCCGGACCTCGACGCGGCCCGCGATGGTAAACTTCACGGCATTGCCGATCAGATTGATCAGGATGCGCCGAAACAAATGGTAGTCGCCCCAGAGAGTGCAATCAAGGGCAGGGTCGCCGGTGACGATCAGGCCAACGCCCTTGGCGCCGGCCTCCGGACCGAACAGACTCCGGACAAAATCCATCTCGGCAGCCATGCTAAATTCTGTGGGATTTATTTTTGTTCCGCCCGACTCAATTCTTGATAGTTGAAGGATGTTCTCTATCAGAGTAAGCAAATGCTTGCCCGCACCCTCTATGATATCCAGATTCTCTTTCTGCTCCGGCGTGGCCTGGCCGGCGGTAAGCAGGCTGGCAAAGCCGATGATCGCATTCAGCGGCGTCCGCAACTCGTGGCTCATGTTGGCGAGAAAGCGGCTCTTGGCGGCGCTCGCCGCCTCGGCCAGGGCGCGAGCCTCCTCGGCGGCGCTGAGCGCCTGATAATGCTCGGTGATGTCCCAGTTGGTGCCGAGAACCCGAACCGGGCGGCCATCGTCGTCCTGATAGAGGATGGCGCGAACCTTCAGCATCCTCAACCGGCCGTCGTCGCGGCGCCGAATGCGGAACTGCGAGGAATACTCCCGACCGGAGGTCAGCACGGCGGCGTGTTCCGCCGCGATGCGCTCCCGGTCCTCGGGATGAACCAGGGCCTGCCACTCTGAATAGCTGCACCCTTCCCCCCCATCGGCGACACCGTAAAGGCGGTACATTTCATCGCTCCAGACCACCCGGCCGGAGCGGAGGTCGTAATCCCAGATGCCAATTCCGGCAGCCCGGGTGGCGAGGGTAAAGCGGTCGGCCAGCGCCTGGATGCGCTCGGCGGCTTCCCGGCGTTCGGTGATGTCCTGGGTCACGCCGACGGCCCGGACCACGGCCCCTGCCCGGTCGGCGTAAAACCGGGCCTTGACGTGAACCCAGTGGTAGGCACCGCCAAAAAACAACCGGTGCTCAATATCATAGGCCTGACCGGTGGTCGCGGAAGCCAGCCACGCGCTCTGCATCCGGGGCAGATCCTCGGGATGCACCGCCGCAATCAATTCCTCCAGAGAATGGGGACCGGGCGACCAACCGATCACCACCGCCCCCTCGGCGCTGGTGATGAACATCCGGGTCGCAAGATCGAAGGTCCAGGGATAAATTCTGGCCATCGTCGCGGCATGGGAAAAGGCTTCGGCGCTGTCGGCGGATTCGGCGATGGCCGGCGGCCGATCGGCCCCCCGGGTCTCGGCCGCCACGATCGCGGCGCTGCCGCGCGACCCCGCCCAGAGGCTGAGGCCGGCGCCGACCAGCAATCCCAGCGCGAACCACAGCAGGGACGAATAATCGGGTCCGGAAGGACCGGCCGAAGACACATTCGCATTTCTTGTTACAATCACACCGATGGCAAGGGATGCCAGAGCCGTCGCAATCAATATTACATGCCTTCTCCTGTCTCCCGTCGGACAGCCCTCAGTAAAGAACGATAATGCCCGGGAGATGGTGCGATCCCGCCACCGAGATTGAGAATCGGTACCTGCCGGCTGACGATCACGACCATCATGGCCTCGCATTTTCAGCACTCCGGAGACGCAGTAAGCCCGATGAAAATAAAAAATAGATGCAAATCTTATGATCGGCTTGTTCTGGTGATTATGCGTTCGGTCATTAACTATGGACAACCAAAGGCACCTGGGATTGTTATCATAATCCAACCGGATCGGCCATAAAGGCGGCAAATAATAATGCCGCACCCGGGTCGGGGGCGGCATCGCGTCGCGCGACTGCCCCGGGGTGGTGACAGTTGCGTCCGGCCCGCCCCTGCAAGCATGCTCGCGACGAGCGGCACCGGTGCTATCTTCGCCGGAACGGGCGGGCGGGCACGGGCAGGAGGGAGGATCACGATGAGCGATGGTGCGGTCGGCGGCGGCTCACCCGGTCATAAACGGCGCTGGCCGACGCCGAGTATCCAGCTGCGTCCGGGGATCACCCTCGCCTTTCTGATCGTGATCGTGCCGCTGAATGCCGGGATGATCGCCTTCAACTACCGTCAGAACGTCCGGCTGGCCTTCGAGATGGCCGATGCCGCGATGCAGCGGACAACCCTCGAAGTGACGGAAAAGGTCGATGCGCTGCTGGCTCCGGTCGGACAGGCGGTGTCGTCGCTGGTCGCGCTGGCCGAACTCGACCGCCATGGCCTGCGCCATGACGACTCCCAGGACAAGGTGTTCAAGACGCTGCAACGGCTGCCCAACACCACCAGCCTTTACGCCGGCTTTGCGAGCGATGGCGCCTTTTATCAGGTCATCCGCCTGCGCGCCGGGCTGGAGCGGCTGGGGCCGGATCTGGGACCGCTGCCGCCGGAGGCCCGCTTCGCCCTCCGCGCGCTCGAGGCCAGGGACGGCCCGATGGTCGATCGCTACCGCTACCTCGACGCCGCCGGACAAGGGCTGGGCACCGAGCGCGGGCCGGTGCGCTACGATCCCCGCCAGCGCCGCTGGTATCAGACCGCGATGCTGCGCGACGGCCTGACCATTTCCGACGTCTACGCCTTTTCCGGCACCGGGGCGCTGGGGCTGACCGTGTCGGAGCGGATCACCGACGGCGCCGGCGCGGCGGTCGGAGTGGTCGGCGCCGACATTTCCCTGCAGTCGCTCGCCCGGTTTCTCGATCAGCGGCGGATCGGCGGCCGCGGCGTCGTCTTCATCCTCGACGAAGACGGGCGCCTGATCGGCCATCCCCGGGCCGGGCTCACGGTCTCGGGCAGCGGCGAGCAGACTGCGATCGTCAGGGCCGAGGATGCCGCCGACCGGGTGGTCGCCGATGCCGTGCGCCGGCGTGCCGGCGGCGGCGGCGACCAGTTCCGCGGCCGGCTCGGCGAGCAGGACGAGGAGTTCCTGGTCGCCTTCCATCCCTGCCAGTCGAGTTTCGGCCGGGCCTGGGTGGTCGGTATCGCGGCCCCGGTCGAAGCCTTCGTCGGCCCGATCCAGCGGGCCAGCCTGATTTTCCTCGGCTTCGGCGTGCTGGTGATCGGAATCGCGGTGGTGGTCGCGGTGCTGCTCTCACGCCTGATCAGCCGGCCGATTCAGGCCCTGACCCGCGAATCGGACCGTATCCGCCACTTCGATCTTGCCGAACGGCCGGTGGTGCGCTCGGGAATCGTCGATGTCGACACCCTGGCCGCCTCGGTCGATCGCATGAAATCGGGGCTGCGCAGTTTTGGCGCCTACGTGCCGAAGGAACTGGTCCGCCATATCATCGCCTCGGGCGACGGCACCGAAGTCGGCGGCACCCGCCGGCTGCTGACCGTGCTCTTTGCCGACATCCGGAACTTTTCCTCGATCTCCGAGGCGCTCTCCCCCGAAGACGTGCTGGAGCGGCTGTCGCAATATTTCGATGTCATGTCGCACGCCATCCACGAGACCGGTGGCGCGGTGGACAAGTTCATCGGCGACGCCATCATGGCGATGTGGAATGCGCCAAGTCCCGACCCCGGGCATGCGCTCAGTGCCTGCCGGGCGGTGCTGGCCTGCATCGAGGCTGAGCGAACGCTCAATAAGGCGTTCCTGGCCGCCGGCCACCAGCCGTTCCGCACCCGCTTCGGCCTTCACACCGGCACCGCGGTGGTGGGCAACGTCGGCTCCCGCGACCGCATGCAATACACGGCGCTCGGCGCCATGGTCAATCTGGCCTCGCGGGTCGAAAGCCTCAACAAGAGGTATGGCACCGGCTGCCTGATCACCGGGCCGGTCGAGGCGGCGGCGCGAGGCCATCTCCTGGTCCGCATGGTCGATATCGTGATCCCGGTCGGCACTTCGGTGGCGACGCCGCTGTTCGAACTGGTTGGTCCGGCGGTCGGGGCTCCGGCGGCCGACATCGCCCGCTGCGCCCTCTGGACCCTGGCCTTCGAGCGCTACCGCGCCCGCGACTGGCCGCAGGCGATCGAGGCCTTCGGCGACTACCTCGCGCACCACGAGGGCGATCCCGCCGCGGTGATGCTGCTCGACCGCTGCCGTCTCTACCGGGAGTCGCCGCCCCCCGCCGACTGGGACGGCGCCAACCGGTTCGTCAGCAAATGACGCCGGCGCGTCACCCCGGCACGGCCGCGGCCCTGGCCGGCTTTTTCCGGCGCTTGGCCTGGACCGTCATCAGCAGGATCAACTCGCTCCGGTTGATCACTTCGATCCAGCGGCGCGATCCCGCCGGCAGCGGGATGCGGCGGTTAAGACAATAATCGATCAGCGCCGCCGCCAATTCAGCCACCGGAACCAGGACCACGTCCGTTTTGCCATGGTCGTCGGCAACGGTGATCTCGGCCAGCACCGCCCCTTTTTCCCGGATGTCGTAGGCTACGCCCCGGATGGTTCCGGCCGGCAGCGGCTCGCGCGCGCGGCGGCGCCGCTCGATGATGGCGGTGAGGACTTCCTGCTCATTGAAGATGATGCACCGAAATTCCTTCATCGCCCCGACACGCAAGATGCGTGAACCTGAAATTGATAAGTTGAAAAACCATCTTGCGATCTTAGCCGGCAAGTTAGCGCAAATCACCGGCATCGGAAATACCAATGCCAATAAAATTGCGCCGCCGCCCGGAGCCGTCCGCCTCAGCTGATGGTCAGGCCGATGCCGGTCCAGTGGGTCGCCTGGGTCAGGGTCAGGTAGAGGTCGCTGTTGTTCGCAGCCGGGAACCAGGCCGCCGAACTCAGCCCGCCGATCTGCGCCGTCGTCAGCAGACCGCCGCCGCCGACCCCCAGGGCATCGATGCCGGTGATGGTCAGGGCATTGATCTGGGTGACGGTCATTCCCCCGAGTTCCGCCAGGGTCAGGCCGTGACACTGCGTTGCCGTCAGCGCCCTGATTTCGGAGGTCGTCAGACCGGGCAGCTGGACTGCAACCGTCAGCACGGCGAGCTGGGTCGATGCCAGACCACCGGCCTGGGTCGTGGTCAGCGCCGCGATCTCGGTCGAGGTCAGGCCGCCGATCTGCACCGTGGTCAAAGAGCGGATCTGGGTCGCGCTCAACCCCTGAATCTGGTTCGCCGTCAGCGATCCGAGATCGGCCGCGGTCAGGCCCTGAAGGGCGGTCGTGGTCAGCGACGCCAGCTGGGTGACGATGAACCCCTGCATCTGGGTGGTCGTCAGCACGGTGAGCTGGGCCGCGGTCAGGCCCTGCAGCGTGGTCGTGGTCAGGGCGTCATGATTGCCAAACGCCGGCTGCCCGATCTGGGTCGAGGTCAACCCCAGCAGAGCGCCGGTGGTCAGGGACCGCAGCTGGGTCGAACTCAGGCCGGCGAGGGCGTTCCAGTTGAGATACCGGCCGGCGCCGAACGACGCCACCTGGACCGAGGTCAGGCCCTGAAGCGCGGTGGTGGTCAGGCCCGGAACGGCGGTGATGAACAGCCCATCCAGCTGCGTCGTCGTCAGAGAGCGCAGCTGGGCCGAGGTCAGGCCCTGGAGGGTGGTCGTGGACAGGCCGCTGCCGCCGGTCCACCAGGGACCGCCGAGCTGCAGGGCGGTCAGACCCTGGAGCGTGAGGGTGGTGAGCACGGCCAGCTGGGTCGAGCTGAGCGCGCCGATCTGATCGCTGGTCAGAACCCCGAGCTGAGCCGAGCCAAGCCCCCGGACCTGGCTGGTGGTCAGCGCCGTCACCGTCGTCGAGGTCAGCCCGGCGACCTGATCGGTGGTCAGCAGTTCCAGCTCCGCTGAAGTCAGACCGCCGACCTGGGTGGTGGTCAGCGCGGCGATCCCGGCCGAGGTCAGGCCGAGCTGCTGCGACGGGACCAGGGCGCCGAGTTGGGCCGCGGTCAGCCCAGCCAGCTGATCGGTGGTCAATGCCCCGAGCTGGGTCGGGGTCAGGCCCAGACTCTGAGCCGTGGTCAGGACGCCGATCGCGGTCGAGGTCAGCCCGGCCGCCTGATCGAGGCTCAAGCCGCCCAGCTGGGCCGGAGTCAGCGCCCGGACCTGGGTCGAACTCAGGTTACCCAGATCATCGCTGTTGAGACCGTTGATCTGGCTGGCCGTCAGCCCGCCGAGCACGGTCGAGGTCAGACCGCCGATCTGATCGGTGCCGAAGACGGCGAGCTGGGTCGAGGTCAGACCGCGACTCTGGCTGGTGGTCAGAACCATCATCGCGGTCGAACTCAGCATCGCCGCCTGATCGGTGGTCAGCACGCCGAGCTGGACCGCGGTCAGGCCGCCGGCCTGATCGGTGGTCAGGACTCCGACCTCGTCGGTGGTCAGCCCCAAGATCTGCTGCGTGGTCAGCCCGGCGACCTGGGTCGAGGTCAGGCCGCCGAACTGGGTTGAACTCAGGGTGGCGATGGCGGTGGGCGGGATGCCGAGCAGTTGCGCCACCGTGAGCGCTCCGATCTGGACCGGGGTCAGGCCGGTGACCTGATCGGTGGTCAGCGCTCCGAGCTGGGTCGGGGTCAGGCCGGTGACCTGGGTGGTGGTCAGCACGGCGAGCCTGGTCGCGCTCAGGCTGCCGAGCTGGGTCGTGGTCAACCCGGCCAGCAGGCTTGAACTCAGGGCCCGGACCTGGGTGGTGGTGAGGCCGCCGATCCGGTCGCCGCTCAGCCCCTTGACCTGCGCGCTGGTCAGGACGGCGAGCTGGGTCGCGCTGAGGCCGCCGAGCTGGTCGGAGTTGAGCGCGCCGACCTGGGCCGAGGTCAGCCCTCTGACCTGACTGACGGTCAAGGCGACCACCGCGGTCGCGGTCAGGCCGCCGGTCTGATCGGTGGTCAGCAGCCCCAGCTGAACCGAACTCAGCGCCCGGATCTGGGTCGTGGTCAGACCGGCGATTTCATCGCTGGTCAGGCCGGCGGCCTGGCTGGCCGACAGCGCGCCGAGCTGGGTCGCGCTGAGCCCGCCCAGCTGATCGGAGGTCAGCGCCCCGAGCTGGGTCGAGCTGAGGCCCCTGATCTGGCTGGTCGTCAGCGCAATGACCATGCTCGAGGTCAGACCCTGTCCCTGATCGGTGGTCAAGACCCCGAGCTGGGCCGCGGTCAGACCGCCAATCTGGTCGGTGGTCAGGGCCGCGACCTCGTCGGTGGTCAGGCCCGCAAGCTGCTGGGCGGTCAGCCGGAGAAGCTGGCCCGGGGTCAGGCCGGCAAACTGCGTCGTCGTCAGCGCGGCGATTCCGGCCGGCGTCAAACCCAGGACCTGAACCACGCTCAGCGCCCCCAGCTGGCTCGAGCTGAGGCCGCTCCCCTGGTCGGTGGTCAGCGACCCCAGCTGGGCCGCCGTGAAACCGCCGAGCTGGGTCGTGGTCAGGGCCGCGATCGCGGTCGAGGTCAGGCCGCCGGTCTGATCGGTGGTCAACGCCCCCAGCTGGGCCGGGGTCAGGCCGCCGGCCTGCGCGACGGTCAGGGACGCCAGCTCTTCGGTGGTCAGGCCGGAAAGCTGGCCGGCGCCGAGACCGCCGAGCTGAGCCGAGGTCAGGCCGCCGAACTGGGTGATCGTGAGAGCCGCGATCCCGGCCGCGGCCAACCCGACCAGCTGGCTCACCGCCAGCGCCCCGAGCTGGGTCGAGGTCAGCCCCGCGCTCTGCTCGGCGGTCAGCGCCGCGAGCTGGGCCAGGGTCAGGCCGCCGATCTGAACCGTGGTCAGTTCGCCGAGCGCGGTCGAACTCAGCCCCGTCAGCTGATTGACCGTCAGCACCGCGAGCTGGGCCGGGGTCAGCGCGCGCAGCTGGGTCGAGCTGAGGCCGCCGATGTCCTCGCTGCTCAGGCCCCTGAGCTGGGCCGCCGTCAGCACGCCGAGCTGTGCCACCGTCAGGCCGGCCAGCTGATCGGCGGTCAGCGCCCCGATCTGGACCGAGGTCAGCCCCCTGGTCTGAGTGGTGGCCAGCGCCGTCACGGCGGTCGAGGTCAGGCCGCCAACCTGATCGGTGCTCAGCAGCCCGAGCTGGGTCGAACTCAGCGCCCGGAGCTGGGTCGTCGACAGGGCGGCCAGCTTGTCGGCGCTGAGGCCCCGGATCTGCACCGCGGTCAGAGCGGCGATCCGGGTCTGGCTCAGCCCGCCCAACTGGTCGGAAGTCAGCGCCCCGAGCTGGGCCGAGGTCAGGCCCCGCACCTGGGTGAGGCTCAACGCCCTGACAGTGGTCGAGGTCAGGCCGCCGATCTGACCGGTCGAGAGCCCCCCGAGCTGAGCCGAGGTCAAACCGGCCGCCTGGGTGGTGGTCAGGGCCGCCAGCTCGTCGGTGCTCAGGCCGGCGAGATGCAGGCTGGTCAGGGCCGCGAGCTGGCCCGAACTCAGACCGCCAAACTGGGTCGTGGTCAGGGCCGCGAGCCCGGCCGCGGACAGGCCGAGAACCTGCACCAGGTTCAGCACCCCGAGCTGGGTCGAACTCAGGCCGCCGAGCTGATCGGTGCCGAGCGCTCCGAGCTGGGCCGAGGTCAGGCCGCCGAGCTGGGTCGTGCTCAGCGCCGCAACCGCGACCGTGGTCAGGCCGCCGACCTGAACCGTGCTCAGCGCCCCGAGCTGGGTCGTGCTCAGCGCCCGCAGCTGGGTCGTGCTGAGGGCGCCGATGTCGTCGCTGGTGAGTCCCCGGAGCTGGGCCACCGTCAGCACGCCGAGCTGGGTCGAACTCAGGCCGCTGAACTGGTCGGTGCTCAGCGCCCCGAGCTGGGTCGCACTCAGGCCGCGCACCTGGGTCACGGTCAGCGCCGCCACCGCCGTCGAACTGAGACCGCCGGCCTGATCGGTGGTCAGGACCGAGAGCTGAGCCGAGCTAAGCGCCCGCAGCTGGGTGGTGGTCAGGCCGCCGATCCGGTCGGCGCTGAGGCCGGTCATCTGCGCCGCCGTCAGCCCACCCAGCCGGGTCGAGGTCAGACCGGCCAGCTGTTCGGCGGTCAGCGCGCCGAACTGGGTTGAACTCAGACCCCGGACCTGGGTCGCGCTCAGCACCGTCATGGTGGTCGAGGTCAGCCCGCCGGCCTGATCGGTGGTCAGCCCCCCAAGCTGGGCCGCGGTCAGACCGCCGGCCTGGGTCAGGGTCAGCACGCCGATCGCCTCGACGGTCAGGCCGGTGATCTGCTGGGTGGTCAGTCCGCCAAGCTGGGTCGCGGTCAGACCGCCGAACTGAGTCGTGGTCAGGCCCGCGATGCCGGCCGAAGGCAGGCCCAGGATTTGGACGACGGTCAGCACCCCGACCTGGGTCGAGGTCAGGGCGCCAAGCTGATCGGCGCTGAGGGTGCCGAGCTGGCCCGAAGTCAGACCGGTGACCTGGGTGGTGGTCAGGGCCGCGATCGCGGCGACGGTCAGGCTGCCGACCTGGGTCGTCGTCACCGCCCCGAGCTGGGTCGTGCTCAGCGCCCGGAGCTGGGTCGAGGAGAGGACCGCGATGTCGTCGCTGGTGAGCCCCTTGATCTGCACCGCCGACAGCCCGCCGAGCTGAGTCGCGGTCAGGGCGCCGAACTGATCGGTGCTCAGCACCCAGAACTGGGTCGAGGTCAGGCCCCGCACCTGGGTCTGGGTCAGCGCCGTCACCGCCGTGACGCTGAGCCCACCGGCCTGATCGGTGGCCAGCGCCCCGAGCTGGACCGAACTCAGCGCCCGGACCTGGGTCGTGGTCAGGCTGCCGATGCCATCGCTGGACAGGCCCTTCACCTGGCTCGTCGTCAGGCCGCCGAGCTGGGTCGCGCCGAGGCCCTTGACCTGGGTGACGGTCAGCGCCCGGATCTGGGTCGCGCCGAGGCCGCGCAGCTGGGTGGCGGTCAGCGCCGCCACGCCGGTCGAGGTCAGACCGCCGGCCTGATTGGTCGTCAGCCCGCCAAGCTGACTCGAGGTCAGACCGCCAACCTGGGTCACCGAGAGCGCTTCGACCTCATCCGAGGTCAGGCCGGCGAGCTGGGCGGCGGTCAGCCCGGCGAGCTGGGCCGCGCCGAGGCCGCCGAGCTGCGCCGTCGTCAGCAGGCCGATCCCGGTCGCGGTCAGGCCCGGGATCTGGGCGGCGGTGAGCACCCCGAGATGGGTCGAGGTCAGGGCGCCGATCTGATCGGCGGAGACGGTCCCGAGCTGGGCCGCGGTCAGCCCCCTGACCTGGGTGGCCGAGAAGAGGGTGATCGCCGCCGCGCCGAGGCCGCGCAGCTGGGTCGCGCTCAGCACACCGATGGTCGCGGCGGTCAGGCCGGCAACCTGATCGGTGGTCAACGCCGCGAGGTCGGCCGAGGACAGGCCCTGAGCCTGGGTGGTGGTGAAGGCCTGAAGCTGGGTCTGGGTCAGGCCGGCGAACTGACTGGTGGTCAGCGCCCGGATCGCGCTCTGCGACAGGGCCTTGACCTGGGTCGCGCTGAGCGCCCGGAGCTGGTCGGTGGCCAGGGACGCGATCTGGCTTACGGTCAGCGCCCCGAGCTGAGACGGGCTCAGGCCGCGCATCAGGGTCGTGCTCAGCGCGGCAAGCTGGCCGGTCGAGGCCGCGCTGATCAGGGCCGTGGTCAGCCCGCCGAGCTGGGTGACGCTGAGCACACCGATCTCGTCGGTGTTGAAGCCTCTGAACTGACTGGTGGTCAGGGCGCCGAACTGCGCCGCGGTCAGCCCCTGGACCAGGGCGGTGGTCAGGGCGTCAAGCTGGGTCGAGGTCAGACCGGTGATCAGGGTCGTACTGAGACTCTTGATCGCGGTCGGGGTCATGGCATCCAGCTGATCGGTGCCGAGGGCGCCGATCTGGCTGACGCTGAGCCCGCGCAGCTGAGCCGTGGTCAGCGCGGCGATGACCTCGGTCGAAAGCGCGGCGATCTGGGCGACCGAGAAGGCGCCGAGCCCGGTCGAGGCCAGCCCCCTGGTTTGGGTCGAGGTCAGCACGGCAAGCGCGGTCGAGCTGAGGGCCGCGGCCTGGCCGGTGGTCAGGGCGCCAATCAGAGTCGAGGCAAAGCCGCCGATCTGATCGCCGCCGAGCGCCGCGACCGCGCCCGTGGTCAGGCCCCGGATCTGCCCGGTGCCGATCCTGACGATCTGATCGAGGCTCAGCCCCGCGACCTGGGTCCGGTTCAGCCGCCCGAAATCGTCGGCGGTCAGCGCCCTCAGCTGGGTGGTGGTGATCGCCGAAATCTGGCTCGACCCCCACTGGCCGAAATCGATCAGGTGGACGTCTCCGGCGGTCAGCGCCGGAATCTGGTCGGTCCCGAGCGCCGCAGCCTGGGTCGCGGTCAGGGCATCGACCTGACCGGTGCCGAGCCTGAAAACCTGGGTCGTCGTCAGCGCCACCATCTGCCGGGTGGTCAGGGCGGGAATCTGGCTCGTGGTGATCGCGGCCAGCTGGCGCACCGACAGGGCCTGTATCTGATCGGTCAGCAGGGCCTTGAGCTGCGCCGCGCCGAGGGCGCCGATCTGGTCGGCGTTGAGGCCGGGCACCTGATCGACGGTCAGCGCCGCAAGCTGGGTCGTGGACAACGCCGCGATCTCGCTCACGGTCAGCACCGAGAGCTGGCGGGCGCTGAGGCTGCCGATCTGAGTCGCCGTCAGCGCCCCGATCTGGCCCGATCCGAGACCGACCAGCTGATCGTTCCGCAGCACCGGAATCTGGTCGGTGCTGAAGGCGCCGAGTTGCAGGCTGGTCAGGGCCGCGATCTGATCGGTGGTCAGCGCCCGGACCTGGGTGCTGGCCAGCGCGGTCAGGCCGGTGGTGCTGAGGCGCCGCAGCTGCGCGCCCGAGAAGGCGGCGATCTGGCCGGCGGTCAGGCCCAGGACCTGATCGGTGGTCAGACCGGCGAGCGGCAGTCCCGCGATCTGATCGACCGCCAGCCCCAAAATGGCCTCGGGCGCGATCGCCGCCACCTGAGTCGAGGTCAGCACGCTCAGCTCTGCCGAGGACAGGGCATGAAGCTGGGTCGCGGTCAGCGCCGCGATCACCTCTGTCGCCGTCGTGCCGTCAATGGCCATCGCCGAAACCTCTGACCCAATCCGTCAAAGCGGAAGGGTATGACGGCCGCGGCGGCGGGTCAATGTTCTAGCAAATTCAATTGTCTCGCCGCGAACGATTTCATGGTGGTGCAACCCGCCGGCCACAACCCCGACGCCCGGCCGATCGCGGGTCAGCTCCGGGCGCCGGCCACCGCGAGCAGGATCGCAACATAGTGGCAGCCGGCGGCGCTCAGCACGCAGCCATGCCAGAGCACATTGTGGAATTTCAGGCCAACCGAGGCATGAAGGCCAACCCCGGCGGTGTAGATCAGGCCGCCGGCCAGGAACAGGCCAACCACAGTGGCGCCGACCGCCGCCAGCAGCGACGGCAGCACCGCCAGAATCGCCCATCCCATCACCAGATAGAACAGCATCAGCAACCGCTCGGCCCGCCGGGGAAAGCCGATCGCCAGGGCGGCGCCGATCCCGGCCAGCCCCCATTCGAAGGCCATCAGCCCGGCGCCCGTGGGCCGGTCGAGCCCGGCCAGAGCCAGCGGACTGTAGGTCCCGGCGATCATGATGAAGATGGCGGCGCGGTCGAAGCGGCGGAACAGCGCCTTGCGGCGCGGCTCCTTCAGCCGGTTGTAGATCGCCGAACAGCCCAGCATCAACGCCGCGCCAAGGGCATAGAGCACCAGCGACAACCGGACCGCGCCGCCGGAATGACCCAAACCGGTCCACAGCAGCCAAGGCAAAGCCGCGGCCGCCAGCAGCAGTCCGAGGCCGTGGACGAGGCCATCCGCGACGCGCTCGCTCCGGGTGTAGCGGGGAAAGGCCGGCGGTGGACGCGGCGTCTCGCTCATTGTCCTCAGGGTCCCAGGCCCTGACGCCGCCCCCGGGCGGCACCGAGGTTCGGGCCGGAAGCAATTATAGGATGCCGCCCCGCGATCGCCAGCGGTGGTTTCTCGTCACTGGCCCGGTAAAATCGCCGGTGTCTGCCCTCACAGCTCGTCGGTCCAGACCCGGAAGCCGGCCAGCAGGTTCGGCCCGAAGGTATGGGTCAGCGGCACGTCGGCGGCGTCGCGGCCCTGGGCGATCAGGATGCGGCCGATCCGGGGCGCGTTGTTGCGGGGATCGAAGACGTACCAGCGGCCGCCGAGATAAACCTCCATCCAGGCGGCAAAATCATTGGGGCCATAGGGCGGCGGCAGACCGACATCGCTGAGATATCCCGTGCAGTAGCGGGCCGGAATGTTCATGCAGCGGCAGAAGGTGATCGCCAGATGGGCGTAATCGCGGCACACCCCCCGCCCCTCGGCATAGGCCTCGGCGGCGGTGCGGGTGGCCCGGGAATGCTCGTAGCCGAAAACGACGTGGCGATGCACGAAATCGCAGATCGCCTGCACCCGCGGCCAGCCCGGCGCCGTGCCGCTAAAGAGCCGCCACGCCTCGTCGGACAGGCAGTCGGTCTCGCAGTAGCGGCTGCCGAGCAGAAACATCAGGGTTTCCGAGGGCAGGTCTTCCACCGGATGTTGCAGCGCATAGGGCGCGACCGGATCGGTCTGGCCGTCGTCCTGAATGATGCTGTTGGTGCCGAGGGTGAAGCGTCCGGCCGGGGCGACCAGACGGCAGCACCAGTTGCCGAAGGCATCGCGATAGCTGGCGATCGGAACCGCCGGGCTGGTGATCAGGTGATCGGGGTATTCGAGGTTCGCCACCCGCGCGTAATGCACGTTCAACATGACGATCATCGGCGTTGGCTTGGGAAAATCATAGCTCAACTCGCAGCCCAGCCGCATACGCATGGCGTCTTCTCCAAAAAGATATCCGGTCGACAAGCCTGCGCAGCCGGTCCGCCGCGGCGCAAAAAAACAACAAAGCCAAGGCCACCGCCCGGAGTCCCGATCGCGACCCCCGGCCGGTACCAGCACCGCCCACGATGATGGCAGGGTCGGGCATGCCCGTTTCGACACCCGACCGGCATGATGGTACAGCGAACGGCCGGCGGTCGCCACCCCGGGTTTCGGAATCGGAAGACACGGCCCCGGTTCAGACTTCGATCACCAGCTTGGGCTTGTACTGACCATGGGTGATCATCAGCAGGGCATGCAGGTAGCTCGAGACCTTGCGCGCGGTCTCGGTATGCTGGCAGAGGCAATAGCGCAGCTGCGTCGCGATGTGTCTGGCCTCGCGCACCTTGTCGTCGAACCGCAACTCCTCCTCCGCTTCCTCGGCGGCAAGGCGGATGCGGCGGTCGGTCACCTCCTCAGGCTCGAGCGGATGCTGGGCGTGGGGCTCAAGGCGGGGCTCCGGCGCAGGCGGGCCGGCAGCCGCGGGCCGGGCAGACTTGCGGAAGTTCGGGCGCGGCCGGGGCCGCTGCCGCGGCGTCTGCTGCTGCCCCTGTTTTTCGCCCTGTTTTTCGTCCGGTCTTTCGCCCGGCTGGTCCCGGGGCTCGTCAACCTCCTCGAAGAGCAGGTCGATCAGGGTGGTGTGGTGCGGCCGGGCGCTCTGACGGCGGCGGCGGTCCTGGCCGTCACGGTCGCGCTGATCGTAGAACGAGGCTTCCGCCACCCGGTCGGTGGGCGGTACGCCAAATCCAGAGCTGCCACGATCTAACCGGGCCATAAATGCTCCACAAACTCAACCGGAGAGCGAGCGGCACCTTGACCATCCCACCGGTTGCCGCACGCCGGCAGATGCAGAAAACCCACTGTTACACATTACCACAGCCGCCCGATTTTTCAAGGCCCGGCCCGGGCGGAATTCCCCGGTTTCCCGCGGTGTTGCGCGCGCCGCACCGGCTGTGGTCCGGTCAGTGACGCCGGATTTCCTCCCCGTCGCACCGGTTCCGTCCTATACAGGTTGCCAGCCCCCGCCCGCGATCGAGGATCAGCCGCCGTGCCCGTTGCAACCGCAAGACGCCTCGCCGCAACCCGCGCCGGCCGGCTCTTGGTCCAGTTCGGCAAATTCGGTCTGGTCGGCATCGCCGGACTGGGCGTCGATGTCGCCGTGCTGGCCCTGATGATGACCGGGGCCGGGTTCGGCCCCTACAGCGGGCGCGGGGTCTCGTTCCTGGTTTCGGCCACCGCGACCTGGGCGCTCAACCGCAGCTTCACCTTCCGCGGCAACCACGAGGGCGGCGTGCTCCGCCAATGGGCGAAATTCATCGCCGCCAATTCGCTGGGCGGTGCGATCAATTATCTGACCTATGCCGCGCTGATCGCCGGCACCGCCACCGTCGCCGCGCATCCCTTTCTCGGTGTGGCCGCAGGTTCGATCGCCGGCATGTTTTTTAACTTCGCCGCGTCAAAAAAGCTCGTCTTCCGCTGACGCCGACTGCGGCGTTGACTTTCCCGGCCGAGCCGCTAGGCTCCGGACCGATATGCTGATGACCCCTGGCGGGAGAGACCGGTGACTGTGCCGCCGGCGCCGAAGGAGCAAACGCCCCACAAACTCTCAGGCAAAAGGACCGCGGGGGGAAGCACTCTGGAAAGCAGGCCGGACCGGATCGCAAGAGTCGGACCCGGGCCTCACCGAAGGCGTAAACCGTGACCGGACTGCCGCCGCCAAGGTGGCGGGTCGCTGGCGGTGAATCTCTCAGGTTCCGCGACAGAGGGGGCGAGACCCGGACCGGCCAACGGTGCGGGCGTCCATTGTCGGAGGAGACCTGCCAAAGTGAGCGATGCCATAGAAACCCTGGCCCTGACGCCCCTCAACGCCCTGCACCGGGAGTATGGCGGCAAGCTGGTGCCCTTTGCCGGTTATGAGATGCCGGTCTACTACCCCGCCGGCATCCTCAAGGAACACGTCCACACCCGGACCCGGGCCGGCCTGTTCGATGTCTCGCACATGGGTCAGGTGCGCCTCAGCGGTCCCGGCGTTGCCGCGGCGCTGGAAGCGCTGGTCCCAGGCGACATTCAGGGCATCGGCCGGTTCCGCATCCGCTACACGCTGCTGCTCAACGCCAGCGGCGGCATTCTCGACGACCTGATGGTCACCAATGCCGGCGACCATCTCTTCCTGGTCGTCAACGCCGGCTGCAAGCAGGGCGACATCGCCCATCTGCGGCGCGAACTGCCGGCCGGCATTACCGTCGACTATCTCGAGGACCGGGCCCTGCTGGCGCTCCAGGGGCCGGCGGCGGCGGCGGTGCTGGCGCGCTTCATTCCGGCCGCCGCCGGCATGCCGTTCATGAGCTACGCCGAGGCCGAGTTCCTCGGCACGCCGGTGCTGCTCTCGCGCTCCGGCTACACCGGCGAGGACGGCTACGAGATTTCGGTGGCCAATGATCAGGCCGAAGAGTTGGCCCGCCGCCTGCTTGCGGAACCGGAGGTCGAACCGATCGGCCTCGGCGCCCGCGACTCCCTGCGGCTGGAAGCCGGCCTCTGCCTCTATGGTCACGAGATCGACGAGACCACGACCCCGGTCGAGGCCAATCTGGTCTGGACCCTCGGCAAGCGCCGCCGGGCCGAGGGCGGTTTTCCCGGTTATGAGCGCATCCGCGAGCAACTCGACCGCGGCGTCCGCCGCCGCCGGGTCGGTATCCGTCCCGATGGCCGCGCCCCGGCCCGCGACGGCACCGAGATCATCGACGAAAGCGGCCGCCCGATCGGCGTCATCACCAGCGGCGGCTTCGGTCCCACCGTGGGCGGCCCGGTGGCCATGGGCTATGTCGAGACCGGCTTCGCCGCCCCTGGCACCCTGGTCACGCTGCTGATCCGCGGCAAGGCCCACCCGGCACGCATTGCCGACCTGCCCTTCGTCAAGCAGAACTATTATCGCGGCTGAGCCCGCTCCCCGAACGATAGCCCGAGGACACAACCGAGATGAGCCAGATCAAGTTCACCAAGGACCATGAGTGGATCCGCGTCGAGGGCGAAACCGGCGTGGTCGGCATTACTGAATACGCCCAGCATGCCTTGGGCGATATTGTCTTCGTCGAGTTGCCCGAGATCGGCCGCGAGGTCACCCAGGGCAACGATGCCGCGGTCGTCGAATCGGTCAAGGCGGCAAGCGAGGTCTACGCCCCGGTCGATGGCGAGGTGATCGAGGTCAATCACGCGCTGGCCGAGGAACCGGCCCAGGTCAACGCCGATGCCGAGGGCGCCGGCTGGTTTTTCAAGGTCCGCATCTCCAGCCCGGCCCAGCTCGAGGCCCTGATGGACAAGACCGCCTATCAGACCTACCTGGAGGGGCTGGCCTGATGCGCTATCTGCCCCTCACCGAGGCCGACCGCCGGGAGATGCTCGCCGAGATCGGCGCGGCTTCGGTCGCGGAGCTGTATCGCGATGTTCCCGCGGCGGCCCGCCTGCCCGGCCCAATCCCCGATCTGCCCGGCCACCGGGGCGAGTTGGAGGTCGAACGCCTGCTCACGGCGATGGCGGCCAAGAGCGTCACTGCCGGCAGCGTGCCGTTTTTCCTCGGCGGCGGCGCCTATCGCCACCATGTCCCGGCGACCGTCGATTCGCTGATCCAGCGCGGCGAGTTCCTCACCGCCTATACCCCCTATCAGCCCGAGATCGCCCAGGGCACGCTCCAGTATCTCTTCGAGTTCCAGACCCAGGTCGCGCTGCTCACCGGCATGGAGGTGGCCAACGCCTCGATGTATGACGGCGCCACCGCCTGCGCCGAAGCGGTGATGATGGCCAACCGCATTACCCGGCGCAGCCGCGCGGTGCTCGCCGGCAACCTCCATCCCCACTACCGCGACACCACCCAGACCCTGGCCCGCTTCAACGGCTTCGAGATTGCGGCCGGCGCCCCGGCGCCCGCCGGCCGGGAGTCCCTGGCCGACCGGATCGACGCCGCCACCTCCTGCGTCGTCGTCCAGAGCCCCGACGTCTTCGGCCATGTCCACGACCTCACCGCGCTCGCCGCCGCCTGCCAGGCCAAGGGGGCGCTGCTGATCGCCGTCGTCACCGAGGCGGTCTCTCTCGGCCTGCTGACCCCACCCGGGGCGATGGGCGCCGACATCGTGGTCGGCGAGGGTCAGTCGCTCGGCCTGCCGCTCGGCTTCGGCGGCCCCTATCTCGGGCTGTTCGCGGCCAAGGAGAAGTACCTGCGCCAGATGCCGGGGCGGCTGATCGGCCAGACTGTCGACGCCGACGGCCGGCGCGGCTGGGTGCTGACCCTGTCCACCCGGGAACAGCACATCCGGCGCGAGAAGGCGACCAGCAACATCTGTACCAACTCCGGTCTCTGCGCCCTTGCCTTCACCATGCATCTGACCCTGCTCGGCGAGGCCGGCTTTACCGATCTCGCCCGTCTCAACCACGCCAAGGCGGTCCAGCTGGCGGAAAAGCTGGGCGACCTCAAGGGGCTGCGCATCCTCACCGATGGCTTCTTCAACGAGTTCACCATCGATGTCGGCCGGCGCGCGACCAAGGTCGTGACCAAGCTGGCCAAGCGCGGCCTGCTCGCCGGGGTGCCGGCGACCCGCCTGTTCCCCGACAGCGACGGCCTGACCGATCTGCTGCTGGTCACCGCCACCGAATGCACCACCGAAGCCGACATGGATGCCCTGGCCCGGGGCCTTGGGGAGTTGCTGTGATGACCGATACCTCGACCTCCGGGGCCACGATTTCCGGCCACCGCGGCTTGCAGATGGACGAGCCGCTGATCTTCGAACTCGACAGCCCGGGCGCCAGCGGCGTCGATCTCCCGGCCCCGCCGGCGGTCGCCAGCCGGCTCGGCCCGGTGGCGGCGCGCAATGGCGTCGGCCTGCCCGGCCTGACCGAGCCCGAGGTGGTGCGCCACTACACCCGCCTCAGCCAGAAGAATTACGCCATCGACAGCGGCTTTTATCCGCTGGGCTCGTGCACCATGAAGCACAACCCGCGGCTCAACGAGAAGATGGCCCGCCTGCCCGGCTTTGCCGATGTCCACCCCCTGCAACCGATGGCCACGGTCCAGGGCGCGCTGGAACTGATCGACACCCTGGCCGGCTGGCTCAAGGCGCTGACCGGCATGAAAGCGGTGGCGATGTCGCCGGCCGCTGGCGCCCATGGCGAGATGTGCGGCATGATGGCTATCGCCGCCGCCCACGAACATCGCGGCGGTCCGGCGCGAAAGCGCGTGCTGGTGCCGGAATCGGCCCACGGCACCAACCCGGCCACCGCAGCGGCGCTCGGGATGGTGGTCGAGGCGATCCCGGCCACCGCCGAAGGCCAGATCGATCTCGCCGCCTTCAAGGCCAGACTCGGCTTCGACGTCGCGGCGGTGATGCTGACCAATCCCAACACCTGCGGCCTCTTTGAGCGCCATGTGCGGGAGTTGGCCGACGCCGTTCATGAGGCCGGCGCCTTTCTTTATTGCGACGGCGCCAACTTCAACGCCATCGTCGGCCGGGTCCGGGTCGCCGATCTCGGTGTGGACGCCATGCACATCAACCTGCACAAGACCTTCTCGACCCCCCATGGCGGCGGCGGCCCTGGCAGCGGCCCGGTGGTGTTCTCGGAAGCGCTGGCGCCCTTCGTGCCCCTGCCTGTGATCCTCCATGACGACGACGGCTTCCGGCTGGTCGAAAGCCAGGACGACGACGACGGCACCGCCCTGGCCTTTGGCCGCATGAAGGCCTTTCACGGCCAGATGGGCGTCTTTGTCCGGGCGCTCGCCTACACCCTCAGTCATGGCGCCGACGGCCTGCAGCAGGCCTCGGCGGACGCGGTGCTGTCGGCCAACTATCTGCTGGCCAAACTCAAGGGCACCTTCAACGCCCCCTTCCCCGGCCCGTGCATGCACGAGGCCCTCTTTGACGACCAGAGTCTGAAGGGCACCGGGGTCAGCACCCTCGACATCGCCAAGGCCCTGATCGACGAGGGCTTCCACCCGATGACCGTGTACTTCCCGCTGGTGGTTCACGGCGCCATGCTGATCGAGCCCACCGAGTCCGAATCCAAACGCGCCCTCGATCAGTTTATCGCCACCATGAAGGGGCTGGCCGAGCGCGCCAAAACCGATGCCGCCTCGTTCCACGCCGCCCCCGGCCTCGCCCCCCGCCGCCGCCTCGACGAAACTGGGGCGGCCCGCAAGCCGGTGTTGCGGTGGAAAAAGGGCTGAACTGAAAGGAACCGGCCCGCGACCGCGCCGCCCCGGCGGACCGGTCGCGGGCTGGCGGTGGGAACGCGCTTCAGGAAACGCGCTTGCGGTCGTCAGGGCCGTGATAATCGGCCATATGGTCGGCCAGCATGTCGGCAACCTGACTGATCCGGCCCACGACCTTGAAATGATTGGCACTGGTCACATGCTGGAGCTTCTGAACCTCATCACCGACCACAGCGATGCTCGCGGTCAACTTGGTCTCGACGGCCTCAATACTGGCAGACAGTTTGGTCTCGACGGCCTCAATACTGGCAGATAACTTGGCCTCGACAACATCAATACTGGCGGACAGCTTGGTCTCGACAACATCAATACTGGCGGACAGCTTCGCGTCGACAGCGTCAATCCGGGCGGTCAGCCTCGCGTCGACCGCCTCAATGCTGGCAGACAGCTTGGCGTCGACAGCGTCGATCCGGGTGGTCAGCCTCGCGTCGACCGCCTTGACTTCCGCACGGGTCGCTTCGACCACGGTCAGAATCTGCGTCAGCATGCCCCTGAGATCGTCATCCATCGCCAGCCTCCGGGCAAGACTATAGTCCGGCGACCGTGAAAAGTCGAGCCGAGCCTCGGGCTGCCCGAAAGGGCGAAGCGCCGCCGAGGCCGGCGTCGGGCTCCAGGCGCATGCGCAGCTGAATCCGATGATCACCATCATCAGCGGTCATTACGGCGGCCGCCCCCGGGCCCTCGTCCCGATCGCCGCTCCCCTGCCCTTGACCGCGCCACCCCGGATATCGTAAGGATCGGCTAACAAGCCGGTGATGCCGGCAATTTTATGTCGATCGGACCGGGGAGGATCACGCGTGAAACTGCCGTCGAACTTTTATAAGCCGCTGGCCATCGGCGCGCCCGAGCCGTTGCGGGAGTTGCCGGTGCGTCTTGAACGCATGCTGCACTTCTTCCCGCCGCACCTGGAGAAGATGCGGGCCAAGCTGCCCGAGATCGCGCGTCAGGTCGATGTCGTGGTCGGCAACCTCGAGGATGCCATTCCCGCCGATGCCAAGGAGGCGGCGCGGGCCGGCTTCATCGAGGCCGCGGGCCGCACCGAGTTCGGCCAGACCGGGCTCTGGGTCCGGGTCAATGCCCTCAACAGCCCGTGGCTGCTCGACGACCTCACCCAGGTGGTGGGCGCGCTCGGCGACAAGCTCGATGTCGTGATGCTGCCCAAGGTCGAGGGGGTCTGGGACATCCATTTCCTCGACCAGATGCTGGCGCTGCTGGAGGCGCGCAACGGCGTAAGAAAGCCGATTCTGATCCATGCCATTCTCGAAACCGCGCAAGGGGTCAAGAATGTTGACGCCATCGCCGCCGCCAGCCCGCGCATGCACGGCATGAGCCTGGGGCCGGCGGATCTTTCGGCCTCGCGCGGCATGAAGACGACCCGGGTCGGCGGCGGCCATCCCTTTTATGGCGTGCTCGAGGACCCGCGGGCCGACGGCGCCGCCCGCGGCTTTTTTCAACAGGACCTCTGGCACTACACGGTGGGACGGATGGTCGATGCCTGCATGGCCACCGGCCTCCGGGCGTTCTATGGGCCGTTCGGCGATTTCCAGGACGACGCCGCCTGCGAGGCCCAATTCCGCAACGCCTTCCTTCAGGGCTGCGTCGGTGCCTGGTCGCTGCATCCGAACCAGATCGCGATCGCCAAGCGGGTGTTCAGCCCCGACCTCGGCGAGGTCAAATTCGCCAAGCGCATCCTCGACGCCATGCCCGACGGCACTGGCGCCGTGATGATCGACGGCAAGATGCAGGACGACGCGACCTGGAAACAGGCCAAGGTCATCGTCGACCTCGCCCGTCTGGTCGCCACGAAAGACCCTGCCCTCGCGGCACAATACGGCTTATGACCTGAAAGAGGGGGGCCGGCGCCCGGAACCGCCCGGCCCCCGATCCCTTATACGAAGCGCTCAGTGCTCGCCCTTGCTCGGGTCGAGATAGCGGTGCATGTGAACGATGAAATAGCGGGCGTGGGCGTTGTCCACCGTCGCTCCGGTCACGCCGCGCCAAGCCTTGAGGGCCTCGGCGTAACTCGGATAAATGCCGACGATATGGAGATTCTTGGGATCGACGAATTCGGTGGTATCCGGTGACTTCAATTCACCGCCGAAGACCAGATGCAGCAGTTGTTTGTCCGACATGGTGGTTCCCGTCAAATGATAAGATGTTGAACCAACGAAACAGCGGTGCGACGATTGCCGCTCAGGCCCCGGCCGCAATCAGCTTGTCGTAGGCCGGCAGCGTCAGAAATTCAACGAAGTTTTCCGATTCGACCAGATCAAGAAACAATTCGGCGGCGTCGCCGAACCGGCCCAGCCGGTAGCGCTCGGCGCCGACCCGCAGTCGCCAGCCGTCGAGTTCCTCGCGAATCATGCCGCGCACCAGGCCCCGCGTCACCACCCGGCCATCCTCGAGCCGGGCACCGTGCTTCAGCCATTGCCAGAGCTGGGAGCGGGAAATTTCCGCGGTGGCGGCATCCTCCATCAGGTTGAACAGCGGCACGCAGCCGACGCCGCGCAGCCACGATTCGAGGTAGCCGATACCGACCGCGACATTGTTGCGCAACCCCGCCTCGGTTTTCGGCCCGGCGGGAAGCTGGACCAGTTCCTCGGCCGTGACCTCGGCGCCGGCGGGGGCACGATCGATCTGGTTCGGCTCCGGCATCAGGCGGTCAAAAACCTCCCGCGCCACCGCCACCAGCGCCGGATGAGCCACCCAGGTGCCGTCATGGCCCTTGGCCGCCTCGCGCTCCTTGTCGGCGCGCACCTTGTCGAGAGCAGCCTGATTGGCCTCGGCATCGCCCTTGACCGGGATGAACGCCGCCATGCCGCCGATCGCCGGCGCGCGCCGCTTGTGGCAGGTCCGGATCAACAGCCGGCTGTAGGCCTCAAGGAAGCCGCTGTCCATGGTCACCAGCGCCCGATCGGGCAGCAATTTATCCGGGCGGGAGCTGAACGCCTTGATATAGCTGAAGATATAATCCCAGCGCCCGCAGTTGAGCCCGGCCGAGTGGTCGCGCAGCTCGTAGAGGATTTCGTCCATCTCGAAGGCGGCGGGCAAGGTCTCGATCAGCACCGTCGCCTTGATTGTGCCTTCGGGCAGGCCAAAGGCATTCTCCAGCACCAGGAAGACCTCGCGCCATAGCCGCGCTTCATAGTGGGACTCGGTCTTGGGCAGATAGAAATAGGGACCGCTGCCGCGCCTCATCAGTTCGATGACATTGTGATAAAAGAACAGTGCCAAGTCGAATACCGTGGCCGAGATCGGCTGTCCATCCATCAGCACATGTTTTTCGGACAGATGCCAGCCACGCGGCCTCACCATCAGCACCGCAGTCTGGTCATTGAGCCGGTAATGCTTGGCGGTGGCTGGCTCGACATAGGTAATGGTCCGGCGGACCGCATCGCGGAGATTGATCTGGCCCTCGATCAGATTGGTCCAGGTCGGGGTGGTGGCATCCTCGAAATCAGCCATGAACACCCGCGCCCCGGAATTGAGGCCATTGATCACGGATTTGCGGTCGGTCGGCCCGGTGATCTCGACCCGGCGGTCGCGCAGCTCGGCCGGTAAGGGCGCGATCGTCCAGTTGCCCCGGCGCACCGCGGCAGTCTCGGGCAGAAAGGCGAGCGGTTCGCCGGCCTCGACCAGCGCCCGACGGCGGCGGCGGATATCGAGCAGGCGCTTGCGCTCATCGTCGAAACGCCGCTCCAGTTCGACCACCAGATCCAGCGCCTCGGGAGTCAGCAGGTCTTCATAACCAGGATGGAGCGGTCCACGGATAGTGAGACCGGCAATTGTCGTGACCGTCATTTTGTCCTCACCGGCAATCCTGCCCAGTCCTGATCCAGAACCTTACCTAGCACAGCTCGCGGCGCTGCACCATCAGGGGCTCACGAAAACGCCGTCGGACCCCGGGGGCCCGACGGCGTTTTCGAACTCCGCTGAACCGGCGCCGCCGCTCTCCGATATGGGAAGGCGACGGCGCTTTGTCATCGGCTCAGAACTCTTTCCATTCGTCTTCGTTGCCATCGGCGGCGTGTTTAAGTGCGCCGCCGGCGGTCTTGGCCGCACCCGGCCGGGCGGCCGGTTTGGCCACCGGCCGCGCCGCGGGTTTGGCGGCCGGCTTGGCGGCCGGTTTGGCCGCAACCGGATAATGGGACGGCCGGGCCGCCGCCGTCCGGGCCGGCGGCGCGGCATGGTGCGGCGCCGGGCGCTGGGACTGAGACCCGCCGCCATGGCTGGCATGCAGACTGTCGACCTTGAAAAAGGCGACGAGAGACCGGAGGTCCGAGGCCTGCCCGGCCATCGACTGGGCCGCCGCCGTGGTTTCCTCGACCAGGGCCGCGTTCTTCTGGGTCATTTCATCCATCGCCGCGACCGCGGAGTTGATCTCGTCGAGAGCCGAGGCCTGCTCGGAACTGGCCGAAGCCATTTCGCTGATCAGGGTCGCGACCTGCTTGACCCCGCCGACGATGCCCGACAGCGAATCGCCGGCCTTCTTGACCATCTCAACGCCATTCTGGACCTGATTATCGCTGTCGAGAATCAGGGTCTTGATTTCCTTGCTGGCCTGGGCCGAGCGCTGGGCCAGCACCCGGACCTCTTGCGCGACCACCGCGAAGCCCTTGCCGGCATCGCCGGCCCGGGCCGCCTCGACCGCGGCGTTGAGGGCCAAAAGGTTGGTCTGAAAGGCGATCTCGTCGATCACGCCGATGATGTCGGTGATCTTGCGCGACGAATCGGCGATCGACTTCATGGCCTCGATCGCCGAATTGGCCACCGCGCCGCCCTGCTCGCCGGCCCGGCGGGCGTCGGTGGCCTGGGTGTTGGCCCGCTGGGCGTTCTCGGCGCTGGTGCGCACCGTCGCCCCGAGTTGCTCCATCGAGGCCGCGGTCTCTTCGAGACTCGAGGCCTGCTGCTCGGTACGCTCGGCCAGGTCCGCGCTGCCCGAGGATACCTCGGCCGCCGCCTGGGAAATCGCCTCGGTTGCCTCGCCAATCTGGCCGACGATTTCCGAAAGCTTGGTCGAGGTGGTGTTGATGTCGTTCTTGAGGTCGTTGAAGGCGCCCTGATAGTCCTTTGAAATCCGCTGATTGAGATCACCCTCCGCCAGCGCCCCGATCACCCGCGCGATATCGGAGACGGCGCCCTGAACGGTATCGGTCAGACGGTTGATACCCTCGCTCATGGTCTTGTAGAAACCGTCCTTGCCGGCGATATCCAGACGCGACGAGAGGTCGCCTTTGGCGACCGTGTCGATCAGATGAGCGATTTCGAGGCCGATCGCCTGTTCGCGCTGCCGCTGAGCCTCCGCGGCCCTGCGCTCGGTCTCGAGGCGCTGGCGCTCGGCCTCGTCCATCCGCACCTTTTCGATCGCGTTCTGTTTGAAGACCTCCACCGCCTTGGCCATCTGGCCGATTTCGTCCTTATTGGTAAGCGCGGGCACCACGACGTCATGATTGCCCGAGGCCAGTGTGGTCATGGTGGTGGTCATCGCGACCACCGGCCCGGTGATCGAGCGGGCGATCAGCCAGGCGAAGAACAGGCCGAACAGCGCCGCCGCCACCGCGATCCACAACTCCAGCGCCGAGGCACTGGCGATCGTCTGCTCCATCTCGACCCGGGTGGCGTTGAGCGCGGTATGCTGAGACTCGGCGGTCACCGTCGCGACCCGGGCGAACTCCTTGGCCCTGGTCGACATGTCCTTGTTCAGCAGGTTGTCGGTGGCGAGCGCCGCGGCCGAGGCCTCGGTAAAAGCCTTGCGGTATTTGTCGGCGTTGGCATCGACCTGGGCCGCCAGCCGTTTTTGCGCCGGATCCTGGAAGCGCGCCGCCAGACCGTCGGTCAGCGTCACGGCCTCATCCATGATCGCCTTGATGGCGGGAATGTCCTTCTCCTCGGGATCGAGCAGGAACTTCACCGCGCTCAGGCGCGCCAGCATCACTTTTTCCATCAGCAAACCGACCCGGGCCGCCGTCTCGAAGTCCTTGGCCTCGATCGAGTGGTGCACCAACGCCGCAATATCCTCCCGCAGACCCTTGCCGATCGGGTTCATGCCCTCTTCGACCAGCTTGTCGCGCTTGTGGCGAAGATCGACGATCTTGTCGAAATCGGCGCGATAAGCCTCGAAATGACCGGTCATGGTCTCCAGATTGGCCCGGCGCTGGGGGTCGAGCATCTTATTGTGGGTTACCGCCAGCAACTCGCCCAGATTCTTCTGGTTTTCCCGCACCGCGGCGGCGAACTGGTCCTCGCCGGTATTGCCGAACTGGCGGACATTACGCCGCATTTCGGCAACCAGCGCATTCACCGTTGCCACCCGCTCGGCATTGTCGGAGATCGTGCTGTAGCGGCCCATAAAGGTTTCAACGCTATCGAAACCACGGATGCCGATCAAGGCAACCACACCCAGAAGCAAAAGTATCACCAGGAACCCGGTATAGATCCGGCTTCCGACCTTGAACTGGCCGAAAAAACTGGTTTTTTCCATGGTTTGCACACCTCTTGGGTCCGGTTATCGGCGTCCGTGGCCCGGCTTGACCCAGCTGCAGGCCACAAAAAATGCCGGCTGCTTCCCGCCAGCAACCGGCCATAAATCTACCATAGCGGGGCAGCATTCACGACAGCATCATTGTCGCGCCCGCAGCCGAACGCCAGCCCCCGGGCCCCGGACCTAGTGCGGCCGGAGCATTGGCCCCAAGCCATCCTGCACGGCATGACTGAGACGGCTGTCAAGGTCTTCCATCATGCCGCGAACCAGCTTGTCCCATGCTTCTTCACGACCCGCGAGAGAAATGCCCTCGGGGACAGTGGACGAGCGGCTGGCCGTGGCCTGGGCATAGCCAGTTAAACCGGTGGTGGGCGACTGGCAAACGATCTTCACCTCGACCCGGCCGTCGTAGCGCTGCGCCTGCTGGGTCGTGAAATAGGCAGTGATCCCCTGTTCGCGGGCAAGTTGCGATTCAACGATGCTGGCATCGAGAATGATGATCTGCGCCGAACCGCTGCGGCCGACCGCCCGCAGGCGCTCTGCGGCCCAACGTCGCACCGCCTGTCCGGGCGGATTGGGCGCGAGCTGTTCGACGTTCGGCTTGGCCATGGGCGAGCGGTATTGATCGACGATATCGATGGTCGCGACGTCAAGACCAATGGTGTTGCGGTCGGCAAAGCTCACCGCCGGCGGCTTGACCGGAACCTGACTGGCGCAGCCGGCCAGGGCGACTCCCAGTGTGACCATCGCCAATACCACCAGCATCCTCGGCGTCCGAGGCCCCGTTGACCCTGCCATCGTTCCGCACCTCCCCGATCTCACCCAACCACAGTCTTGGTTGCCGGTGTCTTCCCGGTCTATCATCCCGCTCCCGTCGCCGCAATCGGTGGCGGTGCAGTTCTGTTCCGCGAGCCCTGCCACCATGTGCGAACTCTTTGGCATGAGCGCCAACGTCCCGACCGATATCTGCTTCAGCTTCGCCGGGCTGATGCGCCGGGGCGGGGAGACCGGCCCCCATCGCGACGGCTGGGGCGTCGCCTTTTACGAGGACAAGGGCTGCCGGACCTTCCACGACCCGCGGGCCAGCGCGGACTCGGAAATCGCCCGGCTGGTGCGCAGCCACGCCATCCAGTCGGAACTGGTGATCTGCCACATCCGAAAGGCGACCCACGGCCGGGTCTGCCTGGAAAACACCCACCCCTTCACCCGGGAATTGTGGGGCCATCAGTGGGCCTTCGCCCATAACGGCAAACTGCCCGGCGTCAAGAAGCGACCGCTGAGCTTCTTCCGCCCGATCGGCACCACCGACAGCGAACACGCCTTCTGCTGGCTGCTCGATCAGGTGCGCCTCGCCCATCCCGGTCCCAGGTTTCCCCGGACCGGCCTCGAGCCGCTGATTCGCGATCTGACCGCCGATCTCGGCTCGCTCGGCATCTTCAATATGCTGCTGAGCGACGCCCGCCACCTCTACTGCCGTTGCAGCACCAATCTGGCCTGGCTGACCCGCCACGCGCCCTTCGGCACCGCGACCCTGATCGACGAGGACCTGACGGTGGATTTCGACCGCCGGACCTCGCCCGGCGACGTCGTCACCGTGATCGCGACCAAGCCGCTGACCCGCGACGAGCCCTGGATCACCCTGGCCCCCGGTTCGTTCGTCACCTTCCGCCAGGGCCGCCACCTCGTTCCCTCGGGCCGCAGCCGCTGATCCCGAGGCCGGTTCAGACTTCGACGTCGGAGACAAACCGCAGCACGTGGGCCTGATCGGGCCGCTCCGGCACCGCGCCGATGCCGAGCCAGCCCCGGCCCACCAGCTTGGCCTTCTCGCGGCGCAGCGGCAGCGACGGGCCGTCACCGGCCCGGATAAAGGTGCCGTTGGAGCTGTGGTCGGTCAGGACGAAGCTCTCGCGGCTGAACTCGATCGAGCCGTGGTGGCGTGAGGCCAGCGGCGAGGCGACCACGAGGTCGCACGACACATGGCGCCCGATGGTCAGCTTCGGCACCCGCACGCTGATGCAGCTTTCGCAATCCCGATACATCAGCCGCAGGGTAAATTCGGCGCCGCGGACCCCGCCCGTCTGCAGGGCATCGCCGATCACCGTGCGGTCATAAACGCTGTCGTCGCCGGGCCGGTCATGGAGGGCATAGATGCGAATCGCGGCCGTCTTGCCCTTGACCCGGGTGGTGTCGATCAGCCGGCAGCGGCCACGCATCGCGTCCGGCAACCGGCTCACCGCCGCCTCGGTCAGCAGGGTTTCGGCCGGACTGGCCATGGTCTCGACCCGGGAGGCAACATTGATGGCGTCACCGAAAATATCGCCGCCACTGCTCACGACGCTGCCGAAGTGAATGCCGATGCGCAGGCGGAGATCATTCCAGCCCCGCCGGTCGAGCCGCGACACCTCGGCGGCCGCCATCATCTGGGTGGCGGCCCGGCAGGCCAGTTCGGGGCTGGCGAACACGCACATCAGCCCGTCGCCGAGACTCTTGACCACCCGCCCCCGAACCTCGGCGACCTCGCCTTCGAGCCGCCGGAGCAACGTCCCGATCACCTCGGCCGCCCGAAGGTTGCCAAGCGACTCGTACAGCCGGGTACTGTCGCACGCATCGACAAACAGGATGGCCAGTTCAAGTTCCATGGCGGTCCGCGCCGATTCGTCCGGAAAGCCCCGAGACAGCCTTCATAGCATACTCGGGTCGGAAAGGTCATCCGAGGCGGCGCCGATCAGGAATTGCCAGACCGCCCCCGGTGACTCTAAGATGGCGATAGATCGGACGGGGGCAACCACGATGCCGGAGCGGACTCAAACCATGGTAGATCGCCTTGGGGGCGGAACCCTGCGGGTGGGGGTCCTGCTCCTGATCATCGCCGCCGCCGGGTCTGCCCGGGCCGAGGAGGGCGGAGCCGGCGTCGCCTGGACCCTGGCGCGCTCGCCCTCACCCGGCCTCGCCCAGGTGATTGGCGGCTATGCTCATGGCTGCCTCGCCGGCGGGGTCGCCCTGACCCTCGACGGCCCGGGCTATCAGGTGATGCGGCCGGCGCGGCGCCGCTATTTCGGCCATCCGTCGCTGATCGACTATCTCCAGAAGCTGGGCCGGCGCGTTCACGATGCCGGGCTGCCGGCGATTGCCCTCGGTGATCTCTCGCAGCCCCGCGGCGGTCCGATGAACTTCGGCCACGCCAGCCATCAAAGCGGCCTCGATGTCGATATCTGGCTCCGCCTCGATCTGCCGCCGCTGCCCCGGGACCGCCGGGACAGCCTCAAGGAAATCTCGCTGGTCAACGGCGATACCCACCGGGTGCAGCGTCCGGGCTGGAGCGCGGCCCACGCGAAGCTGCTGCGCCTGGCCGCCGCAGACCCCCGCGTCGAGCGCATCTTCGTCAACCCGGCGATCAAGTTCGAATTGTGCGGCAAGGCCGGCGCCGACCGCGACTGGCTGCGTCTGATCCGCCCCTGGTACGGCCACGACGATCATATCCACGTTCGGCTGCACTGCCCCGCCGACAGCCCCCTCTGCGAGCCGCAAAAGCCGCTGCCCGACGGCGATGGCTGCGGCAGTGAACTGATGTCGTGGATGCCGGAAGCCCACCCGCCGCGCCCGGTCGCCCGCCGCACACCGCGCGCCGAGCCCGACCTGCCGCTGGCCTGCTACCATGTCATCGTTGCCGCCGGCCCCACCCTCGACACCACGCGGTGACGGCGGCGGTCAGGCGCGGGCCAGCCTCCCGGTCATTGTTGAAAAACTTTCCAAAATCAACGTCTTCTGTTAAGCTCTCGAGTGGCCGGAATGGTACTTGTCGTGGTTGCACGCGGCGGAGAGCACCAACGTCAATCCGGGTGGCGCAATTTCGACAAGACAAACAGTGTACACCCCCATGACAACATCGAACAATTCAGAGTCTGATGACCATACCGAAGAGGAAGCCCCGAATCTGTCGCTAAAAACTAAGCTAAAAGCTTGGTGGGAAGGATATGACCTTTCGGGTTTAAAGCGGAAACGCCTGAAGGATGAGGCGGACAGTGCCGCGGCCGAAGCAGAAGGCCCAAATGTTCTTGGCCTGAACCGCCACGGCAAGCCGTTGTGGTCGGCCTCCCGGGTTGAAGTGGCAGAAAAAATCTGGGGTGCCGGCTTCGTGCTGCCCGGTGGCATCGAACTGATCACGACGCTGACCAAGCCGCTCGGACTCAATCCGGCCATGACGGTGCTGGAACTTGGCTCCGGCCTCGGCGGATCCACCCGGTGCATGGCCAGCCAGAATGGCTGCTGGGTCACCGGTCTCGAAGCCTCGCCGTTTCTTGCCGAGCAGGGTATGCTGCGCTCGACCAAGGCCGGATTGGGCAAGCAGGCCCCGATCGAGGTCTATGACCCGGAAAACCTCAAATACGGCAAGCGGGTCGACGTCGTCTTTGCCAAGGACGTCTTTTACACCATCAAAGACAAAAGCAAGCTCTTTGACCGCATCGAGGCGATTCTCAAGCCGCGCGGCCAGTTTCTCTTTACGGATTACGTCGTTGATCCGGACAAGCGCAATTCACGGTCCATCGTATCCTGGTGCGACCGCGAGCCCCTGGAACCGCAATTGTGGACGCTTCAGGGCGCGCTCGACGCCTTCACCCAATGTAATCTCGATCTCCGCGTCCACGAGGACATCACCGCGGCCCATCGCCTGCAGATTCTGGCCGCGATCAAGTCGCTGACCGAGCACCTCGAGAAGCACTATCTCGACAAGGAAACCAAGATCAACGTCATTGATGAGGTCGAAACCTGGGCACAACGAGTCGCCGCCCTCGGCGCCGGCCTGAAGTGCTACCGCTTTTATGCCCTGAAGGCGCCGGAGTAGCCGGCGCCGCCCCTAGCCGCCCATCAGGTCCAGCACCGCCTTGATGGCGTTGTCGGCACCGTCGGCGATCTGGGCTACCGTCGAGTCCAGCATATAGCAGGGCGTGGTCACGACCTTCAGGCGCCGGTCGACCACCACTTCGGCCTGACGGGCCGGGATATGCCGGGCACCGAGCTTTTCCAGCGCCGCGGCGGTACCGGCATCCTGACCGATGGTCAGGTCAACGGCACCGAGAATCCTGGCCAGCAGCGCCGGCGCGATGCACAGCGCCGCCACCGGCTTTCCCGCCGCGACCATGGCCCGGACCGCCGCCTCGACCGCGGGGTTGACCGTGGCATCGGCACCATCGAAGGCAAAGCTGGAGAGGTTCTTGGCAGCGCCAAAGCCGCCGGGAAACACCAGCGCATCGACCTCGGCGGCCTTGAAGCCGGCCAGATCGCGGATCTGGCCGCGGGCGATGCGCGCGGCCTCGACCAGCACATTGCGGGTCTCGACCATCTCCTGGCCGGTCAGATGGTTGATGACATGGTGCTGATTGATGTTGGGGGAGAAGCACACCGCCTCGGCGCCGTGCCGGCTGATGGCCAGCAGGGTCAGCACGGATTCGTGGATTTCGGCACCATCATAAACGCCGCACCCGGAGAGCACCACCGCGATCGTCTTCTTTGCGCTCATCGCCCCTTACCTCCCTCTCTCAACCCGCTTCAGCACGCCGTCTTGCGATCCTTCAGGAACTGGAAGAATTCGACGCCCTCGCGAAGACGCCGCTTCATCATTTCAGGGCTGCAGATCATCTCCCAGACGATCGAGCCGATCTTGGAGCCCCGGAAATAGAAGCGCTTGTAGAAGGTCTCGACCGAGTCAAAAATCTCGCTGTGGCTCAGGTGCGGGTAATGCAGCGGCGCTATCTGAACGCCGCGCTCGTCGATCAGTTCGGCGTGGGCGGTATCGAGCCAGCCATTCTCGGTCGCTTCCTGATAAAGCCGGGTGCCGGGATAGGGCGCGGCCAGCGAAACCTGGACGGTGTGGGGATTGATCTCGGCGGCGTAGCGGATGGTCTCCTCGATGGTCTCCCGGGTCTCGCCGGGCAGGCCGAGGATGAAGGTGCCGTGAATCTGGATGCCAAGCTCGTGGCAGTCCTTGGTGAACTGCCTGGCCACCTCGATGCGCAGCCCCTTGCGGATGTTGTGCAGAATTTGCTGATTGCCGGACTCGTAGCCGACCAGCAGCAGCCTGAGGCCGTTATCCTTCAGCACCTTCAAAGTCTCGCGCGGCACGTTGGCCTTGGCGTTGCACGACCACATCACGCCGAGCTTGCCCAGTTTGCGGGCGATTTCCTCGGCCCGGGGCAGATTGTCGGTGAAGGTATCGTCGTCGAAGAAATACTCTTTCACCTGCGGGAAGGCTTTCTGGCAATAGGCGATCTCGGCGGCGACGTGATCGGCGCTGCGCACCCGGTATTTGTGGCCGCCGACGGTCTGGGGCCACAGGCAGAAAGTGCAGTGGGACTTGCAGCCACGTCCGGTATAAAAGGAGATATACGGGTGCTTGAGGTAGCCGATGAAGTAATCCTCGATATGGAGATCGCGCTTGTAGACCTCGGAGACGAAGGGCAACTGATCCATGTCTTCCAGCGTCGCCCGCTCCGGATTGTGGACGACCACACCCTCGGCGTTGCGGAAGCTGAGGCCGTCGATGTCCTTGAAGGCCCGACCCTCGGCAACCTCCTTGATCGTGAAATCGAACTCGTTGCGGGCGACAAAATCGATCACCGGCGCGCTCTCCAGGCTGCCCGCGGGATCGACCGCGACCTTGGCCCCGACCAGACCGACCTTGAGCGCCGGATTCTCCGCCTTCAGCGCCGCCGCGACCTTGACGTCGTTGGCGAACGAGGGCTGGGAGGTATGCATCACCACCAGTTCATAGTCTTTGGCCAGCGGCAAAATCCGGTCCATGCCGATGCGCGCCGGCGGCGCGTCGATCAGCCGGCTGCCCGGCACCAGTGCCGCCGGCTGGGCCAGCCAAGTCGGATACCAGAACGACCGGATTTCCCGCCGCGCCTGATAGCGCGAACCGGCGCCACCATCGAAGCCCTCGAATGACGGCGGCTGGAGAAACAGGGTCTTCATCATCTGCGGAGGTCTCCGTCGCGGGTCAGTTGGCCGTCGGAATCGACGCGGAATGTCTGTGCGCGCCACGTTACGCCAGTGCCGCAGAAGCTGGCAAGCAGCACGGCGACCGAGAGGAAGTCGCGCAGCGGGATCAGCCAGGGCGGCGAGGACTGAACCTTGAGCGCGGCATCAAGGACGACGGAGTAACCAACCCGGACCGCGACGACCGCCCCAAAAATCGCCACCGCGAAGGGCGCACCGCCGCTCAGCAGCAGCAGCAGCACCGCCGGCAGCAGGGGTTGGGTGATCACCGAAGCGCCATAGCCGAGCGGCTCGATCGAGCGCAGGGTGCGCCCCCAGCGCAATTCGTGGTGCCAGAGGGTGATGAAGTCAGGCTCGACAACCTGGGTCTCAATGATGTGCGGCGAGAGCGCCACCGCCAGCCCGAGGTCGCGCACCGCGACGCCGAGGGCGTAATCGTCGGCCAGTTTGTCGACCAGCGCCTCGAAACCGCCGAGCCGGGCCAGGGTCTGGCGCGACAGGGCCAGGGTGGCGCCAAAGCAGCCCTCCCCGGCTCCAACCCGCCGCCCGACCAGAACCTGAGGCAAAAAGCCGTGGTTGATGAACATCGCGCCCAGCCGCGACCAGCCTCCGGGCACCGGCCGCCCGGTATAAAGGCAGGTCACCAGTCCGACCCCCGGCTCCAGCAGGGTGCCGACCACCGCCTCCAGATACTCGGGCCGCGCCCGCATGTCGCTGTCGCACAGCACCAGCAGGTCGTGGCGCGCGGCGGCCATCATGTTGATGACATTGCTGATCTTGAGATTGGGGCCGTGGATGCGCTCGCCGATCACCAGCGCGATGTCGGCCGCCGGCAGTTCGGCCCGGAGCCGCTCGACCACCGCCGCCGCCGGATCGTCGGCCCGGCCGACCCCGAACACCACCTGGACCTCGGGATAATCCTGCGTGCAGAACGAGCGCAGGTTTTCATAGAGATTGGGCTCGTCGCCGCACAGCGGCTTCAGCACCGTCACCCCCGGCCGCCGCGCCGGCACCGGTGCCGCCTCGGCGGCAAACCGCCGGACCAGCAGCGCCGCCACCGCCAAAAAAACCACCCCCGCGAGGGTCGCGGCCACCAGCAGTCCGATCAAGAGCGCGACGACACTCGGCACGAGGGGCAACCCGGTCTGATTACAAGGCGACGTGGAGTCACAATGCCGCAGCGCGGGGAGGCGGTCAAGTCAGGGCGAAAGAGCATCCCCGAAGCCCCCGCGGGACGACCGGGCCGGACTCGAAGCCCCCTGGGCAAACGGCGGGACGGCTCAGGCTTGATGATGTATCGCCGACGACGCGGCCGGCAAAAAAAGGGGAGGCGCCGCCCGGCGCCTCCGCCTCTCCAACCTCCGGACCCGACCAACCCCAGGGAGCGGTTACACTCAGGCTTGCTTGGCCATGCCGCGGCCGGTGGTGCGTTCGGTGATCCGGGCAGACTTGCCGCGCAGGTTGCGCAGGTAATAGAGCTTGGCCCGGCGGACGTCGCCCTTGCGCACCAGTTCGATGCTGTCGATGCGCGGGCTGTAGAGCGGGAAGACGCGCTCGACGCCTTCACCATAGCTGATCTTGCGCACGGTGAACGACGAGTTGAGGTCGGCGCTCCGGCGGGCAATGCAGACGCCTTCATAGGCCTGGATGCGCTCGCGGGTACCCTCGATGACCTTGACGTTGACGCGGACGGTGTCGCCCGGAGAAAATTCGGGGATCGTCTTGCCTTCGGTCAGCTTTTCGATCTGGGCCTGATTGAACTTTTGCAGCAAATTCATGACACCTGTCCTTCACCCGTCTCGGCGGACTGCCCGTCCGCCAGCCTGTTCTTCCGTCGCCGGCGGCGTCTGGCCGCCAGCGCATTCCACTCGGCCTCGTGGGCCTCGGCGTAGGGCCGCCACAGATCGGGCCGTCTGGCCCGGGTGACCGCTTCCGCCTCGGCCAAACGCCAGGCCCTGACCTTTTCGTGGTGCCCGGAGAGCAAGACCTCCGGCACCGCCCGCGCCACCCCCTGACCATCGGTCCAGACGGCGGGGCGGGTATAATGGGGATACTCCAGCAATCCCCCTTCAAAACTCTCCTCGCCGGCGGTGCCAGCGTTGCCCATCACCCCGGGCAGCAAGCGCACGCAGGCGTCGATCAGCGCCAGCGCCGCCGGCTCACCGCCCGACAGCACGAAGTCGCCGAGGCTGACCTCTTCGAGGGCGTGAGCTTCGAGCAGTCGCTCGTCCACCCCCTCGTAGCGACCGCAAAGCAGGGTCAGCCCCGGCCCCGCCGCCAAGTCGCGCACCAGCGCCTGATCCAAAAGACGGCCACGGGGCGAAAGATAGAGCGCCCGTCCCCGCCCCGACGCCCCCGGCGCGCCGGCCACCGCCGTCAGCGCCGCGTCGAGAACATCCGGACGCATCACCATCCCCGGCCCGCCCCCGAAGGGCGTGTCGTCGACGGAGCGGTGTTTATCGCGCGCAAAAGCCCGGATGTCCACCGTTTCCAACGCCCAAACGCCGTTTTCCAGCGCCTTTCCGGCCAGACTGACCCCGAGCGGCCCCGGAAACATCTCCGGGAACAGGGTCAGCACCCGCGCCATCCACGCCATACTCACAACCCGCCCGCCTCCGGCGGTTGCCGCAGAAAATCCGGGGACGGCGCCACCACCACCTCGTCCGGCGGCTCCACCACCAGACGCCCCCCGGCCAGATCCACCACCGGCACCACCGCCAGGGAAAACGGCACCATCTCGGTCTGCCCATCGGGCAAGGCCAGTTCCAGCATCGTGCCGGCGCCGAAATCATGCACCGCCAGCACCACGCCGAGGCTCCCGCCGTCCCCGGCCCGCTCGGCCCGAAGCCCGATCAGGTCGGTGTGGTAGAACTCGCCCTCCTCCGGCTCAGGCAGCAACCCGCGGTCGATATAAAGGCCGACACCCTTGAGCGTCTCCGCAGCCTCGCGAGTCTCGATCCCCTCGACCCGCGCCACCCACAGCCCCTTGGCGGCCGACTGCAGCCGGAGGACGAACTTCCGCCGTCCGGCCTCGTCCTCGACCGGACCGTAGGCGGCCACCGCCGCCGGATCCGCCGTGAAGCTCTTCAGCCGCACCAGACCGCGCACGCCGTGAACGCCGACGATCTCACCGACCCGGACCCGCGCCGCCATCGCGGCCTAGCCCGCGGCCTTGGCCGCCAGTGCCGCTTCCTGCTTCGCCCGCTCCTGCGCCTTGGCCTTCGGCGCGGACTGCTTCGGCGTCTCCTTGACCTCGGCCTTGGCGATCAGGTCGGCGCGGCCGAAGAACAGCGCGACGCGGTCGGTCGGCTGAGCCCCGACGCCCAGCCAGTGCTTGGCGCGCTCGGCGCTGATCTGGATGCGCTGGGGATGGTCCTTTTCCAGCATCGGGTTGTAGGTGCCGATCTTCTCGATGAACCGGCCGTCGCGGGGCGAGCGGGCGTCGGCAACGACGATGCTGTAGAACGGGCGCTTCTTGGCGCCGCCACGGGCCAACCTGATCTTCAGAGACATGCGTTTCGTGCTTTCCTTGGTTGAGTTGGGTATCGAAAAAAGAGGTCAAACGAAAGGCTTGTGACAGACCGCCTCGATCCGGTTGCCGTCGGGATCGACGACAAAGGCGGCGTAATAGTCGGGGTGATAGTGGGGGCGGACACCTGGGCCGCCATTATCCCGGCCGCCCGCGGCCATTGCCGCCCGATAGAAGGCATCGACCGCCGCCCGGTCCCGCGCCACGAAGGCGATGTGGACCCCCGGTGCCGGCTGCGAATACCCCTCGGGCGCGTCGGGCGAGGGCTCGGGCACCCCGATCCAGAAATTGGGATGGCCGTCGCCATAACCGACCACGGCGTCGAACTCCATCACCCGGCGGTAGCCCAGCGGCGTCAGCGCGGCGTCGTAAAACGCGCGGGCGCGCTCAAAATCGGTGATGCCGATCGAGATATGGTCGATCATCGGTCAGCGGCCTCCCAGCCCACGGGGCAGCAGCGCCGACAGACCCTGGCGCGCGATCCCCTTCTGACCGAGTTTCTTCATCTTCTTCATCATCCCCTGCATGTCCTGATACTGCTTGAGCAGGCGGTTGACGTCCTGGACCGTGACCCCGGAGCCGGCGGCGATGCGGCGCCGGCGCGAGCCGTTGAGCAGCCGGATGTCGAGACGCTCGGCCTTGGTCATCGAGGTGATGATCGCTTCCTGGCGCTTCAGCATCTTCTCGTCGATATTGGCTTCCTTCAACTGGGACTTGATCTTGCCCACGCCCGGCAGCAGGCCCATGATCCCCGACATGCCGCCCATCTTGCGAATCTGCCGGAACTGGGCCGCCATGTCGTCGAGGCTGAAATTGCCGGCCTGCATCTTGGCCGCCAGCCTTTCCGCATCTTCCTGATTGATCGTCTCGGCGGCCTTCTCGACCAAGCTGACGACGTCGCCCATGCCGAGAATGCGCCCGGCGATGCGGTCGGGATGGAAATCCTCCAGGGCATCGATCTTTTCGCCGACACCCAGCAACTTGATCGGCTTGCCGGTGATCTGGCGCATCGAGAGCGCGGCGCCGCCGCGGGCGTCGCCATCGATCCGGGTCAGCACGATGCCGGTCAGCCCGACCCGCTGTTCGAAATTGGTCGCGACCGTCACCGCGTCCTGGCCGGTCATGGCATCGACCACCAGCAGAGTCTCGACCGGCTTGGCAACGTCGCGTACCGCCGCGACCTCGGCCATCAACTCCTCGTCGATGGCAAGGCGGCCGGCGGTGTCGAGCAGCACCACGTCGTAGCCTTCGAGCCGCCCGGTCTGGAGGGCGCGGCGCGCGATCTCCACCGGTTGCTGACCGGCCACCACCGCCAGGGTGGCCACCCCGATCTGTTCGCCCAGCACCTTCAACTGTTCCTGCGCCGCCGGGCGCCGGACGTCGAGGGACGCCATCAATACCTTCTTACGCTCGCGGGTCTTGAGCCGCAGCGCGATCTTGGCCGTGGTGGTGGTCTTGCCCGAACCCTGCAGACCGACCATCAGGATCGGCACCGGCGGCACGGCATTGAGGTTGACGCCCTCACTGGCCCCACCCAGCATCTCCACAAGGTGATCGTGGACGATCTTGATCACCATCTGGCCCGGAGTCACCGAGCGCAGCACCTCGGCCCCGACCGCCCGCTCGCGCACGCCACTGATGAAGGTCTTGACCACCGGCAGGGCGACGTCGGCCTCAAGCAGGGCGATCCGCACCTCGCGCAGCACGGCATTGACGTCGTCTTCCGAAAGCGCCCCGCGCTTGCGCAGGCGATCGAAAATCTCCCCCAGGCGTCCGGTCAAGCCCTCGAACATGCGCGACCCGTATCCCCATGCCCAACGAAAAAGCGCCAGTGCGCGACACTCGCGGACTGGCGAAGAGAAGCCGGTTGTCCCGGCTCCGAATTCTGCCCGACCTTAAGACGAAGCCGGGGTCACTGTCAACCGCTCCGGAACCTGGGCCTCAAACGCCCCGGCCCCCGGCGTCAATGCATCGTCCGGCTGTTCGGAAAGGGAAAGCCGGTGAAGACCGAGGCAATGAGGGCGGCGCCCTCTTCGAAGGCTTCGGTGATCAGGCTGACCTGGTCGGCCTGCTGAAGATTGATCGAGACTCCGACCTCGCCGGAATCGACCACCCGCGCCTGCGAGAATTTGCGCGCCAGCGACTGCATCGCCCGGTTTTCCAGCAGGCAGATCAAGTTGACCTGGCGGATGCCGCGGTTGCGCGCCACGGTCAGCACCCGGGCCATCAGGGCGCTGCCGACGCCCCGTCCCTGATAGGCACGCTCGACGCTGAAGGCCATTTCGGCATGGCTGGGAAAGAGATCGCCGGCGGTGCGCAACTCGGCGCCGCCCCGGAGTTCACCATCGACGAAGTAGCCGATGACGATGGTGTCGTGCCAGTCCAGCCGGAGGCAATGCTGCTCGATCACCGCGTCGCCGACCGAACCGCCGAAGCGCAGGTGACGGTCGACCGAAGTCAGGCGCAGCAAATGCGCGCGATAGCGGGACATCTCGGTCGGCAGCAGGATTCGAATGGCGTTCATGGCGTTGCTCTTCATGGCGGAGGACCCGCCTGATCCGACCGTCACCGATCCCGGCCGTACTGACCACTGCGATTTCTGCAACGCAGTAAAAACGCCGAAATCGGCCGCCCTCATGGGCTCTTTGTTGCGGATAAGCCCGGCGCGGCGTAATTGACCGTCATCGCCGCCCCGCGGTGGCGGGGCCACCGCCGCCGGCCTCGGCTTCATTGACTCAGGCCCGCCCGGCGGCCAATGATGGTGGCGGAGGGAGGAAGGACGGTCGGCCCTCGTCATCGGTTGCCTGTGCCTGAGCGCGCACGCTGCCCGATACCGTCGGTTTTGCGCCCGAACTCCCCCGGACCGCGATCATTGTCGCGCCGGTTAACCTTGTCCTTTGAGCCCATGGCCCCTCCTCCCCTGCTCGCCCTCCAGGGCGTTACCGTCACCTTCGGCGGCACGCCGCTGTTCGAGGGCGTCGATCTGCCGATCGTGCGCGGCGACAAGCTGACTCTGGTCGGCCGCAACGGCGCCGGCAAATCGACCCTGCTGCGCCTGCTCGCCGGCGAGGTCCAGCCCGACGGCGGCGAACGCTTCATCCAGCCCGGTTGCCGCATCGGCACCCTGGCCCAGGAGCCCGACCTCACCGGCTTTTCGACCGTGCACGATTTTGTCGCCGCCGGCCTGCCGGCGGGAGACGAGGAGTCGCTGCACCGGGTCGACGCCGTGCTCGACCGCCTCCGCCTGCCCGGCAGCCGCGCGCTGGCGGTGCTCTCGGGCGGCAAGCTGCGGCGGGCCGCGCTGGCGCGGGCGCTGGTCAGCCAGCCCGACGTGCTGCTGCTCGACGAGCCGACCAACCATCTCGACCTGCCGACCATCGAATGGCTGGAATCGGAGCTGCTGGCCTATCGCGGCGGCCTGCTGCTGATCAGCCACGACCGCGCTTTCCTCGGCCGCCTGGCCCGCAACGTGCTGTGGCTCGACCGCGGCCGCATCCGGGCCTCGGAGCGGCCCTTTTCCGAGTTCGAAAGCTGGCAGGCCGAGCAGTTCGCCGCCGACGAACTGGCCTCCCACAAGCTCGACCGCAAGATCGTCTCCGAACTCCTCTGGATGCGCGAGGGCATCAGCGCCCGCCGTACCCGCAACATGGGCCGGGTGCGCTCGCTCCAGCAATTGCGCCAGGACCGCGCCGCCGAGGTCCGGGGCGGCCGGCAGGTCAGGCTCGCCGTCTCCGAGGCCGAGACCGGCGGCCGGCTGGTGATCGAGGCCGAGCGGATTTCCAAGCAGTTCGACACCGCCTCGGGCCGGCGCTACATGGTCAGGGATTTCTCGACCCGGATTCTGCGCGGCGACCGGGTCGGGCTGATCGGCCGCAACGGCGCCGGCAAGACCACGCTCTTGCGCCTGCTGACCGGCAAGCTGGCGCCGGACTCGGGCGCCGTGCGGCTGTCGCCCACTCTTGAGGCGGCCTATTTCGACCAGAAGCGCGAAGCCCTCGACCCCGAGGCGACGCTGCGTCAGGTGCTGTGCCCGTTCGGCGGCGATGCCGTGGTGGTCGACGGCAAATCGCGCCACGTCGCCTCCTACCTCAAGGATTTCCTCTTCGACACCCGCGCCCTCGACACCCCGGTGCGCACCCTCTCGGGCGGCGAGCGCAACCGGCTGCTGCTGGCCAAACTGTTCGCGCTGCCGGCCAATCTGCTGATCATGGACGAGCCGACCAACGACCTCGACATGGACACTCTCGATCTCCTGCAGGAGGTGTTGAGCGACTATAAGGGCACGCTGCTGCTGGTCAGCCACGACCGCGACTTCCTCGACCGCCTCGTGACCTCGACCATCGCGGTCGAGGGCGACGGCGTGGCGATCGAATATCCTGGCGGCTACAGCGACTATCAGCGCCAGCGACCACCGCCGGCGGTGGCCGCGGCGCCGGTGAAGGCCGCGGCGACGCCGGCCGCCGAGGCCCCGCCCAAGGCCCGGCGCAAGCTCGGCTACAAGGAGCAGCGCGAACTCGATCAGTTGCCGGCCCGCATCGACACCCTGACCGCCGAGGTCGGGCGTCTCAGCGGCCGTCTCGCCGACCCTGCGCTGTTTGGCCGCGACGCCACCGCCTTTGGCCGCCTGACCGCCGACCTCGAAGCGCGCCACGCCGAACTGGCCGCCGCCGAAGAGCGCTGGCTGGAGCTGGAATCGCTGCGCGAGACATTGGAGGGTTGACGCCCCGCCCTTTCTCTTGACCCTTCCGGTATTTAGCGTAGGGTCGACGCCATCCGACAGCCCGCACCCCCGAGGGAGGATTCGCCGATGAAACGGTTTCTCGTCGCCCTGGTTCTGGTGATCGCCTTCGCTCTGCCGACGGCCAGGACGGCCGAAGCGGCACCGCTGATGCGTAACGTTCTGCAATCCTGCGCCTTTGGTGCCGGCGTCTTCGCCGCCACCACCTATTATGGCCTGACCCCGGCGCTGGCCACCGGCGCCTTCACGCTGCCGGTGACCGAAGCGGTCGCGGCCAACGCCATCATCGGCTGCGGCATCGGCGTTGCCGGCGCCGCGACCTCGAGCGTGGTCGGCTGGATTTACGACCTTATCTTCTAGGCGACCGCCGTTCGATCGTCCTGCCGTTCCGGGAGACCCGTGATGAAACGACTGCTGCTGGCTCTGGTGATTTTGGCGGCCACCGCCGCGCCGTCGCGTGCCGACGATTTCTGGCGCGAGTCGGGGCGGGCCTGCGTCTTCGGCGCGGCGGTGCTGGGGGTTTCGGCGGCGATGGTGCTCTATCCCGCCGTCGCCTCGGGCGCCACCACCCTGCCCGCAACCACTTTGGTCATCGGCAACACCATCTTCGGCTGCGGCCTCGGCATGGTCGGGGCGATGGCGGCCTACGGCTTCGGCGCCCTTTATGACCGCCTGGCCCCGACCGAGACCGTGCCGGCGATGCCCTCGATGCCCGGGGTGCCCCAAAAGAGCCGGGACTCGGTGACCTGACGCCACCGGTGATCGAGCGTCCGTCACCCAACCATGGCCCCCGGCCCGACGGGGCCATGGTGGATATTCTGCTGATTCATTTCACCGGCCTGCCGACCGCCGCGATCGCCCTCGAGCGGCTGACCGCCGCCGGCTCGGGGGTCAGCAGCCATTACACCATCGACGAGGACGGCACGGTCTATCGCCATGTCGCCGAGGAGCGGCGGGCATGGCACGCCGGAGTCGGCTGCTGGCAGGGCTGCCACGACATCAACTCGATCTCGATCGGTATCGAGCTGGTCAATCCCGGCCACGAATTCGGCTATCGGCCGTTCCCCGAGGCCCAGATGGCCGCCTTGCGCGCCCTGGCCGGCGGGATCGCACGCCGCCACGCCATTCCGCCGGAACGGCTGCTCGGCCATTCCGACATCGCGCCGGCGAGAAAGCAGGACCCGGGCGAACGCTTCGACTGGCGCGGCCTTGCCACAGCGGGGCTCGGCCTCTGGCCGCAGCCGGAACCCGGCGATGACCGGCCGGCCGGCGACTCGGAGGTCACGGCGCTGCTCGGGCGCTTCGGCTACGATGTCGACGGCGCCGGCCTGCCCCTGACCCTGCTCGCCTTCCAGCGCCACTTCCACCCCGAATGGCTCTCGGGCCTGCCACTGACCGAGACGGTCCGCCGGCTCAGGGCCTTGTCACGGGTGCCCATAGCACCTCTTCGATCGTCTCTGCCCCCGAGCACAGCATGACCAGCCGGTCGAAGCCGAGGGCGATGCCGGCGCACTCGGGCAGACCGTACGTCAGGGCCGCGAGAAACTCCTCGTCGATCGGCGTCCGCCGACCGTAGAGCCGCTCCTGCAGCGCCATGTCGGCCTCGAAGCGGGCGCGCTGTACCGCCGCGTCGGTCAACTCGGCAAAGGCGTTGGCCAGTTCCAGGCCCGAGACGTACAGCTCGAAGCGTTCGGCCAGCCGCGCATCGCCGGGCTTGGGCCGCGACAGCGCCGCCATCGAGACCGGATAATCGGTGAGAAAGGTCGGCGCCCCCAACCCCAGCACCGGCTCGATGCGCTCGAACATCACCCGGAAGACGATGTCCTCCCAGCGGTCGTCGCCGGCGACCCGTATACCGGCGCCAGACGCGGCGTCTGCCAGAAGGCCTCGGTCGGGGGCGTACGGGTCGGGCGCGGTGGCCAGAAGATCGATCCCGGCGTAGCGGGTGAACGCCTCGGCCACCGTTACTGTCTGCCACTCGGCATACGGATCACAGTCGCGGCCATGGAAGACAAAGCGCGCGCACCCGGCCGCGGTCGCCGCCGCCCGGACCAGGGCGACGCAATCGGCCATCAGTTCGGCGGTGCCGGCCCCGGCCCGATACCATTCCAGCATCGAGAATTCCGGGTGGTGGGTCGCAGAGCGCTCGCCGTTGCGGAACACCTTTGCCAGTTGCCACAGGCGCGGCAGGCCGGCAACCAGCAGCTTCTTCATGGCGAACTCCGGACTGGTATGCAAGAACAGCTGCCGTCGCTCCTCCGGATGAGCCCCCTGGAGGTCGGTTGCAAAGGCCAGCAGGTGCGGTTCCTGGCCCGGAGAAACCTGGAGCGCCGGGGTTTCGACCTCGACCATCGCCCGCCCGGCCATGAAGCCGCGCAGGGCAGCCGTGACCCGTCCGCGAACCTCAAGATGGTGCCGACGCCGGGCGAAGACCTCGGGATACCACCAGGGGTATTTCGTACCGGTCAAGGAACCCTCCATTTAGTTTTTCCGCCCATCCGGCCCCGATTAATCGCCCGGCCCGCAGCCGGGTGACGCTGGCATCAGTGGCCACCGGTGTGCTATGAAGACAGCATCAATAATCTCTCGTGGAGAGTCAAAATGCGCATTCTCGCCCTCGCTTTCATGCTGCTGCTCGCCATGCCGGTGGTTGCGGTTTCGACCGCTCAGGCCCAGACCCAGCAGGCGTCGGCGGGAACGGACGATCTGCGCGAAGGGTTGCGCGGCGCGCTCAATCAGTCCCGCCAGTTTCTCGGCAACCTTTTGACCGAGGCCAAGAGCGCCAGCGGCCTCAACGACGAGCAACTTTATGCGGTCGGCGTCGGCCTGCTCGGCGGCCTGCTGGTCGCGGACGTGGTTGGCACCGGCGGCATCGGCACCGTCTTCTTCGCCGGCGCCGGCGGCCTGTTCGGCAAGTGGGCGACCGCCCCGGCCAAGTAAGCCCGCTTTGGCACGCCGGGGCTAGGCGACGGCGCCCGGCGCCGTTATAACAGCGGTGAACCGATGGAGCGGCCCCTCTCTCGAACCGGGAGAGGGGCGTTTGCTGTGTCGGGCCTTTTTCCGGTCAAACGCACCCAGCCCACAGGCGCCATGCCCAAACGTACCGACATCAAGAGCATCGCCATCATCGGCGCCGGCCCGATCGTGATCGGCCAAGCCTGCGAGTTCGACTATTCCGGCGCCCAGGCCTGCAAGGCGTTGCGCCAGGAAGGCTATCGGGTCGTCCTGGTCAACTCCAACCCGGCGACGATCATGACGGATCCGAGCCTGGCCGACGCCACCTACATCGAGCCGATCACCCCCGAGATGGTAACCCGCATCCTGGAAAAGGAACGGCCCGACGCCCTGCTGCCGACCATGGGCGGCCAGACCGCCCTCAACACCGCGATGACCCTGGCCGACGACGGCACCTTGGCCCGGCTCGGCATCGAGTTGATCGGGGCGCGGCGCGACGTCATCGCCAAGGCCGAGGACCGCCTGCTGTTCCGCGACGCCATGGCCCGGATCGGCCTCGACTGCCCGAAGAGCCGGATCGTGCGCTCCGAGCGCGAGGGCCTGACCGTGCTGCCCGAGATCGGCCTGCCTGCGATCATCCGGCCCAGTTTCACCCTCGGCGGCTCGGGCGGCGGCATCGCCTACAACAAGGGCCAGTACGAGGAGATCGTGCGCAGCGGTCTGCGCGCCTCGCCGGTCGGCGAGGTGCTGGTCGAAGAGTCGGTGCTGGGCTGGAAAGAATATGAGATGGAGGTGGTGCGCGACACCGCCGACAACTGCATCATCATCTGCTCGATCGAAAACGTCGATCCGATGGGCGTCCACACCGGCGACTCGATCACGGTGGCGCCGGCACTGACCCTGACCGACAAAGAATACCAGATCATGCGCAACGCCTCGATCGCGGTGTTGCGCGAGATCGGCGTCGACACCGGCGGCTCCAACGTCCAGTTCGCGGTCAATCCCGAGAACGGCCGGCTGGTGGTGATCGAGATGAATCCACGGGTCAGCCGCTCCTCGGCCCTCGCCTCCAAGGCCACCGGCTTCCCGATCGCCAAGGTCGCGGCCAAGCTCGCGGTGGGCTACACCCTTGATGAGCTGCTCAACGACATCACCGGCTCGACTCCGGCCTCCTTCGAGCCGACCATCGATTATGTCGTCACCAAGATTCCCCGCTTCACCTTCGAGAAGTTCCCGGGTGCCGAGGCCCTGCTCACCACCTCGATGAAGTCGGTGGGCGAAGCGATGGCCATCGGGCGCAGTTTCGCCGAATCGATACAGAAGGCGTTGCGCTCGATGGAGACCGGTCTCACCGGTTTCAACGAAACCACCGGCGAGGTCGCCGACCCCAAGACCGTGCTCGCCGCGCTCTCGAAGCCGACGCCCGACCGCATCCTGGTCATTGCCGACGCCTTCCGCGCCGGCCTGACCGTGCCCGAGGTTCATCGCGCCTGCAAATACGACCCCTGGTTCCTCGACCAGATCAAGGCGATCGTCGATGTTGAGCAGCAGGTCCGCCGCTCCGGCCTGCCCACCCTGGCCCAGGGCTGGCGGCGCCTGAAACAGATGGGCTTCTCCGACGCCCGTCTGGCGCAACTGGCCGGCAGCGACGAGGCCGCGGTCGCCGCCGCGCGTCGGGACTTGGGCGTGACCCCGGTCTACAAGCGCGTCGATACCTGCGCCGCCGAGTTCGCCTCGCGCACGCCCTACATGTATTCAACCTACGACGCCGATCTCGACGGCCACACCGACTGCGAGGCCGAACCCGGCGACCGCCGCAAAGTGATTATTCTCGGCGGTGGCCCCAACCGGATCGGCCAGGGCATCGAGTTCGACTATTGCTGCGTCCATGCCGCCTACGCCCTCCGCGAGGCCGGGATCGAGACGATCATGGTCAACTGCAATCCCGAGACCGTCTCCACCGACTACGACACCTCGGACCGGCTCTATTTCGAACCGCTGACCGCCGAGGACGTCGTCGAGTTGGTCCGGGTCGAGCAGCGCCGCGGCACCGTGCTCGGGCTGATCGTTCAGTTCGGCGGCCAGACGCCGCTGAAGCTGGCGCGTCCGCTTGAAGCCGCCAACATCCCGATTCTCGGCACCTCGCCCGACGCCATTGATCTGGCCGAGGACCGCGAACGCTTTCAGCAATTGCTACACCGGCTCGGCCTCCGCCAGCCCGACAACGGCCTTGCCCGCAGCCTCGCCGAGGCGGAAAAGGTCGCCGAGACCATCGGCTTTCCGGTGGTGATCCGGCCCTCCTACGTGCTCGGCGGCCGGGCGATGGAGATCGTTCACGATCGCGCCGGCCTGCAACGCTACATGGGCCAGGCGGTGATCGTCTCGGGCAATAATCCCGTGCTGATCGACCGCTACCTCCAGGACGCGATCGAGGTCGATGTCGATGTCGTCGCCGACTCCGACGACGTTTACGTCGCCGGCATCATGGAGCATATCGAGGAGGCCGGAATTCACTCGGGCGACAGCGCCTGCGCCCTGCCCCCCTACACCCTCAAGGCGCCAATGATCGCCGAGATCACCGCCCAGGCCCAGCAACTGGCCCGAGCGCTCCAGGTCGTCGGACTGATGAACGTTCAGTTCGCGATCAAGGACGAGACGGTGTTCATTTTGGAGGTCAATCCCCGCGCCAGCCGCACCGTGCCCTTCGTGGCCAAGGCCACCGGCACCGCAATCGCCAAGATCGCGGCGCGGGTGATGGCGGGCGAGAAGCTGAACACCTTCACCCTGGCTGGCCCCAATCCGCCCCACACCGCGGTCAAGGAGGCGGTGTTCCCGTTTGCCCGCTTCCCCGGCGTCGATATCCTGCTTGGGCCGGAGATGCGCTCGACCGGCGAGGTCATGGGCCTCGACCATGATTTCAACCGGGCCTTCGCCAAATCCCAGCTCGGCGCCGGCACCATGCTGCCGGTCAGCGGCACCGTGTTCATCTCGGTCAAGGACCGCGACAAGGCGGCACTGATCGTGATCGCCCGCCGCCTGCATGAACTCGGCTTCACCCTTTTAGCCACCGAGGGCACGGCGAGGGTGTTTGCCGCCGCCGATCTGCCGGTGAAGCGGATCAACAAGGTGCTCGAAGGTCAGCCCCACGTCGTCGACGCGATGGTCGATGGCGAGGTTCATCTCGTGATCAATACCACCGAGGGCGCCCAGACCATCGCCGATAGTTTCAGCCTGCGACGCACCGCGCTGGTCAACAACATTCCCTACTACACCACGGTTGCCGGCGCCCGCGCCGCGGTCGCGGCAATCATGGCCTTGCGCAACGGCAGTCTTGAAGTTGCGCCTCTACAATCGTATCTTACCGGATCGTACTAGGCAGCGGCGCGGGGAGTCGGGGTTTTCAAGTCGTTTCGTGATTCTCCTCATGGCGGGCCTGCCGGGATTCTCGAGCATCCGGTTTTGCGTGGGGACAGCCCCGCCAGGGCTGCGGCGGTGACTTTGACGGCGCTCCTTGGCGCCAAATTCTTTTGGACGCGGCGCCTCGGCTGATGGTGCCAGGACAGGATGACGGATCAGGGACAATGGAAAAAATCCCGATGACCGCAGGTGGTTACAACCGTCTGCAGGAGGAACTGAGGCAGCTGAAGACCGTGGAGCGGCCGGCCGTGATCAAGGCCATCGCCGAGGCGCGGGAGCATGGTGATCTTTCAGAAAATGCCGAGTACCACGCCGCACGCGAGCGCCAGAGCTTCATCGAGGGCCGGGTCCTCGAGCTGGAGGATCGCATCAGCCGCGCCGAGGTCATCGACGTTTCCAAACTTTCGGGCGATGCCGTCAAGTTTGGCGCCACCGTCACCGTCGCCGACGAGGATACCGACGAGGAACTGGTGTTTCAAATCGTCGGCCAGGATGAGAGCAACATCAAGGCCGGCCTGCTCTCGATCACCTCGCCGCTGGCGCGGGCGCTGATCGGCAAGTCCGTGGGTGACAATGTCGAGGTCACCACGCCCGGCGGCTCCAAGAGCTATGAAGTAATCAAGATCGTCTATCGCTGACGAGGCGACGGTCGCAGGGCCGTCCCCCTGCCTCCAGAGCCCGAAGGGCGCGCTCGTCCGGCAAAGATTCCGGGCGCCCTGGCTAACGGCGGTCGAGCGCTTCGACTTTCAAGAGCAGGCCATCGGTGCCGACCACCTTGACCTTGGCGCCGGCCGGCCGGTCTTCCCCCTCGACGGTCCAGAGGGTATCGTCGGCGAAGGCCCGCCCCCGGCCATTGACGATCGCTGATTCCAGCACAATCACCCGGCCGATGAACTGCTGCCCCCGGCGGCTGAAGCTGCCCTCGGAGAGGTCGCCGCCGCCGCCGCGGATCACCTGGCGCGAAACCAGCAGCATGGCCACGGCCAGACCGGCAAAGGCCAGCACCTGAATCTGCCAGGAGAGATCGGAGAGTACGAACACCACGAGGCCGACGATCAACGCGGCGACCCCGAGCCACAGGAAAAACCCGCGCTGTGCGAGCATATCCAGGGCACCGAGAACCGCCGCGATCACCCACCAATGCCAGAATTCGAGTTCGCTCATCTCAGCTCTCAGCCAGCCCTCGCGGGCCGGGCTGCTTTACGCCTTGCCCCCGGAGTCACTGCCACTGCCGAAGGCTTCGCGAGCGATCTCGGCGATACCGCCGAGCGCACCGATGACATTGGCAGCTTCGAGCGGCAGGAACAGCACCTTCTGGTTGGGCGCCGAAGCGATCGCCTTGAGGGCGCCGACATACTGCTGGGCAACGAAATAGTTGATCGCCTTGACGTCGCCGCCCTGGATCGCCTGAGACATCAGGCGGGTCGCCTCGGACTCGGCCTGCGCCGCGCGCTCCCGGGCTTCGGCATCGCGGTATCCGGCCTCGCGACGGCCTTCGGCCTCAAGGATCGTTGCCTGCTTCTGGCCTTCGGCGCGCAGGATCGCGGCCTGACGCTGGCCTTCCGCTTCCAGGATCGAGGCGCGGCGGTCGCGTTCCGCCTTCATCTGGCGGGCCATGCTGTCAACGAGATCACGCGGGGGTTGAATGTCGCGGATTTCGATTCGGGTCACCTTGACGCCCCAGGGGCTGGTCGCGTCATCGACCACATGCAGAAGCTGCTGATTGATCTTGTCGCGCTGGGACAGCAGTTCGTCGAGATCCATCGAGCCCATCACCGTCCGAATATTGGTCATGGTGAGGTTGAGGATCGCGAGGTGCATGTTGCTGACCTCGTATGAAGCCTTGGCGGCGTCGAGCACCGAATAGAACACCACGCCATCCACCGTGACCATGGCGTTGTCCTTGGTGATCACCTCCTGCGACGGCACGTCGAGCACGGTCTCCATCATGCTGATGCGATGGCCGATTCTGTCCACCAGCGGCACGATCAGATGCAAGCCGGGTGACAGGGTCCGGGTATACCGGCCGAATCGTTCGACCGTGAACTCCTTACCCTGCGGGATGGTCTGAACCCCGAGCCAGACCAGAATCAGAGCAAAGGCGAAGATCGCCACCGCGAAGAGCGTAAAACCGGTAAATTCCATCGTAATCCCCTCGTCTGGGCATCCGCCGGGACCGTGTCACGATCCGACCGGCACTATGCCGCGAAACAAAACGAAAATAAACCGGGCCGTCGTGCCCCGCTCCCGCCACCAGACCAATCCCCAAGCCCGCCAACTCCTGCCCCCGGACCACAAACAGGCGTCTTGGGGCCGGGAAGCGGCTACGGCTCGGCGGCCAGCTTAATCCAGAGACCGGTTCACCGCCAGCCAATTGATCAAAACCAGCGTCGACACCAGCCCCCAAGTCTTGTCTACCCCGCCGCCTTGCGCAAACCGACACCGGCGGCGCCGCCATCGGCGATGACATAGAGACCACGCTGGCCCTCCAGCGGCTTGAAGCGGTCGGTGATCCCGAGCACGGTTTCGGCACCGCCCAGATAAAGCACGCCATCGGCCGGCATGATCCGCGCGACCTGCTCCAAAACCCGGCCCTTGGTCGTCTGATCAAAGTAAATCAGAACATTACGGCAGAACACGACGTCGAACTGGCCAAGCGGCGTCAGGTCACCAAGCAAGTTGTATTCGCGGAAGGTCGCCATCTGGCGGATCTGCGGACTGATCTGCCACTTGTCTCCGCTCTGCTTGAAATACTTGACCAGCATCGTGATCGGCAGGCCGCGCTGGACTTCAAACTGGGTGTAGACCCCGGTCTTGCAGCGCTCGACCATCTCGGCCGAAATGTCGGTGCCGATGATCTCGATTTTCCAGCCCGAGAGCTTTGCGCCCTCCTCCAGCAGCAGCATGGCCAGGGAATAGGCCTCCTGGCCGCTGGAACAAGCCGCCGACCAGATGCGAATCTGCCGTCTGGTCGCCCGGGTCTCCAGCAGCTTCGGCAGGACCAGCTGCTTGAACAGGTCAAACGGCTTCTGGTCGCGGAAGAACGACGACTCGTTGGTGGTCATCGCCTCGGTGATATCGCGCAGCAGCGCTTCATCTTTGCGCCCGCGCACACTCTGGGCCAGTTCATCCAGCCCTTTCATGTTCCACTTGCGGGCCACCGGCATCAGGCGCGATTCGAGCAGATAGGCCTTGTCCTTGGTCAGGACCAGCCCCGAACGCTGCTTCAGCAGGTTGGAGAACATGTCGAAATCTTCGACCTTCATGCCGCGGTCCTCAATGCAAACTTGCGAATGTAAGGCCCGATCTCCTTCAGCGGCAAGATGGCGCTGCACAGGCCCGCGGTCGCCACCGCCCCGGGCATGCCCCACACCACGCTCGACGCCTCGTCTTGCCCGACGACCACACCGCCGGCGGCGGTAACCTCCTGGCAACCCTTCATGCCGTCCTGGCCCATTCCCGTCAGGATCACCGTCAAGACCTTGCGCCCATAGGCCCGGACGATACTCCGCAACATCGGGTCCACCGCCGGCCGGCAGAAATTCTCGGGCGGGTCTTTCGACAGGCTGAGCACGCTGGTGCCGCCCCGATTGACCACCAGCATGTGATAGTCCCCCGGCGCGACATAGGCGCGATTTTCGACGATCGCCTCGCCGTCCTTGGCTTCGGCGCACACGATACCGCATTGGCGGGAGATGTGCTCCGCCAAAATCGTCGTAAACGTCGCCGGCATGTGCTGAGTGATGAGAATCGGCTGGGTCACCCCGCCCTTGAGGTGGGCCAGCACCTCGAACAGCGCCTGCGGCCCGCCGGTCGAACTGCCGATCGCGATGATGTCGGGCCGGACCTGCTGGGCGATCGGCCGCAGCGCCGGCGGCCCCGCGGATTCGGAGCGCGGCCGGTACGGGGTGAACACCGGCGCCGCCGCCGGCAGGGCCTGGGAGCGGACATCGGGGCGCGACCGGGTTCCCGCCCGCCGGGCGTTGGCGCCGAGCGCCTTCACTTTGGAAACCAGTTCGCGCTTGAAGACATCGGCACCGCTGATCTCCCGTGTCGTGGTCGGCTTCGGAATATAGTCCGCCGCCCCGGCCTGCAGCGCCCTCATGCTGATGTCGGCGTTCCGCAGCGTCAGCGTTGAGGCCATGATGATCTTGACCGAGGGACAGACCACCAGCAGCTTGGGAATGGCGGTCAGCCCATCCATCACCGGCATCTCGACATCAAGCACAATGACGTCGACCGTGTTGCGCTGAAGCGAATTGATGGCCATCTGGCCGTCGCCGACCGAGGCCACGACGCGGATTTCCGGGTCACCCTCGAGGGCACGGGTCAGCAGCCCGCGGATCACGGCGGAGTCGTCGACCACCATGACCCGGTACGGGTCCGTCCCCTCAGTCTTGACCGGGGGAATGCCCCTGCTTGCGAAATCACTCATGCCCTGGCTCAAGCCCTCACAGCAACCCGACTTGAGCGAATTTCGTCTGGATGATATCGCTGTCGAAAGGCTTCATGATGTATTCGTTTGCCCCGGCGCTCAAGGCCTCTTGAATATGCGCCAAGTCGTTTTCGGTGGTGCAGAAGACAACTTTCGGCTCCTGACCGCCCGTCATTTTGCGCAGACGCCGCAGGAACTCGATTCCGGTCATCACCGGCATGTTCCAGTCCAGCAGAATCGCATCCGGCATCTTGAGCGCACAGGCTTCCATTGCCTTCTTGCCGTCCTCGGCCTCGGAACAGCTGAATTGCAGCTCCTCGAGAATCTTCCGCGCTACCTTGCGGACGACACGGCTATCATCAACAACCAGACAGGATTTCATCAGACATGCCTCGGCCGGGATTCGGTGACAAGGGCCTCACCGACCCTATGCCGCCTCCAGATTGGCGAAGTTCAGCAGTCGCGACACGTCCAGCACCACCATCAACTGGTTGTTGAGCCGATAGATGCCGGTCGAAACCTCCCGCCAGCGGGCATCGAGCGTCGCCGGATTGCGTTCAAAATCGTCGGTGGAGAGGCTGAGCACCTCGCCGACGCTGTCGACGATCAGGCTGTAAAGCTCGCCCCGGAGATCAACCACAATGCTCATCTCGGGCTTGTCCTTGGCCCGGCCGGGCAGGCCCAGACGCAGGCGGACGTCGATCGCGGTGACGATGCGACCGCGAAGATTGAGCGAGCCCGCAACCTCGGGCGGCGCCAGCGGAATCCGCGTGATCCGCTGGTGGCCAAGCACGTCCTGGACCTGCAGCACCGGGATGCCGAACAGCTGGTTGGCAATGGTCATGGTGACAAAGTCCTGGTTGCCACCAGAACTCTGCTCCTCGGCCTTGCCCTTCTTGGCGGGCAGTTTTGCGTTGCTCATGCTGCACCTTTATGCGCGGAAAGGGTCTGCGACAGGGTATAAAGAAGCGCATCCCGATCGAACTTGGCGACGTAGTCGTCGAACCCGGCGGCCCGGCCACGGTCGAGATCGCGCGGCGAGGCATGGCTGGACAGCGCCACCAGCGGCACATCCTGCCAGCGGCTGCCGTTGCGCACCGCGGCGGCGAACTCGAGACCGGTCATCCCCGGCATCTCGATGTCGCTGACAATGACGTCGAAGGTTTCGCCCGCCTCGCACAGGTTGAGGGCCTCGGTGGCGCTGGGCACGGTGGTGACGCTGTACCCCGCCACCGACAGCAGCGGCGTCAGGAGGTTGCGGAAGAACGGGCTGTCGTCAACCAGCAGCACCCGGTGGACCCGGTCCTCCTCGAACGCCTCGGTCCCCGACGAGCCGAACCAGTCCTTGTAGGCCTGGGTCAGGTAGAAGCCGGCGTCAAGCACGTCGGTGGCCTTGCCGGCGATGATCGCGCTGCCCATGTAGCCGGGCCGCTCGGCCGCCAGTTGCACCTGCAGCTTCTCTTCGACGATGTCGAGGATTTCATCGACGATCAGCCCCATCGAGCGGTCGCCGTCGGCGAACACCAGCACCGGTTGCCGGCCCTCGCTGGCCTGGGTGAAGCAGGGGTCGATCGGTACCAGCGGCATCAGCTTGCCGCGGTACTGCACCACCGGCTGGCCGTTCGAGAGTTCGATCGACGCCATGTCGACATCTTCGAGCCGGGCGACCAGCGACAGCGGCACCGCCTTGGGTGCGCCGCCCCCGGCCATGAACAGCAGCAGCGCCATTTTTTCGTCCTGGCGCGCGGTTTGCACCGCGGTCGCCTCGCTGCTGCGGCTCTCGCCGAGCGTGATGTTGCCGCTGCCCGACGCGATGCCGTTGGGGTCAAGGATCATGATGACGCTGCCGTCACCAAGGATGGTGTTGCCCGAGAACATCTCGATATGGCGCAGGATCGGCGCCACCGGCTTGACCACGATTTCCTCGGTGTCGAACACCCGGTCAACCATGATGCCGAAGGTATAGGTGCCCACCTGGGTCACGACGATGAAGGTCTCGTCGTCGTTGTGGCCCTCGATCTGCTCCAGCTTCAGCAGGGTCTGGAGAGAGACCAGCGGCAGCAGCCGGTTGCGCAGCCGCAGCACCGGCGTGCCCTTCAGGCGCTCGATGGTGTGCTCGCTGTCGGTCGCCGCCCGCACCAGTTCGACAACGCTGATCTGCGGGATGGCGAAGCGCTCGCCGGCACACTCGACGATCAGGGCCGAGACAATGGCCAAGGTCAGCGGAATCTTGATGATGAAGGTCGAGCCGCGGCCCTTGGACGACTTGATCTCGATCGTGCCGCCGATCTTCTCGATGTTGGTCTTGACCACGTCCATGCCGACGCCGCGGCCGGACACGCTGGTAACCTTGGCCGCGGTCGAGAAGCCCGGCTTCATGATGAACTGCTGGATCTGCTGATCCGTCATCGCCGCGATCTCGCTCTCGGTGGCGAGACCGTTCTGCACCGCTTTGCGCTTGATCCCCTCGAGGTCGAGGCCGCGCCCGTCATCGGAAATCTCGATGATGATGTGGCCGCCCTCGTGGTAGGCATTGAGGGTGACGCGGCCGGTTTCCGGCTTGCCCGAGCGGAGACGATCGGCCCCGGTCTCCAGACCATGGTCAGCCGAGTTGCGCACCATGTGGGTGAGCGGATCCTTGATCAGCTCCAGCACCTGACGGTCAAGCTCCGTATCGGCGCCGAGCATCTGGAGATCAATCTTCTTGCCCAGTTCGTGCGCCAGATCGCGCACCAGCCGGGGCAGCTTGGCCCAGGCGTTGCCGATCGGCTGCATCCGGGTTTTCATCACGCCTTCCTGCAATTCGGAAGTCACGTGATTGAGCCGCTGCAGCGGGGCCGCGAACTCGCTGTCCTTCTGACTGCGCAAAATCTGCAGCAGCTGGTTGCGGGTCAGCACCAGTTCGCTGACCATGGTCATCAGGTTTTCGAGCAGATCGACGTTGACCCGGATGGTCTGGGCCGCCACCACCGATTCCTTGCTTGCGGACTCCCGCGGGTCTTCGCCGCTGTCGCGCACCGGCGGCGGTTCGGGCGCCGGCGGTTCCGCCACCACCACATCGCGCTTGGGCGGCGGCGCCGGTTTGGCGGCGGCCGGCGGCGGCGCGGCGGCGGCCGGGGCGGCCTTGACCGGCTCGAAATCGATGTCGAAATCGGGCTGGGGCGGCATTTCCCGCTCCGCGGCCTTTGCGGCCGGCTTGGGCGGGGCCTTGGGCGGCGGTGGCGAGCCCGAAGCCGACACCTCCTTGCCCTCTTCGACCTCGTGCAGCAGGGCGATCAGCGCACTGTCGTCACCGGGGGGTTCGGCCTCGGTGGCTTCCAGCACCGCCAGGATGCCCTTGATGGTGTCGAGGGAGCGCAGGATCACCGACACCGCGCCCGGGGTGATGTGCAGCGTGCCATCGCGGAACTTGCCCAGCACGTTTTCGGAGGCGTGGGCCACCGCCTCCAGCCGGGGCAGACCGAGGAAGCCGCAGGTCCCCTTGATGGTGTGAACCAACCGGAAGATGTTGCTCAACAGTTCGGGATTATTCGGATTCTGTTCCAGACGCACCAGCTCCACGTCGAGGACCGACAGGTTCTCGGCGGTCTCGGTCAGAAATTCGCTGAGCAAATCATCCATGTCGCCGTTCCCAAAATGTTGTTGCCGTCACGGCCCGGGCCGCATCGATGAAGCACAGGCCGGACCGTTCTCCCCAGCTCCCCGCCGCGAACCCGAAGCCGTAATCCCGCCAACCGGTTCGTCGCTAAAACGTCATTCGATGGCTTGGTTTCCGGCAATGGTTTCCTGCCGTTCGCGCTATACCCTGAAGTTCCGACGGCACGGTCGTCGGCCAGCGCCCCATAATTCCAGAATATCGATCCGCAATCAAATACTGTTTCGGGTATGGTTCCGTTTCAGGCCGCTCCGGGTCCGAAGCGCCCGTGCCGCCAGCGCGGCGCCAAGTGATGTCATCCGATCAAAAGCCATGGAAAGGGGGACACCATGACCGACGAGCACCTCGCCAGCGCGGTTCGTGAGGCGGTGGCACGCCTGAACGAAACCCTGGCCGAAGCCGCCCGGGCCGGCCCCGCGGTCACGCTCCGCACCACCGCCCACCAGAGCGCCATCGCAGGGGTCGAGCATCGGGTCACCAAGGTCCGCATCCTCAAGCAGCTCTGAGGCCGGCGTGGCGCGGCGTCACCAGCTCAGGCGCAGATTGAGGGTTTCGGCATCCGGGCTGTCCCAGGTCAGAGTCAGCCCGTAGTGGTCGGCGAATCGGCCCGTCACCACCGCATGGATGGTGCGAGGCCCGAGCGCATCCGCCGCCAGCCGACCCGACAGCGCCACGGCCAGTTCCGGCGGCCATTTGACGCCGCGCCCGGCCGCGGCGACGGCGATGAAGCCGGACTCGGCGTCACCGCCGCCCGAGACCGCGACCGTGCCGCCCTGGGGAATGGCGTCGCTGGCCAGCATCACCAGATTGAGCGCGGTCTTGGCCACCCCGGGCCGGGAGGCGAGGTCGTCCTCGGGATCACCCGCCGGCCATTTCAGCGTCACCCGGCCGCCACTCAGCCAGTCGGCCGCGGTATCGCGCAACTCGGTGAAGCTGCGCACGCCCTCGCTGGTCGCCCGGCCATAGGCGAGCCGAAACAGACGCAGCCGTTTGGCGGCATGGCCGGCGCTGTGGCCGATCAGCTCGAGGGCCTGATCGCCCCCGGCATCGGCCCCGCCCTCCTCGGCGTCGGCAATCAGTTCCAGGCCGTTGCGGATGGCCCCGATCGGTCCGGCCAGATCATGGCAGATGCGGGAACAGGCCTGCTCCAGCACTTCGATTCCCACAGATCCGCACCGCTCAGCTCCGCTCATCGAGACTGTCTCCCCCTGTCATAAGCCATAGCGCGCCCACCAGGACCGCTCCTCGATCGCCGCCAGCACCGCGCCGATCACACCGGCCGGCCCGGCCTCCGAGTCGCGCCGCCGGGCCGCCGCCACCGCACCAAACGAAAGCTTGCGGGCCAACCAGCCGCGCTCTTCCTCGATTTCGCACAGCTCGACCCTTTTGCCGAAGCGGGCCCGGACGACGGCGCCGAGTTCGCCAAGGCCGTCGATCAGCCCGAGTTCAAGAGCGCGCCGGCCAAGCCAGACCTCACCCGAAAAAAGGCCGTCCTCGCCGCCCTGATCGCGCAGCCGGTCGCCGCGCCGCAGCCGGACCATCTCCTTGAAGCTGTCATGGACCTCGGCCTGAATGGCCATCAGGCGCCCGACATCCTCGGGCTGTTCGGGCCGGAACGGATCGAGCATCATCTTCCGCGCCCCGGTGGTGTGGACCCGGCGCTCGATGCCGTGGCGGGCGATCAGCTCCTGAAAGCCGAAACCGGCGCTGATCACGCCGATCGAGCCGATGATCGAGTTGTGATCGGCGAAAATCTCGTCGGCGGCTGAGGCCAGCCAATAGCCGCCCGAGGCCGCGACATCCTCGACAAAGGCCAGCACCGGCACCTTTTTTTCGTCGGCCAGCTCGCGGATGCGCCGCGCGATCAACGCCGACTGCACCGGCGAGCCCCCGGGCGAATTGATCACCAGAGCCACCGCCGCCAGCCGCGACGGCTCGAACGCCTGCTCCAGTTGCGCCGCCACCCCGTGCAAAGTCAGTCCGGGCCGCCCGGGGCCGCCGCCGCCGATCACGCCGGTCAGCCGCACCACGGTCACCCGCGACGAGCGCCGCCACCAGCCAAACAGCCGTCTGCCGATCCAGGATTTCAACGCCATTGGCCCGCCGTGTTTGCCATCGCTACAGTTCAAGCCCGCATCCATCCCGCAACACTGCCTCGGCCCCCGCGGTGAAGCCGCTGCCGGGTCCGTGCAGGGTCAGGCCCGGCGCCAGCCGCGCCGGCGACGCCACACCCAGCCGGGCGCTGAGCAGAACCCGCCTGGCCGCCGCCCCGGCCCGCGGCCAGAGCGGAAACACCACCAGCGCTCCGAACTCCTTATGCAGCAAGGAGATCACTTCGTCCAGCCGGTCGGCCCGGTGAATGAGGGTCAAAGTGCCCTTCGGCCGCAGCATCGCGGCCGCGGCGGCGATCCAGTCGCCGAGTCCGGCCGTACCCTCGCCGTTGGCCGCCGCCCGCGACGGTTCGGGCGACGGGGTATGGGTGCCGGCCCTCAGATAGGGCGGATTGGCCATCACCCGGTCGAAAGAGCCGGGCACGAGGGCGGAGGGCGGGCAGCCGAGATCGCCGGTCACCACCCGCACCCGGGCCTCCAGACCGTTGGCTGCAATATTTTGGGCCGCCAGCGCCGCCAGCGGCCCCTGCAACTCCAACCCGACCACCGCGACCCCGGGCAGCCGGGCCGCCAGACAAAGGGCGGCGGCGCCCACCCCGGTGCCCAGTTCCAGCACCCGCTCGCCGGGCCGGGCCGCGACCGCCGCCGCCAGCAGCACTGCGTCGATGGCCACCCGATAGCCCCGGCGCGGCTGCCTCAGCAGGAGCCGGCCACCGAGCAGCTGGTCGCGGCTGAGCCCGGAGTCGGCGGGCGCGGCGACCGCAACCAGCCGCTGCGCCGTCCCGAGGTCGCCATCGGCGACCTCGACGCGGTACGGCAGGGCAGCGATGCCGCCCTCCGGCGCCGGGACCGGGGGGTCAAAGACGACAAACCCGAGCCCGGCGCCGGCGAGCCGCGCCGTCACCCACGACAGAAGGACCCGATCGGTGGTACGTAGCAATTCCTGCATCTGATGCCGTGCCGCATTGAGGCAGCGCGCTTGACCGCCGGGGGCGGCTTGTTATGCTTGCGCTGTCGAAGGCTGTCGTCAAAGACCGTTGGTGGAGACCGACTTGGCGGTTGTAACAAATTTGGACCCGAAGCGCCGCAAATCCCAGCAGTCGCCGCTGGATGCCCTGGCCGATCTGGTCGCCGATGATCTCAAGGCCGTAAACGAGGTCATCATTCAGCGTATGCACTCGTCGGTCGAGCTGATTCCGCAGCTGGCCAGCTACATCGTCTCGGCCGGCGGCAAGCGCCTGCGGCCGCTGCTTACCCTCGCGGCCGCACGGCTCTGCGGCTACAAGGGCACCAAGCATCTGGGGCTGGCCGCGGCGGTGGAGTTCATCCATACCGCCACTCTGCTGCACGACGACGTCGTCGACGAGAGCAACCTCCGGCGCGGTCAGGCCTCGGCCAACGAGATGTTCGGCAACAAGCCGAGCGTGCTGGTCGGCGATTTCCTGTTTTCCCGCGCCTTCCTGCTGATGGTCGATGCCGGGATTTTGGAGGTGTTGCGGATACTCTCCAACGCCTCGGCGGTGATCGCCGAGGGCGAGGTGCTCCAGCTCACCACCACCAACGACACCAACACCAGCGAGCAGTCCTATCTCGAGGTGATCCGCGGCAAGACCGCCGCCCTCTTCGCCGCCGCCTGCCGGCTCAGCGCCGTGGTCGCGGAACGGCCGGAGGCCGAGGCGGTGGCCCTCGACGATTACGGCCTCAATCTTGGCATCGCCTTCCAGCTGGTCGACGATGTGCTCGACTATTCGGCGCTTCAGGCCCGCCTCGGCAAGACCGTCGGCGACGATTTCCGCGAAGGCAAGATCACCCTGCCGGTCATTCTCGCCTATCGCCGCGGTGACGACGAGGACCGCGGCTTCTGGCGCCGGGTGATGGAAGACCCCGAGCAGCAGATCGAGGGCGACCTTGAACGGGCGATCGAGCTGATGGCCAAGCACGCCACCCTGCGCGACACTGTCGACCGCGCCCGCCACTATGGCGCCATCGCCCGCGACGCCCTCGGCCTGTTCCCCGACAGCGCGGAAAAGCGGGTTTTGCTCGAGGTGATCGATTTCGTGATCGAACGGGAATACTGACCCTTGCAGCGCGGGGCCAAAGCCGATATATACCCGCCACCGCGGTCGGAGAGTAGCTCAGCTTGGTAGAGCACTGCTTTCGGGAGGCAGGGGTCGCAGGTTCGAATCCTGTCTCTCCGACCAACAAAAAGCCCAGAATCCTTGAGATTCTGGGCTTTTTGCTGTCTATGTATGCCCCAAAATGGGGTAGTGAAGGGCTAATGCAGTGCCCTACCCTGCCGAAAACCCCTCAAAAAAGCCCAAAGGAATCGGGGATCACTCTTTTGTTGACCTCCCTAATTTAGTGCTGCCTTAATGCAGAAGAAGGAGCACTGCTTTTTTGGGGGCACCAATGGGCAACAAACCATACCAATTGTTTCGCCGAAAAGGTTCGACGAAATGGTATTGCCGATTTAGTATTCCGGAGCAAGGGCAGTTTCAAAAAGCCCTTAAAACAGAAGATGAAACCGAGGCCGACAAACTTGCTATGCTGGCCTATATGCGGGCTACGGTTCGTGCTGAACAAGGCCAATCAATTCGGGAGCGAACGTTCACAGATGTTGCTGGAGAGTTTATAGCGAAGATCGAGAAAGATGTAGCGAATAGAGAAAAGAAAGATATCTTGCTACATGTCGATGTTCCGACGATTAAAAGGTATTTTATAGAGTTTTTCAAAAATAAACCAATCGATGCGATCAAGGAAAAAGATATCGCCGCATATATGGAGTGGCGGAAAACATATTGGGTTTCCGGACCGGGGAAAGATATTAAGACAATAACTTACAAACGTGCAGGCAGACTTGTTTCACGACCGACACCGACAGATCGCACAAACACGTCATACAGCCGTATTCGTCGTGAGATTGTGTTGCTAAAGCAGATTTTGAAGCAGGCGGTAAATTGGGGCTATCTTCCCGCACAACTTATGCCGGAGATTAAACTTGATCGCCCAAAAGACAGCCCAAGGCCGGGGTTTACTATGTCGGAGTTTAATAAACTTCATAAATTGGCGGAAGACAGATTAAGTGGAGTTAAGTTGTTTACGCAGTTATGGCATGAACGAGTTATGATAATGGCATACATAAAGTTTTCAGCACTTTCGGGAATGCGTCCGGGCGAGGTTTTGAATTTGAATTTTGGAGACATTCTTGGGTTTGAAGAGGCAAAGGATGATCACAAGAAAAAGAAGGATATTCGCATAAGGGTATCAAAAGGCAAAACAGGACATCGAACCATTGTAGCAAAATATGAAGCAGTCGCATCACTTAAGTTGCTCCGGTCGTTGTGGTATAATCATTTCGATAGAGAGCCTACAGATTTGGACCCCGTGTTTTTCAATAGCGATGGAAGCCGAATTAAATCACTAAAGAAGGGACTTAAAGGTTTGTTGGTTGAAGCCGGCTTGGAGAAAGATCATACAGGGGCACGAAGAACGGCATATTCGTTCCGACATTTTTATATCACGATGCAGTTAATTCACGGAGTTGATATATATTTAGTCGCTAAAAATGCCGGAACGAGTAGCGATATGATCCATAGATTTTATGGGCATGTCGAGTTGGAAAAGATGGCAAATGAATTACGCCCCGAGTGGGACAATCCTATGGCGTAAGACGAACACGACGCACAGCAGTTCATCCGGTTGCGACGGAGTTTACACCGCTACGCCAATTCTCGAAGGCTCTCGAAACCGGCTCGTCGGATAATGTGCCGAACCGCCGTTCCGGTCCATACCGCGTTCCGCCGCGTCGGGATATTCCTCGCGTTAAGTTCGTCCGCAATCCGGTGCAAACTTCCTGCATCTCTGCGGGAAAGATCGCGAATTATCGGGATGATTTTATCGGCATGTTCGGTTGCAAGTTTAATATTCATCTCCTGCCCAAGTGCTTGTGCTTCTTTCCAATTTGTGCGATTGCCCAATAATATTCCCCGTGCTTTTGCGGCTTGTAATGCTGCAATAGTTCTTTCGGAAATCTGCTTCGCTTCAAATTCCGCTATAACCGCCATCATTTGCAGCATCATTTTATTTGCATTCGGCATGTCAGCACATACAAAATCAATGTTCCCATCCAATATGTTTGCGATAAATGCTAAATTCCTCGAAAGTCTATCAAGTTTGGCGATTATCAAAATTGACTTTGTTTTCTTCGATAACGCAATCGCCTCTTTAAGTTTCGGTCGATCATTATTTTTACCGGTTTCCACCTCGGTAAATTCTGCAATAAGTTCGCCATCGCGGATATAAGCATTTACCGCTTCTTTCTGTGCATCGAAGGAGAGGCTTTGT